>Ga0187894_10001019_pt1 | contig 37310 bp, 32 predicted proteins | sample GBC1701081metaG_FD_136650 | JGI IMG/M metagenome (GOLD analysis project Ga0187894, IMG submission 136650) | White microbial mat communities from a lava cave in the Kipuka Kanohina Cave System on the Island of Hawaii, USA - GBC170108-1 metaG ... | reverse complement strand
CTCCACGATGCCGCGCGCGAACGCTCGCCCGAGAATCGGGCCGATGTGGATGTCGCTGATCTGCGCGATGCGAAAGCCGTCCAGCGTTCGGGGCCAGCGCGCCAGCGCGAGCTCGACGCGCTTCACCCGCGGAATGCGCAATGCGCCGCGCAGCCCGAAGCCGCTCGCGAGCAGGACCAGAGCGCTTGCCGCGAGTGCGCGGCTGCGCGCGAGCTCGAGCGCGCTCGCACCGCTCGCCGATCCCATCAGCGCGAACGCGGCGTCGGTGAAGAGCAGCGCGATCAGGCCGAACCAGAACACGCCGATCCAGAGCGCGAACGGCCACGCGACGATGCGCAGCCACGGCGGCCGCAGCGCACGCTCGAGCGCGAGCTGCACGAACATGCCGACGAACGCGAACGGCACGAGCACGCTGGCGAGCGTCCGCCACGGCTCCGGCAGCGCGGGCGCGAGCACGAAGCCGCGCAGCACGTAGTAGTGCGCGGCGGCGATGCTGCTGAGCGCCGTCGTCACGATCACGAGCGCGGCGAGCGAGCGCAGGCGTCGCCGTTCCTTCCGTTCTTTCGACATGCCGACGAATTCTCGCAGGGCTGCTCGGGCGCGCGGGTCGGCGAGAACCTGCCGCGCAACTGCCGGTTCGTGAAGGGCCCACTTCATCGGGCACACGCGCGGCGCGCTTCAGCGCATTCCCGCGCGCGCCGATGAAATCCCTCACCGCACGGAGGGATTCGTCCATGCAGAAGATCTCGAAGCTTCTCGCGGCGACCGTGGTCGCCGCTCTGGTCGCCGGACCGGCGGCCGCAGGCCCGCAGTTCACGGACGTCGAGGGCTCGCACGTGGGTCCGATCTTCGACCTGCTCGTGATGCGACCGGTCGGCATGATCGGTCTCGGCGTCGGCGCGCTGCTCTGGGTTCCCGCTGCGGCGATGACCGCCGCCGTGCAGCCGTCCGAGATTGGCAAGCCGACCGAGCACCTGATCAAGAAGCCGTACCGCTACGTCTTCAGCGATCCGATCGGCTCGCACTGACCAGCGTGCCGGCGGCGCCGCTTCGCCGGCTGCCGCTCACGGGCCGAGCTGATCGAGAAATCTCGTCAGCTCGGGCATGAATCGTTCAGGGCATTCCAAGAACGGCGAGTGTCCACCGGGAAAGAGCGCCAGCCGCGCTCCCGGAATGCGCTCGATCGCAGGTCGCGCGAGCGCGAGCGGAATGACGCGATCCCGCTCGCTCCAGCACACGAGGGCCGGGCAGCGCAGCTGTGTCGCCTGTGTGCGCAGGTCCGCGTCCGGGCGGCCGAAGCTGCGCCACGCCAGCTCGAGCGAGCGCGCCATCTCGGACCCCGCGGCGATGATGCGCTCGCGCTGCGCCCGGGCCGGAGGCTCAGGCAGGATCAGTCCGTAGTACCAAGCGAACGCGCGCGGAAACCACCAAGCGCCCCGTGCGCCCGCGGCAAAGAACGCCGCCATCACCCGGCAAAACACGCGCGCGAGCAGCCCGATCGGGACGAGACCGCCCGCATCGATCAGCACGAGGCCGCGCACGCGCTGGGGCATGCGGGAGGCGACGTGCAGCGCCGCTGCGCCGCCGATCGAGTTTCCGAGCAGCACCGCGCGCTCGATCCCCAGCCCGTCGAGCACCTGCGCGAGCAGCTCGCCGAAGCGCTGCGCGTCGACCGGCCCCGTGTCGGCGTCCGAGTCTCCGTGTCCCGGCCAATCCAGCGAGACGACGCGGAAGCCATCGCGCAGCGCCTCGGCCAGCCCCGCGAAGTCGCGTGAGCCGTGCGCGATCGAGTGAAGGCAGACCAGCGCGGGCCCGCGCCCTTCGTCGCGCAGCGCGAGGCTGACGCCGTCGGCGACGACGCGCTTCGCGTGGGGACCGGCTCCGAGCTGGCGTCGCTGTGCGGTCATGCGGCCTCCGCGGCGCGTAGTGATAGTTGTATCACTAGAAGCTGCGGGCGCGCCATGCTAACGGCTGGGAATGCGGCGTAGACGTGCAGTCCCGCGTTCGGCGCGCGGCAAGCCGGAGCAGACCCGCGACCGCCTCGTCGCGGCCGCCGCCGCGACCTTCGAGCGCGACGGCTATCAGGGCACCGACTCGAATCGAATCGCCGCCGCGGCCGGTTATGCGACCGGCACGTTCTACAAGCACTTCGCCGACAAACGCGACGTGCTGCTCGCCGCCTACGCGCGCTGGCTCGCGGACGAGTGGGCGGCCGTCGAAGCGGAGCTCGCGCACGCGGCCTCGAAAGACGAGCGCGCGCGCCGCATCGTGGAGCTCGTCGCGCGCATGCATCGGCGCGGCCGCGCCGTGCGGGCCGCCGTGCTCGCGCTCGTCCCGACGGACGCGACCGTGCGGCGCTTCTACCGCGCGCGGCGCCGGACCCAGCTCGACGCGCTGGCTGGCCTGCGCGCGCGCGGGAAGGCGGTGCCGGCTCCGCGCGAGCGCGACGCGCTGCTGCTCTTCACCTTGGAGCGCAGCGCCGACGCGCTCGCGAATCTCGAGCATCGCGCGCTCGGCCTCGATCGCGACCGGATCGTCGACGAGCTCGCCCGCGAGGTGGCAGAGGCGTTGGCCTAGCCGCCTCTTCGGACCCGGGCTCACACGTACGTGAGCCAGCTCTCGTGCTTGCGATCGCGGCCGGTGACGACGTCGAAGAACGCGTCCTGCAGCACCTTGGTCAGCGGCCCGCGTTTTCCGCTGCCGATCGCGCGGTGGTCGATCTCGCGCACCGGCGTCAGCTCCGCCGCGGTGCCGGTCATGAACACCTCGTCCGCGATGTAGAGCTCGTCGCGCGTGATCGTGGCTTCCTGCGCCGGGATGCCCTTGTCGCGCGCAAGCTCGAGGATCGACGCGCGCGTGATGCCCTCGAGCACGGTCTCGACCGGTGGCGTCTTCAGCACGCCGTCGCGCACGCTGAAGACGTTCTCGCCGGTCGCCTCGGAGACGAAGCCGCTCGTGTCGAGCAGGATCGCCTCGTCGTAGCCGTCGAGCAGCGCCTCGCGCTTGGCGAGGATCGAGTTCACGTAATCACCGCACGTCTTGCCCTTCGTCATCTTCGCGTTCACGTAGTGGCGCTGGAACGACGAGATGCGCGCGCGGATGCCGCGCTCCATTCCCTCCTCGCCCAGGTACTTGCCCCACGGCCAGGTGATCACCGCGACGCGCACCGGATTCTCCGCGGGATTGATGCCCATTACGCCGTCGCCGATGAACACGAGCGGCCGGATGTAGCCCTCGGGCAGGCGGTTCGCGCGCAGCGTCACGCCGATCGCGCTCGCGATCGTCTCCCGCGAGTACGGGATCTCGATCATGTTGATGTGCGCGGATTCGTAGAGACGCCGCACGTGCTCGGCGAGTCGAAACACCGCCGAGCGCCCGTCATCGGTGCGATAACAACGGATGCCCTCGAACACGCCGAGCCCGTAGTGCAGGGTGTGCGTGAGGATGTGGACGTTCGCGGCGTGCCAATCGATCAGCTGGCCGTCGAGCCAGATCTTCTCTCCGCTGACGCGCACGCTCGCCATCGCACTTCTCCTCGATTCGCCGCGGGGTTCTCGGCGAGGCGCGGAGAGTTGCGCTTCGCGCGCGCCCCGGCGAGGGCAGCGCACCGCCGAGGTCAGCGCTTCAGGATCCTGCCGACGATCCCGCGCGCCTTGTCCTGCCGCATGCGCACGAGGCGCAGCTCGCGCATCGCCTCGACGCAATCCGGGTCGAGCTGGATCGCGCGCGCGTACATCTTTTCGGCCTGGTCGACACGGCCCCCGGCCTGGCAGAGCCGCCCCAGGAATAAGTACGGCGTGCGGCGATCGGGCGCGAGCTTGCGGCCCCGCATCACGTGGCGCACGGCCTCGTCGATGCGATTGGGCGCCTCCGGCGCGACGAGGTAGTGCGCCCAGCCCAGGTAGACGTGGTAGTCGCACTCCTCGGGATACGACTCGACCGCGTTGCGGAACGCCTGCAGCGCCTCGGCCGGGCGCCGGGCGCGTAACAAGCCCTCGCCGCGCACGAACTCGCGCTCCGCGTGGACCGCGCGCTCGCTCTCCTCGCGCGCCGCGGCATCCGCCTCGGCCTGCTTGCGCTCGCGTTTCCATGCCGTACGCGCCGCGTCGTCACGAATCGCGTCGAACGCCTTCGACGCGCACGCGAACAGCTCTTCCGCGACGCGTCGCACCGCATCGCTCGCGCCGATCACGCGGTCGGGGTGCGTGCGCTTCGCGAGCTCCGCGTATGCGGCGCGGATGCGGTCGTCGCCCGCTTCGCTCTCGACGCCGAGCACGCGCCACGGATCGGGCGCGCGCAGCTGCGGCACGAGGCCGCTCAGCTCCGCGCGCAGCGCGGCCTCGTCCAGCGGCGCGCTCGGCTGCGGGCTCGCGTCGGCGCGCGGATCCGGTGCCTGCATGCTCCGCCGCACCTCGCGCAGCGCGCCGTGCGGCGGCGGCGTGTGCGTCGCGGCCCGCGCAGCGCTCGGAGCGGCGTCCGAGAGCTCGACGATCTCGAGCGCGATCAGCGCGTAGAGCAGGCGGCGCGTGCGCTCGGTGGGCGCGCCCAGCTGCGCGACCGTCTTCGTGCCATCGACCTGAGCGAGCAGCGCGCGGCCCTGCGCGTCGAGGTTCGCGGCCTGGAACTGGTAGAAGCGGCTGCCGCCCGGCACCAGCACCGCGTTCGCGCGCCGCGCGAGGCGCGCTTCGATCACGTCGCGCGGCGCGCGCTCGAGCACGCCGTGCACGATCAGGTCCGCGGGGCTGCGATTGAGGTAGAGCGTGTTCGGGCTCTTCAGCCGCGCGCGCTCGTGGAACTTGAACGCGCCGGCGCGCCACGAGAACAGCTCGAAGAACTTCTCGTCGGCTTGGCGTCGCAGCGCGCGCGTCAGCGCTTCCTCGTCGAGCATCTGGCTCGCCAGCAGGATCTGCCCGATCAGGCCGCCGCTCGTCTTCATGCGCTTCACGCACGCGACGAGCACGTCGTCCGTGATGGTTCCGCTCGCGACGAGCAGGTGGCCGAGCGTCTCGTTCATCAGGTTCGAGCGCACCGCCTCCGGCACGCCGTCGCGCAGCTGCAGCTGCTTGCGCTTCTTGCCGTGGCGCAGCTCGAGCACGCCGCTCGCGCGCAGGCCGTGCAGGTGATGCAGCAGCTCGGCGAACGGCAGCGTCTCGAGCGAGCCGTCGAGCTTCGAGCCGCCGCCAGACCGCGCGGGGCCGCCCCCGACCGCCTGCTGCGCGACCTCGAGCAGCCGCTCGAGCGGCACCGGCTTCTTCAGCACGGCCGACGCCGCGAGCGAGCGCGCGCGGTTCTCGTATTCCTTCGTGAACGTGCAGCCGGAGACGAACAGCGCGGGCGTCTTCGCGAGCGAGCGCTCGCCGCGAATCGCCTCGAGCACGCCGAAGCCGTCGAGGCGCGGCAGCATCACGTCGAGCGTGACGAGCGCGGGCTTCAGCTGCTTCGCACGCTGCACCGCGGAGACACCGTCGTACGCGGTCTCGACCTGATAACCGGCCTGCGTGAACGCACGCGACAGGATTTGGCAGAAGCCGCGGTCGTCGTCCGCGCACAGAATCGTGGCAGCCGCCATCGCTGCGCCCCCTTCGCGTGTGCCCGCTTGCATCGGCATGTTGCCGGCGTGCGACGGTGGGGTCGGTCACACCTGCGGCGTGCAGCTCACGCGCGCGGCGCGCGCAGCAAGCCGGCAAGGCTCTCCGCATACGGAGCGCGCGCGATGCCGGCTTCGGTGATGATCGCAGTCACGAGCTCCGCCGGCGTCACGTCGAAGGCGGGATGCCGCACGGGCACGCCGTCGGGCACGACGACGCGGCCCGCGATTCGCGCGATCTCGTCGCGGCCGCGCTCCTCGATCGGGATCCCAGCGCCGCTCGGCGTCGCCGGATCGAGCGTCGAGAGCGGCGCCGCGACGTAGAACGGAATGCCGTGTGCGCGCGCGGCGAGCGCGACTGCGTAGGTGCCGATCTTGTTCGCGACGTCGCCGTTCGCAGCGACGCGATCCGCGCCGACGATCGCGAGATCGATTTCGCGCGTGCGCATCAGGTGGGCCGCCATCGCGTCCGCGATCACGGTGACCGGGATGCCGTCGCGCTGCAGCTCCCACGCGGTGAGCCGCGCGCCTTGCAGGAACGGCCGCGTCTCGTCCGCCAGCACCGAGACGCGCCGGCCCGCCTCGACCGCGGCGCGCACGACGCCGAGCGCGGTGCCGTAGCCGGCGGTCGCGAGCGCGCCCGCGTTGCAGTGCGTGAGCACGCGCGCGCCGTCGGGCACGAGCTCCGCACCCGCACGCCCGAGCGCGCGGCAGATGCGCTCGTCCTCGGCCGCGAGCGCGTGCGCCGCCGCGAGCAGCGCGCTCGCGACGGACGCGACGCTCGCCTCGCGCCCGCGCGCCGCCTCCTCTTCACAGCGCTGCATGCGCGCGAGCGCCCACGCGAGGTTCACCGCAGTCGGCCGCGTGCGCAGCAGCCGCGCACGCGCGTCCGCCAGCTCCCGCGCGAGCGCCGCGAGCGAGCGCGCCTGGCTGCGCTGCGCCGCGAGCGCGATGCCGTAGGCCGCCGCGCAGCCGATCGCCGGCGCGCCGCGCACGACGAGCTGCTCGATCGCGCGCGCGAGCTCCTCGAGCGTGCGGCACGCGAGCTCCTGCTCCCGCTCCGGCAGTGCGCGTTGATCGAGCAAGAGCACGGCGCCGTCGTGCCAGCGCAACGTGCGCCAGCTCATTCCGATTCTTCCTTCTTCTTCTTTCCGCCGAGCAAGCCGCCGAGCGCGTCGAGCACGTCGCCCGCGCCGGGCACGCTCTCGTCGAGCTTCTCGCGCAGCTTGCCGCCGCCGAGATAAGCGGTGGTGAACGCGAGCGCAGCCTTCGGCGACACGCCGACGCTCGGCGCGTTCGCGGTGCCGCCGACATGCGCGAGCGGCAGCTCGCGCTTCACCGCGCGCGCGCTCGGCGCCGGGGTCGCTGCTCCACTCGTCGTCGCGGCGCCCGCGATCGCCTGATCGATCGCCTCGTAGATCGTCAGCGTTCCCTCGAGATCGAGCGCGGTGTCCGCGAGCGCGACGTCGCCCTTCAAGTCGACGCGGTAGTCGCGGTAGCGCAGCGCGAGGTCGTCGGTCTTCGCCTTGCCGCCGCCGAGCGCGAACGTCCCGCCGAGGCTCTCGAATTCGTCGTCGTAGAACTTCTCGAGCGTGCCGCCGGTGCCCTGCTTCCCGAACAGCGCGGCGGCGCTGGCAACGCCGCCGAGCGCGTCGATCGCGCTCCTGAACAGCGAGACGCCCGGCAGCCGTCCCGGTGCGATCTCGAACGTGAGTGGCCCTGATAACGCGTCGACCAGCGCCGCTTCGCCTCCGAGCGGCGCGGCGAGCTTCGCGTCGAGATCGAGCGGGCCGCTCAGCGAATCCTTCGGCGCGCCGAACGCGCCCGCGATCGCCGCGCTGTCGAGATCCGCGGCGTGTGCGTTCAGCGTCAGCTGCAGGTCGCTCGAGAGACGCGTGACGCCGAGCGCGAGCTCGATCTTCTGGCCGCCGATCGTGACGGGCCCGGAGCCGCGAATCGCGTCGCCCGACCCCTCGAGCTTCATCGACACGACCGCTTTCTGGCCCTCCGCGAGCGGAAGCGCCACTTCGCCCAGCGCGATCGTTCCGCGCAGCGAGAGCGGATCCATGCCGACCGCGAGCTGCTCGAACGAGAGCTTGCCCGTGAGACCGAGCCCCTCGAGCGCGGGCAGAATCGCGTCCCAGCCGGCGAGCTCGAGCGACCCGCCGGCGAGCGTCGCGCGGGTCTCGTCCGCGATCGTCACTTCGAGCGGCGTCTCGAGATCGCGCAGCGCGAGGCGGCCGTCCTCGAGCGCGACGTCGTCGCCGCGCAGCGCGAGCGTGCCCGACACGCGCAGCTTCTCGCCGGCCGGCTTGCGAAAGCTGTCGCCGAAGTCGAGCTGGGCTGCATCGAGATTCGCCGCGAGCGGCCCGCTGAGCGCGTCGGTCGGCCCTGATAGCTCGAGCTCGAAATCGGCCTCGCCGGCCGCGCTCGCATCCGCCGGGAAGTACGCCTTCGCCGGCGCCAGCGCGAAGCCGGCGAGATTCACCTGTACGCCGAGCTCTCCGCCGTCGAGCTTTCCGGATGCCGCGAGCTCGCCGCCGCTCGCGAGCTTCGCCTCGGCGTCGAATGTGATGCGCCCCGTGAGGCTAGTGCTCGCGCTCGCCTCGACGTCCTCGAGCTGCCAGGTCGTCTCCGGAACCGCGATTCGATCGGCGAGCGCGACACGCGAGCCGCTGACGCGTACCTCGCCGATCGAGAGGTCCACGCTGCTTTCCGCCTCCGTCGTTTCGGGCGCAGCGATCTGAACCGGCAGCTCGAAGCCGCTCGGCGTGCGCGCGAACGTGAGGTCCGCTCCCTCGAGCGTGACGGTGTCGATGCCGATCCTGCCGGCGAGCAGCGGCAAGAGCGCGAGGCTCAGCGAGACGCGCTTCGCGCGCAGCGGCGCCTCGCCTTCGCGCGCGACGAGCTCGGGGCTCGCGACGATCAGGCGCGGGGGCAGGATGCCGGCGTCGAGCTCGCCGAAGCGCAGCTCGCGTCCGGTGCTCTCGCGCGCCGCGCGCGCGATCTCGTCGCGCACCTCCGGACGCTGCGCGAGCCGCGGCAGCGCGATCGCGAGCGCGATCACGGCGAGCACGAGCAGCGCAGCGAATCCCGACAACAGGCGAAGCGCGAGCTTCATGGCGTCACCCCCTCGTCACCCCCGAGCTTGCGCGAAAGAATCTCCCGCACCGCGGCCGGGTCGGCCTTGCCCTGCGTGCGGCGCATCACTTGGCCCATCAAGAAGTTCAGCGATTTCTCGTCGCCGGCGCGGAACGACGCGACGGCCTTCGCATTCGCGGCGATCACTTCGTCTGCGACGGCTCCGAGCGCGCCCGCGTCCGAGACGGCAGCGAGGCCGCGCTCCGCGATCGCACTCGCGGGGTCGCCGCCGGTCCACAACAGCTCGGCCAGCAGCGCGCGCGCGTTCTTCGCGGTGATCGCGCCGTCCTCGGCGAGCTTCACCAGCGCCGCGAACGACTCCGGCGCGAGCTTCACGTGCTCGATTTCGGCGTCGCGCTCTCTCAGCGCAGCGAGCACATCGCGCAGCAGCCAGTTCGCGACGCTCTTCGGCTGCGCAGGCTGCTTCGCGGCCGCCTCGAACCACGCCGAGAGCGCGCGGTCCGCCGCGATCAGCGCCGCGTCCCTCGGCGCGAGCGCGTACTGCGCGGCGAAGCGCCGCGCGCGCGCATCCGCGAGCTCGGGGAGCGCGGCGCGGATCGCCTCGATGCGCGCCGCGGAGATCACGACCGGGATCAGGTCGGGATCCGGGAAGTAGCGGTAGTCGTCCGCGTTCTCCTTGACCCGCATCACGCCGAGGCGATCGCGCTCCGCGTCGTAGCCGAGCGTGGCCTGCACGATGGCGCCGCCGCTCTCGAGCAGCTCCGCCTGGCGCTGCACCTCTCGCTCGATCGCCGCCTCGACGAAACGGAACGAGTTCAGGTTCTTGATCTCGGTGCGCGTGCCGAGCGTCGTCGCGCCCGCGCGCCGCAGCGAGACGTTCGCGTCGCAGCGGAACTGCCCCTTCTCCATGTCGGCGTCCGACGCGCCGACCGCGCGCACGATCTCGCGCAGCTTGCGCAGGTACTCGGCCGCCTCGGCCGCGGAGCGCAGGTCCGGCTCCGAGACGATCTCGATCAACGGGATCCCGGCGCGATTCAGGTCGATCAGCGTGTCGCTCGCGGAGCCGTCGTGGACCGATTTGCCCGCGTCCTCTTCCATGTGGATGCGGGTCAGTCGGATGCGGCGCGCCGCGCCCTCGCTCGCTGCGAGCTCGACGTAGCCGCCGGTCGCGAGCGGCTGCTCGTACTGCGAAATCTGATAGCCCTTCGGCAGATCCGGATAGAAGTAGTTCTTGCGCGCGAAGATCGAGCGCTCGTGGATCGTGCAGTGCGTCGCGAGCGCGGCTCGGATCGCGAGCTCGACCGCGGCGCCGTTCAGCACCGGCAGCGTGCCGGGCAGCGCGATGTCGAGCGGCACGACGCTCGTGTTCGGCGCGCCGCCGAAGCGCACCGGCGCGCTCGAGAAGAGCTTGCTGCGCGTGCGCAGCTGGCAGTGCACCTCGAGCCCGATCACGACCTCGAAGCTCACGGCGCCGGCCTGCGCAGATGATGCTCGGTGAGCCGCTGGAACGCGTCGGCGGCGCGCAGCACCGCGGCGTCCTCGAGCGGGCGCCCTAACAGCTGGAGGCCGACGGGCAGCTCGCTCCCGCCGCCTTCGGGGCGCGCGACCCCGCACGGCAGCGAGATCGCCGGCACGCCGGCGAGGTTCGCCGGCACGGTGAAGACGTCGGCCAAGTACTCGGAGAGCGCGTCCGCCTTCGCGTCGAAGCGGAACGCGACCTCGGGCGAGGTGGGCATCGCGATCAGCTCGCAGGCCGCGAATGCGCGCTCGAAATCGCGGCGCAGAAGCGTGCGCACGCGCTGCGCCTTCCTGTAGTAGGCGTCGTAGTAGCCCGCCGAGAGCACGTAGGTGCCGAGCAGGACGCGCCGCTTCACCTCGGCGCCGAAGCCTTCGGAGCGCGTCGCCTCGATCATCTCCGTCACGCCGCCCGGCGCGTGCGCGCGCAGCCCGTATCGCACGCCGTCGAAGCGTGCGAGGTTGCTCGACGCCTCGGCGGTGGCGATCAAGTAGTAAGCGGCGATCCCGTAGCGCATGTGCGGAAGCTCGACGTCGACGAGCTTCGCGCCCGCGCGCGCGAGCACGTCGGCCGCTGCGAGCACGCGCTCGACGACCGCGGGCGAAGCGCCGGGCAGCGCCAGCACGTCGCGCGGGATCCCGATGCGCAGCCCCGAGACGTCGCCGGTCAGCGAAGCGCTCGCGCGCGGCGGCGGCTCGGGCAGCGAGGTCGAATCGGCCGGGTCGTGGCCCGCGATCGCGTCGAGCAGGGCTGCGCAGTCCGCCGCGCTGCGGCCGAACGTGCCGATGCCTTCGAGCGACGACGCGAACGCGATCAGCCCGTAGCGCGAGACGCGGCCGTAGGTCGGCTTCATGCCGGTGATGCCGCACAGCGCGGCCGGTTGGCGCACCGAGCCGCCGGTGTCGCTGCCGAGCGCGAGCGGCACGATGCCGGCCGCGACCGCCGCAGCGGAGCCACCAGAAGACCCGCCCGGCGAGCGCTCCGGATCCCACGGATTGCGCGCCGGCCCGTAACAAGAGTGCGCCGTCGACGAGCCCATCGCGAACTCGTCCATGTTCGTGCGCGCGACGATGACCGCGCCGGCGGCGCGTAGGCGCGCGACCGCGCTCGCGTCGAACGGCGACACGTAGCCGCTGAGGATTCGCGACGCCGCGGTCGCCGGCTCGCCCGCCTGCACGATGCAGTCCTTGATCGCGAGCGGCACGCCGTCGAGCACCGAGCGCGCCTCGCCGCGCGCGCGGCGCACATCCGCGGCGGCCGCTTCCTCGAGCGCGCGCTCGCGGCGCGGGAACAAGAGCGCGCGGAAACGCGCGTCCAGCTCGGCGCCCCGCGCGAGCGCGCGCTCCGCGAGCTGTACTGACGTGACGGCTCCCGCATCGAGCGCCGCACGCAGCTCGGACAGCGTCCCGAGCGGTTCCGTTCGCGCGCTCACCCCTCCGCCTCGCCTCCGAGCACGCGCGGCACCGCGAACGCAGAGCCCTCTGCCGCGGGCGCATTCATCACCGCGACGTCTGCCGCGAGCGGCTCACTCGGCTCGTCCGCGCGCAGCGGCGTCGCGAGCGGGATCACCGTCGCGGTCGGCTCGACTCCCGACGTATCGAGCGAATCCAGCAGCTCGACGTACCCGAGCATCGCGCCGAGCTCGCGCGCCAGCGCATCCGCCTCCGCGTCCCCCACCCGGATCCGCGCGAGCCGCGCAATCCGCCGCACATCTTCGCGAGACACCGAAGGCATAGGCGAACCACCTTAGCCGCAGTTTCTGCCTGACTTCGTCCGCGCAGGCCGACCCAGCCGACGAGATCCGCGCAGCATCACTGGCGAGCGAAGGGACGGCACCGTCGCGTCGCAGTTCTCCCACCTTTTGCGTGCCGATGACGCACGGCAAGGAGCCGCGCGGGCAAGCAGGGGGCGCGGAGCGAGCCCCCGCCGGACCGCGCGGCGGTGCCCCGAAGCTACGAACAGAACAGCTCGCGCCCGCGCTCTCGCTCAGCGCCGCCCGCCGCGGCCCCCGCGCCGGCGCCTGCCGCCGCCCGAGCGTCCGCCGCCGCCCGCAAATCCGCCGCGCTCCTCGCGCGGCAGAAACTCGGGCTCACGTGCGCTGCTCGCGGGCGCGTCCGCGCCACCGCTCTTGGCCTCGTCGTGGACGCTCGTCTCGGGGCGATGCTCCTTCAGGTACATCGCCGCGATTCCGGCGAGGTCCTTCAGCCCTTCCTCGCTCGACGCCATCTTGCGGATCAGCGGCACGAGCCGATCCACCTTCCATTCGCGATCGCGCACCGACATGTGACGGGTCTCGTGCTCGATCTTCACCTCGAGCCGCTCCCCGATGCGCTCGAGCAGCATCTCGTCGGTCGGCAGCTTGCGCTCCTGAATCGCGATGCCCGTGACGTTGGTGATGTTGCGGAAGTTGCCGATGTCGAGGCCCGACACGAGCGAGAGCGCGACGCCCGCCTTGCCCGCGCGGCCGGTGCGGCCGGTGCGGTGCACGTAGACCTCGGCGTTCTCCGGAGCCGCGTAGCCGATCACGTGCGAGAGATCGCTGATGTCGATGCCGCGCGCGGCGACGTCCGTCGCGACCAAGATGCGCAGCTCGCCGGCCTTGATGCGCGCCATCGCGCGCTCGCGCGCGGCTTGCGTGAGATCGCCGCTGATCTGGTCCGCGTCGAAGCCGTGGCGCTGCAGGTACGACGTCACGAAGCGCACGTCGTCCTTCGTGTTGCAGAAGATGATCGCGCTCTCCGGATCCTCTAGCTCCAGGACGCGGCGCAGGTTCGCTTCCTTCTCCTGCGCGGTCGTCACGTAATAACCGTGCTCGATCTCGGTCGGCGAGGCGTGCCCTTCGACGAGCGAGAGAAACTTCGGCTCGACCAGGAAGCTGCGCGAGAGCGAGAGCACCTTCTCGGGCATCGTCGCGGAGAACAGGCAGCTCTGGCGCTGGCTCGGCAGGTAGCTCTTGATCTCCTTCATGTCGGGCCAGAAGCCGAGCGAGAGCAGCTCGTCGGCCTCATCGAACACGACGACGCGCACGCGTCCGAGCTGCATGCGGCCGGAGCCCAAGTGGTCGAGGATGCGGCCCGGCGTGCCGACGATGACGTGGGCGCCCTCGCGCAGGCCGTCGTTCTGCGCGCCGTACGGGACGCCGCCGTAGATCGGCAGGCAGCGCACGCCGAGGTGCCTGCCGAGCGCGGTGACCTCACCGGTGATCTGGTTCGCGAGCTCGCGCGTGGGGGCGAGGATCAGCGCCTGTGTGACGGGCTGCTCGGTGTCGATCGCGGCCAAGATCGGAATTCCGAAGGCGCCAGTCTTTCCGCTGCCGGTGCGCGCTTGGACGATGACGTCGGAGCCGGTGCGCATCAGCGGAATGGCTTGCTCTTGCACAGGCATCGGCTGCTTCCAGCCGAGATCGGCGATGCCGAGGCGAAGGGGTTCCGGGAGGTCGACGAAGAGGTTGTCGCTGGATTCTGTGCCCAAAGTGCGGCGCATCGTACCGATGGCGGGGGGGCGGCGCTGCGGGAGCCGGGCAGTGCGGGGTTGGGCTCGTTCGGAGCGCCGCTGCGGGCTCGAAACGAGCGGCTCAGCGGATTCCCGCTTCGCCCGTGCTTCCGTCCGCGAAGGTCCAGCCGAGCGTGCGGGCGCTCGGATCGGCGGCGACGACGCAGCAGCGTTCGGCGGTCCTCGGCGAGAGCGGCGCGGCGCTCGGCTCGCTGCGTTTCCGCGCGGCGCCGTCGATCTCGTAGCCGGCGACGGCGCCGAATGCGTCGGCGAGCGCGAACAGCGCACGGCCGCCGGCCGGCCGGCGCTCGAGCCACTCGAGCGCCTTCTCGACGCGATCGAAGCGCTGCAGGCAGTCCTGTACGAGCAGCGTCGCGGGCGCGGCGCAATCGCCGGCGCGCGCGCCTAACAGCACGGCGCCGACGGCGAGGCCGTGCTGGTTGACGCCGACGAACGGCGCGACGTTCGCGAGGCCGACCAGCTCGAGCGAGCGGTAGTCGGTGTCGGGCGCGCTCTCGCGCAGCACCGCGAGCGCGCCGGTCGGTACAGCGCGCGCGACGCACGGCCCGCGCGCGGTCTGGACGACGCGCAGCGCATCCGCTGGCGCGCGCTCGGGGAGCGCGGAGAGCGCAGCGAGAGCGAGGCGAGGCGCGCGAGCGCCGCGCGCGAGGCCGGCGCTGCGCTCCGCCATGTGCGGGAAGTAGCGCTGCGTGTCGCGCTCGATCTCGCGATCGGCGGCGCGCGGGCGCAGCGCCGTGAGCGCGCGCGCGAGCGTGCTGCGCGAGCTCGCGCCGAGCAGCGTCGCGATCTCGGCCGCGCAGGCGCGGCCTTGATCGAGCCCGAGATCGCGCGGCGCGCCGCGGCACGCGACGTGCGCGAATCCGCTCATCGAGGAAGCGGCGCGTAGCGCCGCGCGCAGCGAGCCCACGCGAGGCTTGGCCTCGCGTGAGGCGAGCGAAGTCGAAGCGCGGCCTCCGAGCCCGCCGGACCCTCGGTGTGCGGTGATCGCGCATCCTGAGTGGGTCTTCCAGACGAGCGCGCGCTCACGCCCGCGGCGCTCCCGCGATCGCCAGCACCTCGTTCAGCGCACCCGTGCGGTAGCCGTCGAGATCGAGCGCGACGTAGCGGAAGCCGAGCGGCTTGATCGCGGCCGAGATCGCGCGCGCCATCTCGGGCGTGAGCGCCCGCGGAAGCTCGCCGGGCTCGATCTCGACGCGCGCGATCGCACCGTGATGGCGCAGCCGCACCTGCCGGAAGCCGAGCGCGCGCAGCGCCTCCTCGCCGCGCTCGACCTGGCGCAGCCGCTCGGGCGTCACCTGCGTGCCGTACGGCAGCCGCGACGCGAGGCACGCCGACGCGGGCAACTCGGCGGTCGGCAGCCCTGCTGCGCGCGAGAGCGCGCGGATCTCCGCCTTCGAGAGCGCGACTTCGAGGAAGGGCGACAGCACGCCGTGCTCCTGCGCGGCGCGATGGCCCGGGCGGAAGTCGCCCTGATCGTCCGTGTTCACGCCGTACGCGACCGCGTCGAAGCGCAGCTCCTCGCGCAGCTTGCCCATCACCTCGAACAGCTCGGTTTTGCAGAAGTAACAACGGTCCGGGCCGTTCGCGCGATAGCCCGGGCGATCGAGCTCGTGGGTGTCGACGAAGCGATGCGGCAGCCCGAACTGCGCGACCACCTGCTCCGCGAGCTTGCGGTGCGTCTCCGGATACGACGCCGAGACCGCGGTCACCGCGAGCGAGGCTTCGCCGAGCGCGCGCTGCGCGGCCCACGCGAGGTAGCTCGAGTCGACCCCGCCGCTGAACGCGACCATCACGCGACCCGCGCCTCGCAGGCGCGCGAGCAGCGCGGCCTCTTTCGCGGCGAGCGTGTCGTCGATCACCGGCTCCATCTCGCGCAAGCTAGCCCCGTTTTGAATCTCGGGATTCCGATCCAGCGGAGCTTCAGAACTGGCGCGGCGGCGCCGTTGTCTTGGTGCTCGAAGTCTGCGAACGATCCGTGCGGGGATGGAGGGGAGCGTGGCGAAGATTCGCGTCGGGATCGTGTACGGCGGTCGATCGGTCGAGCACGAGGTCTCGATCCACTCGGCGACCTCGATCCTGCAGGCGCTCGATCCCTCGCGTTACGACGTCTCGTTGATCGCGATCTCGCACGACGGCCGCTGGCACATCGGCGGCCCGAAGATGTTGCCGGCCGCGGTCGTGAACGCGCCCGAGGTGACGCTGCCGGCGATTCCGGGCGAACGCACTTTGGTGTCGGCCGGCGATGGCAAGCCCGCCGCGCAGCTCGACGTGATCGTGCCGATCGTGCACGGCACCGGCGGCGAGGACGGCTGCCTGCAGGGCTTCCTCGAGCTGGCGGGCGTTCCGTACGTCGGCTCGGGCGTGCTCGGCTCGGCGCTGCAGATGGACAAAGACGTCAGCAAGCGACTTCTCAGGGCAGCTGGCGTTCCGGTCGTGCCGTGGGTGACGCTGCGCAAGCACGAGCTCAGAGAGGAGGCGGCGATCGTGGAGCGCGTGCTCCACGAGATCGGGCTGCCCTGCTTCGTGAAGCCCGCGAACACGGGCTCCTCGGTCGGAATCAGCAAGGTGAAGACGCGCGCCGAGCTCGCGCCCGCGCTGCGCGAGGCCGCGCGTTACGACGAGAAGCTGCTCGTCGAGCAGGCGGTCGATGCGCGCGAGATCGAGATCGCGGTGTTAGGAAACGAGCGGCCCGAGGCGTCGGTGCCGGGCGAGATCGTTCCGCACAAGGAGTGGTACGACTACGAGGCGAAGTACGTCGACGAGCGCACCGAGCTGATCGTTCCGGCGAACGTGCCGGAGGCCGTCAGCGCGGAGCTGCAGCGGCTCGCGGTGCTCGCGTTCAAGACGCTGGAGGGCGCCGGGCTCGCGCGCGCCGACTTCTTCGTCGAGCGCAACAGCGACCGCATCTGGCTGAACGAGCTGAACAGTCTGCCGGGCTTCACCGAGGTCTCGATGTACCCGCGGCTCTGGCAGGCCAGCGGGCTTCCGTATCCGGCGCTGCTCGATCGGCTGATCGAGCTGGCGCTCGAACGAGGTCGCAGCCGAGAGAAGCTGGAGCGGGAGTACAAGCGGGGCTGACGCCTGCGTGCTTGGGGAGATGCTCGCGGGGCCGCGGGCGGGGAGTCGACGGCGCGAGGTTGGTCGTGGAACCCTGCTGATGCCACCGCCGTCGTCGATCGCGCTTGGCGCTCTCGCGCGTGTCACGCACTCTCAGACGATGGCGTTTCGGATTCTCGGGCTCGATCACGTGGTGCTGCGCGTTCGCGATCTCGAGGCGGCGCTGCGCTTTTATCAGAGTGCGCTCGGCTGCGCGGTGGAGCGGCGCATCGATGCGCTCGGGCTGATTCAGCTGCGTGCCGGTGCCTCGCTGATCGATCTCGTGCCGGTCGATTCCCCGCTCGGGAAGGCGGGAGGCGGCGCGCCTGCGCCGGACGGAAAAAACGTCGATCACGTCTGCCTGCGCATCGACTCGTTCGATGCAGTGGCGCTCGCGGCGCACCTGAGAAGCCACGGCATCGAGCCCGGCGAGGTGGCCACGCGCTACGGCGCCGAGGGGAACGGGCCATCGATGTACGTCCGCGACCCGGATGGAAACGTCATCGAGCTGAAGGGCCCGCCGGTATGAGAGGCCGAGCGCCGCTTTCCATGCTCCTCTCCGTCGCGATGGCCGCGTGCGCGGTCTCGGGCCCAGAGTTCCCCGCCGCGAGCGAGGTGCACGAGGTTCGCCTTCGCGATTGGACGGCAGCGGGAATGCCGGCGACGACCATCCGCGATCCGGAGCGCATCCGCGCGTTCGTCGCCGCGCTCGATTCCTTACCGACGGACAGCTGGCGCCGCTGCCCGGAGCACTGGGAACGGGTCCAATGGATCTTCCTCTACGGGACCCGAACGGCGTTGCTCATTGGGCCGGAGCGGATTGGCGTCTCGAACGATCGGAGCTGGCCCGTGCCGGCGAGCTGCCGCGACCTCGAGCCCGCAGCTCTCGACGCTCTCCTCGCCGCGCTCGGAGTGGATGTCGCAGCGCCGTCCGCGGAAGCGCGTTGAAGAGACGGAGCTCGTCACGCCGCGAGATCCGATGCCACCGCGAGCCCGACTCGCCGGCCGGTCACCCACGCCCACAGGAAGTTGTATCCGCCGATGCGGCCGGTGACGTCGAGGATCTCGCCCGCGAAGTAGAGGCCGGGCGCGAGGCGCGATTCGAGCGTGCGCGTCGCGACTTCTTCGAGCGCAACGCCGCCGCCGGTCACCTCGGCGGTTCGATAGCCCTCGTCACCGGCGATCTCGAGCGCGCACGCACCTAACACCTCGGCGATGCGCGCGCGCTGATCGCGCGGGAGGCGGGCGAGAGCGCACTCGGGATCGACCGCTGCGCGCGCGACCAGCACGTCGGCGAGGCGCCTCGGGAGATGCGCGCGCAAGAGGTTCTGCACGCTCCGCGTGCCGCCTTCGCGCAGGCGCGCGTCCCAGGCGGCGACGTCGTCGCCGAGCCACGCTGCGCGCAGCGAAACGCCCTGATGGCTCGCCCGCGCGAGCCAGTGGGAGACGTCGAGCACGACCGGACCACTGAAGCCGCGGTGCGTGAACAGCAGATCGCCGCTGCGGGCCTCGAGCGGCTGCTCGCCGCGGACGGCGCTGAGGCGCGCGCGCACGCTCACGCCGGCGAGCTCCGGCCATGCGCGCTCCGGCGTGAGCAGCGGGACGAGCGCGGGATAGCGCCAGCGCAGCTGGTGCCCGAAGCGCTCCGCCGCCTGATAACCCCAGCCGTCGCTTCCGGTCTTCGGAAGGGAGAGCCCGCCCGTGCAGAGTGCGACGCGCGCGGCGCGAATTCGCTCTCCGCTCGCGAGCTGGAGCTCGAAGCGCACGGCAGCGGCGCTGCCTGCGTTCGACGTGCGGAGCTCGCTCACACGCGCGCCTGCATGCAGCGTCACGCCGGCACGCGCGCAGGCGCCGAGCAGCGCCTGCGTGATCTCGGCCGGATCGTCGCTCGCGGGAAACACCTTCCCGCTCGGCTCGACCTTCAGCGCGACGCCGAGATCGCGCTCGAAGAACGCGCGCACGTCGGCGAGCGGCCACGAGAGCAGCACGTTGCGCAGCGCGTTTCGAGAGCCCTCGCTGTGGAAGTCCGCGGGCTCCGCGCGCGAAGGCAGCACGTTGCAGCGGCCCCCGCCGCTCACGCGGATCTTCGCGCCCGGCTTCGGGTGCGATTCGAGCAGCAGCGTCCGAGCGCCGCCGCGCGCAGCGAACAGCGCCGCGAGCAGCCCGGCCGCGCCGGCGCCGATCACGACGAACGGCCAGACGTCGCCCGCGGCGCGCTCCACGCTCACGGCAGCCGAAATCCGGTCGCGTGCTCGCGCATTCCGACGGCTCGCCAGAACGCGAGCCCGCGCTCGTTCTGGATCAGAACGTCGAGCGCGAGCGATGCGCCGGGAGGAACGCAGCGTGCGCGAAACAACGCGAAGGCTTCGCGCCCCACGCCACGCCGCCGCTGCACGCGCGAGACGAAGAACTGTCGGAGGTAGACGCCGCCCTCGTCGTGACGAAACAGCGCGTACGCGACCGGCACGCCGCGCTCCTCGAAGATCCCCGCCACGTACTCGCCCCCGAGCCAGCCGCGCATGCGGAGCTCGAGCTGCGCGGGCGTCATCGGGTTGTCTGCGCGCTCGTCCTCGATCAGCTCGCGATTCCAAGCCGCGAGCTGCGGCAGGTCGGCGTCGGTCGCGATTCGAAGCTCCACCCTCGCCCTCGCGCCGCGCGCGCATCCGGGCTTTCATCGCGCGGCGAGGAGAACACGATGACGCAGGAAGAGCGGAACCGCGCGCTGGTGCTTCGGTTCTGGGACACGGTCTACGTCGCGCGCGATTACGACGCGGTCGGGCGCTTCTTCACCGAAGACGGCCTTTATCAGGACGTCTCGGCGCCGGATCCGGGCGGCGTCGGGCCCGCCGGCGTCTCACGTCGGCTGCGCATTGGACACGAGCCGGTGCAGGCGTTCGATCACGAGATCCACCGCATGCTTTGTCAGGGCGACGTCGTGATGACGGAGCACACCGAGACGTGGAAGTTCCACACCGGCGAGGTGATTGCGCTGCCGTTCGTGTCGGTGCAGGTGATCCGCGGCGACAAGCTCGCGCTCTGGCGCGACTACTCGGACCTCACGCAGCTGCTCGGCAAGATGCCCAAGTGGTGGCTCGAGCACATCGCGAAGGCGGCGGCGGCGCCGTGACCGAGAAGCGCTGATGCGCGGGTTATCAGGGAAGGCCGTGCTCGTGACCGGCGCCGCGCGCGGGATCGGACGCGCAATCGCGGAGCGGCTCGCACAGGAAGGCTGCACGGTAGGCGTGCTCGACCTCGAGCTCGGCAATGCGGAGCGCGCTGCGGCGGAGCTGCGCGCGAGCGGCGCACGCGCCGCCGCCTACGCGGCCGACGTCGCCGACTACGCCGCGGTCGAGCGCGCGGTCGCCGCGTTCGACGAGGAGAGCGGCGGCATCGCCGGGCTCGTGAACAACGCGGGCTGGGACCGCCCCGCCCAGAAGTTCGCGGAGACGGAGCCCGCGGCGTGGCAGCGCATCGTCGCCGTGAACTTCTACGGCCCGCTGAACGCGACGCGCGCGGTGCTCCCGCGCCTCGTCGCACGGGGAGGCGGGCGCATCGTGTTCATCGCGTCGGACGCGGGCCGCGTCGGCGCGGGGCGCGAGGCGGTCTACTCCGGCTGCAAAGGCGGCGTGATCGCGTTCGCCAAGGCGGTCGCGCGCGAGGTCGCGCGCAGCGGGGTGACGCTGAACTGTGTCGCCCCGGGCCCGACCGAGACCGCGCTGCTCGCGGGCATCGATCCCACGGGCAAGCTGCAGCAATCGCTCGCGCGAGGCGTGCCGATGGGCCGGATCGGGCAGCCGGACGATCTCGCGGGCGCGGTCGCGTTCCTGCTCTCGGACGACGCCGGCTACGTGACGGGCCAGACGCTCTCGGTTTCGGGCGGCCTCACGATGGCTTGAGCAGCGAGCTCGCCGCGACCGCGCGCGCCGGCTCGGCGCTGGGCGCGAGCGAGTCCGGCCGTGTGCTCGGGATGCTCGCGAGCTCGCGCGCGTCCGCCGTTTTCCTCGCCCAGACGTAACGCAGCGCGCCGCCCGGCAGGATCCCGCGCGCGCCGATCTCGGCGAAGCCCGCGCTGCGGAGTGCGGCCTCGAGCCGCTCGGGCTCCGGCAGCGGCGCCAAATTCGCATGCGCGCGCAGGAACAGGTCGAAGGTCGCGAGCGTCGCGCGTGCGCCGGACAGGCGCGCGAACGCACCGTCCACCAGCACGGGCGTCTGGATCGCGAGCAACCCGCCCGGCGCGAGGTGCTCGTGCACGCGCGCGAACAGCGCCGGCCAGCGCGCCTCCGCGAAGTAGTGGAGGTTGTTATTGAGCAGCGCGAGGTCGAAGCTGAAGCTCAGCTCGAGCTCGAAGAAATCCCCGACGCGCAGCTCACCGCGGCGCTGCACGTGCGCGGCCTCGAGCCACTCCTGCGCGCGCTCCGCGACGCTCGCGTCGAGCTCGATGCCGGTGCCGAGCGCATCGCGATAGCGCGCGAGCAAGCCGGCGAGCATGCGCCCCTCGCCGCAGCCGATGTCGAGAATGCGCCGGGCTCGCCTCGCGCCCGGAATGCGGTGCAGCGCGGCGAGCGCGCGCCGCTCGCCGAGTCGCGACGCGCGCGCGGTGCGCAGCGCGTCCTCGCGCACGCCCCACTGCGGCCGGCGCTCGCTCTGCATCAGCTCCGGGATGTGCGCGAGCACCGGCGCGTAGCCGTACGCGCTCTGCTCGAGCGCCGCGCTCGCGGCGTCCGCGTCGGGGCTCTCCACGAGCCAACGCGCGAGGCCCGCGAGGCGCCAGCGCGAGCCGTCGCGCTCGCGCTCGACGTCGCCGTGCGCCTCGAGCGCGGCGAGCCAGGCTGCGGCGAGCTCCGGATCGAGGCGCTGGGATGCGACGAACGCCGAGACGGGGGTCCACTCGCGCAGCGCGGCGAACAGACCCGAGCGCAGTCCGGAGCGCAGCAGCGCCGCGCGCGCTTCCGCGCGCACGAGCGCCGCCAGCGCCGCGCCTCGCCTCAGGTCCTCGAGCATTCGCGCGTTATCGGCGCGCCGTGCCGCAGACGCGAGTGATGGCTGCCACGAGTGGCCAATCGGGGTCTGACCCCGATTGGCCATGTCAACGGGTGAGGCGCCAGACGGTCTTGTAGGCGATGCCTGCGTGGCGCGCGATCTCCGATAGAGGGAGGTCGAGCGCGCGGGCTGCTCGCACGCAAACCTCCGCGCGTAGCGCTCGCGTCTGTAGTCGCCTCGACCGCAGTGCCCCGCGCTCCATCCCGTGACGCTCACAGCACGCGCGAATCAGGCGGTCGAGCTCGTCGATCTGATCCGGCTCGAGTGCAGCGCCAACCGAGGCGGGCTCGAGCGCGACTCGCTCGACCATCGATTGGACCGTCCCAAGTTCCATGTCGAGTGCCTGCGCAACCGCGCCGAGGTCCTCGAACTCCCGCGCGCGCCTGTGTCCGGCGAGCGCGCCGTGCATCGACCACTGGTATTCGGGCGAGCGGTCGGGCGTAATGAACCCGTGGCGTGCCGCGTTCCCGATTACGTACGGGATCGAGGAGACGAGCTGACCGTCGGTTTCGATGAGTACCGCCTTGTAGCGGTCTTGGAACAGGTGCCCGGTTCGATCGCTGTGCCGGTTGAATCGCTGTGCATGGCGCGCGTTCAGTCGCGCCATCAGCACGGCCAGTGGCGCCTTGCCCGACTTCAGCACGAAGTGCGCGTGATTCCGGAGCAGGCACCACGCGAGGACGACGAATCCGAGCTCGTGCACGAGGATCGAGAAGCGTGCGAGAAAATCCTCGTAGTCCGAGACGCACAGGAAGATCGCGCGGCCGTCGACTCCGCGGATCATGACGTGATGCACGACGCCGATCGCGTGCGTGCGAGGAGGTCGCGGCATCCCGCCTACCAACGGGACCACGGGGCGAGGGCTCCTGAATACGGGGCGCCGCGGTCGGACGCAACGCGAACGCGCGTTCACCTCAGATGGCCAATCGGGGTCTGACCCCGTTTGGCCAACGCTGGTCCGTCAGCCGAGCTCGAGGTTCGCGTAGCGCACGAGCACGGTCTTCACGCCCGCGCGGTCGAACTGGATGCGCAGCTTCTGGCCCGCGCCGCGGCCGATCACCTCGAGCACGACGCCGGCGCCGAAGATCGGGTGGCGCAGGCGCGTGCCGCGCTGCACGCCCGCCTCGCCCGCGGCGTCGCCGCCGCCTTGGTCGTAGGAGTAGTCGTAATGCCTGCCGCGCTGCTCGCGCACACGCGAGGGCCGCTCGAAGTCGCCGCTGCGATCGAACAGCGCGCCGCCGCGCAGCTCGAGCAGCTTCTGCGGAATCTCGCGCAGGAAGCGCGACGGCGAGCCGAACGTGTGCTGGCCGTAGCGGCGCCGCTCGCGCGCATAGCTGAGCGTGAGGCTCTCCATCGCGCGCGTCATCGCGACGTAACAGAGCCGGCGCTCCTCCTCGACGTCGCGCCCGTCGCGCGCGGCGGCCGAGTGCGGGAACACGCCCTCCTCGAGACCCGCGACGAACACGACCGGGAATTCGAGGCCCTTCGCGGAGTGCACGGTCATCAGGGAAACGCGGTCACTACGGAGCTCGGCGCTGTCGAGGTCGGAGACGAGCGCGACTTGATCGAGGAAGCGCTCGAGCGGCGTGCGCTCGGCGTCGACCACCTCGGCGCTGTCGGCGGAAAAATCTTCCGCGCTCGCGACCAGCTCGCGCAGGTTCTCGAGCCGCGATTCCGCCTCCGGCGTGTTCTCGCGCTCGAGCGCGTGGAGGTAGCCGCTGCGGCGCAACGTCTCGGCGATCGCGTCCGCAGGCGCGAGCCCCGCGACGTCGCGGCGCAAGCCGTCCATCAGCTCGAGGAACGCGAGCAGCTTCGGACGCGCGCGGCCCGCCGCATCGCTCGCGGCGAACGCGCGCATGCCCTCCTCGAACGGGACGCCGCGCGCACGCGCGAGCTCCCGTGCGCGCTCGAGCGTGGTGTCGCCGATGCCGCGCGCCGGCCGGTTCGCGATGCGCGCGAGCGCGGCGAGATCCGCGGGGTTCACGACCGCGCGCAAGTAGCAGAGCACGTCCTTCACTTCTGCGCGGTCGTAGAAGCGCACGCCGCCGACCACGACGTAGGGGACGTCGTACTTCAGCAGCTCCTCCTCGATCGGCCGCGACTGCGCATTCGTTCGATAGAAGACCGCGCAGCTGCCGTACTTGCGGCCGCCGTCGCGCGTCTCCTCGAGGACGCGGCGCACGATGTGCTGCGCCTCGTCGCGCTCGTCGCGCGCTTCGTAGAGCACGATGCGCGCACCGTTTCCACCGCGCTCCGCGCTCAGCTGAAGACTGGGCCCGCGGTTCTGCTCCACCACGGCGCCCGCGCCCGAGAGGATCTCCTGCGTCGAGCGGTAGTTCCGCGTCAGCTTGATCACGCGCGCGTTCGGGTAGTCGCGCTCGAAATCGAGGATGTTACGGACGTCGGCGCCGCGCCATGAATAGATCGACTGATTCGGGTCGCCGACGACACAGACGTTCCCGTGCAGCGCCGCGAGCTGCTTCACGAGTCGGTATTGGACGCGGTTCGTGTCCTGGTACTCGTCGATCAGCAGGTACTGCCAGCGCTCTTGGTAGTACCGCAACACTTCGGGGAAGCGCTCGAACAGGTCGACCGTCAGCAGTAACAAGTCTCCGAAGTCGAGCGCGTTCGCTTCGGCGAGCAGGCGCTGGTAGCTCGCGTAGATCTCGGCCGCTTGACGCGCCTCGATGTCGTTCGCTTTCTCGGCGGCGGCAGCCGGCAGCTCGCCCGCGTTCTTCCACTGGTCGATGCGCCAGCGCAGCCGCCGCGCATCGGGCCCCTTCGGATCGATGCTGTGCCGGCGCATCGACTCCTGCACGAGCCCGAGCGAATCCGCTTCGTCGTAGACGACGAAGCCGCGCGAGCGCCCGAGATGGCCGATCTCGCGGCGCAGGATCCGCACGCAGGTCGAGTGGAACGTCGCGAGCCAGACCCCGGCGCCGTCGGGCCCGAGCCGCTTCGCGACGCGCTCGCGCATCTCGCCCGCGGCCTTGTTCGTGAACGTGACCGCGAGGATCGCTTCGGGCGCGATCCCGCACGCGCCGATCAGGTAGGCGATGCGATGCGTCAGCACGCGCGTCTTGCCCGAGCCCGCGCCCGCGAGCACGAGCACCGGCCCCTCCGTCGCGAGCACGGCCTCGCGCTGCTCGGGATTCATCCCCGACAGCAGTTCATCGACGGCCAGCAACGAAAATCTCCGCGAGGAAGGATCGACGGGGCGAAGCACGGGGCGGGAAGCGCAAGCTAACTGCTCGCGCCCGAGATCGCTGCGCGAATCACGCAGCACCGATCACGCCGCCGACCCTCGAGGCGGCTCGGAGCGCGTGAGACCTCGATCGCTGACGCGCCGCTGCAGAAGCAGGAACGACCTCGACGTTCACCACTTCGCTGCGCGAGTCGAGCCACGCAAGCGAAGCGCGCAGCGGAGGCGGCGTCTTCGCCGCCGGAGCGAAGTCAATGAGGAGAAAACGTGCAGCAACCCGGGAACGGATCCTGCTCGAACTCCGGCCCTACTCGACGGTGACTGACTTCGCGAGATTCCGCGGCTGGTCGACGTCCGTCCCCTTGAGCGTCGCGACGTGATACGCGAGCAGCTGCACCGGAATCGTCGCGAGCAGCGCGGTCAGGTGCTCGCCGAGCTCCGGGATGCGGATCACCGCATCCGCCTTCTCGGCGATCGCGTCGTCGCCCTCGCTCGCGATCGCGATCACTTGGCCGTCGCGCGCTCGCACTTGCTCGAGATTCGAGACCATCTTGTCGTAGACGTGGCTGCGGTTCGCGATCACGACGACCGGCATGTTCTGATCGATCAGTGCGATCGGGCCGTGCTTCATCTCGCCCGCCGCGTAGCCCTCGGCGTGGATGTACGAGATCTCCTTCAGCTTGAGCGCACCCTCGAGCGCGATCGGGTACATGATCCCGCGGCCGAGGAAGAGGAAGTTCGTCGCGCGGAAGTAGCGCTGGGCGACGGCGCGGATCTGCGCATCGAGCGCGAGCGTCTTCTCGACGATGCGCGGCAAGCTGCGCAGGTTCGCGAATGCGCGTTTCAGCTCCTCGCCGCCGAGCGTGCCGCGCGCGATGCCGAGCTTCAGCGCGATCAGATAGAGCGCGAGCACCTGCGCCGTGAAGCACTTGGTCGACGCGACGCCGATCTCCGGGCCGGCGATCGTGTAGAGCACGTCGTGGCTCTCGCGCGCGATCGCGGAATCGCGCGTGTTGCAGACTGCGAGCACGCGCGCGCCGCGCGACTTCGCTTCGCGCAGCGCGGCCAGCGTGTCGGCCGTCTCACCCGACTGCGAGACCGGAATCACGAGCGAGCCGGCGCCCACGATCGGGTGCCGGTAGCGGTACTCGCTCGCGAGATCGACCTCGCACGGAATGCCGGCGAGCTGCTCGATCAGATACTTGCCGACCGAGCTGGCGTAATGAGCGGTGCCGCACGCGAGCAACGTGATGCGCTCGATGTTCTTCACCGCGGCGGGCGAGAGATCGATGCCGTCCAGATCGAGATCGAGCGCGTCCTCGCGCAGCCGCGTGCCGAGCGTCTCGCGCAGCGCACGGGGCTGCTCGAAGATCTCTTTCTGCATGAAGTGATCGAAGCCGCCCTTCTCCGCGGAGACCGGATCCCACTGGATCGTGCGCGGCGCGCGCTCGATCAGGTGGCCTTCGCCGTCGACGAGCTGCACGCCGTCGCGCGAGAGGACTGCGAACTCGCCGTCGGAGAGGAACAGCATCTGACGCGTGTGCGGCAGGATCGCCGGGATGTCGCTCGCGAGGAACGATTCGCCCTGACCGAGCCCGAAGATCAGCGGGCTGCCGCCATTCTTCGCGACCACGATGTGGTCGGGCGTGCTCGTCGAGAACACCGCGAGCGCGTACGAGCCGAGCAGCCGCTTCGCGACCGCACGCGTCGCGCTGAGCAGATCGGCGCCGCGCGCGACCTGTTGATCGATCAGGTGCGCGACGAGCTCGGTGTCGGTTTCGCTGAGCAGCGTGCGGCCCGCCGCCTCGAGCTCGCTGCGGATCTCGCGGTAGTTCTCGACGATGCCGTTGTGGATGATCGCGACGCTGCCGGCGACGTGCGGGTGCGCGTTCGGGACGCTCGGCTTGCCGTGCGTCGCCCAGCGCGTGTGGCCGAGGCCCACGACGCCTGAGAGATCTTCGCCGCGGATCTCGGCGTCGAGGTTCGAGAGCTTGCCGACCGCGCGGCGGACGCGGAGCTCTCGCCCATTCCAGACCGCGACGCCCGCGGAGTCGTAGCCGCGGTACTCGAGCCGGCGCAGGCCGTCGATCAGCACCTCGTTCACCGGCCGCGAGCGCCCGACGTATCCGACGATTCCGCACATCCTCGCGTCTCCCGCTGCCACCGCGTTGCCGGGCTCAGCCGTGCCCAGACCCCGATGGTTCGTGGCCGGTTCCGTGCTTCGCAGCTTTGCGCCGCTTCTTCCCCCAGCCTTCGAGGTTCTTCTGGCGCGCGCCCGAGAGCGCGATCGCGTCGGTCGGCACCGTGTGAGTGACCGTCGTTCCGGCTGCGACGTAGCTGTCGTCCTCGAGCGTCACCGGCGCGATCAAGTTGGCGTTGCAGCCGATCCGCACGCGCTCGCCGACGGTCGTGCGGTGCTTCTTCTCCCAGTCGTAGTTCACCGTGATCGCGCCGCAGCCGAAGCTCGAGTCCTCACCGACGTCGGCGTCGCCGATGTACGCGAGGTGATCTGCCTTCACGCCGCGGCCGAGCACACTGTTCTTCACCTCGACGAAGTTGCCGATGCGGACGCCGCTCTTCAGCACCGAGCCCGGCCGCAGATGCGCGCTCGGTCCGATCACGACGTCGTCGCCGAGCACGGACGACTCGACTACGCAGTGCGCCTTCACGTGCACACCCTCGCCGATGCGCGTCGGGCCGGTGATCACGACGCCGGGATCGATCTGCGTGTCGCGCCCGATCTCGACGTCGCTGTCGACGTAGACGTTTTCGGGATCGAGGAACGTGACGCCATTCGCCATGTGAGCGGCGAGGTTGCGGCGGCGCTGCACCGCGGCCGCACGCGCGAGCTCGGCACGCGTGTTCACGCCGAGCGCCTCGTCCGCGTCGTCCAGCTGGATCGCCTCCACGGCGAGCCCGCGCTTGCGCGCAATCGCGACGACGTCGGTCAGGTAGAGCTCGCCCTGCGCGTTCTTCGGCGCGAGCTCCGCGATCGCGCTCGCGAGCAGCGCGCCGTCGCACAGGTAGACGCCCGTGTTGCCCTCGCGAATCGCGAGCTCGGATTCCGTCGCGTCGGTTTGCTCGACGACGCGCTCGACGCGGCCGTCGGCGCCGCGCACGACGAGACCGGGCAGCGGCTCGGGCGAGGTCAGCATCACGAGCTGCGCGCCCGTCTCGCGCCGTTTCGCCTGCATGCGCGCGAGCGTCTCGGCGCGCAGCAGCGGCGTGTCGCCGTAGAGCACGAGCACGTCGCCGGAGAGGTCGCCGAGCTTCGGCAGCGCGACCTGCACGGCGTGGCCGGTGCCGCGCTGCTCCGCCTGCACGACGAACTGTGCGCGGCCCGCGAACGCAGCCTCGACCTGGTCCGCGTCGCGCCCGATCACGACGACGAGCTTCTCGGCGCCGAGCTCGGCCGCCGCGGCGAGCGGATACGCGAGCATCGGCCTCCCGCAGATCTCGTGCAGCACCTTGGTGCGCCGCGACTTCATGCGCGTGCCCTTGCCCGCTGCGAGAACCAGAACTGCGAGGCCCATCGTGCCCTTCTCGCTTTCGGCGGCGGCTTCTGCGCGCCGCAGAGATCCGCCTCATCGGCCGTCGAGAGTTGCAAAGTAGTGCCCGCTCGGAGCACGGCCGTTGCGGAAATCTCGCAACCCCGAGGGGCCGTGATGCACGACACGGGCGCGATCCCCCGTTCATGGGGGTAAGCTGCGCGCGGACGATCGGGAGAGGGCCGCAGACGAAGTGCGAGTCGAGGGCAATACGAGCGGCTTGAAGGCGAGCCACGTTCGGCGGCTCGAGCATCTCGGGCGCCGCTCGATCCCTCCCGACCGGCTGGTCACTCACGAGCTCGCCCGCGAGCTGACCGAGCTGGCCCGCGAGATCCGGCGCGTCGTGGGCGTGCTGATCGACCGGCGCGGCGCGGTCACGCACGTGATGTGCGGCGGGCACCGCGGCCTCACGATGCCGGACTGGGGCCGCATGCGCGCGGGGCCCGGCCGGCTGCGCGGGCTGCGCTGCGTCCACACCCGCTTCGCCGGAGCCGAGGCGCTCTCGCAGGACGATCTGACCGACCTCGCGAAGCTGCGCCTCGACGCGATGGCCACGATCGCGGTCGAGGAGGACGGCCTGCCCGGGCTCGTGCACGTCGCGGCGCTGCGGCCCGCGAACGGCGACGGCGCGGGCATCCAGTACCTGCCGCCGACGCCCGCCTCGCGGTTCGACTTGCCGTTTCTCGACTGGATCCGCGGGCTCGAGGACGAGCTCTCGCGCACGCGCCGTCCACGTGCAGTCGCCGGCGCGGACCGCGCGCTGCTCGTGGTCGTCACCGCCGGCCGCAGCCGCGTGGAGACCGATGCGTCCACCGACGAGCTCCGCGAGCTCGCGCGCTCGGCGAACGTCGAGGTGGTCGACGTGCTCGTACAGAACCGCACCCAGCCCGACCCGCGCACGCTGATCGGCTCCGGCAAGCTGCAGGATCTCGCGATCCGCTGCTTCCAGTCCGACGTCGATCTGGTGATCTTCGACGACGACTTGTCAGGGACGCAGGCGCGCAACCTGACCGAAGCGCTCGACCTGCGTGTGATCGATCGCACGCAGCTGATCCTCGACATCTTCGCCCAGCGCGCGACCAGTCGGGACGGCAAGCTGCAAGTGGAGCTCGCGCAGCTGAAGTACACGCTGCCGCGCCTCGCGCAGCAGGACAGCTCGCTCTCGCGGCTCGGCGCCGGAGTCGGCGGGCGCGGCCCGGGCGAGACCAAGCTCGAGATGGATCGCCGCCGCGTGCGCGACCGCGTGACGCGGCTCGAGCGCGAGCTGCGCCAGCTCGGCGAGCGGCGCGAGCAGCGGCGCGCGCGGCGTGGCCGGCGGGGCGCTCCGGTGCTCTCGATCGTGGGCTACACGAACGCAGGCAAGAGCACGTTGTTACGGGCGCTCACGCGCACCGAGGTCTTCGTCGCCGACAAGATGTTCGCGACGCTCGACCCGGCCTCGCGCCGGCTGCGCTTCCCGCGCGAGCGCGAGGTGATCGTCACCGACACGGTGGGCTTCATCCGCGATCTGCCCGAGACGCTGGTCGCCGCGTTCCGCGCAACGCTCGAAGAGCTGCGCGAGGCCGACGTGTTCCTGCACGTGGTCGACGCATCGAGCGAGACGCTCGAGCAGCGTATGGCCGCGGTGCGCGCCGTGCTCGCCGAGATGGGCCTGCGCGACCGACCCGAGGTCCTCGTGTTCAACAAGCTCGATCAGCTGCCGCCGGGCGAGAGCCGGCGGCTGGCGGCCGAGTACGGCGCGGTGGCCGTCTCGGCGCTGCAGCGGATCGGCTTCGAGCGCCTGCTCGAGCGCGCCGAGGCCGAGCTGTTCGAATCGAATCTCAGGCCGGCCGCGCCGGCCGAGGCGTTCGGCGAGGGCGAAAGGAGCTTCTCATGATCCGCGCGCGCATTAGTGGCGCCGGCATGTACGTGCCGGAGCGACGCGTCACGAACAAGGACCTCGAAGCCTTCATGGACACCACCGACGAGTGGATCCGCCAGCGCTCGGGCATCGTCGAACGGCGCTGGATCACGGAGGGCCAGCTCCCCGCGGATCTCGCCGAGGCCGCGAGCCGCGATGCGCTCGCGCGCGCCGGGCTCGAGCCCGGCGAGATCGACTGCATCGTGCTCGCGACGCTCTCCTCGCAGGCCGACTTCCCGGGCACGTCGTTCTTCCTGCAAGAGCGGCTCGGCGGCACGACCCCGTGCTTCGACCTGCGCGCGCAGTGCAGCGGCTTCATCTTCGGGCTCTCGGTCGCGCGCGGCTTCATCGCATCCGGGCAGTTCCGCCGCGTGCTGCTGGTCGGCTGCGAGGTGCACTCGACGGGCATCGACATCTCGACCGAAGGCCGCGACGTCGCGGTGCTGTTCGGCGACGGCGCTGGCGCGGTGGTGGTCGAGGCGAACACCGATCCCGACGACCCGGCCGACATCCTCGCAGTGCGAATTCACGCCGAGGGGAAGTACGCGAAGAAGCTCTGGATCGAGGCGCCGGGCTCGGGCCACACCCCGACGCGCCTCACGCCCGAGGTGCTCGCGCGCAAGGCGCACTTCCCGAAGATGGACGGCAAGTTCGTGTTCAAGCACGCGGTGACGCGCATGCCCGAGGTGTTAGGGGAGGCGCTCGCGGCTGCGGGCGTGAAGGCCGACGACGTCGATCTGTTCCTGTTCCACCAGGCGAATCTGCGCATCAACGAGTACGTCGCGAACGCGCTCGCGCTGCCCGAACGCAAGCTCCGTAACAACATCCAGCGCTACGGGAATTGCTCGGCGGCGTCGATCCCGATCCTGCTCGCCGAGGCGCAGCAAGAGGGCGTGCTCGCGCGCGGAAAGCTGGTCTCGCTGACCGGCTTCGGCTCGGGCTTCAGCTGGGGGAGCGCGGTCATTCGCTGGTAGCGGGGTCTGCCGCGATGCGTCGAATCATCTGCGCATGCCGCGATGCGTCTATCCCAAGTGACTGATATTGAAGGGGAAAATATTTCCTTGACGCATTGACGCATCGTGTTATCCCATGCCGGTACTCGAGCCGGGAGCAGACGCCGGCCCATTCAACAGGAGAACCGACATGGCGAAGGCCCAAGCCCGAACGAACGTGATCGACGAGGCGCGCAGCCGCTTCGAGGACGCCCTCGGCAGCGTGCAGCGCGACTGGAAGCGCCTCCAGAAGGACGCCGACCAGCGCCGCAAGCAGATCGAAGCGCGCGTCGAGCGCGAGGTGAAGCGGCTCCGCAGCGAGATCGAGAAGAGCCCGCTCGCGAAGCGCGCTCAGGAGCTGCGCGACAAGGCGGAAGCCCGCGCGGCTCGCCTGCGCGACGAGCTGCGCGAGAGCGCGGCTGCGAAGCGCGCCGAGGAGCTGCGCGAGCAGGCGCAGGAGCGCTTCAACGGGATGCTCGGCTTCGCCGGAATCGCGAGCGTCGCGGACATCCAGAAGCTCGAGCGCAAGGTGAACGCGCTCGCGAGCGAGCTGAAGCCGAAGCCGCGCCGCACGAAGCCCGCGCCCAGCGCCGCCTAGTCCGCGGCGAATCGACCGAAGGGCCCGGCGGTTGCGCCGCCGGGCCCTTCGCATTTCGGGGCTACGCTGCGCGCGTTTTTCGCGAGATCGGAGAGCTCTGATGGCCAGCTTCACCGGCGTCGATTTCCTGCGGCTCGACGAGCTGCTCTCGGACGAAGAGCGGCTCGTGCGCGACACCGTGCGCGCCTGGGTCACGGCGGAGTTCCTGCCCCGCGTGCAGGAGCACGTGCGGCGCGACGGCTCGTTCCCGATGGAGCTGGTGCCGCAGATCGCCGAGCTCGGGATGTTCGGCGCGAACCTGCACGGCTTCGGCTGCGCCGGCATGAACAACGTCGCCTACGGGCTCGTGATGCAGGAGCTCGAGCGTGGCGATTCCGGGCTGCGCTCGTTCGCTTCGGTGCAGGGCTCGCTCTGCATGTACCCGATCTACACGTACGGCTCGGATGCGCAGAAGGAGCGCTGGCTCCCGCCGATGGCCGCCGGCAAAGCGATCGGCTGCTTCGGCCTGACCGAGCCCGACTTCGGCTCGTTCGCACAGGGCATGCGCACGAAGGCCGAGCGCCGCGGGCGCGGCTGGGTGCTGAACGGAACGAAGCGCTGGATCACGAACGGCACGCTCGCCGACATCGCGGTGGTGTGGGCGCGCACAGAGGATGGCGTGCGCGGCTTCTTGGTCGAGAAGGGCACGCCCGGGTTGGAAGCGCGCGACATCAAGGGCAAGTTCTCGCTGCGCACGTCGGTCACGTCGGAGCTGTTCCTGAAGGACGTCGAGGTTTCCGAGGAGGCGCGCCTTCCGAAGGCAGAGGGCATGAAGGGCCCGCTCTCATGCCTCACGCAGGCGCGCTTCGGCATCGCGTGGGGCGCGATCGGCGCCGCGATGGCTTGTTACGACGAGGCCGTGACGTACACGAAAGAGCGGCTCGTGCAGGGCGGCCCGCTCGCCGGCAAGCAGCTCACGCAGCAGAAGCTCGCCGAGATGCTCACCGAGATCACGAAGGCGCAGCTGCTCGCGCTCCGCCTCGGCCGCCTGAAGGACGAGCACAAGCTCGAGCCGGTGATGGTCTCGATGGCGAAGCGCAACAACGTCGACGTCGCGCTCACGATCGCGCGTAACGCGCGTGATCTGCTCGGCGCCAACGGCATCGTCGACGACTATCAGGCGATGCGGCACATGATGAATCTCGAGACGGTGCGGACCTACGAGGGCACGCACGACGTGCACACGCTGATCCTCGGCGAGCACATCACGGGCATGCGCGCGCTCTGAATCCGCGAACAGGCGCGCGATTCAAGTCGCGCGCGACGCCACCGATGGGTTCGGCATGGCGCGAATCTTCGGCTTGCTGCTGATGCTCGCCGCGATCTATCTCGGGCTGAAGGTCTACCTCGGCGAGCTCGAGCGGGCTTCGAGCGACGTCGCCGTCGAGGAAGCCGCCGCGGATCTGGAGCCCGAGGCCGAAAGCGTTCCGGAACGCGCCGCGCCCAGCGCGATCACCTCGCGCGTGCGTGAACGCGTGACGGACGCCGTCGCCGAGGGAGCGCGCCGGCATTCGGCCGAGAGCGAGTAGCGGCCCGCGCCGCGCTCAGCGCTTCCGTAGCACCGCCAGCGCGCCACTCACGCTGCCGTGAGCTGCAGCGAGCGCGCTGCGCGCGCACGCCTCCGGGACGCCCGCGAGCTCGCACACGATGCGCAGCGCGCGGCGCTCGAGCTTGCGCGAGGAGGGCACGAGGTTCGTCATCTCGTTCCCCTCGACGCGGCCGAGGCGCACCATCACCGCGGTCGAGAGCGTGTGCAGCACCATCTTCTGCGCGAGCCCGCCCTTCATGCGCGTCGAGCCGCGGATCACCTCGGGGCCGACCTCCGGCGCGATCGAGACCTCCGCCGCCTTTGCGATCGGCGAAGCCGGATCGCAGGTGAGCGCGAGGCGCCGTGCGCCGACCGCGCGCGCCTCCTCGAGCGCGCCGAGCGCGAACGGCGTGCGGCCGCTCGCCGAGATCGCGAGCACCGCGTCGCCGGGCATCAGGTCGCGCGCGCGCAGCGCCACGCGCGCAGCGCTCGCGTCGTCCTCGGCGCCCTCCGCTGCTCGTACGAGCGCTGCGGGGCCTCCGGCCATGATTCCTTCGACGCGCCCCGGCGGAAAGCCGAAGGTCGGCAGCAGCTCGGCGGCGTCGATCACGCCGAGCCGCCCACTCGTGCCGGCGCCGACGTTGAACCAGCGCCCACCGCCTTGCAGTGCAAGCACGAGCAGGTCGACCGCGCGCTCGATCTCGGGCAGCGCGCGCGAGACGGCGTCCGCGACGCTCCGATCCGCGGCATGAATCGCCGCGACGATCTCGCGCGTCGAGCGGCGCGAGAGATCGCGCGTGTCCTCGCAGACCGCTTCTGTCAGCAGCTCATCGCGCATCGCCGCCCTCTTCGGCGGCTCGATCCGGAAAGGTGAAGGAGGGACGCTCCTTCTCTCCGCCCGAAACGGGCGCCCGTCCCTCGGCGAGCCGCCTCGGCGCAATGTAGGCCGCGCAGCGCGGGCACGGGGTCGTGCGGTGCCCTGGGTTCCTACCATGCGCCGGCCATGGCATTCCGCGTCTCCGAACAAACGCTCACCCGCCTCGAGTGGCCCGAGCTGGTGCTTGCGCTGCGCGCCGAGCTGCGGACGCCGCGCGCGCAGACGGCGCTCGATCCGCTCGGGCTCGCGCTGTTCGCGCCGAGCGTGAGCGGGGCGCGCGAGCAGCTCGCGCTGACACGCGAAGCGAAGCAAATCCTCGACGAAGGCGAAGTGACCCCTGCGGCCGGTGTGCGCGACCTCGATGCGCTGCTGCCGCGGCTCACGCGCGGCGGCGCGCTCACCGGCGCCGAGCTGCTCGAGCTCGTTGCGACGCTGCGCGTCTGTGCGGAGGCCGCGCGCTTCATCGCGCGCCGCGCGGACGGCGCGCCGCACCTCGCAGCGATCGCGAGCGTGCTGGTCGACCACGGCGAGCTCGCGGCGCAGGTCGAGCGCTCGATCGAGCCGAGCGGCGAGGTCGCAGACGCCGCGTCGCCTGCGCTCGCACAGGCGCGCCGCGCCGCGCGCGAGCTTGCCGGGGCCGCGAAGGAGCGCATCGAGCGCTACCTCGGCGACGCCGAGATCGCACCCGCGCTGCAGGATTCGTTCGTGACGCTGCGCGGCGACCGCTACGTGCTGCCGGTGCGCGCAGGCGCGCGGGATCGCGTACCGGGAATCGTGCACGACGCGTCGGCGAGCGGCACGACGTTCTTCGTCGAGCCGCAGGCGGTCGTCGAGCTCAACAACCGCAAGAAGCAGGCGGATCTGCTGGTCGAGCGCGAGACGCGGCGCGTGCTCGCCGAGCTGTGCGAGCGCGCGGCGCGTCACGCGCCCGAGATCGACGCGAATCTCGACGCGCTCGCGCGGCTCGATCTCGCATTCGCGCGCGCGGCGCTCGCGCAGCAGCAGGACGCGAGTGAGCCGCAGCTCGACGAGCGCGGCGTGTTCTCGCTCGATCTCTTGCGCCATCCGCTGCTGCCCGCGCGCGACGTGGTGCCGAACGACTTCCGGCTCGGCGAGAGCTTCCACGTGCTGGTCGTCTCGGGGCCGAACGCGGGCGGCAAGACGATCGCGCTGAAGGCGCTCGCGCTCGCGGCGCTCGCCGCGCGCGCGGGGCTGTTCGTGCCGGCCGCGGCGGGCGCGCGCGTCGGCGCCGTCGACTGCGTGGTCGCGTCGATCGGCGACGCGCAGGATTTGCACGAGAACCTCTCGACGTTCTCCGCGCACATCGCACAGCTCGCGCAGATCGTCGCGGATGCGGACGCCGGCACGCTCGCGGTGCTGGACGAGGTGGGCGTCGGCACCGATCCGAGCGAGGGCGCCGCGCTCGCGCAGGCGTGCCTCGAGGCGCTCGCCGATTCGGGCGCGCGCGTCGTCGCGACCACGCACTACAACCTGCTGAAAGAGCTCGCGGACGTGGACGAACGCTTCGAGAACGCGAGCGTCGAGTTCGATCCGGAGACGCTCGCGCCGACCTACCGGCTGAGGATGGGAATGGCGGGTGCCTCGTCCGCGACCGCGGTCGCAGCGCGCATGGGGATGCCCGCGCGCGTGATCGAGCGCGCCCGCGCGCTGATCGAGCGAGAGGACCGCCGCCTCGACCAGCTGCTGACCGAGCTGCAGGCGAGCCGCGCGGCGCTCGAGCGCGAGCGGCGCGAAGCAGCGCAGCTGCGCGAGGAGAGCGAGGAAGCACGCGACGCGTATCGCGAGAAGCTCGAGAAGCTGCAGCAGCGCCGCGACAAGCTGATCGCCGAGATGCGCGGCGAGCTCGACGCCGCGTTCAAGAGCGCGCACGGCGAGATCGCGGGCGTGATTCGCGAGCTGCAGCGCAAGGGCAGCGCGCAGCGGGCGGCGCGCGCTCGCGAGCAGCTCGCGCGGCTCGAGCACGAGGCGCAGCGCGCCGAGCGGGACGAGCGCGCACGCATGCCGCGCGAAGAGGCACCGCGCGGCGAGCTGCGCTCGCTCGCGCCCGGCGACGCGGTGCGCGTCGACGGCGGCGCCGCCGGCACGCTGGTCGCGCTGCCCGATCGCAGCGGGCGCGCGCTCGTGCAGCTCGGCAGCGCGCGCGTCGCGATCGACGTGGAGCGCTTGCAAGCGGCCGCCGCCGGAGCGACGCCGCCCGCGCGCGGCTTCGTGCGCGTCGACACGCTGCCGGAGGGCGCGAGCGCTCGGCGCGTCGACCTGCGTGGGCTGCGCGTCGACGAGGCGCTCACCGCGCTCGAGCGCGCACTCGACGACGCGGCGCGCGCGAGCAGCGAGACGCTCGAGATCATCCACGGCGTCGGCACCGGCGCGCTGCAGAGCGCGGTGCGCGAGCACCTGCGGCGCCTTCCGCACGTCGCGCGCTTCTCCCCGGGTGCGGGGCGAGGCGGCGAAGGCGTGACGCTCGCGTACCTCGCCTAAGCGACCTACAGCCCGCGACCGGGGCGGCCGAATTTCTCGCGAGCACGCGGGAGCTTTCGGTGCTGAGACGCGCCTCGATTGCCGCAATCGGCTGCTTGGTCGCCTGCGCCGCCGCGCCGCCGGCAGCCTCGCCCGAGCGCGCGACGGCGTGGGGCTACGTGCGGCTCGTACCGAAGGCTGGGCTCCCCGCCGAAGAGAGCGGCTATTCCGATCGCCGCCTGCTCGGCGCGCGGCGCTTCGACTACTCGCACCCGGCGTTCGCGGTGGTGTATG
>Ga0187894_10001018_pt1 | contig 37335 bp, 35 predicted proteins | sample GBC1701081metaG_FD_136650 | JGI IMG/M metagenome (GOLD analysis project Ga0187894, IMG submission 136650) | White microbial mat communities from a lava cave in the Kipuka Kanohina Cave System on the Island of Hawaii, USA - GBC170108-1 metaG ... | reverse complement strand
CGCCGTCGCGGCAGCTGCCCGCAACGCCGGCACGCTGATCTTCGCCGCCGCCAGCTCGCCGGTGTGTCCGATCAGCCAGCGTTCGAATCCGGCGGGATCCGCCTCGAGATGGAACTGCAGGCCCAGCGTGTGATGGCCGATAGCGAACGCCTGGTTCGGCGTGGCCGCCGTCGACGCCAGGCATTCAGCCGTTGATGGCAGGTCGAACGTGTCGCCATGCCAGTGCAGCACGACGCCATCGGCGTCGCCGACCCAACGCAGGCATGAGTGGCGTCCGGCGTCGGTCAGGGTGATCGGGCTGAAGCCGATCTCCTTGGTTCCGGGATATACCGTCGCGCCCAGTGCGCGTGCCATGAGCTGGGCGCCCAGGCAGATGCCGAGAACCGGCGTCCGGTTGCGCAGGCAACGCTCGATCAGTTGCAGTTCGCCGGTGAGGAAGGGATAAGTCGCGTCCTCGTAGGCGCCGATCGGTCCGCCCAGCACCACGAGCAGGTCGGCGGCATCCGACAGGGCAGGGCCGATGTCGTCGACACCGGCCTCGCGGTAATCGACGTCGTAGCCCTGCGCCGCCAGGACCGGCGCCAGGATGCCGAGGTCCTCGAAGGCAAGGTGGCGAATGACGCACGCACGCTTCATCGGTCGATTCCATTGCTGCAGCGGGCGGGGTTATCGCACGGTTTGCGTGCGTCAGCCGCCTCTGATCTCACGTACCACCTGTGCCACCTGGGCCTGAGCCGCCCCCTTGATCCGCGCATTCGGGCGCGTGCCGCCCAGGAACGCCACCGCCAGCAGGATCTCGTCGGGCTTGGGCGCGTCGGCAATCGATACCGTCATGGTGTCCATGGCGTCGTAGTCCCACGCATCCTCCAGCCCGCCGAAGATGATGTCGATGGCGGTGCCGGCGCCGCCGACCTTGGCGTTGCCGGGAATCAGCGCCGGCCCGCCGCCGGCGCCGCGCCGCATGGCGAGGCCGATGCGGACATGGATCATGCTGGCGCCGTGCTCGAGGTCGCCCGCGGTCCCCACCAGCGCCGCCTTGCCATAGCCGCGTGGTTTTACCGGTCCGAGCGCGGCCAGTGCCCGGGCGGTCAGCACTTCGCCGGCCAGCACGGATAGGTCGACAAGGGCCGAGAAGTCGTCGATCGGCGGCTTGCCCGCGAAGGGGTTGTGCAGCACGCCGCAGGCGGCGACGCGCCGGGTCGGCGAGGCGAGGTCGCGACCGCCCTCGCGCATGATCTCCTGATCGATCAGCGTGATCTGCCTGAACGTCATGGTTCGCTCCCATGAGATTTCTTTATAGAGAGAATTTATCTACTATAGAAGAAATACGCAAAAGCACAATGGCGAGATGCGGCGTGTTTGAGATTGGATACCTGACACCGGGTGACAGGTAACGCGTGCTAGGCGTGGCGGTATCGCGAGGGAGGTACCGCATGAACGAGCAAAGCACGAAGCTGTCGCAGGTTATGGCGGTGGTCAGCACCGCCGCGCAAACGGAGGCGGACGCCATGGCACTGGCGCTGACGCCGGGTAGAGCCAAGCCGGGCGAATTCGATTTCCTTATTGGCGAATGGCGCATCAGTCATCGCAGACTCACGTCATCAGGCGTGTGGGATGCGTTTGCGGGCGAGGCGACGTGCTGGACGGTGTGGGCGGGAGCGGGCCTGATCGAGGAGCTGCGTATCCCGGCGCGCGACTTCACGGGGATGGGCGTGCGGCTCATCGATGCCGAGAAAGGCCTGTGGAGCGACGTCTGGGTGAATGCCACGAGCGGCGTGCTGCGGGGGCCGGGGATGATCGGCGGGTTCGTCAACGGCGAGGGCTGGTTCGTTGCCGACGAGACGGACGGCGACACGCCGATCAAGGTGCGCGGCATATGGGACCGGATTACGGGCACCGCGCATGGCTGGCGCCAGTCGGTGTCACGGGACGGCGGCGCCACGTGGGAGGACAACTGGCTGATGGACTGGACGAAGGTCTAGCCGATCTCCACGGACGGCAGCCGGCGCTAGCGCAGGCGCGTGCTGTCGATGACGATGAAATACTCGCAGACGTCGTTCGAAATGCCGTGCGATCGGTAGGTCGTGCCGCTACCTTGGCGCCAGGTTGACCAACATTTCCATTTTGTTGGTCAACCTGTTAATCTCCGTTGACCAACATTTTCACTCTGATGGTCAACCCGGAGGAGCCGTGCAGGAGATCGACCTGGCAACACAGACCATGTTCGCCGAACTGCATCAACGGTGCCTTGACGCCGAGTTCGACGCCGAGTTCAGCGAGCGCGGCAGTTTCGTTCGCAAGCGCTCCAAGGGGCGCCTGTACTGGCATTTTCAGTGGCGCGTCGGGGACAAGACGCGGAACAAGTATGTTGGCCCGGTTTCGGATCAATCGATCACTGACCGGGTCACCCGGTTTGGCGCCCTGAAGTCGGGCTTCAAGCGCAGGCAGACCTTGATCAGATCCCTCGTGGCGGCGGGCCTGCCAACGCCCGATACCCTGTCTGGATCGATCGTGGAGGCCATGTGGAAAGCCGGCTTCTTCCGCCTCCGCGGTGTTCTCGTTGGAACGCTCGCATTCCAGACGTATGCCGGCGCGCTCGGTGTTCGAGTCGGAAGGCGCCCGCTGATGACACAGGATGCAGACTTCGCCCAGTTCTGGGGAATATCGGAGAACATCGGAGAGAGTACCGCCGCCCCATTGGACATTCTGCGTGCGGTCGATCCTTCCTTCACGGAGATTCCCGACATCAATGATCCGTTCGTGTCCACGCGCTACCGCAATGCCAGGGATTATGCGGTCGACTTCCTGACGCCGAACCGGGGCAGCGATCGGCATCAGGGAAAGCCCGCACGAATGAAGGCGCTTGCGGGCACCGGCGCACAGCCGTTGCGTCACCTCGACTTCCTGATTCACAAGCCGGAGCGTTCCGTCCTGCTGTACGGTGGTGGTGTTCCCGTCACCATACCGCGCGCCGAGCGCTATGCCGTCCACAAGCTGATCGTCGCGACCGAAAGAAGAGATCAGGCGAAATCGGGGAAGGACATCGAGCAGGCGTCGATCCTGATCGAAGCACTGGCCAGCAGACGCCCCGTTGAACTTGCGGCGGCATGGCGAGCCGCCTGGGACGTCGGCGGACGTTGGCGCGAAAAGCTTGAAGCCGGTCGCGCGCGCCTCGCCGTCGCGATACAGGACTCCCTCGTGGCCGTGCTGTCCCATTCACCCAAGAAGCGATCGGGTGCCGTGCGGCGCTAGCGCAGGCGCGTGCTGTCGATAACGATGAAGTACTCGCAGACGTCGTTCGACAGGTTCTCGAACGTGTGGTTGAGATCGCCGCGATAGAACAGGAAATCACCGGCCTGCAGCGCGTATGCCTGGCCATCGAGCGTGACCTTCAGGCGGCCCTTGGTGACATAGAGATGTTCCTCCACGCCCTGGCGGTGGGCCGGGAAGGGGCCGGTCTTCGTTTTGCCGGGCAGGCGGTTCAACACGAAATCGACGCCACGGCCGAGATAGAGCGGCGACAGTGAGCGGCGCTCGAAGCCGCTCGCTTCCTCGCGAAAGACGGGCTGCAGCGCGCGCGGAATGTGCAGCACCGGCTCGCTCTGCCGGCCGCCGACCAGCTGCGAGATGCTGAGGTCAAGCGCTTCGGCCAGGCGTCCCAGCACGGTGGTCGTGGCGCCGCTTTCGCCGCGCTCGATCTTGGAGATGGCGGCGCGGCTGACGCCGCTTTGCTGCGCCAGGTGTTCCAAGGTCCATTTCAGTTCGAGTCGGCGTTGCCGCAGGGCGTCGCCGAGCTTGGCTTGATCCGTCACCCGTCCGTGCCTTTCATGAAGGAACCCTCATCCCATATCGACGCGGGCGCTGACAACCGCTGACGTCGTCCACTTCATGGTGAGCTTGTCGAACCATGAAGTGGACTCGCACCATGGCGTGTGCTTCATGGTTCGACCCGGTGAATGCGGAGCATTCACCTGTGCTCACCATGAAGCTTCCCACAGCGTATGATGCCGCATGCAGTGAGGAATCCATGCGCGTTCTGATATGTGGTGGCGGCGTGATCGGCGCGGCGATCGCCTATTTCCTGAGCCGCCGCGGGGTGGAGGCGATCGTCATCGAAGGCACCGGGCTCGCTTGCGCCGCGTCGGGCAAGTCGGGCGGATTCCTGGCGCTTGACTGGTGCGACGGCTCGCCACTGGCGGCGTTGGCGCGGCGCAGCTTCGCCTTGCATGCTGAGCTGGCGCAGCAGATCGACGGCGACTGGGGCTACCGTCGGCTCGACACGTATGGCGGGCTTGCGCGCGCCGGTGGTGCTGGCATTGACTGGCTGTCGCCGCAGGCGCGCCGCCAGCGCCGCCTGGGCTCGACCGACAGCACGGCCCAGGTCGATCCCGGCGCCTTCACGGCCGCGTTGATGCGTGCGGCCGAGACGCACGGCGCGGTGCTGCGCGCCAGTACGGTCAACGGCATCGTGCGTGATGACGGCGGCGTGCGCGGTGTGCTGGTCGATGGCGAGCCGGTCGCCGGCGACGCGGTGGTGATCGCCATGGGGCCGTGGTCGATCCTGGCCACGCAATGGCTGCCGCTGCCGGCCGTGTTCAGCCTCAAAGGGCACAGCCTGATCTTCGAGACCGGATCGCCGGTGCCGGCACACGCGGCGTTCGTCGATTTCCAGGAAGCCTCCGGCGACGTGCAGTCGCCCGAGCTGTTCCCGCGCGCCGACGGCACGACCTATGTCTGCGCCATCTCCAGCGAGACGCCGATGCCGGTGGATCCGGCCGCGGTGGTACCGGATCCAGGTGCGATCGATCGCTTGGCGGACATGTGCCGGCAGCTGTCACCGGCGCTGGGCCAGGCGCCGGTGCGCGCACGCCAGGCCTGCTATCGTCCTGTCACGCGCGATGGCCTGCCGCTGATCGGCGCCATCCCGGGTGTGGCCAACGCCTATATCGCCACCGGCCACAGCGTGTGGGGCATCCTCAATGCGCCGGCCACGGGCGAAGCCGTGGCCGAGCTGATCGTGGACGGCGCGGCGCGCACCGTCGACCTACGGCCCTTCGCGCCCGAGCGCCTGCCGAATTTCGATCCGACCCGGCTGCGCGCGTAGCATAGCCGCCCGCGGGGCGTCCTATGGCTTGCGGTGGAACGACACGGATGAAATCAGATCCTGGTCGCGGGGCGTTCCGACGAACACGGGGCGTCCCCCTGCCTTGAAACCCCAGTACGGGGTCGAGCCGGCTGCGTGCGGCGAGGCGGGCGTGAGCGTCGCATCCGGCCAGGACTCGACGAAAGTCGAGGCCTGCACGCGGGGTTGCACGAATTTGATGATCAGGATGCTGTGCGCGCCACCGTCCTTCTCGGTGCGCAATTCGACGTCACTGACCTCCTGACGCGCAAAGCGTCCCCCTTTGCCGTAGCGAATGGTGAGCCGCGGGTTGCTGCTGGGGCCTTCCTCCAGGTGCGTCGACAGGTTGTCCTGCAGGAACTGGATGTTCGAGAGGTCGGCCGCGGCGAACATGACGATCGCCCGCCGCAACGTGCTTCGAAGGATTCGAGCCTTTCCACTGTCGGCGAGGGCGCCGGGCCGGATTGGGCGACGGCTTCGGTGGGCAATGTGGCCCACGCCATGAGCAGCGGCAGCGCGCCGCCGGACCGGATCACGAGACGTCGACGGACAGCCGCTCGGAATGGCATGGTTGCTCCCGGCATCGTTGCTTTCATACGATTTCTAAGGTTTCCTTGCGACAAGATTAGGGCAAGCACGTGTGGAACAGTGGCGATAGACGCGACTTCACGTCTGGCGGGCAAGGCGGGTAGCATGCCGCTCGGCGGAGACAACGGAGATACCGGAGGAAGCGATGGCCAAGGTCGTGGTGCTGTACAAGACGCCCAAGGACAAGGCGGCGTTCGATGCTTATTACAAGAGCACGCACATCCCGCTGGCCTACAAGGTGCCTGGCCTCAAGAAATACGAGGTCAGCCAGGGTGGCGTCGGCACGCCGGCCGGTGCTTCGGACATCCACCTGGTCGCGATCCTGACCTTCGACAGCATGGCTGACCTCCAGAAGGGGATGGGATCGCCCGAAGGGCAGGCGGCGGGCGCCGACGTGGCCAAGTTCGCGACCGGCGGCGCCGACATACTGCTGTTCGACAGCAACGACGCCTGAGCATGCCGGATCGTGTCGCGCCGGCATGGCGCATTTCAAGACACCCAAGCGCGTGATGGCTGCGTTCGGGCCTAAAGCACGAGCGCTTTGCGAAGATCTTCGTGTTCGAAAGCTGTTTCCATTCGACGAATCTCCCCGACGCACGCGTTCATTGCCTTGGCGACGTCCCGCCAAGTTGCCGTGATCGTTGCGACTTCCCTGATGAGCTTCTTTGCTCGAGCAAGCCCAAGTCCAAAATAATCAGCGACCGACAGGACCAGATCAAGATCGCACGTTCCTTCATCCAAACTGATGTTCGTCGTCAAAATGCGCGCGTGCACGTCAGTCGGCACGGGGTTGAGATCGTAGACGGGCGACAAAGTCCAGCCGCCCTGGCTCATCCATAAAAACCCGTGATTGCGCAAGTGATCGTCGACGTTCGAAATCAGGACATTGAGAACCATCCGGCGATAGAGTTGTGCGGCATCGGCTGCGGCCTGCGCGCCGTGCCGCGCGAGTACGTCGACAAGTTCGGGATAGCTGCCGCGCTCTCCATCTTTGAGGCCCATCATGGAGAGAGCGGAAAGAAAGGGGACTCGGATTTCGCCGTCGCGATCAAAGCGGCGCGAGAGCATCACCGGCTTCCGGGCGACCTGAAGGAGCTCGTGATCCGGCGTGCGGATTCCAGCAAGGGCAGCCAGACGGAGCGCAACTGCCTCCCAGACTTCGATGCTGTAGTCGTCCGTCTCCTTTGGGAACTTGGCGATGGCAAGACGGCCATGCTGGTCAATCACCGACGCTTTGGGGCGCGCACCACCGAGCGACGAGCCCGGCGCAAAAATCAGCTGGATATCCTCGTCAGTTTCCTCGTCCCGTAGGATTCGCTCGGTAACTTCCAGCAATCGGCCGAGCTCCACCTGTCCCGGCACACCGGCGGTTAGGGGCGCTTGGAAGTCGCTGTCGTTCGGTCGCCGAAAGCGTAGGGCACCGAGGCGCGCGATATCCGACACGCCAAGAAGATAGTCGGCCTCCATCAAGGTCCGCACTTGCCGGCCCTCGCGTGCGGCGATGCGCCGTTCCGCGCGCTGCATCAGTCGCCGCCCCCACGTATCGGGTGCGGAGTCGCCAAGCGATCCGAAGATCGCGGCGCCACCCGATGGGGCGAATGCTCCGCGATTGAGCGTAAGGGCCGGCTCCAACGAGAAGCGGGCGGGTTCGTTGAGCCAATCCGGATGGTACTCAAAGCTCATGGCTTCCCTGCCGCGTCCGGCATGACGACGCAGCGTGCCAACACGCTTCAGGCCCGGCGCGAAATCGATAAAGACCTCGATGTCATTTGGCATCGCCAGGCTCTCGCTGGCGAGGCAACCGGACGCGCTGCGGCAGTTTCTCGGATGCGATTGCGAGGCCGACACCGTCCTTGGCAGGCTCGGCGACCTCTCCCAAGCCCTCGAGGAGACCCAATGCCTGAAGGACGGCCGCATAGATGCCGATGCTCACGCCATGGTCACCGGCTTCAATTCGCCGAAGCGTCGGGCGACTGGTGAAAGCGCGCTCGGCGACGATTTCGGCCGGCAAGCCGCGGCGGCGGCGTGCGTCGCGAATGTCCAACCCCAGCTTTCGCAGGGTGCGGCGAACGGCTGCTGGGGGGTGGTGTGGTGTAGCCATTGGAAACTTCGCATTCCATTATCCGAGGATAATGTAATATGAAGTTTCCATTATTCAATCGGCAAAAAGCAGGAATCGAATTCAATGTGGTATCTGCACATTTTGCATCGCCGTCACTTTTGTTGGCCATCAGTGCTACTAGAAGTGGTATATGAAGCGCGACCTGCGCCAGCGTTGCGCCAAGGTAGAACGAGTGACGTAAGAGTGGGGGAACCTAGCATGAATCGACGCAAAGTGCTGGCGCTGCCACTGGCGCTGGTGGCATCCGGGTGTGCCCCGGCGCGTCTTGAGCTGCCGCCCATGTCGGAGGAGCGCATCAAGTCGGTGGTGATCCTCACGTCATTCGGCGACACGTTGCATCTGAAGTATTCTCCGATGTTTTGGTTTACCGCCGTCGTCAGCGTCGACAACCAGTATGCGCAAGCCGACTGGGGTGTGGACAACCACGTGCGGGCGCAGCTTGTAGAAAGATTGAAGGACAAGTGCGAGATCAAGACAGTCAACTACAATTCAGCTGATCTGGCGGCCTCGCGGAACGAGTCGCCGACTGCGTTCACCGAACGGTTGAGAAGGATCGTACCCGCCGGATTGGCGGACGCCATTATCCTTGTGAGGACGTCGGCCAGGCCTCGGTTCGACGAGCTTGATCGGGATCAGCAGAAGATCGCCCTGATCGGAATCGGGCTTGCTGCGGAAAACAACCCCCTGGCGGGTGTGCGGACTGTGGCTTTCGCACGCAGCGCAGTGGGGATCTTTGACGGGCGAACCTTTGAGCTCATCGCATCACGAAGAGGCACGGGCGAACGGTCGGGACACGATGACATTGCCCCCGTGCTCGAACCCCTGCCGTTTCCCTACACGGGAGGCGGTTGGGCCCAGCTCAGCCAGGATCAGCGTACTCAGCTACGCGATACCGTGTTCCGTCTCCTGAACAAGACCGTGACCTTCACACTCGGTCCGCACATCGATGGCGTGGACAAGCCGTCCGACGCCCTCGCCACCGCATCGAGGGTCGAGTTCGACAAGCTTCAGGCGCGTGACGCCAAGCGTTGGAACGCCGTCATGGCGAGGCTGGGGCTGCCCTCCACGCCGTAGAGTGCATGCAGCACCGATCACACGCGCGCCAACGCGGCGCGCAGCGCCGGGCCGTGCTTGCGAGCGAGGCGGCAGAAGGTGCCGATCAGCGGCGCCTCGTCGGGTGGGCGCGCGGTGGCGTAATCGATGGTGTAGGGCACGGCCGGCCGGAAGCGGCGCACGACGATCCCACCACCGGCTTTCACCGCGCGCGCCGCGGTCATGTCGCCGACGAGGGTGATGCCCATGCCTTCGGCCGCCAGCATGCAGGCGCTCAGCGCCGAGGTCACTTCGGCCACGATGCGCGGTCGATCGCTCTGCTGCTCGAAGGCACGGTCGATCGACCGGCGCGCCGAGGGTACGGCGGCGAGGCCGATGAACGGTTCGCCCGCGAGGTCGGTCGCCTTGATGGACGCCGCGGCGGCCAGGCGGTGGCCCGACGGAACCACGCATGCCAGCTCGCCGCTGGCGAAGGCCGTGCTGACGACGATCGGGCGCGCCGCGCTGGGCGACTGCGTCAGGACCAGCACGTCGATGGCGCCGCTGCGGAAGCTCTCGATCAGCGGTCGCAGGTTGTCGGTGTCGAGGACGACCTCGACCTCCGGTCGCGCGGCGCGGAAGAGGGCGATCAGACGCGGCACGAAGCCCATCGCCAGCATGGGGCTGGTGCCGATCACCAGGCGCGCCGGCGCGCTCGCGCCGAGCGCCTGCGCGACCGTCGCCAGCCGGTCAATGCCGGCCCAGGCGCGCTGCACTTCCTGGTGCAACGCAAGCGCCCGCGGTGTCGGCACAACGCGACCGCCCTTTCGCTCGAACAGCGCGTAGCCCAGCGTGCGCTCCAGGGCGCCGATCAGCTTGCTGATCGTGGGTTGCGACACACGGATGCGCGCCGCGGCACGGCTGAACGTGCCTTGGTCGATCACGGCCTGGAAGGCTTCAATCTGCCGAAGCTGCATGCCGGGGATCCGGAGAGATCGTTGACGCGGTGAAGGTGACGCTGCCCAGCCAGCGCTGCACGATGGCGCCATGGATGGCAGCACCGCGCTCGAGCGCCAGGCGGGCGAGTGCTGCCGGCAGCGCCTGTTCGTGCGCTGACCTGGAGAACGCGTATTCGATAGTGTAGGGCACGATCGGCCGGAAGGGACGGGCGACGATCGCGGCGCCGGCCTGCAGGGCCGCCGCGGCACAGAGGTCGGGCACCAGGCTGATGCCGATGCGCTCGGCGGCCAGCATGCAGGCCGCCAGGCCGGTGGTGGCGTCGGCCACGATACGCGGCCGACGCGACACAAGGTCGAAGAGCCGATCGATGCGGCGGCGCGCTTCGGGACCGCCCAGCAGGCCGATGAAGGCCTCGTCCTCGAGATCGTCCGGATGCAGGACGTCGGCGTTGGCGAGTCGATGGTCGGCCGGCAGGACGCACACCGTCTCGCCACTCACCACCGTCTGGCCACTGAGGCTGTCGGCGGCGGGCTCGTGCAGCGGGCGCGTGACGAAGCCGATGTCAATGGTGCCGGCGCGCAACGCCTCGGCGAGGATGCGGCCGTTCTCGCATTCCAAGGTGAGGTCGATACCGGCCTGCGCGGCGGTGAACATCGCCAGCAGCTTGGGCACGAAGCCCAGCGCCAGGGTCGGATCGGCGCCGATCAGCAGGTGGCCGGCGGCCGGCTGGTGCAAGGTCTGCGCCGTCGCGGTCAGGCGATCGAGCCCACGCCAGGCGCGGTGCACCTCGTGATAAAGCGCCAGCGCCCGCGGCGTCGGCACCACCCGGCTGCCGGTGCGTTGGAACAGCGTATAGCCCAGCGTGCGCTCCAGGCTCTTGATCAGCTTGCTGATGGTGGGCTGCGAGACGCGAATGACGTCGGCCGCGGTACTGAAGGTTCCCTGCTCGATCACGGCCTGAAAAGCTTCGACCTGGCGAAGGATCATCGCGCACCCCCGGCGCCCGGCCATTGAACCTTGTCCGGTCCCGTCGCGCGTGCCCTTGGCGACATCATGCGCGACCTATGCCGCCAAGCTATGGGGACCGAAATGTTTTGCATTGCTGTGCGAAATCATACGGTTAGAGCTATGGGGCCATCGGCCGGCGTGCGGCCGTTGCGATGTGCGCACTGTGCGGTGCGTCCGGGGAGCATGATCATGTCGGAAGTCAGGTCACATCCATCGACGGCGTCCCATGGCGGCGGTAGCGCCGGTATGCCTTCCAGTGGCGGCGGGTTCGGCGGCGGCCACGGTCACGAGATGCCGCTGTCCAGGCTGCATTCCGACGACGCGCTCAAGGTCGTCAAGGTCGCGCGCCACTGGGTTGGCCGCGATTTCCATGCCGGTCAGGAAGCGCAGTGCGCTGCCTTCGTGCGCGCCGTTTTCGCCGAAGCACATGTGCCGATTGGCAATGCGCACAATCCGTCGGATCGCAGCCTCCTGCCCAATGCCAACGATCTCGGTCCGGGCTATGCCGACTCTTTTGCCGGCAACGACGTGGGCGCCAAGGTGTCGCGTGCCGAGGTGAAGCCCGGCGACATCGTGATGTACCTCAACACCTACGGCAACTTCCGGCCGGGCGTGATCACCCATGTCGCGATCTATGTCGGCGACGGCCGCGTCGTACATCGGCCGACGCGGTCGCGGCCGGTCAGCCTGGATCCGGTCGATCTCTTCCGGATCGGCGAGATCCGCCGGCCGTCGACCTACAAGACGCGCGTCGCGGCCACCACCGGATCGGTAAAGTGCTTCGTGCACGACATGGAGGCGGCGGCTTTCCTCAACGGCGCCAAGGCCAGCATCGCCGACGTCCGCATCCACGTGCGCAACGGCCATATCGAAACCACCGTGAACGGCCGCACGGTCGACCCGGTCAGTTTGTCGCTGCAGCTCTTCTACTGATCGCGCGCGAGCAGGCGATCTCACGGCTGCGGGCGTGCCGGCGCCACCGGCGTTGGCGGCAGCGATTGAGATGCCTGCGGCAGCGGCGGCGCCGGTGGCTCGATGATCTGCGGTGCCGGCTCTATGACGGTTGCCGATGGCTGCGTCGCTGCTTCCGTCGCCTGGCGCTTTTCCTCTTCCTGGCGGCGTTGTTCTTCCAGCGCCATCTGCCGCTCGTAGCGGGCCAGCGCCGGCGCCGCCTGTACCCACAACAGCGCCAGATCCGGCGGTGTCAGATAACCGCTCTCGAACTCACCGCGGCTCTTCTGCCATGCCGCGATCATTTTCCGCGTGCGTTGGCCGAAACTGCCATCAGCGCCGTATGTATCGTGGCCCAGTGACGTGAGCGCCACCTGCACACGCCTTTTGTCGCGGTTCGACATCTTGAGCGCCGCTTCGGCGGCGGCGGCCTCCTGCCGTGCCTCGGCCTCGGCCTTTGCCTGGTCTGCAGTGGCCTTGGCGTAGTCGGCCTCGATCTGGCGCCGGGCGTCGGCTGCCGCGGCCAGGCGTGCTTCCGTGTCCCGGCGGCTTTCGTCCGCCGCGCGCGCCTCTTCGTGAAGGCGACGCGCCGTGGCCTCTGCTTCGGCCGCTTGCCGCGCTGCGGCCTCGGCTTGACGCTTGGCTTCTGCTTCGGCGGTCTGCTGTGCCGTGGCCTGGCGCTTGGCTTCTGCTTCGGCGGTCTGCTGTGCCGTGGCCTGGCGCCTGGCTTCTGCGTCGGCGACCTGCTGTGCCGCCGCGTCGGCCTGGCGCTTGGCCTCGGCTTCTGCGGCGGCTTGGCGCGCCGCGGCTTCGGCTTGACGCGTGGCTTCTGCGTCAGCCGCCGCTTGACGCGCTGCCGCTTCGGCTTGTGCTGCCGCGCTGCGTTTGGCCTCGGCGTCGGCCTGTTCCTGGGCGCGGCGCGCATCGGTTTCGGCACGCCGGTTCGCCTCTGCAGCGGCCTGTGCTTCCGACACGCCGCGCAGCCGATCCGATGCCGGCGCGACGACGGCCGGTGGCGGCGCCGACGATGGCGGCAGCGCGACGTAGTAACCGGCAACGCCGGCCGGGATGGTGGCGAAGGCCAGAGTCGCCGCCAGCGCGATCTTCCAGCGCTCCCAGGGGCGGCCGGTGCTGCGCTCCGCCGTGGGTGCCGGAGCGCCCGGCTTGGCGCTGAGGGCGATGACGCGCGGGCGCGCCTGCGGATCGGCGTGAACGGCTGTGATCGGGCTCGCGGGAGCGGTCTTGGGCGTGACCTCGGCGACCGGCCTGACCGTTGCGGCCGTCACGGCATCGGCGATGGCGCGCAACGATGCGGCCATCGCGGCGTCGGTCGCGGCGGGGGACGAGGGCGCGGTCTTTGGTGGCGGCGCATCGGTGCGCAGGCTCTCCGCCGTGGCGGGTGGTGGCGCGACCGTCACACGGTCAAGCACCGGCGCTTCCGTTTCCGCGGACATGCCGGCGACCGATGATGAGGCGGGCGACATGGGCAGGTTGCCGCTCGTCGGCGTGATCGTCGGCGCCGGCGGGCTAGCGGATGGTGGCGCGGCCGGCGGCGCCTGCGGCACGCTGTTGCCATCGGACCGCGATGCGGATGGGCTGGGGTGCGCTGGCGTACGTGGCTTATCCAGCGGCGGCGTCAGCGTGATGCTGTCGAAGGTCAGCACGGTCGGAGGTGTGGCCAGCGATGCGAGCAAGCTGTCAAGCGGTCCCGGGGGGGTGCTCACCGGAGGACGCTGTGATGGCGGCGCAGTCGCTGAGGTAACCGAACCGTCAGTGTTCGCCGCGGCGGTCGGCACCGCGAATGTCATCGCAAGCGCCGCGTCGAGGGAGGCAGCGGATGGGGACGGTGGCACCGGCGGGCTGACAGCGGGCGGTGTCGCCTTCAGCGTCGGCGCGGTGGTTGACGCCGCCGCGATCGCCTCGTCCAGCATCGACCGCCAGGCCGCGATGGACGCCGGCCGCTCAGCCGGCTCCACGGCCAGGCCGGCCTGGATCGCCGACAGCAGACGCGGGCCGTGTGCCTTGGCGGCCTTGCGCGGTACAGCCGCCAACCGCTCGGTCGGCCGTTTGGTCGCCGGCGGCGGTGCGATGCCGCTGATACTTTCGTAGAGCGTCGCCGCCAGCGCATAGATATCGGTGAACGGCCCGGTCTCGCCGAAGGTGGCTTGCTCGATGGCGGTGTAGCCTGTCGCCGGCATGGCTGAGCTCGACGGCAGGCGCGCCGCCAGCGCCGCACGTGCACCGCCGAAGTCAAACAACCGTGCAAAGCCTTGATCGTCCAGCGCGATATTGGCGGGCTTGATATCCAGGTGCAGCAAGCCTGCGGTATGCGCCTGCGCCAGGCCGTCGAGCAGGGGCATCAGAAGCCGGGTCATCCGGTCGGGCTCCACCGGCCCTTCGCGTGTCAGCCACGTTGCCAGTGTTTCGCGCGGCGGCATCGCCGTGACCATGTACGCCGTGCCGTTGGCTTCCAGGCTGTCGTCGACACCGACGATGCCGGGCGTCGCCGCCGTCGCGAGGGCGGCCAGCGTCCGCGCTTCGGCAAGGAAGCAGTCACGACCCCACACGAAGTCATCGACATGTTGAAGCAGACGCGGCAACACATTGAGATCGCTGCGTCGCGCTGCGATGTCGACGGGCAAGTATTCCTTTAAGGCAACGTCGCAACCGCGCACCGTGTCGCGTGCGCGATAGGTGATCCCCGCGCGGCCCAGCCGCAAGACTTTGCCGACCTGATACCGTCCGACGCGCGTGCCGGGTGTCAGCGTCTGCGTCGGGGTGCGGCCGGATGCACGCTTGGACGACGCAACAGATGGCTGCCCACTGGCCATGAACTCCCCCCAGAAACGCAGCCATACAGGGCCTTCATTATCACCGAGGCTATGTTGCGCGCACGTGATCTTACCGTGGTCCACCGACTCGCAATGTGCGGCAGCGTTCCCGATGCGCTGCTTCCTCGCCTTAAGTCTTAAAGGCGGAGGTGTGCTGGTGCCCGTTGATCGTCGCTCTTCTTCAGGTAGATTCTGAGGATGACGGAGCAACCGAATTACTCAGAACACTCAAGAATTGTTGATCGTTCGACACGCGAACACTTGAGTTGATTCTGGCGTGTGTACTTTCCGCTTGCTTGCGTTGGGGACTGCGCGCAATGTGAGTGTATTCTCACGTTCGTGTTTGTCGCGGTAGCGTTTCGACGTTGGGGAGCGTGCGTGCACCGGGGGAACCGAATAGGTCGGGCAGCGCGCGTGTTTATGATCCTGCAATGATATGTGTGTAAGGTTCAGGTGTTGCTGCCGTGCGGTCAGCATCAGGGCCTGGGTGTCGGGTAGCTTTGCATAAGAAGTGTGCATGCCAGCGCCTTGGCACACCGTGTGCGTACCAACTTAGTACTGAGACTATCGGGGACAGCAATGACGACGCCGGTGACGGGGACTGTGTGTCGTGGCCGAAACAACGCTGAGAGAACACGCGTTGTTCTTGTCGACGACGACGATGCGTATCGCAACGTCATCAACGCCAAGCTCGCCCACCATGGTATCGAGGTCATAGGCCTCGGCAGTGGCCACGATCTGTTGAACCATTTTGCCGGCGACGGCAGTGGTGACGTAATCACTTTGGATTGGACGCTCCCTGACGTGTCGGGGATCGACCTGCTGGCGCGGCTACGTCATCGTGGCGTGCGGCTGCCGGTCGTTTTTCTGACCGGCAATGCGTCGGTCCGGCGCGAGCGCCTGGCACTCGATCGCGGTGCCGTGGACATCGTCGGCAAGTCGCGCGGCGTCGCGATCCTGGCGCAGCGCATCCATCGCATTGTCCTGCTGGCCCGACGGCCGGCCGCGGCCCAGGCCGAGGAAACGGTTCGGTGTGGCCCGCTGCTCCTGCGGCCACACATCTGCCGCGCCTATTGGAAGAACGTCGACATCAACCTGACCTTGAGCGAATTCAAGGTCGTACAGTTGTTGACGTCGAAAACGGATGAGTACGTCTCGCCACGCGAGATCTACGACTGCATGCACTATGCCGGTTTCATCGGTGGCACCGGCGAAGAGGGCTATCGCACCAACGTGCGCTCGGCGATGCGGCGCATCCGCCGTAAATTCCATGCGCTGGATCCCGGGTTCGACATGATCTCGACGCTGCCGATCCGCGGATATCAGTGGAATGGCAGCGACTTGGCCGGCATGTCGAAGGAAAGGGTTGAGCCCCAGCGGCGGCAGCGGCTCGACCATCCCATGATGCGGTCAGCCGATAGCGCGGTTCCGATCGCACCGGCGGAGTGATCGCGACCGGGGACTCAACGTCATCCCGAGCGCAGCTCGCCGTGCTCGGGATGACGCGTGAAGCATCAAGAAAACGCCGGCATCTCAGGATCGAGCGGGATCATGAGACTCTTGCCTGCGGCCATGACGGCGCCGCCGCGCCGGGTGCCGCGCGTGATGTTGGTCCATTTGTTGAGAAAGACCGGCGGCAACGCGCGGCCGTCAGGCAACGACAGCCAGATGCGCAGCAGATGACGCTTGCGTGCCGGCTCGGGCCAGTCCTCGAACGCCGTGCGCGAGTGAAAGATCAGATGGTTCTGCAGGAACTGGATGTCGCCGGGCTGGAAGGGGATGTGCAGGCAGAATCGATCACTGCCGCAGATATCATAGAACAAGGCGATCGCAGCATGCTGTCGCGCGCTCATGACGGGCGCGTCAGCGAAGCGCCGCGCCGACTCGATATACTGAGGAAGGGGTCCGTAACTGTTGAACTGCCCCTGGTACTGCGTGAAGACCGGCATGGCGAACCACGGTGCCTTGCCCGGCGGCACCTCGCCGCGGCGGTCGATCACAACAGGCTCGTACAGCGCCGCGCAGAGATCGGGCGCGCGGCGCAGCATCTCGTCGTGCACGGCAATCGCGCTCACGATCGCACTTTGTCCGCCGCTCTTGGCCGTCTGCACGCACAGGAGGCCGACGACATCGCAGGAATCGGAATGGAAGGCCAGTGCCGCCGTACTCTGGGTCAGGCGCTTGTTGACGTCCTGGGTCGTATCGCCGACATCGATCACATGCCCGATCAGATGTCCGTTGCGATTCTGCGGCACCGGATCGCCGATGTATCGGGCAATGCCCCAGTAGATTCGTAACTGGGTTTCCCGGTCATATCGATCAACCGGAATCCCGCGTACATAGCCGAAGCCGATGCCGTCCTTGATGGCGCCCCGCAGCTGCTGCAGGCGCGCCGCGAGGGTCGGCAGCGGGAAGTCATCCTTCGTGATGTCGGGGATGGGCCTGCGCTGCGTGCGATCGACGGCGTCGTCGATTTCGCGGATATCGTCTGTTGTGAGCTGAAGGATCCAGTCGTCGCGCCGATCCAGATCGGCGGCTTGCCAGGCCGAGCGGCCGCCGATCGGGGTGATGGGGTGGGCTGCGTTCATGGCCGGCCTCCACTGTTGGCGGGAGCACGTCCACCCTGCATGTGAGTCGGTCATAAGAGAAGCTGTTGCATCTCATGCCATGCATAAGAGAAGCTTTGGCATGCGCGACCTCAAGCTCGACCACATCCATGCCTTCACCCAGGTCATCGAGTTGGGCAGTTTCTCGGCAGCAGCGGAGCGGCTGCAGCTCAGCCAGCCGGCTGTCAGCCTGCAGGTGCGCCAGCTCGAGCGACGGCTGGGCGTGCGCCTGATCGAGCGCGTGGGCAAGCGCGCGACGCCGACCAGCGCCGGCCTCGCGCTCATCGAGCATGCGCAGCGCATCGAGGCTGCAGTCGCGGCGGCGCTGGAGGGAATCGCGCCGCACGCCAGCGGCGCGCTGGGGCGGGTGCGTATCGGCACCGGTGCGACGGCGTGCATCTACCTGCTGCCGCCGGTGCTGCGCGATCTGCGGCGTCGCTTTCCGACGCTCGACATCGCCGTCACGACCGGCAATACCGGCGATGTGTTGCGGGCGCTGGAAGCCAATCAACTCGATGTCGGCCTGATCACCCTGCCGGCACCCGGCCGGATGTTCGAAGTCACGCCCGTGCTTGACGATACCTTCGTGGTGGTGGCGGCGTCCGATGACGAGCGGCTGCCCAAACAGGCCACGCCGGCGGCGCTCGCCAGGCTGCCGCTGGTGCTCTACGAGACCGCGGGCCACACGCGCCGGGTCGTCGATGCCTGGTTCGCGCGCGCTGGTGTGCGGCTGACACCGGTCATGGAACTGGGCAGCGTCGAGGCCATCAAGGAACTGGTGGCGGCCGGCCTGGGCTGTGCCGTGCTGCCGGGCATGGCGATTCGCAAGGTCGAACGGCTGCCGATCGTCGCGCGTCCGCTGGTGCCCCGCCTGCAGCGCAAGCTGGCGCTTGTCGTGCGCCGCGACAAGGTGATCAGCCGTGGCCTGCGCGAGGTGATGACCGCGATCCGTCGCCTGGGGTGACGAGAGGCGACACGCAGGCAACCTTCCCCACGGCACCGCGTTTTCAAAGCCACCGGATGGGGGAGGGCCGATGCGCGTCAGTCTTGTCTATAATTCCAAGTCGGGCGGCGCGTCATACTCGGGCAAGGAGCTCAAGGCTCTGCTGCGGGCATCCGGCTATAGCGTTGCCCATTGTGTTGACAAAAAGAGCAGCTGGAAGGGATTGCTGAAGGATCCCGGCGATCTGGTCATCGTTGCCGGCGGCGATGGGACGGTGGGAAAGGTCGCATTGGCGTTCGCGCAACACGACGTGCCCATCGCCCTTCTGCCCACCGGGACCGCCAACAACATCGCCCGGATGCTGAGAATCGGCGTCGCTACGCCCGAGGAACACATTGCCGGATGGGCCCATGCCGATCGCTACAACCTCGATATCGGCGTTGCCAGCGGTCCGTGGGGCAAGTCGACTTTCATCGAAGGCGTCGGCTTTGGCCTTCTGGCCTCTGCCATGGCGCAGCTGCATGCGCAGGACAAGCACAGCGACGCCAAGCGCGACGACAACGCTTTCAAGCTCTATCGCGACCGGCTGGCCTTGAAGGCGTTGGCGACGGGATATCGGCCGATGGCCCTGAGCGGTGCCTTGGATGGCGTCGGATTTTCCGGCGATTATCTTTTGCTCGAGGCCTTGAACATCCGTTCGGTCGGGCCCGCCATCGAACTGGCTGTCGATGCCGAACCGGATGATGGCCTGCTCGATCTTGCCTTGGTCCCGGCAGATCGGCGCGAAGATTTCATCGATTATCTGACGGACCGGCTTCAGGGCCTCGATACGCCGGCGCCGGCCGAGGTGCGCCGCGGGCGCAGTCTGACCTTGGTCGCCAACCGCTACGATGCCCATATCGACGACCGGCTGTGGCGCGCCGCCGCCAAGCCGCCGGCGGTTTCACCCGACGTCGAGATCAAAGCCCAATCGCACACGGTGACGATCCTGGTACCGCAACAGCATCGCGAGGAAGCGCCCGAACCGCTTCCCTCGGCGGTGTCGGCCATGGCGATGGCTCAATAGCAACAGTGGCGAGGATCGCTCCTCGGGGAATCGCTGGCAGACCTGCTAGGTAGGGCAGGGGACTTCTTCCTGAGCGGCCTCGGCAAACAAGGCGCCGGTCGTCTGCTCTTCTTCGCCGGCCGACGCGTTTCCATCGCTGGGATAGGCAATGAAAACGACATCACCTGTTGGCGTGATGGCGGTGACGCGACGCACGTCGCCGCTCTTGGTTTGATAGCACTGGTTCACCAGGATTTTTGTGAACGGTATCGTCATGGGCGCGCTCCACTCGCCGTTCCGTGCCCGTTGGCAAGGCACACGACAGCGGTATAACGGTCCATGGCGGCTGTCGTTGCGTTTGCGGTGACGAATCAGTCCGCCGATCCGCCGATCTCGGCCAGGCGTTTGCGAAACAGCCGGGCGTTCAGGAGCGTGGCGAAGCCGAATATCAGCCGCCGGTCGGGGCGGACGATCCGGTAGCGGCCGAAGGTGAGCGCGTCGGCGGCATCTTTCAGCATCGCCAGTCGCGCCGGGTCATTGGCGATCTCGTCCGGTATTTCGACGACGGCTTCGTACAAGGCTGGCGCTCCCCGTGCGGCTGCCCTCGCGGGTCAGCGGGAACGATGGCGATGCAACAGCGGCAGGCGCATCTGGGCATCCACCCGCGGGCTGGCGGCGACGCCGACCATCCCATTCCTGAGCGATACGGCGCAGACCAGCCGTTGGCATGCCTCGCTCACCAGCGGATTGATGCATCCCAGCAGCTCCTCGATCTGGCGCGGCGTCGTGAAGCGCACCTCGTGCGAGGGGCGGCAATGGGTGCAGAGCAGGCGCAGTTCCTGTCCGCCGGCGTACAGTGTGCGCACGCGCAACGGCTCGCCGCGCCGATCCATGAACAGACGCGATGCGAAGCGCAGGGTGACCTTGGCGCCGGCGGCGCCGCAGCAGCCGCAGCGCAGCGGCACGTCCGACAGGCGGCGCTGGCCGTAAGCGTCGACCAGGCCGCGCGGGTCGATCTTGGAGAGACGGCCGCAGGCGCCACAGGCGATGTCGACCATGGCGCCGCTGGCGGCAACCTCGTGGACCAGACGTGAGGCTTCGGTGCTCATGGCAGAGAACATAACAGGAACATTAGTCACAGTCGAATCGCTCAACTTCTTGTGCCGAGCATCTCTCGGCACTCAATGGATTGATTGGCGTTGGCGGATGAGCGCGAATCCTGCCAAAAGAGAAGCCCGCCGCGGAAGCGCCGGGGCGGGCCAGTCGAACGTTTGGGTAACCTAGAGAACCGACTGATGCACAAGAACGCCGCGCATCCGTCGGCGGACGGACAATGGGCGCTGGTGGCTTCCGCCACAAGCGAAGAGCGATCCGATTTGAATGGATGCCCGTCCTCTGGCTCACGTCGTTCGCAACAGCAGGCGCGTGCTGGCGGCAATGCCGACCAGCAGCAGCGCGAGCGTGATAAACGCTGCGAACAGACTCGTGGCCTGCGCGCCCCAGCCGATGAGCACGGGGCCGGCCAGGATGCCGGCATAGCCCAGCGTCGTCACCGCCGGCACAGCGGCGCTCTCGGGCATCGCCGTTTGCCGGCCGAGTGCGCTGTAGAGGACGGGCACCACGTTGGAGCAGCCGGCGCCGACCAGCGCGTAGCCGACCAGCGCCGCCTCCCACGCCGGTACGGTCGTGGCAAGCACCAGCCCGGCGGCGGCGCACAGCGATCCCAGCACGACCACGCGCTGACCGCCCAGTCGCTGCACGACGATGTCGCCGCTCAAGCGGCCCGCCGTCATCGTGACAGCAAAGGCGGCGTAGCCGAGCCCGGCCTGTGCCGGCGCAACATCGCGCAGCGTGGTGAGGAACACCGCGCTCCAGTCGAGCATCGCGCCTTCGACCAGGAACAGGATGAAGCACAGGATGCCGATCGCCAGCACCACACCGTGCGGCAGGACCAGGGCAGTGCCGCCGGTGCTGCCATAGGGCAACAGGTGCGGTGCGGCCAACAGCAGCGCGACGAGGATCAACGCCACCATGCACGCCGTGGCAGCCAGGGGGGACAGGCCCAGGCTCAGCAGCCCGCTCATGCCACCGGCACCGACGATGCCGCCCAGGCTGAACAGACCGTGGAAGCCCGACATCATCGGTCGCTGGCTGGTGCGCTCGACGATGACGGCCTGGATGTTCGCCACGCAGTCCACCGCGCCTACGGCGGCGCCGAAACTTACCAGGGCCGCCGCCAGCAGCACGGGACTGGCCAGCACGGCCAGCAGGGGCAGCATCAGGCACATCAGCAGGGTTGCCGCCACCAGCACGATGCGGCAGCCCCATCGCGCGGCGGCGATGCCGGACAGCGGCATGGTGACGATCGAGCCGGCGCCGATGCAGAGCAGCAGCAGGCCGAGGTCGCCGGCGTCGAGGTTGCCGCGCGCCTGGGCGAACGGCACCAGCGGCGCCCAGGTGGCTATGCCCAGGCCGGCGGCCAGGAAGACGAGGCGGGTTGACTGTTGCTGGCGCGCCAGCGCCGGGGAAGCCACCACTGCAGGAACCGGCACGTGCACGCGGACCTTCGGTTGAACGAACGATCCCGACTATGTTGGACGTGCCGCAACTTTCACAAGCGAAGAGACGGTGTCAGTCGCGTTTTACCGACGCCGTGGATGCATGGTCCGCAACGTCGCGGACAGGAACATGCCCAGCACCACGCCGGCATTGAGGCACAGAAGGCAAAGCACCAGTGTCATGACGCCCGTGTAGATTCCAGGCGCGCGTCTGTCGATGGCAAGACGGGCCAGAACGGACCAAGTGCGCTATGCTGCAGAGAACGAGGACAGAGCCATGGCCACGCGCGCGACAACCTCCATGCCAAAAGATGCGGTAACGGTCCGCCTGGTACGCCGCGAGGACCATGCCGACTGGCTGCGGTTGTGGGCCGCCTATCACGGCGATGGTCGCGGTCGTGCGGCGGCAGTGCTGGACGCGGTAACGGCAGCGACCTGGAACGGGTTCTTCCATGGGCACGAACCGATGGAAGCGCTGGTGGCGGAGCAGGCCGGTCGCATCGTCGGCTTCGTGCACCTGGTGTTTCATCGCAACACCAGCGTCACCGGCCTGGTCTGCTTTCTGCAGGATCTGTATGTGGACGCGCCGATGCGCGGCAAGGGTGTCGGCCGCGCCCTGATCGAGGCGGTCTACGCCAACGCCCAGGCGGCGGGCGCGGCGCGTGTCTACTGGCACGTGCTGGAAACGAACACGGCAGCGCTGCCCTTGTATGACAGCGTTGCCGTGCGCTCAGGCCACATCGTCTACCGCAAGGACCTGCGGCGTTAGTAGCTGTAGTAAGCCGGGTGATACGAGTCGCGGTAATAATAGCCCGACGACGGGTAGTAATAAGCCGTCGACGGATAGACGACCGTGCGCGCCGGCGGCGCGTACACCGCGCGTTCCGTGGTCTCGGTGCGAACCGAGCACGCTGCCAGCGTGGTGCCTAAAATGACCGGCAACAACACCAACGACAATCGGATGGGTCTCATGACCGACTCCTTCGAATAAGCCGCACGGAGACAACGAGGCGGGTACGGTGAATGTTGCAGGGCGATTTCGTGGCGCAGTGAAGGCACGGTGCCTCAATCGTGAGGATCGCGCCGAACGACCTCACCCCGTCGGGTGATGCGCGTCTGAAGTTCTCGGCATACCTTCGGCAGCAACTCCACGCAAAGCGCCGCTGCATCGCTGAGGCGCATCCGTCCATGGGGATCGCATGACGCTGGCCGACGCGTCCTTGATGGTCTTTTCGGCCTTCAGCGGGGTACGGCTGATCTCGTACCTGCCGCAGATCGTCAGGGTGGCGCGCGACACCAACGGCGCGGCAGCGATCTCGTACACGACATGGGCGCTGTGGACCGGCTGCCACCTGTCGACCGGGGTCTACGCGGCCATCAATCTCAGCGCCCATCTGCTGGCTGCCGCCAGCGGCCTCTACGCTCTGTGCTGCGTGCTGGTGATCGTCATGACGGCGGGCAAGCGTCACCGGCTTCGCCTGCGCCGCGAGAACGCCGGCACGACATCGTCACCGGCTCATGGATGAGGTGGCAGATCAGGCGTCAGCAAACCGATCGATGCCATCAGGCGCGCCAGGTCGGCCTGCCGGCTGGCGCCGGTCTTGGCGAACACCCGCCGCAAATGCGTCTTGATGGTGTTCGTCGACAGCCCGAGATGGTCCGCCGTCTGCGGAACGCTCATGCCCGACGAGGTCACAAGAGCGACTTTGGCCTCGGCCGCCGTCAGATCGTAGGCATTCATCAACCAGGCGACGGGTGGCCTGGCGTTGTCGGCCGGATCGATGAAGAACAGCAGGGCGGCCGCGTCGGGCAGGCCGATGTTGGTGAACCGCTCGATATCCCGGCCGCGCACCGAAGACACCAGGACCGTCAGCGGCCGGTCATCACCGGGCCGTGGCAGGCTCATGGCGCCGCCGACCATGCCGTGCAACGCGGCATGGATGAGCTTGCCCAGTTGTTGCGCCTGACGCGGCGCGTTGGCCTCGATCCGCGCATGGCGCAGGCAGAAGGCGCCCGACGCCGAATCGAGCCGTCGGGCGGCGGCGTTGGCGTAGACGACCTGCGCGCGCCGGTCGAGCAGGACCACGCCGACCGTCAGGTGGTCCAGCACGTGATACTCCGCCCGCTGCAGGGCCCGGTAGGCGTCGAGACGAAAACCGAGTGTGATCGACCGGCGCAGGTGCGGCATGAGCCCTTCGAGGAGATGGCGTTCCTGCGGACCGAACGGACCCTGCCGCGCGCTGCGGCAAAGGTTGAACGCGGCGCGAAAGTCTTCCTTGACGGCCAGGGCAATCATCGCGTTGTGCGCCACGTCCTGCGGCGCCAGGACTTCGTCGAAGAAAGCCGTCGAGCGTAGCGACGACAGCGGCACGACGTCGTCGGAGAGGACGATGTGGGCCGCAGGCTGGGGTTCCATCGCCTCGGACCAGAGATTACGCATGTGCCGCGCCTGGTAGACGCGGTTGCATTCCGGATCCAGCCGGCCGTTGTAATCGAAATAGACCCGGCTCGCCGTCATCGACTGGCCGTACAGAACACCGCCCTGGCTGTTGGTCAGATCGGCGATCTGAGTCAGCGCCGACCGCCATGCGTCCGGCTCCGTCGCGGCGTCGTAGATCAGGTCCAGGAGCCTGTCGGTCGGCCTCGTCGAGAGCATCGATCCTCGCGCTTCACTCAGGCGACGATAGGGAGACCCGTGGGCGACGCGAAGCGGACATAAGGGGACAAATCATGACACCCACCGACGGTGCATGTCCCAATGCAAAGGCCAGGCCGTCATTGTACCAGCGTCAGAACGGGCCGGCGGCTGGAACGGGCAGCGACGGCGTCGAGGTGGAAGCCCAGGCGCTCGACGATCGCGCGAAAACCGCGTTCACCGTGGAGGGCGTTGAAGGCCGGATCGATGAGAAGGTTCAGCACCGCCGATTGACGCTGCTCGAAAGCCTGACGCAGGCAGTCCACCGCCGCCGTGGGGTTGCCGGCGATAGCCTGGGCTTGCGCCAGCTCATAGGCCGCCGATTTGCCTTCGCGTACGAGCTTCTTGCGTTCGGCCAGCATGGCTTGCGCCATGGCCGCCGGTCCACCCCGTTCGAGCGCGAACTGGCCGGCCTCGGCGACGGCCTGGGCCGCCACATCGCCGCGCAGGGAGGCGGCGCGCAGCGCCGCCGCCAGGTAAGCCGCATAGTCGCCTTGCGCCAGGTGGATCACGGCAAGATAGGCCTGCGGCGGCAGGAAGTCGGGTGACGCCACGGCGAGCGGTGTCAGCACGGCCATGGCATCGGCGCGGCGGCCGGCATGGAACAGGATGCGCCCCTTGTTGGCGAGCACCGAACGGTGGGTCGGATCGAGCGTCTGCGCCACGTTGATCCCGGCCAGGGCGTCATCGAAGCGGCCCATATGCAGCAGGGCGAGCGCGTAACGGTGATGGGCGACCGATGATGTCGGATCGAGCTGCAAGGCGCGCTCGAACGCCGCCAGGGCTGCCGCGATGTCCCAGACGCCGTAGAACAGGACGTCGCCCAGCAGGCTGTGCGCCTCAGGCAAGGTCGCATCCAGCGCGATGGCGTGCTCGACGGTGGTCCGGGCACGGCCATAGGCTTCGTCGTCCGTCATCAAGGTGAAACGCCTGAGCTGCGTGTAGCAGGTGGCCAGCCCGACGAAGCTTGCGGCGTCCTGCGGATCGATGGCGGTGGCTTGCGTGAAATGATGCAGGGCCCGTTCGAAGCCCTCGGCCGTCTGCATGTTGAGATAGTACATGCCGGCGAGGTAAAGCTCGCGTGCCCGCGGATCGGCTGCGCGCGCCGTATCCGGCGGCTGGGGCGGCTGCTCCGTCGCCATACGGGGCTGCGTTGACTCCTCCTGCCGCAGCCAGGCGGTGAGTTCGTTCGCAAACCCGAAGACCTTGGTGCTGCCGCTGCCCGGCACACGACGGACCGGCAGGCCGCGCGTCACCGCCCAACGCTTGACCGTGCGTTCGTTGCGGCTGAAGAAGAAGGCGATCTCCTTCCATCCGTTGAGGCGTCGATCGGCGCTGCCGCTGTCGGTGGTCCCCATCGTCCCTGCTTCCGCGCCTTCTGGGCAGCGCCAACGATATGCGAAAAAGGCTGCTGTTTCACGCGCCGTGCCGTGCATACCAGTCACGATGCCAGGAGGCGGGAAGGGGGCGAGTGGGTGTCACCAGAAGACGGGCACCAGCGAGGCCACCAGCAGGCCGGCCATCGATCCGTTGAATGCCGCCCGCGCGCGCCGATTGCCCAGCAAACGGGCAATGGTGGCGCCGAAAGCCGCCCAGACCACCACCGACAGGAAGCACGCCGCCGCCAGCACACAGGCGACCACCGACGTCTGCAGCAGCAGGTCGCCGCCGACGGTCGTATATGCCGCCAGCGCGCCCATCGCGGTCACCCAGCCCTTGGGATTGACCCAGGTGAAGAGCATCGCTTCGAGGAAAGTGATGGGGTTGGCGCGCGCCGCATTGCCGCTGACCGCGTCGGCCCGCGCGATGCGCCAGGCGAGATAGAGCAGATAGGCAACGCCGGCATATTTCAGCGCCGAGTGCAGACGTGGTTCGGTCTGGAACAGGCCGGCAAGCCCCAACCCCGCCATCATGATCATGGCGCCGAAGCCCAGCGTGATGCCCACGATCTGCGGGATCGTACGGCGGAAGCCGAAATTGGCGGCCGACGCCGTGACCATGACGACGTTCGGTCCCGGGGTCAGGCACATGGCGGCGGCGAACAGGACCAGCGGTCCCAGCAGGATGCTCTCGCCCATCGAGCGACGTCCTCTGTCGGCTAACGATGACTCGTGGCACGATGCGCCCCGCCGGTTTTGCCGCAACTACCTGACGAGTACTGATGACACGCGAGACGACGTTCGCCGCCCGGCTCAAATGGTGGCGTGAGCATCACGGGCTCTCGCAACTGGCGTTGGCCGGCCGCGCCGGTGTCTCCCAGCGTCACCTGAGCTTTCTCGAGCTGGAGCGCGCGTCGCCCAGCCGCGACATGGTCGACCGTCTGGCGGTTGCGCTCGGCATATCGCTGCGCGAGCACAATGCGCTGCTGCTGGCGGCCGGCTTCGCGCCGCAATGGCATCAGCGCGACCTCGCCGCGCCCGACCTGGTCGAGGTGGCAAGCGCGCTCGACTACATGCTGGCGCAGCAGGAGCCGTATCCGGCGGTCGTGGTCGACCGGCATTGGAACCTGCTCAAGAGCAACGAGGGTGCCGTGCGCCTGGTCGAGTTCCTGGTTGGCCCCATCGCGCCCGGCACCGCCATCAACATGGCCGATGCGCTGGTGGCGCCCGATGTGCTGCGGCCGTACCTCGTCAACTGGGCACAGGTCGTGCGCCACTTCATCCGCAGCGTCGAGGCCGATGCCGCCGCCGACGGCCTGATCGAGACGGCTGCTCTGCTGGAGCGCCTGCTGGGGTACAAGGGCGTTCGGGCGGCCCTGACCATGGCCTCGGACAAGGCCGACACCGGTCCGGTGCTGGCGATGCATTTTCGCAAGCGCGACGTGTCGCTGCGCCTGTTCACCACCATCGCCACCCTGGGCACGCCGCAGGACATCACCTTGCAGGAACTACGGATCGAGTGTTTCTTTCCGATGGACGACGCAACAGCCCGGTGCCTGCGACACTGGGCCGATCCACCCGCCAAAATCCGTCATTCCGGGCGTAGCGAGGGATGACAGGCCATTGTCATCGCACTTTAACATCCTGGTCCTAGCAAACATGCGTCCCCGTAGGCCGGCTGGAGCTGCACCATGACCAAGTCTGACAAACACCTTAACGGGAAGGATTGGCTCGAGGCCGAACTCGCCGACACGCTCGACGAGGACTACGAGCTGGAACTGTCCGAACCGGCGCTGTCGCTGGAAATCGCCAAGATCTACAAGACGGTCCATCCGACCTCGATCGAGCGCCACGAATATTTCCGCCAGCTTCTCACGCTGCAATCCGAGCTGATCAAGCTGCAGTCCTGGGTCTCGCATACCAAGACGAAGATCGTCGTTATTTTCGAGGGGCGCGATTCCGCCGGCAAGGGCGGCGTGATCAAGCGCATTACGCAGCGCCTCAACCCACGCATCTGCCGGGTCGCGGCGCTGCCGGCGCCGACCGAGCGCGAAAGGACGCAGTGGTACTTCCAGCGCTATGTATCGCACTTGCCGGCCGGCGGTGAGATCGTCCTGTTCGACCGTTCCTGGTACAACCGCGCCGGCGTCGAACGTGTCATGGGCTTTGCGACAGCCGACCAAATCGACCAGTTCTTCCATGACACGCCCGAGTTCGAGCGCATGCTTGTGCGGTCGGGGATCATCCTGATCAAATACTGGTTCTCGATCACCGACGAGGAACAGCAGCTGCGCTTCATGATGCGGATCCACGATCCCATGAAGCAATGGAAGCTGAGCCCGATGGATCTGCAGTCCCGCGTGCGCTGGGAAGACTACACCAAGGCCAAGGAGGAGATGCTGGCCCGCACCAACATCCCCGAGGCGCCCTGGTTCCTCGTCGAGGCCAACGACAAGAAGCGCGCGCGCCTGAACTGCATCGACCATCTGTTGCAACAGATCCCGTACACCGAGGTGCCGCACGACGAGATCACCTTGCCGGATCGCGTATTCAATCCGAACTACGAACGCCAGGTCTTGCCGACGGCGTTGTATGTGCCTTCAAAATATTGAGGGCCACGGCCTCGCACGAGCTGTGCAAATGGAGTGCCGGGCAAATGGAGTGCCGGGCACTTCCGCTAACTGATCGCCGTTAACCTATTCTTGGTTCGAACGGCGACGGACTTCCGTAGCCACAATGTGATTACTTTTCCGCACCCGGCCGCCAGGTTTACGGTCATCCGATACTGGGGACCGGGGGCGTATATGAGCAAGGTATTTCTTGTGAAGCGGGGCTTCGAGGTCCGCTATCGGCGCGTCTGGTATGGCGCGGGCGTGCGGGTCATCATCGACGAAGGCGACCACATCGAGGTGTTTGCCACGGGCGTGGACGGCAAACCGGACTTCCAGCTCGGCCGTCACGGCTACGAGAGCCTGAACCCGATCGCACCGCCGCGCGGGCTGAGGATCGACACGACGCCGGACTACGACGCAATCGCCGAGCCCGCCGGGCTGGCGATGTCGGGGGACTAGCGCCGGTCCGCCGCGCGCGCCAGGCACTCGTTGTAGACGGACGTGCCGGGCTGATAGCCACGGGCCTGGCAGCTTTCGGCGGCGCCCGGCGGCGCCACGATCGTCTTTTCCTCACGGACGGAGCAGGCGCCGACCAACGCGCACGCCAACACGGCCGCGCCAAGACGTTCCAGCATCGAAGCCTCCTGATCGAGACGAGAGCAGTCCCGGGCTTGAACGTCCGGCCATGCTCAAGGTTGCCCGCACCGCGCTGTCCGTCGCGGCATCCCGTTGCCCGACATCGGCAGCGGCGGCGCGCGCGTGCTGCTGGTGGCGGCGTCCTGCGCCGGGCGGAAAGCTGTGAGGAAAATGGTTTTTGACCCTTGTGGTTCACGGCCGGAGTGACCACCATCGCGCTGTCGGTTTGGGGACCGGCCCCGCGTTGTATGTGCTCACTCCGCGATGGACCCTTCCCATGATCACCCGCACGTTCAAGACACCGGCTGAATGGGGCATCGGCCCCGGCCCGGCGCGGCTATATTCGATCGACGGTGCTCTCAGCGCCATCGACATGTGGCTCGGATTGACGCCGCAGCGGCCTGAAACGAGGCGGGAGCGCGGGTTGATGCTAACCTTGCGCGATTTGCTGGCCGTCATAACTGACAATGCCGCGCCGGCTGACCTCCTCTCGGCGAAACGGGCCATCAAGGGCATGGTCAAATACGCGCGCAGCCGCGAGGCCCACAACGCGCGTATCGACTCCCACATCAATCACCGGGCAAACACCGCCAGAAGGCCCGTCGCCAAGCAGAGCGTGGCCAGCAGGGCATGATCTGACCCGGGAACCTTGACGCGCATGCCGCCGGATTGATCCCACGGCGCACGATCATGCGCGCTGCGGGTAATTTTGCCCCGCGGGTGACCCGCGTGGGATGACGATGGTCCTAGAAGCGCAGGGTGAGGCTGCCCTTGATGGCGTGGTCCTGCGCGCTGCTGGCGAACTGGCCGCTGTAGGTGAGTCCAAACTTGGCGTAGGCGGCGACGTCGATATCGACGCCGGCCTCGACGATCAGGCTGTCGCGCGCAATCGGCACGCCGACGACGGTGAAGGGATTGCCGCCGGCACGGAAGGCCAGGCGCTGTTCCGGTGTCACGTCGCCGAAGGCGTGACGCCAGCCCACCGTGCCGCGCAGTGTCACAACCGTCGTGTCGGACGGCGCCGTCACAGTCGCTGCCGCGCGTAGGCCCAGGGTGCTGAAGCCCATGTCGAACACCTGGCGGCGGCCGGTGAGCGCCGCACCACCACCGGACTCGTTGATGCGATCGCTGCGGTAGTTGACGTAGGCCAGTCCGGCGAAGGGCTCGAACGCGACACGCTCCATGGCGATGGCGTATCCGGCCTCGCCGAACACCTGGGTGGTGCGGGCGTTGTAATCGGCCTTCAGCCGATCGACGATACCGGGGAAGGTGACGCGGCGGGTCGTGCCGATGTCGTGCCAGGTGAAGCTGGCACCGCCGCGCACGCCGAGCGCGCCGAACTGTCCGCCGCCGTAGAGCGCGACATGATAGTTGTCGCTGTTGCCCGACGAGGCGCGGCTGTCGACGTCGAAGGACGCGCGGGTGTAGCCGGCGGCAAGGCCCACGCGCCAGGTGCGGTCCATGGTCGCGTCGACGCCGATGAGAAAGCCGCCGAGCGAGCGCGTGAGGGAGCCGGCATTGCCATCGCCGCTGCGCTTGCCCCAGGCGCCGATGCCCTGTGTCCAGGCGGCGATGACCGCGTCGCCGGTCGCCGCCGCTGCAGGCGCCTGTGCGAACAGGCGCGCAGCGGCAACGGCCGGTGTCGCATCGGGAACCACGCCTGGCGGCGTGCCGGCAAACGCCATCACCTTGCCCTCGGGCGTGAGCGCGGTCGCCGGCCCCGTGGTGCCGTAGGACTGGCGCACGCGGCTGATCACGGCGTCGCGCAGATACTGCGACTGCTCGACCATGGTGGTGGCGGTGCTGGCGTGGATCTCGCCGGACACCAGGTCCAGCGCACGGCGGATGCCGGCGGCATCGGTCAGGCTGGTGATGGCATCGAACACCGCGTTGCCGGCGCCCAGGCTCTCGACGCCGTTGCCGGCGGCGCACTGGTTGCCGCTGGCGGCAATAGCGCAGAACGTCACCGAATTGCGGGTGATGTCGAGAAAGACATTGGTGGGATCGTAGCTGAGCACCAGGTCGATCAGCGGCAGGTTCTGCGTGGTGTTGGCGAAGGCGCCGGTGACACCGGCGGCGGTCAGGATGGTGTAGCGCGACCCGGCCGTGTAGATGCCGCCCGCCTTCTGTACGCTGACGGTGCCGCCACTCAGCGTCGCCGCGCCGCTGGCAACGATACGATCGGCACTGCCCGCCGAATCGATCTCCACCACGTAGGTCGAACCGGCCGCGAAGGCGACATTGCCGGCGACGTTGAGCGTACCGATGGAATTGCCCGGCGAGATCGTGCCGCCGCTGTTGGCCGCGATCCCGCCGACGGTGCCGTTGCCGCCCAGCAGGCCGCCGTTGTTCACGGCCACGGTGCTGGCGATCGCGCCGTTGACAATGAGGCTGCCGGCGTTGACGGCCGTGCCGCCGGTGTAGGTGCTGGTGCCGGTCAGCTCGGTCGTGCCGGTGCCGTTCTGCTGCACGGCGCCGGTGCCGGAAATGACGCCGGCGAACGTCAGCGCATTGGATCGATTGAAGGCCAGCGTACCGTTGTTGGTCACATCGCCTGTGATGGAGCCCGTCGTGGCGCCATTGCCCAGTTGCAGGGTCCCGGCGTTGATGGTGGTGCCGCCGCTGTAGGTGTTCGTGCCGGTCAGCGTGGTGGTGCCGCTGCCGTTCTGCTGCACGGCGCCGGTACCGGAAATGACGCCGGGGACGTTCAGCGTGTCGGATCGGTTGAAGGCCAGCGTGGCGTTGTTGACGACGTCACCGACGATGGCGCCCGTCGTGCCGCCGTTGCCCAATTGCAAGATGCCGGCCGTGATGGTGGTGGTGCCGGTGTAGGTGTTGTTGCCGGTCAGGATCAGCGTCGCGGCGCCTGATTTGGCGAAGCCGCCGCTGCCGCTGATGACACCGCCGACGGTGAGGTCGGCATCGGTCTGGAACGTGCCGCCGCCGGCATTCAGGGTGACGTTGCGCGCGGCCGTGAACGCCGCGGTATTCTGCAGGGTGCCGCCATTGAAGGTGAGGCCGCCGCTGGCGCTGCCGAGATTGGCGTCGGCAGACACCGACAGCGTACCCGCATTCAGCACCGTGCCGCCGCCATAGGTGTTGGCACCAGTCAGTGTCGTAGTGCCCGTCCCGTTGTGCTCGACGGCGCCAGTGCCGGAGATCACGCCCGCGAAGGTGACGGCGTCGGATCGGTTGAAGGTGAGGATGGCGTTGTTGACGACGTCGCCCACGATCGAACCGGTGGTGCCGCCGTTGCCCAACTGCAGGCGGCCGGCGATGATTTCGGTACCGCCGGTGTAGGTGTTGTCGGCGGTCAAGATCAGGGTGCCGGGGCCGGCCTGGAACAGCGCACCGGTGCCATCGATCGGCATGGCCAGCACCAGCGTGTTGGTGAAGTTGGCGACGATCTGTCCGTCGTTGATGATCAGCGGCGTCACGATGCTGCCGGCGAGCGCGCCATCGCCGAGAAAGAGGATGCCGCCGGAGTCGATGATCGTCGGGCCGGTGACGGTGACCACGGCACCGTCGGCGACCGTCAGCGCTCCCGGGTCGCCAAAGGGACTGCCGATGCCCAACCCGCCGGCGATCGTCCATGCGGAGCCGGTGCCGGTGACGGTGATGGTGGAAGCCATGTCGATGAAGGCATCGCCCAGGCTTTCCAGTCGGCCGCCGTTGCTGATCGTCGCCGTGGCGATGTCGAACGCACCGATCACGGTATCGCCACTGACCGTCGCGACGGAGCCGGCGCCGGTGATCAGCAGATTGGCGCTGTTGAGCAGGTCGCCGGTCTGCAAGCGGCCGCCGTTGGAGATGGAAAGCGTGCCGAAGCCGATGTCGGTGAGGCCTGATGTGAACGAACCGCCGTTGATGTCGAGCGTGCCGCAGCAGACACTCAGGATGCCGCCGATGCTGCTGGTGCCGGTCAGGGTCAGCGTACCGGCCCCTTCCTTTTCGAAGGATCCGTTGCCGTTGATCGAACCAGAGAACACGGTGCTCTGATCGTTCAGCCCGACGACCAGGATTGAGCCCATGCCGATGACGACCAGGCCGTCGCCGGTCAGCGAACCGGCGCCGACGAAGATGCCGCCGTCGAGGACCTGCAGGGTGCCACCGGCATTGACGGTGATGGCCGACAGCGGCGAGAGCGCCGTGGACGACGCCGCCAGCAAGGTGCCGGCGGTGATGAGCGTGGGGCCATCGAAATTGTTGTTGCCGGTAAGGGTCAACGTCGCCGCGCCTGTTTTGGTCAGGCCGCCGTCGCCGGTGATGTCGCCGCTGATCTCGAGGTCGGCATCCGTTTGGAATGTGCCGCCGCCGGCATTCAGGGTGACGGCGCGCACCATCGTGATCGCGGCGGTGTTCTGCAGCGTACCGCCGTTGAACGTCAGTCCGCCGTTGAGGTCGCCGAGATTGACGTCGGCGGACACCGACAGCGTGCCGGTGTTGATGACGGTGCCGCCGCTGTAGGTATTGATGCCGGAAAGCACCGTGGTCCCCGGTCCGTTCTGCTCGACGACACCGGTGCCGGTGATAGCGCCGGCAACCGTAACTGTATCGGAACGGTTGAAGGCCAGGATGCCGTTGTTGATGAAGATGGCATTGATGGAGCCGGTGGTGCCGCCGTTGCCCAGCTGCAGCCGGCCGTCGCTGATCGTGACGGCGAAGGGAAAGACGTTGTTGTCGGACGTCAGGACCAGCGTGCCAGCGCCTGTTTTGACAATCGCGCCGCTGAAAATTGGCGTTATGATTCCGGCCTGCGTGGCCGTGCCGCTGGCGACGTCGAGATTGACCGGCGCCCCCGGCACGGCGAGGGCGATCTGATTGGTGATGGTGACGCCGTCCGCATAGCCCAGCGTTGCGCCGGGATTCATGAAAACGAGGCTGTTGCCCAGCGCCGAGCTCGTCCCGGCGACCAACGTTCCGGCGAAGATCTGGGTAATGCCGCTGTAACTGTTGTTGCCGGTTAGGACCGTCGTGCCGCTGCCGAACTGCGTGACGGCGCCCGTTCCGGAGATCGCACCGCCGAACGTCACGGTATCAGGACGATTGAACGTCAGGCCACCGCCGTCGAGGACGACATTGCCGGCGATCGAGCCACTGTTGCTGATGTTGTCGCCGAGCGCCAGCTGAGCGCCGCTGCGGATGGTTGTGACGCCGGTGTAGGTGTTGTCAGCCGTGAGGGTGACTGTGCCGGACCGTACGTCGACAGCGCCATTGCCGGAAATCACGCCGGTGAACGTCACAATATCAGAGCGGTTGAACGCCAGCGTGCCGTTGTTGGTGACGTTGCCGACGATCGATCCGGTGGTGCCGCCGTTGCCGAGCTGCAAGGTGCCGGCGTTGATCGTGGTGCCGCCGACGTACGTGTTGTCGGCGGTCAGGATCGTGGTGCCGGTGCCGTTCTGTTCGACGGCGCCGGTGCCGGAAATCACGTTGGCGAACGTGAACGTGTCGGAGCGGTTGAACGCCAGGATGCCGTTGTTGGTGATATCCGCGGCAATCGAGCCGGTCGTTCCGCCATTGCCGAACTGCAGGCGCCCCGCATCGATCGTGACGCCGGTGACGACGGTGCTGTCGGCCGTCAGGACCAAGGTGCCGGCACCGACCTTGACGACCGGGCCGGCGAACGTCGTGATCACGCCCGCTTGCGTGGCAGTGCCACTGGCGACGCTGAGATTCACGGCGCCTGGCGCAAGAGATGCAGCGACCTGGTTGTTGATCGTAACACCGTCGGCGTAGCCGAGCGTGCCGCCGGTGGCGATATTGACGATACTAAGGCCCAACGCCGTGTCGCTGCCGGCAACAAGAGTACCGTTGAAGATGTTGGTGTTGCCCTGATAGGTGTTGTTGCCCGTCAGCACTGTCGTGCCGGTGCCAACCTGGATGATCAAACCGATGCCGGAAATGTTGCCGCTGAACGTCACAGTGTCCGATCGATTGATCGAGAGAGTGGCCGGCGCGAAGGGGAGCGGGCTTAGCAGGACCACGTCGCCGACAATCGAGCCCGTCGTGCCCCCGTCGCCCAGTTGCAATACGGCACCGTTGATCGTCGTGCCGCCGGTGTACGTGTTGTCGGCCGTGAAGATGGTTGTGGGGGGTGTGAAAGTGAAGCCAGCCTGTACCGTCACCGCACCATTGCCTGAGATCTGCGCGGCAAAGGTGTAAGGCAGAGGGCTGATGTGATTGAAATTGATCGTGCCGGTGCCGGCACCGAAGGTCACGGTGGCGGCGTTGAGCGTGCCGGGCAGGCTGCCGGCACCGATATTCAGGGTACCGGTCGAACCGGCCTGGTTGGCGATGATCACCGCCCCGGCCGTCAGCGTGCTGCCCGTATCGAGGGTCAGCTGGCCCGTGGCCGCATCGCCAACGATGACGGTGCCCGCCGACGCCGCGCCACCGAATACGGTGGTTGGGTTCGGCGTTATCGTGTCGAGCACGACCGTGCCGGCGCTGGGGACCGTGGCCGGGGTCCAGTTGCCGGCGTCGAACCAGTCGCTCGACGTGGTGCCGGTCCAGGCAGTTTGGGCCGCGGCGGGTGAAGGCGTCGCCGCCAACGCAATCAAACCGATCGATAGAAAAGTGGTCGACTGCAACCAGGCGTGCAGACGCGAACGCGCGGACATCGATCGTACTCCCCCCAAAAACACGCGATTCTTAGTTATCTAGTGATATGTCATACCGTTGAGCGGACATTTAGCGCATACCTGCGATTTTGTCCAACGCGGCAATGCAACTGTCGCTATGTTGTCAACAAGCGCGCCAGCAACCGGAAACAGGTCCGGGATGTGCTCCCGATTCTCCCTGACCGGTGCCGAGCCCGGATTATTCCACGACCGCAATGCACAAACGGTAGCGACCTCATCTTAATGGGTGATGTGTGAGGAACCACGTCAGTGGCATGGTGCATTTCAGGACCTGCCGCTGCCCGGTGCGCGGCGATGGTGCCAGGAGGTTGATATGAACCACGCGATGATCGCGCGGGACGCTCGCCGTCCCGCGGAGGGAGGGCGTTTGCCTGCGGCGGCCCGGGCCTCATGGGCCCACACGGTGCTGGGTGCCATGGGTGTCGCCCTGGTGCTGATGAGCACGGTGTCGACGGCCTTGCCGCTGCCCCGGCCGGAGCCGACGGCGGACGCAATGCCAACAGGCGCCTGGCGTGGCGATCCCGACAACGCCTGGATCGCGGTCCACGCCGGCACGTTCAAGATCAGGAACGCCCGGCTGGAGGGCAGGGCGCTCGCCGTCGCCTACTATGAGCGCGGCAATGCCTACCATGCGATGCGCGATCATGAGAGCGCGCTGGCCGACTACACCGTGGCGATACAGACCGATGCGGCCTTCGCCGAACCCTACGTCATGCGCGGCCTGGTCCAGCAGGCCATGGGCCGTATCGACAGGAGCATCGCCGACTACACCGCTGCGATCGCTGCCAACCCGGATCTCGCCGTGGCGTATTTCAACCGCGCCATCGCGCTTCATGGGCAGGGGCACCTGCAGGATGCGGTTGCCGATTTCGCGCGCGCAGCCAAGCGCGGCCATGCCGGAGCACGGGCGGCGCTGGACGAACTCGGCGCACCCGCGGCCCAGGCCGAGCGTTAGTTTCCCCCCCCAGCTTCGCTGGGGGAGGTGGCCGAAGGCCGGAGGGGGAGCCGACGTGGTCTTTGCTACCAAGATCTCGTCGGCTCCCCTCCGCCCCTTTGGGGCACCTCCCCAACTTCGTTGGGGAGCAGATGCTTGCGAGGCAACCCGATGCCTTTGGCGAGCGCGTAGACGGCAGGGATCACGACCAGGGTCAGCACCATCGAGGAGGCCATGCCGCCGATCATGGGCACGGCAATGCGCTGCATGACTTCGGAGCCGGTGCCGCTGCTCCACAGGATCGGCAGCAGGCCGGCCATGATGGCAACCACGGTCATCATCTTGGGCCGCACGCGCTCGACGGCGCCGATCATGATCGCCTCGTGCAGGTCGGCGCGGGTCAGGGCGCGGCCTTCGGCGGCGCGCTGCCGGCTGATGTCCGCCAGCGCGTGGTCGAGATAGACCAGCATCACCACGCCGGTTTCCGCCGCGACGCCGGCCAGGGCGATGAAGCCGACGGCTACCGCCACGCTCATGTTGAAATCAAGCGCGTACAGCAGCCACAGGCCGCCGACCAGGGCGAAGGGCAGCGACAGCATGACGATCAGGGTTTCGGTGAGGCGTCGGAAGTTCAGGTAGAGGAGCAGGAAGATCACCAGCAGGGTGATG
>Ga0187894_10001017_pt1 | contig 37337 bp, 27 predicted proteins | sample GBC1701081metaG_FD_136650 | JGI IMG/M metagenome (GOLD analysis project Ga0187894, IMG submission 136650) | White microbial mat communities from a lava cave in the Kipuka Kanohina Cave System on the Island of Hawaii, USA - GBC170108-1 metaG ... | reverse complement strand
CGTGGCATCGGCGCGGAGCAGAAACGTCTCCATGCCCCAGATCACCAGGATCCCGAGGGCGCTAGCCGTGGTAAGCAGCAGTCCACCACGCAGGCCAGGCCATGCCCGCAGATACACGACGACCAGGCCCGCCAGGATGAACAGTCCTGCCAGCTCGGCTTGCGACCAGACCGTCGCGACGAGCATGACGCCGCAGATGCCCCAGAGGACGGGGTCACGCTTGTTGGTCCCGCGTGCCAAGCGGTAGGCCGCGACCGCGATGATGGCAATAACGACGGCCCCGATGCCGTAAAAGAGGGCCTGCATCCAGGGGAGTCCTCCGAAAGTCACATACAGCCAGGACAGGGCGAGCACCATGAGAAAGGACGGCACGATGAAGGCAACGCCGACCAGTGTGGCGCCCAGCATGCCCCCATGGAAGTAGCCGATGGCGATCGCGGTCTGCGCTGCCAGGTCGTCGCCGGGCCGGTTGATGAACCAGACCTTGATGTAGTCGGGCTTGCGCTTCAGCTCGCGACGCACCAGCGCGCGCGCCTCTTCCGTGGTGTTGATGCGGATGATGGGCGGATCGCCGAGGTCGAGCTGCGCGCGCGCCACCATGGAAATGAGAGGACCCGCGACGGCGACGTGCGGAGCCGCGACGGTAGCTCTCGCCAGGTCGCGCATGTCGAAGTTCCACATCGGTCCGCCGATGTCCACCACGCCGGTCACGCCGCTCGCCAGCCACACCTTGAAGGTGGCGGGCAGGCGTTCCCGGTTGCGCTTCGTCTCGTCCGCATAGCTGCGATGCTTGTTGAAATCCGCGGCGTCCGGGCGCGTGTAGAGGTTTGCGGACTGGAAGAAATGCACGTGCCCGTCGATGAGACCCGGGATAACCCACTTACCGGTGGCATCGATCACGGTCGCCTTACCCGGCACTTTCACATCGGCACTGGGACCGATTTTCCTGATGCGGTCGCCGACGATGAGGATGGTCTGATCCTGCGCGCGCGCTTCGCCGGGCTCGCGGTCTGGAAAGACGACGGTGGCGTGGACGATCGCGACCTGTGCTTTCGCAGCCTGCGCGCTCAGCGCGAGACCCAGGCCGGCGGCAAGCAGCGACGCGCCGGCGATGCGGCGCCAGCGAGCGTGCGATCGGGAATCTGGTTTCACGGATGTGCGGACCCGTCGTGTGGAAGCGACGTACCTTGGCCTCACGAGCGGCGGCAGTCAACTGACGCGTGAGCGCTCGACGGATGCGGGCTGATCGGTGCTGCGAGCCGATCTGAATACGTCCGCAGCATCCGGATAGAGGACCAGCAACTTCGCGCGTACGGTGGGATTCGATCTGAATGGACAAGGAGTATGGAATGGACGTGCTGGTCAACAAGGTTGCAATCGTTACAGGAGCGAGTTCCGGCATCGGCCGCGCAACGGCCGAGTTGTTTGCACGCGAAGGAGCACGGGTTGGCGTGAGCGCCCGACGTCAGAGCGAGCTCGATGCACTGGTGACGCAGATCGAGCGCGCAGGCGGAACCGCAGTGGCGCTCGCCGGCGATGTCCGCGATGAAGGCCTGGCCAAAGACCTGGTCGCCACCGCGGTCGAGCGATTCGGTGGCCTCGACATCGCCTTCAACAACGCCGGAGCGACAGGTCAGATGGGTCCGGTGCAGGAGATGTCCGTCGAGGCGTGGCGCGAGACGCTCGAAACGAATCTCACCAGTGCGTTTCTCGGCGCGAAGCACCAGGTCCGCGCGATGCTGGCGCGAGGCGGCGGCTCGCTGATCTTCACCTCCTCGTTCGTCGGTTACTCCGCCGGCATGCCCGGCATGGCTGCTTACGCCGCCAGCAAGGCGGGCCTCATCGGGTTGACGCAGGTACTGGCCGCCGAGCTCGGTGCGCACGGGATTCGTGCCAACGCCGTATTGCCCGGCGGCACGGACACGCCGGCGAGCATCACGAATGCCCCGGGTGCCACCTCCGACGTACTGAAATTCGTCGTCGGTCTCCATGCTCTCAAGCGCATGGCCCAGCCGGAGGAAATAGCCCGGTCGGTCCTTCACCTGGCATCGGACGCATCCAGCTTCATCACCGGAACCGCTCTGCTCGTGGACGGCGGCGTCTCGATCACGCGAACCTGAAATTGCAGTGGACCGCTCAGCCGTCCGTGACTTCGACGAATCCCTGGCCGGGCGACACCACATCGCCGTACCGTCCCGCATAGAGATCCGCAACGAGCTGCGGACATTGGTGATAGACGAACACGACCTCGTTGCGTCCGGTCACTTCAGTTGCATGCAGGAACATCGGCAGCTCGGCAAGCAGGTAACGCACGCCGAGTAGCGCCGCGCCCTCCTCCACCTCCTCCTCCGGCGATGCGGCCAGCACCCAGCGCGTGGTTTCGAGGCAGGCCAGACGAAACGCAGCATCGGTCTCGAAGCGCTGTTGCAGCTCGGCGTGGCGGCGCAAGTACGCGACGCGTTCCGCGAGCTGCGCACAGCCGAGTATCGCCGGCGGCGAACCGTCCGCCGCACGCGCGATCTTGTTGCCCAGGTATTGAAGCTGGCGGCTGGTCTTCCTCGCAGCGCGATCCTGCGCGTACCCCTTTGCCTCCAGCGTGTAGCGCGTCACTTCGTCCGGCACGAACAGCAGCACCTCTCTGCCGTCGCGTCCGCAGAACTGCATCAGCCTCCTGATCCGGTCTTCGTCGAAGTAGCTGTTGAACGGGCTTATTCCAATCAACGCGGTCGCGCCGCGCTCCCAGAGCAAGGAGCACGACGCAGTGATCCCCTGCGCTCGCATGGAGACGTCTCCTCGGATTTGATTCGCGTGCGCGCTGCACGCAGCAGCCACCCGCCGCTTTCGGCGCGGGCGAGTTCTTCACCGAGCTGCTGGATCAGGCCTTCGGCGGGGGATGCGGAGGTCGGATCGTCAGGGACGAGTTGCGCACGAGCGGGCCGCAGGGCTGGACTGACGTCGCGACGGTGGGCGGAGCAGGCGAACTCGGCAGCAAGGCGCTGCAGAAAGCGCTGCAGGTCAGGCCCTCGTCTTCACAATCAGGCGATTCGTCGACCGGCTCCGGATCGCAACAGGATGACCCGGAATTGTCCGGACTCGTGGATTGGTGATGAGCGGGCGATTGCGCGGGTTGCACCGCCCTGTCCGCGAGAAGAGGCGTTATCGATCCACTGAAGAGCGCGACGAGGGCCAGGCAGGTGCCCACCCTCGAAACCCGGAACGTGCCCTGCGCGGCTCGCGCGCTGCGGGTGGGACGAATGGAGGCGAGCCGATGCGTGCGCATGCGGAGGCAAAGACACTGCCCTCGGCAATTAGTTTCCTCGCCAGCGTACACGGCCGATCGTCAGCGGACGGGCCCCGTGGTTATCTGCGCGTCGCCGTACGATCCCGAAAGACGCCCATCGCGCGCGAAGTCGCGCATCATGGCGAAATAGCCGACAGCGAAACGGGTTGAAACTCGCGTGCCGTCAGGCGCCGTCTCGAACAGAGTCATGCCATGTTCGGCCTGCGGATAGAGCGCCAGCGTGAACGGCCGCTCGTCTGCGATCAGCGATCGGATGCGACGGCTCGTCTCCGCGGCGGGCGCTTCGTAGTCTCTGCCTCCCAGGATCCACAGTTGCGGCGCGGTCACGGCGCGCAGAGTCGGCATCGGATCGTAGTGGGTTCTTTCGGTCAGGCCCCGCGCCCGCGCTTTGAACGCGAGAGCTGTCGACGTAGCTTTTCGCGCTTGCGCGCCAGCGCCGCCACGATTTGTGGCCAGCGCCTGGTGTGCAGCGCCGTCGTCGTCCTGAATTCCTCGATCGGTACGGCCAACAGGGGATCGATGTCGTACTGCAGGAACACGCGCAGCGCGCCACTGTCCGCGGCCATCACGGCGATTCGCTCGAGCAGCGGCAGCGCCTTCCGCTCGCCACGCTCATCGATGTCAGCGTTGACGAAGGCGCGGGCGGCATCGATGGCAAGTCTCGCCTGCGAGATGCCCGCGGGTGTTCGCTTGGCCGGAATCAGCGCCAGATTCTGAATGCGGCTGTCGAGGACGTCGATGGGATGCATCACGCGCAGCCTGCCGATGCCGGGCACTTCCATTTCCAGTGCCCGGCGTACGACGTCCTGGGTCGCAAGCCCGGCCACGCTGGCGAGGAAATCCACTTGCTTCACGCTGCCATCCGGCAACCTGCGCGTCACCTTGCCGGTCTGAAAGGTCGCGTCGTCGAATCCGGGGATCCAGGGTGTCCACCCGAGCTCGCGTGCAAGTCTCCGGGCCAGCTCGCCATCGGCGATGAAGTCGGCGTCCGCGCTGACTGCCGCTATCAGGTCCGCAGGACGGCCCAGGGCGAAGTGATCCGCCCAGAATGCGAGAGCCTGACCGCCTACCAGGACTCCATCCGTCGCGCAGACCTTCAGGATCGAACGAAGATCCTCCGCGGAGAGTACGGCCTCGGTGTCAATCCGCGTCATCGTCGAAATCGACGGGCGGACCCACGCGACGCGCCGCACGCGCCAGTGAGGCGGGAATCATGTGGTTGCGGCGCCATTCTTCTCCCTGCGCGGATTCCGCGGGCGGCGAACGGCCGGCGAGCAAGCGCCACTCGCGTGGCGACAGGACGACGGCCACCAGCCGTCCGTGGCGCACGACCTCCACCTGGCCCAGGACGGCAACATCCTCGAGGAGACCCCCGAAGTTGTTCTTGGCGTCGGTTGCGGACACGCGCTTGTTCATTTAGCCATTTTAGCTAAAAGTGACCGGCGCTGCAAACCCGGCCGGGCCAAACACGCGGGGACTAAGCGCCTGCGCGCTCCAATCGTGTAGCCCGCTCGTGCGCATCTCAGAGAATCGTTTCCTCGAGCGCATTAAGCGGATGGCGTGCCGTCAAGCTCGCGCGGTCACCAGCCAGCACGCCATCATGAAGTGCGCCATGCCGTTGTCGACGTAGGGCGCGAAAGCGTCGCGCAGCAGCACGAGCACGCGCGCGCGGGTTGTCTCGCTCACCTGCGGGTCCTGAAGTGCCACGCCCACGGGTCCGAGCTTCGTGGTGTACGCCGCCAGGTCGGGCTCGCTGAGGCTCGCACTCACGTCGATCGAGCGCACTTCGGTCCCCCGCCATCCGCTCGAATCCAGGATTCGCCGGACGCGACTGCCGTCGGCAAATCCGAACTGGCCGGGCGCGTCGGGACTCGCGATCGTCATGTTGGGCAGCAGGTGACCCGTGGCACGCGCGGCCGCGGCCATGAAGGGATTCTCCGCCGGGCTGCGCCAGGCGATGAATGCCAGCTTCCCGTCGGGTCGCGCCGCGCTCCTGATGTTGGCGAAGGCTGCGACCGGGTCGTCGAAGAACATCACGCCGAAGCGCGAGATCACCGCGTCGAAGCGCCCGCGCTCGAAGGCGTGAGTCTGCGCGTCGCCTTGCACGAACGTCGCGGCGTCGAGTCCCGCCGCTGCCGCACGCTTTCGTGCCAGATCGATCAGGGGTTCGGAGATGTCCACACCGACGCTGGCTCCCGCTGGCCCGACGCGGCGCGCCATCGACATCGTCGTGGCACCTGAGCCGCAACCGATGTCGAGCACGCGACCACCGTCGCCCGGGGATGCTGCGTCCGTCAGTATCGTCTCGAACGGCGCCAGCACACCGTCGAGCAGCTCCTGCATCTCCACCCAGACGCAGCCCGAGGAACCGCTCCACTTCACGGCCTGGTCACGATTATCTTTCACGCCCTGGAGCTGGGACATCGACTTCTCCTGCTTGCCCTGGACACCCTTGCCTTTGGGCACGGGGGAGACACACTCTACCGGCTCAAGTCGACTTGAGGTCAAGTGATGCTCATCGACATCGCAGAAGTGTCCCGGCGCTCGGGCCTGCCCGCCTCGGCGCTGCGGTTCTATGAAGAGAAGGGTCTGATCGCCTCCGCCGGACGACGCGGCCTGCGGCGGCTCTTCGACAAGAAGATCCTCGAGCGGCTAGCGGTCATCGCGCTCGGCCGCGCCGGCGGATTCTCCCTCGAAGAGATCGTGCAGTTCCTTCGGCCCGACGGCGGTTTTCGCGTGGATCGCGCACGCCTGTCCGCCAAGGCCGACGAGATCGACGGGAAGATCCGCAGCCTGACGGCGATTCGCGACTCGCTTCGCCACGCCGCCGCCTGTCCCGCGCGCAGCCACATGGAGTGTCCGACGTTCCAGCGCTTCGTTCGGCTCGCCGGAGCGGGCCGGCTCGAAGCGCCCAAACCGGAACGGGTGAGCCGGCGACAGCTGGCAGGGCGCCGGTAGCGTGTTTTGCTGAAGACTCCGGGAGATTCTTTTCAATGCAGGAACCTCGCTTCGTCCCGCTGACCACCTATCACGAGCTCCCGCCGCAGGAAATGCAGGAACGCGTCGACACGTTCGAAGCGCACCTGCAGCGTCGTCGCACCGTGCGCATGTTCTCGGACCGGCCGGTGCCGCGCGCCATTATCGAGAAGTGCATTCTGGCGGCCGGCACCGCGCCGAGCGGCGCGCACCAGCAGCCCTGGCATTTCGTGGCGGTCTCCGATCCGGCGATCAAGGCCAGGCTGCGCGTTGCGGCAGAGGCCGAAGAGCACGATTTCTACCACCGGCGCGCGCCGCGCGAGTGGCTCGAGGCTCTGCGTCCCCTGGGGACCGACGAACACAAGCCGTATCTCGAGATCGCACCGTGGGTGATCGCGGTGTTCCTGCGGCGTTTCATGCGCTTGCCGGACGGCCGCAAGGTCAAGCACTACTACACCGACGAATCGGTCGGGATTGCCACCGGCCTGCTCATCGCCGCCGTGCATACGGCGGGCCTCGTGTCGCTCACGCACACACCCAGTCCGATGGGTTTCATGAACGAGGTTCTGGAGCGGCCGAAGGACCTGGAACGGCCCTACCTGCTGCTGGTCGTCGGCTATCCCGCGGCGAACGCCCTCGTGCCCGACATCCGCCGCTTGCCGCTCGAGGAGATCGCAACGTTCCGGTGACTTCGCCTGGCCGGTCAGTACACGTCCAGATCGCGCCCGACGACGAAGTGTCCCTTGTACGCGGCCATCTCGCTCATGAACACGGCGGGAGGCGAGCGCTCCGAATCAACGGTCGGCCGCAGCGACAGCGACGCGTGATGCAGTACGAGCAGGCCCGGCTTCGCCTGGGTCGCGAGCTCGACGAGCTGTGACGTGGTCGTGTGAAACTGCGCGGCATAGGCATGGAAGTCGCGCCGCCGGCTGAGCCAGTCGTGCGTGAGCACCTCGTGCACGAGCACGTCGCATCCGCGGCACGCGTCGATCGTCGCCTGAGTCGGGTTGGTGTCGCCTGTGATGACGATGCTGCGATCGGCCGTGTCGAACCGGTAGCCGTAGCTTTCCATCGCGTGTTTGGTCGCGTACGCGGTCACCTTGACGTTCGCGTCCTGATACACGACGCCTTCGCGAACCTCGTGAGCGTTCACCGCATGGCCTTCGGCATATGCTCCGACCGTGTAGAGCGTTCGATCCTTCGTGCGGGTTTCAAAGTCCTTCTCGTACGCCTTCAGCACGTGCTCGCTCATCTCCTTGATGCCGCTCGGCCCGTAGACTTCCAGCGGCACGCGCCTGCCGAGCACCCAGGGCGTGAGCAGCAGGTCCGGGTAGCCGACGACGTGATCGGAATGCAGGTGCGTGACGAACACCACGCGCAGCTTCACCGGCTCGAGCGCGGCGACGCCCTTGTCCACGGCGGCCGATTTCGCCCGACGCACGACCCCTGCTCCCATGTCCACCAGGTACGCCGTGTCGTTGACGACGATCGCGCTCGCCGGACCTGAGCGATCGGGGTCCGCGGGGGGAGTGCCGGTGCCCAGCAGCACCACTTGAGTTCGGCTCGAGGTGGCGGCCGCCGCTGGCTCGAGAACGACCAACGCAAGGGCGGCGCCGGCTGTGGCAATGGCGAGGCGCGTGAGCTGCATTGAGACTCCCTCCGTATCGAGTGCGGGCGACAGGCTCAGCGGCGACACGGTAGCGCGAAGGGGTGCACCGCAAATGGCTGGAACTGCCTATATTGCGAACATAGCCTCCCCGCCCGACGCCTCAAGTCCAGAAAATGCACGGGTCGTACGTACCGGACGCGGGGAGCAAATAATCCTGCGTGCCGATGTCGAGAGCGGGCCTTCGGCTACGACTCAGGGTGAACGGCGCCGCAGTTGGCGACGAACAGGCAATCTGCCGGGAGACATTCATGGCACGCAGGATCACCCCGTTTCTCTGGTTCGACACCCAGGCCGAGGAGGCCGCGAAGCATTACGTTTCCATCTTCGACAACTCGAAGATCCTCAGGACCACGCGCTACGGAGAGGCGGGTCCCGGCCCGAAGGGCTCGGTGATGACGGTCGAGTTCCGTCTCGACGGGCAGGACGTCATCGCCCTGAACGGCGGTCCGCATTTCAGGTTCAACGAGGCGGTCTCGCTCTCGGTCGACTGCAAGGACCAGCGCGAGGTCGACTACTACTGGAAGAAACTGTCGGCGGGCGGTGAAGAGGGGTCGTGTGGCTGGCTGAAGGACAAGTTCGGCGTGTCGTGGCAGGTGAACCCCGGGGTTCTCGGCAAGCTGCTGGGCGATCGGGATGCGAAGAAGGCCACCCGGGTCATGAAGGCGATGCTCGCGATGAAGAAGATCGTCATCGCCGATCTGAAGCGCGCGTACGCCGGGAAGTGATCCAGGATGCGTGGCGATTGTGCGCTCTGCCTGTCAACCCGCCTCGTCCAGCGCCAGAGTCGCGCGATAGTCCTGCGGCGCTATCCGCGTCGTGCTCGTGGGTTGCGGATCGACGTGCACGAGTGTTACGCGATACCTGCCGGCGACTGCGCTGCGGCCCTCGAGCAATTCCAGCTGCGATGCCGCCTGCGGCGTTTGCTGGACCTCGAGCCGGACCCGGACCTCGCCGGCCCAGACGCAGGTGACGTCGCGCGGGCACCGCGAATCCTCGGTCACGGCGATGAAGCGCACCGTCATCCCGGTGTTTCTTGCGGAAACGGCCGCTCCAGGCGCCAGCGTGACCTGAGCGCCGAGATCGATCGCGCTCGTTTCCCGATCGGGCGCGGCGCCGCAGCCTGTCAGGCCAGGACCGGCGCCGCCTGCCAGGGCAAGACACGCGAGCAGGACGGCCAGGCGCGTCATGGAACGACTCCTCGAGTTGCGTGGGTCCTGCGCAATGAACGCAGGACCCACGCCTCGGTCGCTTGATTTCACTATTGCTGCGTGATCCTCACATCGTCGATGCCTGCCTCGACCAGGCTGGCCGTCGACGCATCGGCTGCTTCGATCAGCAACCGTACCGTCTGGCCGGCAAAGCTGTTGAGACTCGCGCTGGCGCTGGCCCAGGCGCCGTCGACGTCAGTTGCCGAGCCGAGCCGCTGGAACACCACGCTGGTCGTGCTGCCCACGACGCTGACGCGCAGGAAGTCTGCCGAGGTCGCATTCGACCCGTGCGCGAGGTATTGGCTGAACGAGAGCGTGAGATTGCCCGTAGCCGGCAAGGCGATCGCCGGCGAACGGATCGAGGTCACACCGCCGTCGATGTCGTTCACACCGGCGCTCGCACCGGCCAGACGCGCGGTAACGAGATCGTTCACGCCGCTCACCGTCGTGCCCAGCTGCTTCGTTCCGCTGGACGTCGTGGTTTGCGGATCGCCGCGTTCCCACTGACCGGTCGTGGCAGTGTCGGTGCCGTTTGGATTCGTCTGCCATCCGAGGTTGGTCTCGAACGTATCCAGGAACACGGTCGTGCCACCGCCACCCTGGCAGGACGCCGGGATGTTGAAGCCGTTGGTCGGCGACGTGCTGTTGGCGCCGCCGCTCACCGCGTTGGTGCCGAGACCGTAGGCCGCGAACGCCTCCCACATGCGGCACACGTCCTCGCCGCCGTGATTGTCCTGCGCGGCCTGGATGATGCCGTCGCGAACCTGCGTGAACGTCGGATTGCAGGCCGTATTCTTCAAACCTTCGTTCACGTACAGCATCGCGCGCTGATTGCCGGCATTGCCCGCTGCGTTGTAGAGGTTCGGGTCGAAGCCATGAGCGTCGACCAGTTTCCAGTAAACCTCCCACATGCCCTGCGCCCACACCGAGCCGACGCCGTGGGGAACGGCCATGCCGCTGATGCTGGCGTATGTCCAGGTGTTCACCGCGGGATCGGTGCTGTAACGTTGCGTGCGGATACCCTGGCCATTGGTCTGCTGGTTGAGTGAGTACGTACCGATGCCGCGCGGCTTCGGTCCCGTATCACCCGTCTGTGCGGTGTATGCCAGCGCCCACCAGTCCGACAAGCCTTCGCCGGGTTGCTGGGTGTTCGTCAGACAGTTCACGTTGGCGGGCCCGCCGATGAGCCGGTTGGAGATACCGTGCCCGTACTCGTGCACGATGATGCCGGCGTCGAGGTCGCCGTCGCGGTCGGGATTCGACGGGGTCCAGATGAACATCTGCATGCGCGGCCGCTGACCGTCGGGCGGCGTGCCGAAGTTCGCATTGTTGGTGCCGGCGCCGTCCTGCGCCTCGGCACGCACGGAATCGTTGCCGAGACCGCCGCGCCCGTAGTTGTTGACCTGGAAGTTCCCGCCGGCTTCGTCGAAGCCGTACTGGTACTGCACGTCGTGGATGCTGTTGTTCCAGTAGAAGAGATTCGTCACCGCGGCCGGCCGATAGCCGCTCGGCGCCAGCGTGAGGTTGAGCGGCAGGTCGAAGTTGAGCGACGCTCCGCCATCGGGCCTGGAATTCGTATCGGCGACGTTGTTCGCATCGACGTCGGTATAGGCGTCGACGTTGTTGCCCGTGGTCAGCGTGGATTCGGCACCCGCCGCGCCGTTGGTGTCGTGCCAGCCGAAGGGCGCCGCCAGCGAATTGGCCGGATTCACCACCAGGACGCGACCGTCCGACGGCGGCAGCGGCGTCGTGTGGTTCGGACTCTCCACCGGTCGCGGGTACACGCGATACTGATCGCCCGCGACCCAGTCGAAGCGCGTCCACACCTCGCCGGTGCCGGCATCGACCGTGAGATCCCACATGTGCTGCCGGTCGAGCGTGTGGATCTGGAAATTCCACACCAGTCGTGCCTCGCCGGGTCGAATCGGCAGGATCATCAGCACACCGTCGATCGGCTCGAGAGAGATCCCGGCGTTCGCCACGCGCGTGCGCTGTTGCACGCCGGCCCCGGCACTCGAGGTTGCCGGCGCCCGCGTTCTCATTCCGGAGAAGCGCAACGCCTCGCCGACTGCCGCGGGCAATTCCACGGCCGGCTGCAGCGAAGCTACCGCGCGCTGCAGGCCCGCCATGAACGAGCTGTTGACGCTGATGGTGCGACCGTCACGATTGACGTTGATCTGCAACTGCGCGTTGTAGACCGGCATGCCCTGGTAGCGCTGTTGCAGGTAGATGCGGGTTGCGCCCGTGACCTTCGAATACACGACGTCCGAGACCGTGTAACCGTCGAGGTCGGACTCCTCGAGACCCAGCGCGACAAGATTCCGGCGGACGAAGTCCATCGCGATTGCCATGGGAGGAGCCGACGCTGCGCCGCTGAGAAAGCCGCGTTCGCTCGAAAGGGAGCGAACCGCGCCGGTTATTGCGTCGACTTCCAGCGCGGACAGCTCCTTGACGTCGGCCGAGAGACTCTGCGGCACCTGTGCCTGCGAGCGTAGTTGCTCGGCGGTACTGAGCGCCCTGGCCTGGCTCAGCGCGGCGCGTGCATCGTAGTGACGTTCAGCTTCGGCGATATCCTGTGCTGGTGCCAGGCCAGCCCAGAGCAGCAAGGGCAAGAGATACGGACGGAGCGAATGCGAGCCCTGGCCGGCCCGTGATTGACGTGTGCTCATGGTGAATTTTCCTTTTCTGAGCCTACGAAGAACTGCGCAGGTGATCCGTTCGACTTGCGCCTTAGACGCGGTCGATGTTGCCGGCTTCGCAGCACGGCAACGCACCCTCCTCAGCGCGACGCGCCCAAAAATCGCGCCCGATGCATCGACCGGTTGTCGTCGCACGCCGCAGAACCCGCGCAGCTTCCCTGATGGGCGACGTGAAGCGCGGCGATCCTCAGCCCCGCGCGCTGCATCTGTCAATACGCGGCGCGGCAGGCACAGGTCTGATCCGCGCGCGCATCGAAGTCGCGGAGCGCCCGAGTCCGCTCCGCACGTCGCCGGGGGCATTCCCTGTGAGTCCTGAAAGAATTACTTCGCATGCCTGCATGGATCGGGCCAGCCGCGGCATGCGGGAGCTGTCCCTTGGATTGTCGCAATAGTGCTTGATCGCGCCACGCCGTGGGTCTATACGAAATGCGGAACCCGGCGCAACGCTGCCGCATTCCCACTACGCGCTGCAGCTCGTTGCCTTCCGTCAGTCATGGAGGACGTATGTCACCTGCTCGCGCTTTTCGCCGTCACGCGTTGCCGGCGCTCTGGCCCATCCTCTTCTTCTTCCTCCTTCTGGTACTCACCTGGCTGAGCAGCGCCGCTTCCGCGGCCACCCTGCCTTCCGGCTTCTCCGAGACGCGAATTGCCACGGGCATGGCTAGCCCGACGGCAATGGCGTTCGCGCCTGACGGTCGCCTCTTCATCTGCCTGCAGGGCGGGCAACTGCGGGTGGTCAAGAACGGTTCGCTGCTCCCCACACCGTTCCTCACCGTCAACGTGAACTCTTCCGGCGAGCGCGGCCTGCTGGGCGTCGCGTTCGATCCTGATTTCGCCAGTAACGGCTTCGTCTACGTCTACTACACCACGGCGAGCTCGCCGATCCACAATCGCGTCAGCCGGTTCACGGCCAGCGCCGCGAACCCGGACGTGGTGGCGGCGGGCAGCGAAGTGCAACTCCTCAACCTGCCGGCGCTGAGCTCGGCGACCAACCACAACGGCGGGGCGATTCACTTCGGCGGCGATGGGCGGCTCTATATCGCGGTAGGCGACAACGCCACGCCGTCGAATGCGCCATCCTTGAATACGACGCTCGGGAAGGTTTTGAGGATCGCCGCCGACGGTTCGATTCCGGGCGACAACCCCTTCGTCTCCCAAACGACCGGGATCAACCAGGCGATCTATGCGCGCGGCCTGCGCAATCCGTTCAACTTCGCGGTCGATCGCACCAACGGCCGCATCCATGTCAACGACGTCGGGCAGGACAGCTGGGAGGAAGTGAACCTGCTGGGCGCGGGCGTCAACTTCGGCTGGCCGCAGACCGAGGGACCGAATCCGCCGGGCGTGACCGGCGTGCGCTATCCGATCCACGCCTACCAGAACGCGGGATCGAATTGCGCGATCACGGGCGCGGCCTTCTACCGTCCCACGACGCAGGCCTTCCCGTCCGCATTCGCCGGGCGTTACTTCTTCGGCGACTTCTGCGGCGGGTTCATCCGCATGTTGAGTCCGCCCAACTACGACACGGCCGCCGGTTTCGCGACGGGCATCGGCTCGCTCGTCGACATCCAGGTGAATTCGAACGGTGAGCTCTGGTACCTCGCGCGCGGCGGCGGCGACGTCTTTCGCGTGCGATTTACCGGCGCGGTCGCGCCGACGATCACGTCGCACCCGTCGAACGTCACGGTGGCGGCGGGCCAGTCGGCGAGCTTTGCGGTGGCGGCTTCGGGTACGGCTCCCTTGTCCTATCAGTGGCAACGCAATGGCGTTGTGATTTCGGGCGCGACGTCGCCCACCTTCACCCTCCCCTCTCCCACTGCCGCGGACAACGGCGCGGTGTTCCGCGCGATGGTGAGCAACTCCGCGGGTTCCGTGCTCAGCAATCCAGCGACGTTGACCGTGCTCTCCAACGCCGCGCCGATCGGAAACATCTCGTGGCCGCAGGACGGTGCCACGTACGGCGGTGGGCAGCTCATCCGATTCTTCGGCGATGCCACCGATCCCGAAGACGGGCCGTTGCCGGCGAGCGCGTTCACGTGGCGCGTGGATTTCCATCACGACGACCACACGCATCCGCACGTGGCAGCGTTCGGGAACGCGACGGTGGGTGAGTTCACGGCAGCGACTCGTGGTGAGACGTCGGCGAACGTTTTCTATCGCATCGTGCTCACCGTGCGGGATTCCGCGGGGCTGACGAATACGGTCACGCGGGACATACGGCCGCGGACTTCGGTCGTGCGTCTCGAGAGCAACGTTGCTGGTGCGCAGCTCACGCTCGATGGTGCGCCGATCACGGCTCCGCTCCAGTTCACGGGTGTAGAAGGAGTCATTCGCGAGATCGGTGTCGTGTCTCCGCAGACGACGGGTGGCATTGCGTACGAGTTCGTGTCGTGGTCGGACGGTGGCGCTGTCACTCATGAGGTGTCGACGCCTGTCGCCGATACGACGTACACCGCGCTCTTGCAGCAGGCAGCTGCGACGACGGTGTTCTCCGACAACTTCGAGGCGGAGAGCGGGTGGACGCTGACGCCCGGCGCGAATGCTGCGATCCGCGGCCGCTGGGAGCGCGGCGATCCGCAGGCGACGAGCTCTGGCGGCACGACGCTGCAGCTCGGGACCTGCAACGGCGGAGGCGGGAATTGTTTCATCACCGGCCTCGGCGCTGGCGGCACCGTCGGCGACGGCGACGTCGACGGCGGCGGGACGTCGATCCAGTCACCGACGATTGCGTTGCCTGCGACGGGCGCTCTCACGCTCAGTTTCAGGTACTACCTGGCGCATCTGAGCAATGCGACCAGCGCGGACTACTTCCGCGTGCGGGTCGTTGGCGCCAGTGGCACGCCGCAGACGGTTTTCATCAGCCCCGGCGGCGCGAGTGTCCGCGGCGGTGCGTGGACGAGTAGTTCGGTGACCCTGAATGCGTTCAGGGGACAGACTGTGCGGCTGCGCATTGAGGCGGCGGATGCGGGGACCGCGAGTCTCGTGGAGGCGGGTGTGGACGACGTGGCGATCGCGCGGCAATAGCGGAGCGTTTTGCATGCCCGCCCGCGTGATCGGGCAGGCATGCCTCAGCGGACGGGCGCCTCAGCGGGACGGGCGCCTCAGCGGGACGGACGCCTCAGCGGGACGGGCGCAACTGCCGGGCGAGGATCGAGCGAAGTCGCTCGATGCGATTGCCGAGAATGAGCAGTTCCAGCGCGCCGCCGCGCGTCCCGGGCGCGGGGCCCAGGCTGTCGAGCAACAGTCGCTCGCTCTTGCCCGAGCGCGCCACGACGCGACGGACACGGGTGTACCACGTCGACAGCTGGTGCTTCGAGGGCTTCGCGCCCTTCATCAGCGCCTGCCCTTCCTCGATGCAGAGCGCGAGCTCGCGCGCGATGGCTTCAGGGTCGTCGCGTCGACCGCTCGTGAGGTGCGCGATCCGTACTTGCGCCGCGCACCAGAGGCGATACGGTGCGAGACCGGCGTACCAGCAGAACACCAGGCAGAACCAGAGCGCGCTCGCTCCTGCGCCCAGCGCGATCACTGCGAAAACATTTTCGATCCCCTGCGCACCGCCCCACTTCAGCAGGATCAGCACTGCGCCGAGACCCGCGGCGAAGATCTGCGCGACGCCCCGCCATCCGCTGCGAAAGTGGTCGCGGGTTGCGCGCCAGGCGTGCAGCCTGCAGGCGCGGTTCCACGCGCGGTACGTGCTCCAGGTCAGCGGCTCGCTTTCGATGCTTCGCATGCTACAGGGAGCCGATCACGTTGATGAATACACCCTCGTGGGTGAAGCTCAGGTCCGTCAGGTCTTCCGAAAAGTCCGTTAAGTTGTAGCCGATGCCCGCCTTCACGTTCTTGCCGAGATATCGATAGACGCCAGCGAGCGCACCGACGCGCTGCTCATCGAGGTCGGGCAGGTCGAGCATGCGGCCCTCGAGCATTCCTTCCCAGTTCTCCCCGATGCGCAGGTCGGTGCGCACGATGTAGAGCTGCGCCGTGTTGTCGAGGAACTGCGGGTCCTCGCGCTGCAGGCTGAGCTCGCCGAGCCGGTAGGCGTACTTGCCGCCGAGCGACCAGCTCGAGGTGAGGTCATACGTGAAATCCACCGAGGCGATGTGGCTCTTCTGGATGAACAGGGCGGCCTGGTCCTGCGGCGTCACCTGCCCCGTTGTCGGCAGGTTGTAGAAGTACGTGTACTTGGCGAGCAGGTTGAAGCGATCGTGCGTCGCCGGGCGGTATGCATAGCCGAGCACCGCCTCGGTGTACGCGCCGTCGTAGAACTCTCCCAGGGAGCTGTCGCTGAAAGAGTGGTTGAGCTGGCCGAGCAGGCGCCAGTTCGGTGTCGCCTGGTACTTGAAGTTGTTCCTGAAGAGCCACGTGGTGCGGTCAGTGCTGCTGAGGTCGAGCTGCTCGACGTCGTCGGCGCGGTATTCGACTCCGGTGGAGATCTGCACCTTGTCGCGGCCATACGCAACGCGTACTCCACCCGCCTGGCGCTCGGTCTGCGCGCCGGTCTGGAAATCCGTGAGCGTGCCGACCTCCATGTTCGCGCCCATGTTCCAGCGGTCCTTCGCAACGAGGGTCACGCCCGTTGCGTGAGTGAGGCCTGACAGCAGGTCGGTGTCCTGGTAGCGCTCCTCGAGGTAGACGCTGCTGCTGTCGCCCAGCCTTCGCTTGACGCCCGAGACGAGGTTGCCGCGACGCATGCGCAGCCCGTTGTCGGTGCGCTCGTTCTCCAGCGCGTAGTTGAGATACAGGTTGGTGCGATCGGAGAGCTGGTAGTTGGTGCCGAGCCTGCCGCCCGCACCGACGTCGCCGTCGGACAACTCCATGTCCACGCGCATGCGCTCGCCGAATGCATAGGAGCCGCCGACGCCGATGCGCCCGTTGTCCTCGCGGCTGTCGGTCTTCTCGAGCGTGTCCTGTACGAACGTGTAGGTGCTGAATGACGAGAGCGAATCGAATCCCACTTGCACCACCGCATCGGTACGCTCGCCCAACTCCTGCGTGAGCGGCACGCTGGGCGAGTTGTCCTCGCGCACCTCCTTGCGCACGCCGGTGCTCACGCTCCAGCGCTCGCTCAGCTCGAAGCGGACATTCAGTTCCTTCGAGTCCGATTCGAGTCCGAGGTCCTGGACTCTCCGGTCGGCCTTGGCGGTGAAGAGCAATTGATTGCCGACGGGCACCCGGAAGGAGCCGCCGTAGTTCCGCAGATCCGTCGGCGTGGCGAGGCCTGGCGCCGAGTAGCCGGCGCCGAGCGACTGGCCGTAGAGCTCGATGCGGCCACGGGTTTTGTCGAACAGGTCGTCGAGCCCGACACTGAGATCGGCGCGATAGCCTTCGGCGCTCGCACCGGTGAACGCGAGGTCGTCCTGCGAGATGAAGCCGAAGCCGCCGTCGTCGGAGTACAACGAGCTCGACACGAGGCCTTCGCTCTTGCCCGCCTGCAGTTTCAACCACGAATTGGCGCTCTTGCGCAGGGTCAGGTCCGCACCGTCGAGGCTGCTGTCGGCCTGCCCTTCCTCGTTGCGACTCGCTGTGAGGCCGAGCCGCAGATTGTCGTTCAGCCAGTAGTGTCCCTGGCCTCCGGTGTTGAGCGCATCGATCTCGTCGAAGCCGGGCGCATATTCGTAGCGGACTACCAGGTAGGCCTCGTTGCCGCTGATTCCGGAGTCGCGAACCAGCGCTCCGTCGTCCGCGCTCGAGGACAGCGGCTCGGCCAGCAGGATCCGGCCCTGCAGATAGTCGATGTCGTAGTCGAGCACGGGCCGCAGGTTCACGACGCCCGTGACCAGACCCGACTCCCTGCCGCGCAGCTCCACGCGGACCCGCTCAGAGCCGGCGAGGATGTCCTGGTTGCGCAGGTAATAGAGAGAGCCGCCGGTACCGCGGAATTCATCGCGACCGCCGATAGTTCCGGGCTCGGCGACGAACGCATCGAGTGCCGCACGCTGCTCGCCGAAGCCGGTGCTGGTTTCACTCTCCCAGTGCGCGTTGCCGCCGTAGAGCCCGCGATCGACCTGAGTGAGCTCGTTGTCGAGGTAGCCGACCCTGAAGTTGCCCCAGAGCGCATGGCTCTCGTTCCGGCTCATCTTGACGTAGAACTTGCCGAGAGTCGGCGTGGTCTCTTCCACCACGCCGTCGTCGCCGAAGCTGGGATAGTGGTAATCGGGGTCGATACGGCGGAAGAGCGCGTCCGGCGACTTGTCGAGGAAGTTGCTGAACAGATCCTTCACCGGGCCTTCGCGCGTGTCGGCGCTCGCGGTCAGGCGCCAGTGCTCGGGGAATTTCTGCGTCACGTAGAACGCCAGCCGGCCGTCGAACGGCGAATCGAAATCGGTGGCCGGGTTCTCGCCCTGCAGCTGCTCGGCCGGGCCGCTGACGCGGTTCTCGGCGAACGTGAAATCCGCGATGCCGACGTAGAAGCTGTCGCGCTGCTCGAACTCGAGGTCGCGCAGGTACAGAGTTTCATTGCCGCTCTCGTCACGAACCGCCACCTCGACGGTGTGCATGCCGGTCGGCAGGATCGCCTCGGAGACGAAGTTGCCTGCGCCGTCGACCGGAACCCGGCGACCCGCAACCCAAACGCTGTGGCCCGCGGGAATGCGGCTACCCTGGACCTTGACCGTGCCGCTGCCCAGCCGGATGTTCTGGATCGCGAGGCTGCTTTCGCCGTAGCCGGCGAGCAGCTCGCCCTCCGGCACCGGTTCCAGATGTTCGCGCTCCTCGAGCTCTTCCTCGCTCGGCGCATCCGCCATGACTTCGCTCTCGGGAGCCAGCCCGTGCAGCTCGCCTTCCGACATCAGCTCCGCGTCTTCCATCAGCTCCGCGTCTTCGATGCCGCTTTCGGCATCGCCGGCGGGCTGACTGGGCTGCGCGCTCGCGAGCAGCTCATCGGGCGCAGCCCGATCGTCAGGGCCCCCATGAATCATCGACAGCGATTGCGGTCGCGTGTCGTCGAACTGCCCGTCACGGCCGTAGGCGCGCAGCACGTACTGCAGCGAGCTACCGGCGCCGGGAAGGTGCGGCACGACCGGCAGCCACTCGGCGAGACCTGACGGATCGACGTCGACGACTGCCAGCGGCTCGTCCATCGACGACTCGCCCGCGCGGAAGATCCGCACCTCCGCCCGCTCGATGAACGACCAGTAGTTCGCGTACATGCTGAAATGCACGGGCTGCCCGAGGAACAAGCCACGTTCCAGTCGGCGGAACCTCACGGCAGCCGGTGCTGCAGAGACGCTCAGCCTCGGACGCGAAATGAGATTGTCGAACTGGAAGCGGATGTCGGCCTTTTCCATGGCAACGTCCGTGCAACGTTGCACGTCCGCGGAGCTGCGCTGCGGGTCGTCGATCGGCTGGCCGTCCACCGTGATGTGCATGAGGTTCACGCCGTACGGACTTCTCGTCCTCAGTTCGCGCGTGACCCGCGTGATGTCCACGCCCTCGTAGTCGTCGAGCGCCGCGAGCTCGTCGTAGACCGCCTGCACGACGACGTGCGAGGTCTCACCCTGCGTGAAACCGGCGTTGACGACGTCGTTCGAGTGGACGAATCCGCGGCCTTCGTGCTCGGCCTGGTCTGCCGCGAGTCCCATCTGCTGGCTGACCGCTTCCATCGCCCGGCGCGCGCGGGCCGCGGACAGGCCGACGTCGTCGCCGTAGATCGCGGCCGTACGACGGTCGAGACGTGCATTGGCGGTGTAGCCGACGAAACGCAGGCGCGCGTTGGCCTTGTCGCCGATGTCACCGAGCGCGCGGCGCAGCTGTTCCACGTAACCCGGCGGAATGACGGGCTGCCCGCCCGCGAGCTGCAGCGGCGCGATGGCGCCCCACGGCGGATCGTAGACCTTCGTGACCCATTCCGTGCCGTCGGTCACGGGACAGAGCTGCAGACCGTCCGGCAGCTCCTGCAGCGGATCGTCGTGCCAGAACTGCACTTCGATGCGGCGGTTGAGCGAGCGTCCCTGCGGCGTGTCGTTGCGTGCGAGTGGCAGGCTCGCGCCGCGCCCGTCGCTGCCGACAACGGCGCTCGGCAGACCCAGCGCTTCCTGCACTGCCAATGCGACGCGGTGCGCCCGGGCCCTCGAGAGCGCGATGTGATCGCCGTAGATGCGCTCGTTGCGACCGGTGAGCGGCGCATCGTCGGTGTAGCCGATGAACTTGACCAGGACGTTCTGTTTGTCGCTCAGGTTGCGCAGTCCCTTGCGGATGTGCTCGACGAATTCCTTCGAGACGGCGGTGGCCTCGTCCGCGTAGTGCAACGGCGGAACCAGGTTCTTCACGCGCGCGCGACGCGCGTGGCCTTCCTGGAAGCGCAGCTTGCAGAGCGTCTCCACGCGGCACACCTTGAACTTCCGGAAGTCGTTCGCGACCAGCACTTCCTGCTGAGCGACGCGCTCCTTCGCCTGGTCGTACCAGACCTCCACCTCCACGCGCCGATTCTGTGCCCTGCCCTGTTCGGTCGCGTTCGAGGCGATCGGCCGGGAGTCGCCGGCCCACTCGTAGGTGACCGCTTCCGGCGGCAGCAGCAGCGCGCGCTGCAGGAACTCCGCAACCTCCCCGGCGCGCTCGCGAGACAGGCCCGCGTTGTCGCGGAAGATCCGTGTGAGCGCATCGGACAGCGGCTGATCGTCCGCGTGGCCGACGAGATGCAGGCGCACGTTGCGACGGTCGCGCAGGCGCTCGAGCACCTTGCGCAGCGATTCGACGTACTGGTCCGGGATATCGGCGACGCCGGATTCGAAGCGGATCGGGGGAACCACGTCGGTGAGCTTGACGGTCTCGAGTGCCTCGCCAGCCACGTCGCGCAGCTCGAACTCGTCCCCGCCTTCGCTGTCGAGGATCTTCGGCTCGTGCAGCCAGGGGGACGCCGGGGCGTCATCCGAAAGGTGGCGCTCGACTGCTTCGCCGGGCTGCGTTTCCTCGACGCTCTGCGCCGCGGCCACCACGGAGATCGCCAGCCCGCAGATCAACGACAGCGATTCACGTTTCCACATGGCGCTCACCTGTTGGCCCGCGCACGCACGCCGACTTCTTCCGGCGGGCCGCCCAGTCGCCAGAACACCTCGGGCTCGACCGCCAGCTGATAGCAGCAGTCGAGCTCCTTCCACGCAGTCAGCACCTGCTGCTTGATCGCTTTCAGCCGTCGCTCGACCAGCTCCTGCTCCTCGACTTCCGCGAGGTAAGAGAGGCGCAGCACCGACGGCGACTTGCGCAATTCGTCGAGGAGCAGCTGCATGCGCGGTCGCCACTGCAGGCGCATCTCGGTCGTGCCGGGCTCGAACACGTCGTCGGCGAGATCGAGGCTCACCACGCGATGAATCGACGCTCCGAAATTCATGCGCAGGGCCTTGCCGCGCGTTGCCCGCGCGATCTGCACCGGCTCGGTCGAGAGGCGATAGCCGGATGGGAGCGTGCGGTCGTCCAGCTTGAGGACGAAGTTGCTGCCGCGCCCCTCCGTCGGCGTGATCGCACAGGTAATGTGATACCTGCCGTGATTGTCGGTGGTAACGGCGAGGCCGAACGCGGTCACGAGGCGTACGCCGCGCAGGCCGACCTCGTCGTTGTCCTGGTAACCGTTGCGGTTGATATCCCCGAAGACCTTGCCGGTCACATCCGTACAGTCGAACGTGACGTCCGGCGTCACCCGGACGGTTGCGGTGGCTTCGCCCGAGACCACGGTGCGCGTGGGCCCGTAGAAGGCTTGTACGCGATTCACGAACTCGCCCTCGCCCACGCCGGCGCCCACCGCGAGCATCAGCACGATCGTGCGCTCGGCGCCGGTGTCGATGACGAGATCGGTCCAGGTGAGCTCGCGACCCACGAGCGTCGGCTCGGCGGCCACGCCGTCGACCTGCGCGGATCCTTCGATGTAGCGGAATCCGGCCGGGAAGCGGTCGACCACGGCAACGTCCTGCAGCAACGGCAGCTCGCCGGTGTTCCTGACGGTGATCGTATACGGGACCAGCTGACCGCGCGTCACGTTGAGGAGCGGGGTGTTCTTGCTGACGGCGAGCGCCGCATCGAGCCGCGGATCGAGCGGAATGTGGTTGTTGAAGATCTGCGTCGAGCCCGGCACCAGGCTGTCGTCCAGCGTCAGATGCACGTGGTAGTTCGTGCCAGCGGTGCGCGGACGCACCGCTATCGGCGGCGGGAACGCCGAGACCTGCACTTCGCAATGCTGCGCTGTCAGCCTGATCGCGTCGTTCGCCGTCGCGGGACAGGCAGGCACGGAGAACGGCGCACTTGCCGGACCCGAGGTCGGCGGAATGAGTTGCGAATAGCCCGCGACGTAACTGCTGTCCGGTGCGGTCACGTCGAGCACGTAGGCGCCGCCGCTGGCGCACGCGGGGTCGGAGAAGTTGAGGTCGAACTTGTAGTAGCCGCTCGCGAGCGTCACCTGGCCCTGTTGCGCCGGATCGTAGAAGCAACTCGCCGGCAGCGGCGCCGCGCTTCCCGCCTGCAGCAGCCTCAGCATCGCGCCGGCGACCGGCGTGCGCGTGATCGTGTTGTAGACCACGCCGTTCGGGTCGATCGGCAGGTTGAGGTTCAGCAGGTTGTTGCCGGCCTGGATGACGATGTCGGCGATGCGCTGCGGCTCGTTGGTGAACGGTGAGTCCGCGAGGCCCAGCGTCGCGGTGTTCGGGCCAGCGCCGGGCGCGACGAAGCGCAGCTCGTAGCGAACCGGCGTTGCGTAGTTGGGCGCGATGCCGCCGATGCTGTAAACGCCGTTCGTGTCGGTCAGCGCCGTCTGTGCCAGCTGGTCGTCCCGGTAGAGCTCGGCCGTCCAGCCCTGGAGTCGCCGCTCGCCTGCATCGAGCACGTTGTTGAAGTTTGCGTCGTGCCAGGCCGTGCCGTTCACCATGCCGACGCCGACCATGCCGCCCACGTCGATCGACACGCTCGCGGCCAGCGTTTGCACGGGATCGTTCCAGTACACGGTCGCCGTGTTCGTCACGCGCGTACCCATCGCGAGGGTCGCGTTCAGCACCGCGCGGAAACGCAGCAGCACCGTGCCGCCCGGTTGCAGCGGGCCGTTGCCGGTCGAGTAGTCGGCCGTCAGCAGCGAATCCACGACCGTGATGCCCGCCGCCGCGCCGTTCATCGTCCACGAGCCCGGTACGAACTCGAGGTAGCCTGCCTGCGGCATGGCGATGTCGTCTCGTATCACGACGAAGAACGCCGGCACCGCGCCGACGTTCGTGACTTCGACCGTGTACTCGAGCGTCGCACCCGCGAGGGCCGCGCCGCCGCCGACGACGGCGGCAGCCTTGGTGATCTGCAGCTCCTGCAGGTCGCCGACGACGACGATCGTCGGCTCGGGCCCGGTCGCCGGATTACCGTCGCCATCGGTCAGGAGATCCGGCAACTCGTCGGTATCGACGAGGGCCTGGTTCGAGATCACCGTGCGGGGTGGCGTGCCGTCGTTCACGCGCAGATCGAACTGCACGACGGCCACCTGGCCGCCCGACAGCGTGCCCGCGCCGGGACCGGGTAGCGGCGGCGTCAGGTCCGACGAGCTCAGGTCGATGCCGGCGATGAGCGGCGACACACCGCCATCGGGCCGGCCCACCGGCTGACCGTTCAGCGTCATCGAGTCGGCGACGTACGTCGTGTTCGCCGGCACTGCGTCGCGCAGCATGGCTTGCGTAAGCGGCGCCATGCCGTTGTTGTGAACCCTGATCGTGTAGCGCAGCACGTCGCCCGCATCGACGAGGCCGGGCGACATCGCGTCGACTTGCAGCGCCGCCGCCTTCTCGGCGTACAGCCGCTGCACGACCGTGACCGTGTGCGCATCCTCGTGGTCGACGACGCCGACGGTGCCGTCGGTCAGGGTACGTGTGAAGACGCTGCGCGCGGGATTCGCGGGGAAGTCGTTGAACCACTCGGTCGCACCGGCCACGTTGGTCAACGTGACGCCGGTCTGCGTGCCGGCATCGAGCCGCGCGCGGTACGCGATCACCAGGACTTCGCCGATGCCGATCACCGAAGGGACGGTCAGCGTGTTGAACGTGAGCTCGCAGGCGGCGTAGGCCAGCGAATAGTCCGTTCCCTCGACCAGCGGACCTTTACCCGGTACCGGCGTGACGCCGTCCGCCGCGAAGACGCGCGCGCTCGTGATTTCCGGCGGCGTGTCGCACATCCCCCCGGTCGGGCCGTCCGGCAGCCGATCGAGCACCGTCGCGTTGACCGCCGCGGACACTCCCAGGTTGCGCACGTTGAGGACGAAATCGCCGTACTCCGAGACATTCATGGTCGCGGGGCCCGACTTCTCGACCGTGAGCGCCGGCGTGCCGGGCGTGAACTGGCCCACGAGGCCCGAGGTGTTGGTGGTGCCGCCTTCTCGCGTGATGAACTCGTCCACCGGCTGGCCGTCGACGAGAAAGCTCATCGACAGCGTGTAGTCCACGCCACCGATGTTGAAGGTCGTGGGCTGCGCCGAACCGACGATGGTCACGCGGTCCGTACACCCCTCGCTGGGCGGCGTCGGATAGGGGCACGGGTTCTGGTTGTTCGGGGTTTCCTCGTGGTTGAACGTAAACGTGAAGCTCAATGGCCCGGTCTGCACGCCGTCCACGTCGAGCACGAGCACGACATCGAGCTGAACCGAGGTCAGCGAAGGATCGCCGACCTCGAAATTCCGATGTGTAAACGACCCGAGAGAAAAGAACGGGATGGGCCCTGGGAACGTCTGCGGAGGCGGGATCGCTGCGGTGAAGTCATAGCCGCTTTGCGGCGTGCCGGACGTGTCGCCCCACCTGACGATCGAGGTCGGATTGCCGTTCGTGATGGCGGGATCGTCCGGCTGACTTCCCGGGAGGTTGTCGACCGGGTCATGCCAGTTTCCGATGACGGATACGTAAGTGATCTGCGCCGCCGATGCGCTCGCGGTCAGGGCCAGAGCGACCAGTGCCGAAGCCAATACGCCGATGAATGATTTCTTCATTGCGTGTTACGCCGCGGGACGTCAGCGCACCTTCATGCCGCCGGCAGGAAGTCGATCGGATAAACGATGGTGATGGCCGGCACTTCCTTGGCGCCGAAGTCGAATCCCTTCACCCGGTCCACGACCTGCGCGACCAGGTCGGGCGCACTCATGTCGGTGGAGTACAGCTTGCAGAACGACACGCTCCCGTCCGGCTCGATCGTGAGGCGCAGAACCATCTGCCCCTGCAGCGTCGGGTCGTTGCGCAGCTCGCGGTTGTAGAGGCGGTAGAGCGCCGACTTGTAGCGGTCGAAGACGATCTGAATCTCCTCGTCCGTGCGCGCGAGGCCCGGCCCGTCGCTCAACGGACGCTCGCCGGGTCCGATCGCGGTAATGGCGCTCGACGCCTGGGTCAGCGCGGCGCCCTTCATCGCCTGGTTGCCGCCCGGACCGAAGTTGCGACTGAGCGAAGCGAGCTTGATCCCGCCGCTCGAGCCCGGCGCGTTGGTCGTCAACATCGAACGCTCGGGACGCGCCGCCGCGCCGCTGTCCGAACTGATGCGCGCCTCCAGGCCGAGGGCGACGCTCGGCGCCTCCTTGAACGCCGCGAGCTTTTCACGGAACGCGAGAATGCCTTCCGGCTTCGGCGCCTCTTCCGGCAGCGCTTCCGGTGTGGGCTTCATTGCCATCTTCGGCTCGGGCTTCTCGATCGTTTTCTCTTCGATCAGCGGTTCCGGTTCCTTCGGCCGCACCTGCACGGGGGGCGGCGGCTCCGGACGTTCCTGCATCATCAGGGTCACCACGCGCTCGGGCACATCCGCCACTTCCTCGAGCAGGCGCTCCGGCAGGTCGATGAGAGGGAGAACGACCGCGATGAGCAGGGCGACGAGGAGCGCGCTCGCCATCGATTTGCGGAAGCGCCGCTCCTCCTCGCCGCCGCGCGACCAGCCGATGATCGGCTCCGGCGAGTTGATGGCTTCCATCTCGCGCTCGACGACCCACTCGTGCTTGCGGCGCTCCTCTTCTTCGAGCGCCTCGAATACGTCGTCCTCGAGCAGGTAGGTGTGTTCCTGCTGCCGCTCGAGCTCCGCGACGGTCGCCCGCCGGCGATCCTCGATTTCGGCAACACGCCTGCCGAACTTTTCGACGCGCTCGCGCGCGCGGTGGAGCAGCTCGTCACCGGCGCCATCGCGCCAGAAGAGCTTCGCGCCGCCGATCTCGTCCAGCTTGCCGAGGGCAACGCACGCCTCCTGCAGCAACTGGTGCTGCTGGCGCGCGGACGCGAGGCTCTCGAGCTCGGTGTCGACCGCTCGCAGATCGCGCACGAGGCTCTCGAGCTTCTCGCGCGCCTGCTCGAGCTGCGTCGCGAGCTCCTCGGTCGTCACGGCATCTTGAGTTGCAGTTTCCATGAAACTACCTATGCGGACTCGAGGGCCGCGCTGTCGATCGGCCTTTCCTTCTCGATGACGGCCAGTGAGATCTTTCCGTAGGACGCGGCGGTGCAGGTCGCCATCACCTTGCGCACCACCTCGTACGCGAGGGACTTGTCGGCGAGCACGGTGATCTCGTGCGCCGCGAGCCAAGCCTGCCGGGACGCGGCGTCTTCGTGGACCAGCATCGGCCGATCGAGTACGGCTCGTAGCGGCTCGATATACGGCGATGTGGAGTTACGAACTTCGTCCAGGCTCGCGACGAGCTCGCCCTGCACGAGCAGCTCGTCCTTCGTGATCGTCACCACGACCGACTGCCTCGGCAGCGTTTCCGCGGACGACTGCGGAATCTCGATGCCCCTGGAGTTCTGCACGATCTCCACGTTGGTCGTGTAGACGAGCAGGAACGCCACCATCACCGAGAGGATGTCGATGAGCGGAATCAGGTTGAGCTCCGCGTCCTCGCGATGACGCAGACTGTTCTTCATCGACTTGCGCATGGGTGTGAGGAAGCTCATGGCGCATCTCCCACGGCGATCCGGGTGAACAGGGCGACGCGTACCGGCTTCGCCTCGTCGTCCGGGTCGAGGACGGCTGTTGTGACGCCGGCTGTTGTGACGCCGGCTGTTGCGACGGCGGTCTGCGCGTCGGCGACGTGCCCGTTGGCGACGTTCGCTTCGGCAGCGGGCACTTCGGTGCTGCGAATCGCATCCATCACCTGGATGAGGTTGTCGTACCGCACTACCGGCTCGAGCAGCACGGAAGCACTCTCGACGTCCGGATGATCGCGTTTGAGCGCCAGCGCCAGCTCGGACAGCGCCTTCAGGTCGTACTCGCCGTCCACCGCCGGAATCGTGGCGATCGTCGCACTGCCGTTGGTCAGCTCGAGGCCGCCCTCGCGCACGATCACCTCGAGCCGGAACACGGGCTCGTTGACCTTGCCGTCCGCGGCACTCGGCAGATCGAGCTGCAGGACCGTGATGCGCGCGAACACCGCGGTCATGAGCAGGAACGTGACCAGCACCGTGAAGATGTCGATCATCGGCACCAGCAGGAGACCGGCCGGTTTGCGCATGCGACGCAGTTGTGTGTCGTACATGGAGCGTTCCTCAGGCGTTCGCGACCCGCGCCAGCTCGAGAGGCGCGCGGCTCGCCTGGCGAGTCGTGAGCATGGTCAGGAACTTGATGGATGCCGACTCGAGGCTCTCGATCAGCTGCGTGGTCTTCGACTGCAGAAACGCATGCAGCACGAGGAACGGCACGGCGGTCACCAGACCGAAGGCGGTACAGTTCATCGCTTCCGAGATGCTCGCCGACAGCAGGTTGGCCTTCTCGGCGGGGTTCACGGTCGCCACCGCGGAGAATGCGTGGATCAGGCCGCTGACCGTACCGAGAAGCCCGAGGAGCGTCGCGATGTTGGCCATCGTGCCGAGGTAGTGCGTGCGCCGCTCGAGGCGCGGCATGATCTCGGTCATGCGCTCCTGCATCGCGGTCTTGACGTCGTCGCGACGTCGCACCGCGCCCTGCAGGGCGAGTCCCACGCTCAGCAGCCTGGAGATGGCCGACTCGTCCTTGCCCGTCATCTCCCGGGCCTTGTCGAAGTCGCCGCTGGCGAGCACCGGCTCCAGTTGCGCCCACACGCTGCGATTGCGCACGCTCATCCGCGTGAGCGTCACATAGCGTTCCACCGCGATCGCGGTACCGACCGCGCCCACGATGAGAATCGGCAGCATGAACGGGCCGCCGAGCACGAAGAAATTGACGATGCTGTAGAAGAAATCCACGGTTGCACCCTCTTGTGGCGAATCACTTCGATTCGGATCGGATCCGGTAGTAGGACAGCTCCCGCATGAACACTTCCTTGTCCACGGGTTGCGTGGAGTCGTCGAGAAGCTTCGCGAGGCCCGGCGCATCGCCGAGCTGCGAGCTCTTCCAGGGGACGATCACCAGCGACTTCGGCGCCTCGTCGTTGCCGAGGATCGACATGCCCGACATCTCGACGTCGCCGTTGTCCGGCGCGCCTTGCTTCTTGTCGCCGGCGAGCGTCTTGTCGCCGGCGGGCGTCTTGTCGCCTGGGGCCTTCGCGTCCCGCTTCGTCGGCTCGGCTTTCTCCGCAACCGCCGCGGCAGGCGCCGCGTCGTCAGCCGACGCGCGGCCCGCGGCGAGCATCAGCGGCAAACAGAAAATGAGTGTGCGGATCATGTGTCCTCCTCACTGCTTCGCCCGGCCGCGCAGATCGGTGATCCACATCGCGACATTCCTGTCGTCGGGCACGGTCTCCTGGTAGGCGACGTAGTTCTCGAGCGCGCAGGCGGAATCGGCGAGGTACAGGTCGCAGAGAATCGCGAGGTTGAGACGCGCGAAGTGAAACCGGGGCGACAGCGCGATCGCCCGTTCGTAGCTCGCGCGCGCGGCTGCAAATCCGCCCTTGCGGCGCTGAAGCATCCCGAGCTCGTTGTACGCCACGGGATGATTGGGGCTGAGCTCGAGCGCCCGTTCGAGGCTGGCGATGCCTTTGTCGGTCTCGCCCGACCGGCCATACGCGATACCCAGGTCGATGTGCGGCGCCGTGACGTCGGGCGCTGATCCGGTGACCTCGAGCAGCAACGCTATGCCCTCCGCATACCGCTCCTGCTCGAGCGCGCGGGTCGCTTCGGCGTAGTTCCTGTGCGTCTCATCGGCGACGCGCACCTCTTCCGCGATGGTGAATCCGGTGTCGTCCAGCTGGATCTGCGCGACCGCCTGTCGCACCGGCGCCATCTTCTTCGCCGGCGCGGTTGCCGAGCAGGCGGCGAGCGCGAAAACCGACGCGAGCGCGAGGGCCGACGCGAGCGCGGGTATCGCGCGGCGCAGTGACTCGAACACGCGAGACTCGATGCGCGCCTTCATGGCCGCTCCTCGTCGTCGTCCCGCTGAAGAGGCGCCGGCTGCAGAGCGTTGAGCGTCTGCACCTCCATGCTCGCCGAGGATGGCTGCGGCGCCGGCAGCGTGGGTGCGCTTTCGCTCACGACCGCCGGTCGCTCCGGCAGTCGATACACGTAGCGATCGATCGAACCCAGGAATCCGCTGCTGATCTCAGCCTTCGCGTAGCGCCCCGGCATCAGCACGGCGAGACGCGCGAGGCTCTTCTCGATCCACGCGTTGTAGATGCCGCCGCTCATCAGCTCGAGGTTCTTCTCGTGTACCGAGATCGATTTCTCCTCGAACGGGAACGCCTCCTCTTCGAGCGCGAGCTCATAGTCCTGCAGCTTCGCAGCCGCGAGACCCGCGGGACGCTCGGATTCGACGAGCGAGCGGCTGAAATTCGCGTAAACCTCGGCCATGTAGTAGGTGGCCGCCGCGGTGACCTCGCCGACCTCGTACGCGACGAGGGCACTGAACGCGGAAATCGACGCATCCATTCCCTGGCGTTTCTCCTGGATGCTTCGCTCGAAAGGTTGCACGAGCTTCAAGGCCGCGAAACGCTCGTAGACCTGTTCCGAGAGCGTCAGCGCGGAGCGAGCCGCGAGGTTGCGGGTCCTCGCCGTGCGCTCACCGCCCGCGGCGGCATCGATGCGCACGATGTACTGCAGCTGCTCGTGATGGCGGACCGTGTCGTTCCTCGCCTTGTGGATCCCGGCGATCTTGAAGCGCGTCTCGACAGCCGCCTCGAGCGGTTTGGGAAACTGCTCGACGTAGCGCGAGTAAACGTCGAGCGCGCGGTCTGCGTTCCCGGACTGCTCGTGCAGTCCTCCTGCCAGCAGCAGCGCCTCGGCGCGCAGCTGCGCATCGTCCGATTCCGCCGCGACTCGTTCGTACTCCGCGGCCGCCTGTTCGAGCTGCCCGGCTTCGCGGCGTACGTACGCGATCTGCCGGGTCGCTTCCTTTTGCAGCTCGTGCTCGGGATAGGTACGCCGGAACGCGTCGAGCACCTCGGTCGCGCCTGCCCAGTCCTGCAAGCGGATCAGCGCCGCGCCCGCGTCGTATTCCGCGCCGGCACGGATCTTCGCGCCCGGAGCTGCCTGCGCGATGCGCAGGAAGTGATTCGCCGCCGCGCGATACTCGCTGGCCTGGTTCGCCAGTTCGCCCTGCTTGTAGATCGAGGCCGCGAGGTTCTCGACGAGCGCGGCGCGCGACTCGTCCTGCTGTAGCGTCGCGTCGAGCACGCGCGCGTACGCTTGCTCCGCGGGTGCGTATTCCGCGAGATCGAACGAGGAGTGAGCGATCACGAGCCACGCCTTGCGCTGCACGTCGGGCGCCGCGCCAGGGAAGCCCTCGATGAGCTTGTGCGCGGAGCCGCGGGCGCGCACGAAGTCCTTCAAGTCGTACAGGTCTTGCGCGGCGGCGGCCAGCACCACGGCCGCGTGCTCGTGCTGCGGGAAGGTGTCGGCGAACCTGAGCGAGCTCTCGATGGTGTCGCGCTGTGCCGCGTCCCTTGCTTGCGCGTTTACGACTTTCAGATGCTCGCGGTGCGAATAGATCGCGGCATATCCGGCCGCGGACGCCTTCTCGTGCACGGGATACTCGTACGCGGTGCGTTCGTATTCCCGCGCCGCGCCCGCGTGATCGGCGTTCTCGCGCAGCAGATCGGCCAGCTGATAGTTGATCGGCGCCGCCTGGCTGTCGTCCCCGAACGAGACCAGGAACTCGCGATACCAGCGCGCCGCTTCCGCGTAGTTCGCCGGCTTCTCGTCCTTGAGTGCCGCGTTCTGGTACTGCGCGTGGTAGTGGTTCGCCAGGTCCTGCAGGTTCTTCTTCAGGTAACCGCGCACCTCGGGCGACGTGCCGATGTCGAAGTGACGCCAGTACTGCGCCTGCAGGCCATAGCGGGTGGCGAATTCCTTCTTCGAGTCGAGCACCAGCTTCGGGAAGGCGCCCACCTCGTAGATCTCGATCACCCGCATGCTGTATTTCGGGGCGACCTTGTGAAACGGGTAGAGCGCGACGAACGCCTTGTAGACCGTCGCGGCGTCGTTGTAACGAAGCTTGGCCAGGTAGAACTCGCCGAAGTACCGGTAGACGCGATCCTCGTACGGGCGATGCCCGTTGGCCGTGAAGTACTCGCCGATGACCTCCGGGCCTCCGAGGTTCGAAAGCGAGAGGCTCACGACCTGGAACGTGTCCTCGACCCGCCGCTCCTCCTCCTCTTCGTGGCTCGCGTCGAAGTCGTAGCCGCTCCTGACCTTGTAGTCGAGAAGCGTGAAGTACCTGTGCAACGCTTCCTCGTAGAACTCCTGCTTGTAGAGCGCCCAGCCGAGCTTGTAGAGCGCGAGCTCGTAGTATCCCGAGCCCTCGCCCATGCCGACGATCGCCTCGTAGGCGGCCTCGGCATCGCGATACTTGCGGCGCACGAAGAAATGCTCGGCGCGGCGGAACTGCACCTCGTCGAGGTATCGCGAGCGCGGATGCTCCGCGATCAGCTGCTCCATCACCTTCATCGCCTCGGCGGTACGACCGAGCTCGTCGTAGGCGCGCGACTTCTGGTACAGCACCTGGTCGCGGACGGCGTAGGAGGGGTATTTCGTCAGCAACTCGTCGTAGAGCTCGATGGCTTCCAGGGCGCCGGCGCGTTCGAGATCGCGGTCCACGCCTTCGGGTAGCGCGAGGCCCGGCAACTCATCGGCGAGGGCACTCGCTTGCAGGTTGGTCGCCCGCTGCTCGAGCTCGCGCTCCGAGGTCGTCGGACTCGCGGGCTCGATGGCCTCGCGTCGCGTGCGCTGCGCGGCGCGCGCATCGATCTTCCCGGCGGCCGCCGGCGCAGGCATTGCCGGTCTCTGCTCCGTGAGCGGAGCGGATTTCTGCCCGGCGCCGCGAGCCGCCGCCGGCTTGCGATCGCCGATGCCATCGCCGAGGAGACCGTATTCCTTCTCGATCTTGAGATCGGCCAGACGCCGCATCGCTTCCGGAGTCAGCGTGCTCTCCGGCGTTTCAGTCAGGAAACGCTGGTAGCTCTGCGCCGCCTTGTCGATGCCCTCGCTGACCGGCATGTCCGCGGTATCCGCGGGCACCGCGCGCAGGCTGGCGAGCGTGCCCTTCTCGGGATGCTCGGCGCACGCGCCGAGGATCAGGAGAGACGCCATGATGAGTATCAGGCGGAAGCGATACGTCACGGCGCCCCTCCCGAAGCTTGGGCACGCGCTGCGCGGTCATAGCTGTCCGCGACCGCGTATCGAGCCTGGGTCTGATAAACCTCGAGTCGCGTGCCGCGCGCCTTGAGCTCGTTGACGGCCACGGTCTCGATCAGCTCGCCCTGGCGGGCCATCAGCGTGTTCACTTCGGCCAGCGCAGCGCCGACGCGCGAACGCAGGCGCTCGATCGGATCGTCATATCCGACGTAGCTGTGCACCGCCGCCTGCCTCGTCCGCACGAACGCGTCGTAACGCGTTCTCAGGACCGCGATGTCTGCGTCGAGCGCGAGCAGGTGCTTGTGGGCCTCGGTGAGGCGCGCGTGATACTGCGTTCGCAGGTTCCAGGTGATGGCACCTTTCACCCGTGCCAGGCGTTCCTGCAGAGCCGGAGCCTGCGGATCCGCGGACGAGCGCAGCCCTGCCTCCAACGAGCGAATGCGTATCAGGTCGATGCGTTCGTCGGCGGTCGCCAGCAACTCCGCTCGCGGCGCGATGAGGATTCCCTGCAACCGCTTGTCCAGGTTGTCGCGCTGCTCCAGGCGCAGGCGCATCTGCGCGTCGAGCTCGCGGAACTGCGCGTCGACGCCGGGCAGCAGTGGCTCGTAGTTCTCCCGACGCAGTCGAATGATGTCTTCGTAGGCCGCGAAGCCCGACCGCCACGTCAGCAGCTTCTTGCGCAGGTCCTCCATGTCGAGATAGTTCTGCAGCGCCGTCTGGAAATCGTGCGAAGCCAACAGCGTGGTCAGATAGAAAGTTTCGGGCGCGTCGGGCAGCAGGCGCAGCCGCACCACCCAGTCCTTGTCCTGCTTGATCTCCTCGCGCACGAGCGCGGCGAGAAACTTGCCCTCGCGCACGCTGCGGATCGAGGCGTCGACCTTCTGCAACTCCTCGCCGAACGAAACGAGCGCCTTGTCGTAGAGCAGAGCGGCACGGCCGTAGGCGTTCAACTTGCCGTAAGCGAACGGCAGCGCGAGTTTCGCTTCCTGCACGGCGCTGTCGGTGGCGTCGCGCTGGACGAGGACGTTCCAGGGAACGAGGGCTCGCTCGTAGTTTGCGGCGGCGGTGTAAGCCCAGCCGGCATTGAGCAGTGCCTGATTCGAGTACGGCCCTTCCAGGTGAACGCGATCGAACGATCGCTGCGCGCGCTCGTAGTCGGCGGACTCGAGGGTCAGCTTGCCGAGCACCATGTTGGATCGGTCTTCGATCGCCTGGGTGGCGGGGTCGGCGTCCGCGAGCTGACCCGCCTTGTCGAGCTGCTGCAAGGCTTCCGACGAACGCCCAGCCTGCAGCAGCGCGATTCCGCGGTTGTACGCGGCGAATCCGGCGAGGTTGCGCGCACCCTGCAGCTTCTTCAGAACGTCCACCGCCTCTGTCGGTCGGCCGAGCGCCAGGTAGACGTTGGCGCGCAGGAACTCGATCTCGTCACGGATCGATGCGGGCACCTCACCGCGAATGCGCTCGAGCGCTTCGAGCGCGTCCTGCGGCTGGCCCTTCTGGAAGTGGATGCGCGCGAGCCGGAACGCGGCTTCGTTGCGCACCGGATCCTCGACGTCGCTTTCCAGCACCGCGCGGATCGCGCGGCCGGCGCGATGGTGCATGCGGTAGTGCAGCTCGTAGTCGCCCACCGAGAACTCGGCGCTGTGCTTGTGGTACTGGAGCGAATCGCGCTCGGGCTCGTCGACGCGCCGATGCTGTGCAAGCTCCGCGTCGAGCCGCTCGAGGGCATCGAAGTAGTGGCCCTGGTAGGCGTGGTAGAGCGACTCGCCGAAGTACAGATCGCGCAGGTCACCGGCCGCGGACGGGCGCGGCGCCAGCGCGGCGGCGAGCGTCAGCGCGGCGGCGAGCGCCAGCGCGGTGGCTGGCGCCAGTCCGAGCACGATGTGCAGCGCGCGATGCACTAGTGCCAGTCTCCGACCGCGATCGCGGGCTTGCCCGAATCGGGTCCGGCCACGGTCACGCCGATGAGCTTCGGCCCGACTTCCTTGCTGAACGGGAAGCGCTCGGTGCGCGTGTAGTCCTGGCCGCTCGCGAGCTTGCCGGCGAGGGACAGCTCGATTTCGTGCTGCCCGCTCGCGACGTTGCCGGTGTAGATCCTCTGCACGCCGCCCTTCTGCAGCGCTTCGAGTTCCTTGAACGTGTAGATGTAGTGCGTGGCGAGCTGGCCGTCGATGTGAACGCGCATCGCGTCGAGCCGGAGCGTTTCGCCCGGCGCGATCGTCACGAAGACGGCGAGGTGCGTGTTGGAGGGATAGAGCAGTTTTTCCTCGAGCTGGTTGAGCTCGGCGGCGATGCTGAGCACGTCGGACTTGACCTCCTGCACCTGCTCGTCGAGGCCTTTCATCTGCTCGCGGTTGGCGTCCTGGGCGTGCGCCGCCGTCAGTCCGACGGCAAGCACGGCGTTCAGCACGAGACTCATGACCACGTGTCGCATGGGTGCAATCCTCCGCAAGCGGGTGCAGGCGTGCGCCGGCCGACGACGTCGGACGTCGAAGCGTGAGGTGGACGGAATTGCGTTCGGGCCGGTCAGCCCGGCGCGGGCGAAATGCCTGCGCCTGGGCGGTCAGCCCGGAACGCTACGCTCCGTTCTTTGGATGGCGCGGCGGAGCTGTGAGCTCCGTAGACTTGGAGTCTTCGCCGCGTATTGCTGAGTGAGCGCAGCCCACTCGGAGTCGCACGGTATGTAGTCATGGTCCGCCCTACCCCCTCCACCTGCTGGTGCGACGCAAATCGTCCGAGGCAGCCTATGGGCGGCTGGATTTCGGCGGTCCCGCTGTCATGGAGCTCGAGGCTCGTTAGACCGGAGACTTTGCGTCGCCACCTTTCGGTGGGTTTGCCCTTGTCGCAATCCGCGCACATCGTCGCCACACAGCGTCACGGCGCGATGTGAAATGCGTCACACATCGCCTGTCGAAGGCGCGCAATGTTTTCCTTGACAAAGAGAAGAGCTGGCGAGGGAGCATTCGAGGCGCAGGTCGCGGTGCGGGAGAAGAAAGTTGCGGCGCGGCAATTGGTGAGGTGGAGATGATCTGTTGGTGTCGATCAACGGAGCAGCGTATCGACTCTCCCACGGCGATGCGTGGACGAGTGGGTCTGTCAGGCTGAATGCGTTCCGGCGGCAGACTCTGTGCGGTTGCGAGCTGAGGCGGCGGATGCCGGGTCAGCGAGTCTTGTGGAGGGAGTGGATGACGTCGTCGTGACCCGGCAATAGAAGGTCGAAGCCACGCGCGTTTGAGCACGGCTGCAGTTGACAGCAAGGAAGACTCGGCTGCGCCCCGTTCGACGCCCCGACAGCGGGCACGCCTCACCGGCTCTTCCGCGAGTGAAGAGCCGACGGCCGCCCGCGAGATCGACGACTTCATGAGCGTCCCGCGCTCGCACCCCAGCGTGACGAAACTTCGTCCAGCTGCTCGAGCATCCCGCCCTCCATCCCTGCCATGGTCACATCGAGAGCTTCCTTCGAGGGACATGTCGCGCGACACGACGCGTCAACCGACGGCCAACGCCACACCTTGAAAGCGTCCAATACGCGGATTTTCGACATCGCATGCATTGCGGTAGCGGCATGGGCGCGGCGGCAGCTGTCGCCCTAGATGCTGATGTCCCGCACCTTGCGCCCGCTGGGGATGCGATCATTCCCTCTCACGCAAGAGTACTAGAAGGTAACACCGAGCTTGTTCAGCGTTTCCGTATCCGGCAACCCGGTCACTCGCAGCCCGCTGTCCTTCTGAAACGCCTTAATCGCAATCTGAGTCCTCTGACCGAACTTGCCGTCTACGACGCAGTTGCAATAGCCGCGCGCATTGAGCGCAAGTTGGATGCGCATGTTGAGCTTGGCGACTTCCGCGAGAGCCGGATCGGTCTGAGCAGGCTCCGCCGGCGGTGAAATCACTCTCTGAGGCGGCGTCGTTGAAGCCGGCGGAGGCGCCGGAGCAGTTTCCGCCGGCGGCGACGGAACTGCCGGTCGCGGATAGTACCCTCCGCCGCTGCCCGAATAGTGCGAGCTATGACTGGAATGTGAACGATGACTCGAATGGGACCGGTGACTCGAGTGTGAACGATGATCTGCGAGTACCCATCCGCCCCCGTCGCGCAGCGTGTTTCGAAGCACAACGGCCCTCGTATAGCGTGTGTCATGAGGATCGAATGTCGGCGCGACCTCCAGCGCGGGCGCGCGATCGCGACTAAGGCCGCCCGCTGTGGCCGTGGTTAGGGCGGCAACTAGTCCCGAGAGCCATTGGGCCAACTTCAGCATGAGTACTCCTTGAAAGGCTGAATTCCCTTCGGCATGTGTATGCGTGAGGCAGATGAGAAGAATCCTGCGCAATGGTCGCGGGCGGCACACTTGCGGCACTCGTCGACGTAGTCATTCTTCCAATCGGAGATACTGCGTGCGGCTCGGCGGTGCAAATGACGCGGTAGCACGCACAGGGGCAGGTTGTAGACCGATGTCTCTATGCGTCGATCATCGAGCACCGCAACCGCGCGCGCGAGCTGAGCGACGTACGTATCGGGCTCGATCCACAGTTGGTTCCAATTGGGCCGAGCGAAGCCCATCGGCTCTAGGCCCATCCAAGCCACGTGATCGACGAAGGTGAGGTTTCGGGCGATGAAGTGAGCCAGCTGTTCCAATCGGGGCGCAGTCGCCTGCTGCAGGACCACGCGCAGCTCGATGTGCTGCTTGAGTTCTGCCAGGTTCAACAACCCCTGCAGGGTTTCGTGGAAGGCACCCCGCCGCTGCACGACGTAGTCATGAATCTCGGGTGCATCCGAGTACAACGGAATCGCCCACATGACCCGATCGTGTCCCGTCGCGGAAATCTCACGCGCGAATGACGGATCGCAGAACCTGCGTCCATTGGTCAACACATGAACTCGCGTGTCCGGAAGGTGGACCTTCAGACTCTCCAAGAGCCGGACAAGATGGGACTGTAAGGATTTTTGTGTGAAGAGCCATACACTGCCCGCGAGGGCGAGGAAGGAAGTATGGCCAAGAACGACAGCAAGGCGATTTCTACGGAGCTTTTGGATCAACTGCTT
>Ga0187894_10001016_pt1 | contig 37350 bp, 29 predicted proteins | sample GBC1701081metaG_FD_136650 | JGI IMG/M metagenome (GOLD analysis project Ga0187894, IMG submission 136650) | White microbial mat communities from a lava cave in the Kipuka Kanohina Cave System on the Island of Hawaii, USA - GBC170108-1 metaG ... | reverse complement strand
TTTCTTGTTCGGCAATTCGGCGGCGCTCACACCAAACGGTGGCAGTTTGTTTTATGCTGCCTTGAAGTGGGCTGCCGGATTGTGAGGTGGAGGCGCAATATGTCCATTGCCAGAAAACTTGAATTAGTAGGAAGTGTATTTATGGGGCTGCTAGCGGTAGGAATACTCGTTACAGGGATAAAAGAGGAATATCATGTCTCCGTTTACTTGAATAGACCTCCAGATATGATATCCGTTGTGGTCGGATCAATAATTGTTTTTTTATGTCCTTGCTTGGTTGTTGCCTATGGCAGTTTTCTCCACGCAGTCAAACAACAGAATTCGGGAAAAGTCCTACTGATTATTGGCTGCTCTTTCATTATTGGTTATTTCTGTCTGGCTTTTTTTTCACTTGCGTTATTAGCGATATTAAAAAGTCCTTTGCTCCTTCTCCTTTGGGGGATGGCGGTTTTTACACTAATCATTTCATTCATAGTTGAACGACAAAATAAAAGAGCTTTTTCTTCTCTATAAATCTTAATGGGAAATTCATTATGCACCAAAACGATCCCCACAATTCGTTTTACTGCATCTATCCGCCCCGCGTCGCTGACGAAGTAGATGTTACTGAGCAGCAAGAGGGCGGCACACTCCGCTATGTCATCCGCAATCGCGCCAGTTCGCGCTACTTCATGATTAAAGCGCCGGAATACCGCGTCTTTCAACAATTTGACGGTTCGCAATCGCTCGCTGTTATTGCCGCAGGCGGCGCAGACGGCAATGCCCCGCGAGTCAGCATGACGGCGCTCGGCAAATTCCTCAGAAAGATGGACGACTTCGGGCTGCTCGACTACGGCGGCGCGACGCCGAAGCCTCTCGCCAAAAAAGCGGGCGCAGAACTTTACCCGACATTCAAACTTTTCAACCCGACCCGTTTACTGACCTGGCTTGACCGGCGTTTCGGCTGGCTGCTGACGAAGCCGGTTATCATTGCGTCGTTTGTGCTGATGGCATTTGTGGCATTTGCGATGTTGAGCATCGCGCCGACGGTGGCGGCATATACGGCTTATACTTATACGGAATACGGTTTTGGAGCAATCATCGTTTTTACATTGGCAATTACCGTGATGCACGAATTCGCGCACGGTTGGGCGTGTAAACATTTCGGCGGCGATGTTGAAGAGATCGGCGTCTTGATGCTTTTCTATGTGCTGCCGGCGATGTACTGCAATGTTTCGGACATCTATCGCATCGGCAAACGCAGCGAACGGTTATGGGTTATCGGCGCGGGCATCTACTGGCAACTCTGCATCGGCGCGGCATCGGCGCTGCTGTGGATGGTCGCCACGCCTTACACGGTGCTTGCCGATGTCATGTTTTTGACCTTTCTCGGTGGTACGCTCAATGTACTATTCAATATTAATCCTTTAATCAAACTCGATGGCTATTATGCCTTGTCGCAGATGCTCGGCATTCAGAATCTGCAAACGCAAGCCGCCGCTTATGTAGGTTCGCTGCCGGGGCGACTGGTCGGCGTGCGCCCGGAACCATCAGGCAACCAACCGCGCCCGCTGCTATTCATTAGCTACTGGCTGCTATCCATCGTCTATTCGCTCTGCCTGATGTGGTTTGTACTCGGTTGGGCGGGCGATTGGTTTATGAATACCTTTGGATTTCTCGGCGTGCTGTTTACCGTATGGCTCGCCGCGCTCTTAACCCGCAAGTGGTGGAAGAAGCCTTTGGAAAAGGGTAAACTAAGCGCCGCTTCACAGCTTGCCGGAATCAAACAGAGATGGAATCAAGCCGATTCCAGACTCCAGACTCCAGACTCCAGACTCATTGAAGGAGCAAGTAAAATGTCAGCACAGACCGCTACGCAAAAAATCCCCTCGTCGGCTACAAAAACCGCAGGCGAAAAGAAGATACTCGTCAGCAGCAGCTTTCTCGTCAAATGCGCCATTGTGATTTTACTTGGCAGCGTCCTGCTGTTGCCGTGGGAAGCCTCCACCGGCAGCAATTGTAGCTTGACCCTGCCAGCCGGACACGAAGCTGTAACCCGCGCTACTACGGATGCCGTACTGACAGAAATTTTAGTGCGCCCGGGTGATGCGGTGAGCGAAGGGACAAAGATTGCCCGCTTTACCAATCCCGCCCTTGAAGATAGGCTGACGCAGATAAACGCCGAAATCAAACGGCTCGAATCGAACAACTCGCGCATTGAAGATGAATTGCGGGTTCGCAGCGAATTGATGTTGTCGGCAAGTCTGAAAGAGACCGAGCGTAAACGCCTGACCCAGGAGTTGCAGGGCGAAACCAACCGCATAAAGACTGCGAATCCGGCGACGTTGCCGGCGTCGCTTTCTATATTGCAATCGGAAGTGGAATTGAAGCAAACCGAATTGGAACACAATCGCCGCGAAGTTGACCGCTACAAAAAACTCATAGACCAACAGTTGGTCGGTACACAGATTTATGACCGTGCTGTAGCAGCGATGAAGGTGAGCGAGAAGGAATTACAAGCAGCAAAAGCGCGGCTCGAATCCGCCATCATTGAGCATCGCCGCCTGACCAACAGCACCGAGACGAGTTCGTTAGTAGCCGAAACCGAAGCTCGTGCCGCCCGTTCCAATTTCGAGGCGTTGATTGCCGAACTGCACTCTAATCGCCAGCAACTCGAATCGCTCAGGCAACGGCAGGAGATTTTGCAACGCGAATTTGACGGTATGATCTTGAGCGCACCGCGCACCGGCGTTGTCTTAGGCGACGATTTACAGAAGAGTATCGGGCGGCACTACAATCGCGGCGAAGAGATTTGCCGCATCGGTGAATTGCAGAAATTTATCCTCAAGATTGAGGTAAACGAGCGCGAAATTAGCAACGTCCGCGTAGACAGCCCGGTGCGTTTCAAGTTAAAGACCGTTCCTGATAAAACCTTTACGGGGCGTGTTGCAAAGATTAACGCCGAACCGACGACCAATCAGGTCGGACAACAGTTCTACCCCGTTGAAGTAGAGGTTGATAATGCTGATGGATTGCTCAGACCGGGCATGACTGGCTTTGCGAGAATCAGTTTCGGACGACAGAAGATTGGCGCAATTATCGCCGATAAAGTATGGCAGGCTTTGCGCCCCGAACTCTGGCTTTTCTGAGATATTGAAACCTCCATCTTGAACCACGAAGCTCACGAAGGGCACACAGAATCTTTAAGGTTTTCTGCGTGCCCTTCGTGAGCTTCGTGGTGAAAAATAGCCGCTTATACTAATTCCATTTGATTCGTGCGTAGAGTTCAGAGTTACGCCTTCAGGCGTGATCAATGTGGTACTCTAAACCATACGCACGAATCGCTTGGAATTGGTATTATTTTCCTTTGTCATTGCTGCCCTATCAGCGAGACGGAAACCAGTGATAGAGCATTAGGTAAACGAGTACACCGGTTACGGAAACATAGAGCCAGACGGGGAGCGTCCAGCGGGCAAGGCGGCGGTGTTTATCGAATTGATTGCGAAAAGCGCGAATGACCACGGCGAAGATAAACGGCACCATTAGCGCCGCAAGAATGATATGGGGAATGAGAATGATCAGATAGATCGTTTTTGCCCACGCCGGTCCTTGAAAGGGGGTTGAGCCGACGTTGTAGTGATAAATCAAATAACAGATGAGAAAGAGCGCCGACGTGATGAGCGCGGCTACCATGGTGAAGCGATGGGCGTTGATGCGGCGACGGCGAATGAAGAGATAGCCGGTAATGAGTAAAATTGAACTGCTGGCGTTTAAGAAGGCGTTGAGCGTCGGAAAGTATTCGATTGGCATAGATGTTGGATTTCTTGACAACTGGCTTCAGTATTTCTCTGACAGGCTTTAGTGCATTCGGCTAAAGCCTGTCTCCTTAGCTACTCCTTGTCCTCCGGCTAAAGCGGGAGGCAATTTATATAGCTGGAAGCCAGACGAAGAATTTTCTTACATAAGACTATTTTCAAATTAGAGCAATTTCATCATCTCGACGCCATCATGGTCGTGATGAATCGGAGACTCTACGGGGTTATAACCGGCGCGGCGATAGAAAGCAACTGCCGAAGGATTGGCATGAAGCATGATGCTTTGCAGCCCTGCCTTTCGCCCTATCGCTTCGAGACTGTCTAAAAGTTTTGCGCCGATACCCGCTTTTTGAAACTCCGGGGCGACATAAAGGTATTTAACCTGCTCCGTCACCTGAACCTCAATCGAGCCAAAACCAGCAAGTTGATTTTCAGACTCGGCAACAAGGATGCCGCCTGTGGCAATCAGACGTTGCCATTCATCATCTTTACAGGTGGCGTCGGAACCGGCAGCCGCCGCGTAAATCTGCTTGATGCCTTCTATATCTGCCAATTTGGCAGCGCGAATTATCAGCATAGTTCTCGATTCTTTCACTGATTGCGATAGCGATATGCCAGTGTAAAGATGCCGACAAACATCAACACCGGCGGCAAAAGCAAAATCAGGATTGCCAGATTCATGCCTTGTGCCAGTTGTCCGCCTTCGGCTGAGGTTTCGAGCGCCTGCCTGCACATGGCACACTGAGCGAACGCCGTTTCCATTACCAGCAGCACAACCAGTAGAATAATAAGGATAATTATCAGCAAACGACGCATTCAGCTACCTCATAAAAGTAACGCTAGCAGAAAGCGGAGCGCGTGAAATGATGAAGTCAATTACCAGCGGATGCGGCGGATTGAGCAGATGGAGACGGATAATCTGTCCCCATCCGCCGCATCTGCAAAATCCGCTGGTAATCTACTTTCAAAAGCATACCGCTTCAATTTCGCTATACCGATTTACCATTGCCGCATTTTGCCTTCATCTGCTTACCAATCCCTGCGTGTCAATTGACAAAAAATAGACAAAGACCAAGACCAAGAGCCAACTGGCACAGATAAAATTCCAGTAGAGGCGCAAGGCTTTCACTTTCTCTTGAGAAATCTTATTTTTTTGTACTATGAGCCAGAACAGTACCAAAACAGCAACAACAACATGGAGAAAATGAAAGCCGGTAAGGGTGAAGAAAGTCGCGCCGAAGATTGGCGACGCTTCAGACCAAACAGCTTGCCAGCTTTGCGGCAGCGATGAAAACGACAATCCGGCATTCCGCAAATTGAGCCATACGATAATCTGTAAAATGATGAAGAGAATGCCGGAGTCGAGCGTTGCCGCAAGCCAACGGCGTGAAGTCGAGCTATTTGCTTTGATAACAGCAAACTTCATCAGCAAAGCGCCTGCAAGTAAAGCAACGGTCATCGCCGTTGCCAACAGAATATCCGTCTTGAAAGAGAACGGTGTTGGGAAACTGGCGCTACTGAGTCGCAGATAGGCATAAGCCAGCAGCAGCGCTGCGAACGTAAAGGCATCAGAGAGCAGAAAGAGCCACACGCCAAGCTCTTGATTGCTCATTTGCGAAAGCAACCTGATAAGGGCGGTATCTGTTCGTATATTTTCCCTAGTCGCTTCAATCATCGAAGTTCAAAAGAGAAAGAGCAAGGCGAAAAGATAGACCCAAAGCCCGTCCATAAAGTGCCAGTAGAGCGTTGTCACTTCGACGGTGTGGCGATTCTTCATGGTGATTCGCAAGCGCAATGCCGGAATGGTGACATAGGTAAGCGCCAGCAAGCCGCCGAGCAGATGAATGCCATGCAATGCCGTCAGAATGTAGAAGAACGAGCTATGAGCGTTGCTGTAGAGGTAAACGCCCTGCGCGACGAGTTGTTGCCAGCCAATTAACTGCCCGATGATAAAGACGACGCCGAGCAGTGTCGTAGCGACAAGCATAGTGCGGAAGAGTTGATAACGGTTATGCCGGAGCGCCCGCCGCGCCAGTTCGATAGTTATACTGCTGGCTAAAATGATGACCGTTGTAATCCACAAAGCGGATGGCACATTCAACGGCTTCCAGTCCGGGACTTTGGCATTCTGACTGGTGTAGTAGCGCAGAACGTAGGCGCTGGTCATCGCCACAAAGAGCATGACGACGCTGGCAAGTCCGAGCCACATGGCGAAGCGATACTTCGCGCCTTCCGTCGCATCGTCACGCGAAAAGCCGGGGGGCCAGTCCGGCAGATTCGGGTCTTTCGGTCCGTCATCGTCGCCCGAATTGCCGCCGCCTGCGCCCAAGCCGCGCTTGGTTGCCATCTCTTCTGCTACCGATGTCTGCATACGCCATCTTTAATCCAATACGTATTATGCTCTTTTCACTTTTCATTTTCCATCAGCGAAGCGAGGTTTTCCGAACGACAGTAGATTGCTTTAAGAGATACCGCTTGCTATCTCTTCACTCCTTGCTTTTCTCTTCTGCCTCATCCTGCATTATATAATCTTTCGCCGCGCCGGGGACGCTGAATTCATACGCGCCGCGCTGCACGATGATCTTTTCGTCGGCAGAGGATGAGGCGTTGCGCCATTCCAACGTCGTCGCTTCCCACGGATTGGCGTCTGCCTTTTTGCCCCGCCACATACTCCAAAAGAGATTATAGAGAAATAGTAACTGCGCTGCCGCCGTCAGGAAAGCGGCATGGGTAATGAATTTTTGCAACGGCATAACGCTTTGCAGATACTCCAAATGCGCGTGGGTAGGATAGCGACGAGGCGCTCCGACGAGGCCCATAATGTGAAACGGCACAAAGACGAGATTGACGCCAATAAAGGTCAGAAAAAAATGAATCTTGCCGAGGGTTTCATTCATCATCCTGCCAAACATCTTGGGAAACCAGAAATAAGTGCCGGTGAAGATGCCAAAGATTGCCGCCACGCCCATAATCAGATGAAAATGCCCAACCGGAAAATAGGTGTCGTGCAACGGAATATCGGTTGCCGTCTGTCCTAAGAAAAGCCCGGTGATGCCGCCGGAAACAAAGAGCGACACGAATGCCAGCGAAAAGAGCATCGGCGTAGAAAAGCGCATTTGCGAATTCCAAATTGTTCCCAGCCAGTTGAAGGTCTTGACCGCTGATGGCACACCGATAACCAACGTAATCACCGAGAAAGCGATTGCCGTGCGCGGGTCTATGCCACTGACAAACATATGATGTCCCCAGACGAAAAAGCCGAGAAAGCCAATCGCTACGGTTGAATAGACCATTGCCCGGTAGCCAAAGACCGGCTTACGGGCGAAGGTCGAAAGGACGTGCGAGGTCAAGCCCATTCCGGGCAAAATGGCGATATAGACTTCCGGGTGTCCGAAGAACCAGAAGAGGTGTTGCCAGAGCAAGGGCGAGCCGCCTTGCCGGTCAGTGATGAGAGTGCCGCTTACGTACTCGCCGCCGGGAATAAAGAAACTTGTGCCTAAGAAGTGGTCGGAAAGCAGCAGCAAGCCTGCGGCGAACAAAACGGGAAATGACAGCAGCGACAGCGCCGCCGTTGTAAACCACGACCAACAGGTAAGCGGCATTCGCATCAAGGTCATGCCCGGTGTTCGCCCGCGTAAAATCGTTGTGATGAAGTTGATGGAACCGAGCAACGAAGCGATGCAGAAGATGGCAATGCTAATAAGCCATAATTGCACACCAAGCCCCTGCCCTGCCCCGACGCTTTCACCGAGGGCGCTCAGTGGCGCATAAGCCGTCCAGCCGCCAATCGGTCCCAGGGTCGTCGCATTGCCGAAGAATGCCGCAACCATCACCACAAGCGCCAGAAAGGTGAGCCAGAACGACAGCATATTCAACAACGGAAATGCCATCTCTTTTGCGCCGATTTGAAGCGGGATGAAGTAATTGCCGAAAGCTCCCTGCGGCGCGGTGGTCAGCACAAAAAAGATCATGATTGTGCCGTGCATGGTGACAAGCGACAGGTACATTTCCGGCGTAATCGTGCCGTTCGGCGCGGCATTTGGAAAGAGCGTTTTCAGAAAGCCGAATGACTGGTCAGGGTAAGCAAGTTGCAGCCGCATGAAGAGCGACAGCGCCGTGCCTACAAGAACCGAGAAGAGGGCGAGGAAAAAGTATTGAATGCCGATGATCTTATGGTCGAGGCTAAAGATATACTTTCGCAGCCAGCCACGCGGCTTATCTTTTTGCCCGATATGTTCCTGATTCGTCTGCATCGTCAATTGTACTGCCGGAAGAGTTCGGAGACGCGGTCTTTGAATTTCGTTTCCGGCATTACCGCAAGGCTGTCGTATTCTTCCTGAGTCAAAACCAATAAATACGCCTTCATATTATAGTGAAGCGAGCCGCACAGTTCGGCGCAAGCGATTTCATATTTGCCAGTCTGTTTTGCGGTAAACAAGACGCCCACCGTCAACCCGGGTACAGCGTCCTGTTTGATTCTCAGCGCCGGAACAAAGAGGCTGTGAATGACATCTTTTGAGCGCATCGAAAGGGCAATGGGGCGGTCAACCGGAATCAGCAAGGTTGTCGTTTGAGTGTCGTCTTTGCCATTGGCATCCGTCGGGTCAATGCCGACGAAATTAAGAGCGCGGTCATTGATAAATTGCGGCTCCGTCTTGCCAAATTTATTGTCTGCGCCGGGGTAATGAAAATTCCATTGAAACTGCTGCCCGACAACAGCAATTTCTACGGCATTGGTATCAGGCTCGGCAAGTTGCAGATTGAGCCAGACGCTCTGCCCGGTGATGGCAAGCCCGATAAAGACTATCGCGGTGATGATTGTCCACAGCCATTCGAGTTTGGCATTGCCCTGTGAATAGCAAGCGCGTTGATTGCCGCGCCTGCCATAGCGAAAGATGGCAAAAGCTAAAGCGAGTTGAGCGGCAACAAAAGCGACGGCGACGACGATAGCGGTGCGAATGAATTGCGCGTCGAGTTGCGGCGCGTGGGCGGAGATGGCGGGCGTAAACCACCACTTACCACTGGCAAACATCCAGACGCTTGCCAGCGCACAAACGATTATCAGTAATGCCAGAAGTTTACCCACGACTGCCTTAATTGAGTAATCAGGGCTAGTGCAAAGTTGTTTGGGAAGGTAGCGTAAACTGTCAGTTTGCGTCATTGATAAGGTAAACCATCGCCAGCAACAGAAGCCTCTCGGAAGCGGTCTGATTCCCTTTGAATGATCTGTCAACCACCATCGCAAACTGACAGTTTACGCTACCTTTTGTCAGCCTGCTTTTCTCTTCCTGCGCCTTTAACAACATTACAACAGCCCTAAATGCGTAATGAACCAATATGACAAAGCGTACCATCATTGTCCATTGTCGTTCAGAGCTATAGATGCAGCAGTAGCATTGCTTCCAGAAAAATCTCCCGATTCGGCAATGGACAATTTACAATGGATAATGGACAATGTGGTACAACGATTTACCGATTAAACACCATTAAGGCGAAGAGAACCGGCAGATAGATAACCGAAGCCAATAGCAGGTAACGCGCTTGCCATTTGGTCTTCGACACGGCAGCGCGAATGCTGAAATACAGAAAGCCAAGCCCTAACACAATTGCACCTACAAAATAGACATTGCCCGAGGTGCCAAGCAAGGTTGGCAATAAACTCACCGGCAACAGCAACAAGGTAAAGATAACGATTTGTCGGCTTGTCGCTTTGCCATTCGGTTCAACCACTGGCAGCATCTTAATTCCGGCGCGTTCGTAGTCTTCGCGGTACATCCAGGCAATTGCCAGAAAGTGCGGGAACTGCCAGAGGAACATAATGGCAAACGGCGCAAGGCTCGCCAGCGACAGATTGCCACGCGCTGCCGCCCAACCGACGAGCGGCGGCATTGCTCCCGGCAACGCGCCCCAAGCGGTAGAAAGCGGCGTCCGCGTTTTCAATGGCGTATATAAAAAGAGATAACTGAGCGCCGTTGCCGCGCCAAGTATGGCGGTCAAGGGATTGATGAGGATTGCCAGATAGAGCGTTGCAAAGATGGTCAGCGTTGTGCCAAACAGCAACGCCTGTGTTGCAGTCAATTTGCCAGATGGCAACGGGCGTTCCTGCGTGCGAAGCATCAGCGCATCAAGGTCGCGCTCCATCCATTGGTTCAAAGTCGAGATGCCTGACGATAGAAGCACGACGCCAAAAGACAATTGCAATAACTTTAGCCAGTCAATCGCGCCATCTGAGGCAAGGCAGAAACCTGCCATCGTCATCAGCATCACCATGAAGGTAATGCGCGGTTTGGTTAAATCCACATAAGCGCGTAAGATTTCAGCGAGGCTCATCTTTTCTACGGCTAGCGGTTCTTCGGTAATCATTTGTCCTGCCAGTGATTCCATAGCGTCTACACCGTAGCCTTTCGCCCGGAAGTCGGAAGCGACGCCGATTTCACACGCTCGCCCTGCGGCGACAGCAAGCGGTAACATCTGAGCGTTAGCGTCACCATTGTGGCAAGCGTCAATGCCCCAACAACGACGTGCGACGCGGTGAGCGAAATCATCGGTTCAAGCGGTTGCGGGTCGCCCTCGGCAGCAACCCGCGAAAAGTACGCGCCGAGGCCAAGAGAGACTTGCAGCAAAAGCAGGACAAGCGCCAGCGCCGCCGGTCTTTTCAGATAAGCGTCATCGTGGCGAATCAATACAGCCGCCGCCGTCCAGATAATCATAGCGGTTACGACAACCGCGCCTAAAACGTGCGGCAAAATGCCCCACACGCCATGCCGGTAACCTGCGCCGAGAACCAACTGAACTAACATAGAACTAATAGTTATCGGCGTCAGCATCCGCAAAGCAACGCCGCCTTTATCTTCCTTACCTTCGCGGTCAACAAACCAACTGCGCGATGTGAAGACCGCAAGGGCGACAATCAAGCCGAAGAAGCTCTGTGCAATTAAAGCGTGCGGCACGGCAATCAAGGCTTTGTATTCGGGAAAGAGAACGCGAACGCCGCCGATTAGGGCTTGTGCGACAACCGCGATAAAAGCGTACAGCGCCAGTTTTTTCATCCATTTGCGCTGGTCGGCAAACCACGTCGCCAACGCAAAGAGAAACGTCATAAAGCCGACCAGACCGGCTATGAAGCGGTGCGAGTATTCATAGCGCACATTGGCTTTGAAGTTATCCGCTTCGATAAGCCAACGCCCGAACGACAGGGGCCAATCGGGAACCGAATCGCCCGCTTCGTTACTGGTGACGAGCGCCCCGGCAACCAGCAGCATAACGATTAGACCGGCAAGTAAGATAGCGAAGTAATGCAGCCAGATTTTCGGCTGCAAAGTAAGCTCACGATTCACTGCGAAACCTCATGCAAATTTGAAAAGCAACAGTAAAGCACAAAACTTGCGCTTGCACCAATAGCATAACGAGCCAATGAAAAAAGTTGAAGCGGCGAAAGGGTGAAGGGATGACCGGCTTTCACCTCCGGCTTTTACGGCACAATCAACGCCGGTTCGATGTGCAGCGAAGTCGGTATGATTGCCGATTTCGACGCATAGGTGAAGTCCTGCGTCTTTTTCTCTTTCGCGCCGATTTGAATGGTCTGCGTCTTTTCGCCCAGGACTTCGTGATAGACGATGAGCGTATAGGTTCCCGGCGGCAACCCTTTGATGGTGTACGAACCATCTTTCGCGCTGACGGCAAAAAACGGATGCGTCAATACGCCGACTTGCGAATACATCCAGGGATGTTGATTGCATTGAATCGGCACAAGGGTTTCCGGCTTTTTGAACTTCTGAAGTATCGGCGGCGCGTTGGCAGTTTGCGGCAGATTGAAGTTGTCGTTCACTTTGGGCTTGGCGTGGACATTATGCGTTGTCTGGTCGCTGTTGCGTATTTCGAGCGTCTGCCCAATTTGCAGACCTAGTACACGCGGCTCATAAAGGCAGCCTTTCTGGTCAAGCACAACCGGCTCTGTCGGGATGGGAAACCGAAAAGCATCAACCGCTTCGCCTTTCACATAGACAAAGACATTCTGTAATTTGCCCGCGTCAATCAACAGGTCATTATTCAAAGCGTCGCCGCCCGCATTCAGACAATTGCTGTCCTGTTCCATGTTGATCTTCTTGCGGTCGGGCGGCGCTCCGTCGAATTTGATGACACCGGAAATTGCGCCTTCGTTGCCGGTAGCGACATAGGCAGGCTTATTCGAGACTTCGGGTTCGTCACCGGGCTTCTTATTGCAACTTGCGGCGAGCGTGACGACAAGCGCAAGCAGGATGAGGGTAACGCCAAATCGTTTAGACAAGTTTTTCTCCTTACAATTTTAGATTCGGCGCAATCTTCCGTAGAAATTACGAGCAGGCAAAAAAGCCTAGTTATAAAAGCAGATGGTATGTCGAAGATTGCGACAATGGAAGTTTAACGAGCGCCGCCGGTTGTCGAAAGGTTAGCTGGGATACGAGAATAGATTTTCATTTTTCAAACTCGCCGTCAATTCGCCGATCTAAAGATTTCTTTTTTTGGAAGAGTTCGTTGAAAAAAATGAATGACCCCCATAATGGTCTTCCTAACAAAAAGAGAAGTCCTAAGACTCCTAAAAATATCGCCTCAAAAAACAATGTGCCAAAAATGAAGAGCAAGCTGAGCATCCAAAATCGAAACGTATAAATTCGTTTCTTACTTTCCAGTCCCAAGCAGATGAAAGCTGCAATTAAAAGTCCTATTGCAACTCCCTTCCAGATGTTTGCAGGGTGTGATACAGGCGTTTCCCATGTATTAGTTCGATAATACATCTGAGAAACACACAATACGAAAAATGCGGCTTCCCATAAATATGGACCACTTTTTTCTGCATATCCCTTGATGTTGGTTTCCCTGTTCATACAACTTCTCAAGCCGTCAATCTGAAAACTGTTTGGAATCATGTATTGTTTCCCTGAATTTAGCAATTCGCTCCTTCACCTTTCGCATTCGTCTGATAGTTTCTTCGGGCAAATTTTCTCTGGCAATCGGATGCCTCTTTGTCATGTCCCCCACTACTTTACTCGCAGGCTCTTTCTTTTGTTCCATTACAAACCTCATAAAATGGAGAAAGTGACGAATAGAGGTTCGTCGCCTTCTGCGCTCTTTACTCAATCTCAGGCGGCGGCGCACAGGTTACGCGGTCAGCGCGTAGCAGCACATCATCAATGTACCAACCGGCGGCGCTGACATTGGAATCCGTGCCGATGCGGAAACGAATCACTACCGATTTCCCGGCATAAGATGACAAATCTACAACCACCTGTTGAAATACGCCGAGTGTGCCATCAATCCAACCGTCTCTTTCTGAAAGCGGATTGGTCGTCGTGCGGGCAAGTTTGCCGGTATAGCCGCCCGTCAAAATTTTCGTTCCTAAATCTTCAAAGTCGCCGCCATTGACGGAAATCTCCAATACGCCGCCGTCATAACTGCCACCTTCAAACTCGAAGGTGTGATAAAAAACCAGTTGCAGATTTTTGGCATCGGTTGGTAGCGAGATCGCCACGGAATCGAGGTGAGCATCGGAAGCGACGCCCGAATTTGCCGCAAACCATGCTTTGCCGCCAGAACGGAAACGCTTATTGGAAATTGCCCAGGGGTCAACCGGCACTTTCTTCTTCTTTTTCTTGAAGGCGCTGGCGTGTGACCATTTCGCATCGCCCGCTTCGATATTGTCAGTGAATAGCTCCAATGCCTGAAAATTGCCGACATTCACGGCGAAGGGAATGCTTGAGGTAGAGCCTTGCGCGTTCAGATTAAGGGTAAATTGAATCGTTGAACCACAGGCAACAGTTCGCGCTACACTGATGACAAAGGGCGAAGAATTTTCGCCCGTCGTATTCGGCGCGATGGTGGCGAAATCGGCGGTTGCCATCGTCACCGTCACGCCTGTTGTCGTCGTCGTCAGAGTTCCGGTCGCGCCACTCAACGCCGTCGGTGAAATATCCCGCAAGCGCACTTTGAGCGAGGCGCTTTCGCCCGGGTCTATGGTCGCATCGGAGCCGCCCGTCGCCACGACGCTATCAAAAGTCACAACTGGCAAATCTTTGCGCTCGCCGTTATAGACCACCAACGCAAAATCCTGATCGCTCGCGTCGCCACTATTCGGGATACCATCTCCGGCGATATTGGCAGCGCGAATTCTGACGGCAAAAGTTCCGGTCGTTCCGGCAGGCAGCCAAACGCTTTCGACATTGTTTTTGGTATCGGTATCGCCGCCGACTTTCGATTTGTCGCCCTCAAAATTGTTGCCGCGATAAATCTGCCCGTTGATAATCACTTCAAGGTCGAGATTATTTACCCAGGGGGCAAAGGCGGAAAATCCCGGCGCATCCGACCATGCAAGAGTGATGCGGAAGGGTTGCGACGAGTCTTTCACTTCGCCGGTTAAAACGAATTCCTGCCCGCTGTCTGTAAAGGTCTGCGATTGATTGATGAGGATTTTCGGCGTGTTGTCAAATAAGCGATTCAAATTCAGCAAGCCCCAGCCTTGTCGCGGGTGCGGCAGATCGCCTTTAGCAAGTTCGCCGGTTATATAGGTCGTCGTATTGACGAGCATAGCTTTGACTAATGCGGCGCTTGGCTCTTCACCGCGATTTAGAAAATGCTGTCGCACCAAAGCCGCCGCACCGGCGATAATCGGCGTTGAATGACTCGTGCCGGATGACCAGGTGTAGAGCGTTTGCCCTTTCGGAAAATGCGGTATTTCCAAATCATCGCTGCCACAAACGCCGCTGCCGTCGAAGTCAGGGCTTTGCGAAGCCGCACCTTGAATATGCGTACCGGGAGCAACGAGATCGGGTTTCAGTCTGCCATCTTCCAACGGTCCGCCGGAAGAGAAGATTGCCATATCGAAAGCATTATCGGCATCGGCATCGGTGGTCAGACAGCCATCGGTTCCGGCTTTGCGGATGCCTTCGCTTGCCCCGACCGATAAGACATTTTTTGCTGTACTGGGATCGCCGATGCGCCGCCCTGAGCCGGAATTGCCCGCCGCAAAACAGATAACTATTTCCTGATTACCGGCTTGCGACGGCACGGCATCGCGCACCCGCGAGTCGTATTCCTGTGAATCAATCGTATAGGCATTCGAGGCTGCGCCCCAACTATTTGATGAAATGCGAGCGCCGTCTTTATAAGCCGCAGAGATTAAATTGGTATAGGGTTCATTCAAACCGAAACGACCGTTTGATTGAAAAATTTTCGAGGAGCCGAGACTGACCAGAGGCGCAATGCCCAAACCGTAGCTGAAGCCGCCGGAGTCGCGGGCTTCGTTGGCAGATGAGACATTATAGCCACCGGCTATGGAAAGGTTGATGGTTCCGTGTCCGGGAACGTCCGACGGGTCAAGTTCAGAAGTGTAATCACGGGCGTAAACCATACGGCTTTGCCCCGCCGTATCGCGGAAATCGGGGTGCAGATTCGCCGCCTCAAGCAAGCCCCGGTCAACGCCGGTGTCGGTCACGTCAATCGCAAAATTGAAACGCCCCCCCAAGCCTTTCGATTGCAGCCAACTCATATAACCGGGGGCGTTCAACTCTTTGCCATCGCTCTTGAATTGCGAGGCGACAATCAATCCGGCGCGTTCATCGAAGAGGCGCGGCTCCGTCCAGCTTTCGATATTGACAACATTCGGCAGCGCGGCAATCTCCGTCAGGCGCGAAGCGTCAACGCGCATCTTTACGGTGGTAAAGTTCAAAACCGGGTAAGCATCAACAATAAGCGACGCCGCAAGTTTGCGAACCCGGCGGGTGTCGTCGGCGCTGCTGCCGTCACGATTGCGGGCAAACTGCACGGCAACCGTAACGTCGCCGCCTTCATGGATTGCGCTAGTGAGTGCCGGGTCAATTTTATACTCGTCTTTGAAATCGCCGACCCACTGCACAAAGGCTTCGTCACGCGCTTGGGCTTCGCCAATGGCTTTTGCCAATCGCCCGCTTGAGGCGGCGTCTTCGCGCACCAGATAGCCATTGCTCGGTACATAAGCGATAATCTCAACGCCGGTTGCCTGTAGTTGCTCAAGCCATGCTTGTTTGACGGGACCGGAGAATTGCAGCAAACGCAGACGCGAGCCTGCGCCTTTGAATTGTAAGTCGCTACCTACTGTTGCCGCCTCGAATTTCGATTTGTCGAAGGGCAGAAGATTGCCCTCACTTGTAGTGTCAATAATGCCGGAGCGCAGCAGCAATAGATTAAGGTCGTCGCGGATTTGTATGGATGGCGGCAGTTCGCCGTCGCTTGCCAACGCTTCTTCTAAAGATAACTGTTGACGGTCGGCATTCGGCTGGTGCAAAAGAAATAATTTGAAGGAGCCGTAATCCGTAAGCTCTCTGGCTCCTTGCTGCTGCAAGCGGGCAATGGCGTCGTCATCTGTTGCAGCGACCATCACTTTATGCAGAGCGCCGGGACTGCGATAGCTACGCGATTGCAGCGTTGTAACCCCGGCAAAGCCGCGCCTCAATTGCTTTTCCGTCGGCGGTTTGTCAGTGAGTAACTTTGACTGCACATCGGCATTGACGACAGAGATAGTCGCAAACAGAGCGACTATTAGAACTAACCATCCTCTCTTCATAAAACATCTCCGATTTTGTAGTAGCAAACAGGTCGCGCAATCCCGGACGGATTGCTTACCAATAAAAACAAATCCAGGCAATTTGCTTCCGGTTTTCGTATCAAATGTGGGCGTCTGTATTGAAGTTGTAATGCGTTTCCTGCGCCAGTCGGTGACATCCGTATTGTCCGTTCACCGCCTGCGAGCAATTGATTTTACCCGGCGCTCTCAGCCGCCGCTGCCATCGCCGCCGCCGCGTTGCCGCACTTCAAAGGCGGCAAGTTTCCATTCGCCATTTTCATCTATGAAGCGAAAATGCACCGAGGCGCTGACCTGTCCAAGCTGCACGGCATAGGTCGGGTCGGCAGTACGCATACCTTCTTCCTTATTAAAGGTCATTTGCAGACGGTTAGGATTGCCCGATGCACCCATTGCCGCCATCTGCTTGAGGCTTTCGATAACTGCCGGTTTCTGAGTTTTTTCCTTAAAAGCTTTGGCGGCGTCGTTGTAGATGGTTTCGTAATCTGCCGTCTTGAGACGCTGGAAAAAGAGCGCCGTCGCTTTATCTACATCTTCGGTAGGCGCTTCGCGTGGCGTCAGCGAACAGGCAGATAAAAGCGCAGCCAGAAAAAGCGCAAAAAATTTTATGTACATCAAACCCTCAATAAGATAAGGAGTAACGAGAAATTGAGAGCAAGAATAATAACTGCGCTGTTGCCCGAACAACAACCGGAAAAGCGGCGAATTAAGAAAATCAAGACAGGGGCTGCGGAATCATAAAAGCGATTTCGCAGCCCCTGTTTATCCTGTTTATAGTGATAAGCCGATTGGTTTACTCTTTGGGTTGTGGGAACGGCGGCACCGTGACAGGTTGCGAAGCGACTGCTTTCGTGTCCGGGATTTCTAGCGCCACAGGCGGCTTGGCAGTTTGTATCTTTTCATAATACTCCTGCACATAGTCTTTAATCGCCCCGTGACCCCAGCGCGAATAATAGTCGTAATTCTTCATTTCCTTATAGACCTGCTCGTAATTCCAGCCGTATTTGTTGTAACGATAGACCGCGCCGATTAAGCCGGTGCGATGTCGCCCGCCGATACAGTGAACATAAAAGGGTCGGCTTGTTTCATCATCAGCAATCTTGAAAAATTCAACAACTTGCGAATCAGGTGGTCTCCGCTTATCGCTCATCGGGATATTGATGTATTTTATTCCTACGGCTTCGGCATTCTTCTTTTCGTAATTTGTAGGGTCATTACGCAAATCAATGATTGTCTTAATTCCCATCGCTGCCAGTGTTTGATAATCGTCCGGGTCTGGTTGTGCGCCGCGATAAAAGTATTCATCCATCTGCCCGAAATTTTTGATTTTGATATTCGGGAACGCAGAAGGCGAGGTTAGCTTTGCCGTATTTGAATCGCTGGCAATCGTCTTAGGCGTAGGTGTACCGCTATCTTCAGGCAGGAAAGGAAATAGCGCAAATCCCAGAATAAAAAGGAATGCCAATAAGCCCATACCGGAAGAAATGATGGAAAACCGATTAGAACTCTTCGTTGTAGGCGTTACCGTATTCATCACTAAACCTCCAAATACTTATTATGAGGATTTAAGAATGATTTTCGCGTAACTAGCTCAACTTCAAAACAGTGCTGCGACCACTTAAATCCTCCGGCTTATCAAAATTCAAGTTCCGTGCCAAAAGCCTAAAATGGCGATAAAAAAGGCGCGATTGACGAGAAAAAAGCCACAGATTATGGCGGTCAGGCAACCACCGATTGGGCGAAGCCGGAATATAGACTACGTCGCATTCAAGCAGATAAGGAATTTCAGGATCGTTCCGGCAGATCCGCGCGAAATTTAGTTAAGCCTCTTTTAATCTATGGTTTACAGGAATCCCTACTCACCTCTAACGATTTTTTTCTCCTAGCGAATACCCGTAAAAATCGGGTGCGAGTGAGCTTACACCTGGGTACACAGGCTTCCAGCGTGCCAGTATGTGGACAACTAAAATTTTGGCAGAATCATGATGCTTTCGCTTGCCGAATTCAGTACGCAAGATGCGTGCGTACCCAGACAGTCCCATTTTTATTCGCACCCGTAAAAATCGCCTGTCTTTTACCATGCATAAATGACGCGCTCGGTTAGCAAACCGCCTTCGATAGTTCTCCGCAAGCGCATCTCTCGAATTGCTGAAGCGGCAATGAAACTGGACAGATTATCGCTGAAAAACTTAATCTCCTCGCCCTCTTCTTCCGAGTCGGGGTTGGCGGGCGTGTTATTCTTGCCGTCCAGTTTATTCATCAACTTATCAAAGACCGGCTTTGCTGCCATTACGCGCACAACGGCATAAAATTCCGCCGCGCCGTCTATATTGGCTTTAGCGTCGGCTTTGCTTGCCGCCAGTAAAATATCGCGCACAAATTCCCGGCTCGACGCTAAGATAAGGTACTTGCCTGATACCGCATAAGCCGCGCCCTGTTCAAGAAGCGATTGCGCCAGATAACGCACCCCGCCCTCGTCTTGCCAGTTGAGTTGCGGGTCAATACCGGAGACTACGAAGCGGTCACGCATCTCGGCGGCAACGGTGCGTTCAAGCAAGGCTTTATCAACAGCCGATTTCATTTCGACAATCACGGCTCGCTCGAAACGGACAAACGGTTTATCGGCTTCGCTCTTTGAGCGCACCATCTCTGAATAGTTCGCGCCATTCTGCAAAATCGCTTCCAACGGATTCGCCGGTTTTGCCCTTGGCGTTGTGGGCTTGAGGTTGCCGCTTGGATATTTTTTACTGGCTTTCGCCTGTGCGTCGTCCACGTCTCTGTCGAAACGCGCATCGAGATTGCTGTATGCCAGTACCCGCTTGCTTCTATCGGTGGAATCATCGCTATTACCGGACGACTCTTCATTATTTTGTATCGCCTTCGTTTCATCGAACTCTTTACCGAAGAGAGTCTGTGCGGCGGCTTCATTGAGCGCCGCGCCCGCTTCGCCGTGCATTTCAATCAGGTGAGCATCAGCAGGGGCAAACCGTGCCAGAGCGGTTGCTTGTTCGCTGGTGAGCGCCATTGATTTTCCGGCGTTGTCTGCGAGTTTGAACCAGCGTTGCTCGTTGATGCCTGCGGCGGTAAAACGCACGTCGAGCAACCCGCTGTCAATTTTTGCCAGCGAATCCGCTGCGTTTTCGCCGGTATTGCCATAAAGCCAATAGCTCTTGAAGTGGCGGTTTTGATTCAATCGCTTCTGGTCTACCCAGAGCGTCAAATCGCGGGTAGCAAAGCCGCGCACCTGATTGGCTATTTCCAGCACATCGGCAAGCGCCGCATCTTCGCCCGCCGCTTTGCTGTTTGCCAAAGCGCGAAGCATCAAGCCTTCCGCTGTGGTGACAATCAATTTGCCGTCGGTGTAAGCAAAGCAGAATTGCTGCCGGAGATTGCCGTTGTCGGTGGTGATTTCGCGGACATAGTACGCGCCGTTTTTCGATGGGCGTTCCTGAAATTGCGGCGCATTTTTGAAGAGGGCGCTGGCAATCGCTTTTTCGCGGGCGACTTCGGTAACAAAGACGAGTTCCAGTTTACCAATGTCATACATGGCAACAGCGGACGCGCCTCCGGCAAATTCGGCAAGTCGGGATTCATCTATGCCGAAGCCGATAGCTTTCTCGAAATCATCTTTACGGCTCTGGAATTTCTGATAGATAGACGACTTCTCATAGTTCTTGTAACTGGCGCTGTTATAAAATGCATCATGCTTTGGCGATGCCGTCCACATCTTCATCAAGGCGCTGAGGTCGCGCACTTGCAGATAGACCAACGCGCCACGCGGCATTACCCCTGCGAGGCGCAGTTGTTCCGCCAGTGGTCGCGCCTGTTGCCCGTCCGATTTATGCGCGACGGCAAACACTGCCAGCGCCATAAACAAGATAATCTTTATTAGTTTCATAAATGCGTCCTCCAGTTTTGAGCCATTGGCTTCGCTATGCAAGACATTTCTATCAAGCGTGTTCACGGAGCCAAACTGTCAGTTCCGTTTTATTATTGAAATCCAACAAGGCTTCTGCCAGTTGTTCAAGTTGTGGCAAAAAGAGATTATCTATCTGCTGCTTCGCTTCATCAGAGATTTTGCCAAATCGTCGTTCAAGTTGCCGTATAATAAGCTGTTTTGAACGCTCCTCTAAGTCCTGTCCCATACCTCTTTTCAGTCCTTGTTGCATCCCTTTTTGAAGATGTCCCGATAAACAGATGATTCTTCTAAAATATCCTTCGGCTCATCTAAATCATCTTTTGACCCATCTTCCAAAACCATCCCATAAACTATCTGCTCATCTATCACACCTTTTCGCACCGAAAAGCGATAAGCCTTCGCTTTGGGGCGCGAGGCAACCGCACATCTCAATTCACTGTCAATGAAATGCAGCGCACAGCCATCATCAATGCCATACCCCGGCAGCATTTTGCCGCTTCTGAGCAAGTGCAAATACGTCGGGCGGCGGTCTGCTTCGCCGTCGAAATGCGGCGAACAACTGCCCTGCAAAAATCCCAGACACTCAATGGGCGCTAACTCTTGACTCACAGAATCCGACAGCCCTTGTTCAAACCAGCAGATGGCTCCGGCGCTGATGCCGGCAAGGATGCTGCCTTGCTGATAAGCCTGTCGCAAAATCTCATCAACACCCCATTCGCGCCACAATGCCAGCATACTTCTGGTATTGCCGCCACCGACATAAATCATTTCGCTGTCGAGCAGCACGCTTGCGGCATCCTGCGGCGGCGTTTTGAAAAGCGAAAGATGCATCGGTTCACAAGCCAACTGCGAAAATGCCATGTAAAACCGTCCGATGTACTCTTCGGCATCACCGCTTGCCGTTGGCAGAAAACAGACTTTTGGACGCTGGCGCTTCGCCTGCCCTAAGATATAAAGATCAAGCAAAGCACTCTCTTCCATTGAAAATCCGCCGCCGCCAAGCGCAATGATTTCACCCATGCAGACTGCTCCACTTTTACAATACCCGCGCTAAATAGATTGCTTGCGTGGTATTGCTTTTATTGACGCGCAACAGGTTCGCCGTCTGCGCTTCCCGCGCCCGCAAAGTCGCAAGCAAGGCGGCAATACGTTTTTCTATCGTCGCTTTTTCGTCCGTGCGTTTTTCTTCCGCTACCCGCAAGCGTTCCAGCGCGATTGCTCGCTCCAGTTTGCCGAGTCTCTCCGTAGAATTGGCAAGCGCCGCCAGCAATTCGCCCTGCATTCTCGACGCGGCAATTTCGTTCAATTCCGCCAGCGTCCGCAGACTTGCGCCGCGACTGCGGGTGATATTCAACGATGGCTCAAAGACCAGTGTTGCTGTACCTCCATCGCCTTCGTCTTCAGAATCGCTCGAACTGGTGGCGTTCAACGCTCGTCGGGCTCCGGCGCTCAGGGGTGATTTACTTCCTGATTCGCCTTCGGTCAACCGGATTGCCGCCTGATCGCGCTGCACTTTGCTGTACAAGACGATCAATTGCGCTCGCGGATTTGCGAGACGAAATTCGATGGCATCGGTTATCTTACCTTCGGCATCAAGATAGATAGCTCGCTCGAAATTGCTGATAGCTTCCGCATCGCGGTTGGTATTTCGCGCCAGCACACCGAGTTTCAATCTGGCGACGGGTTCAAGCGAACCTCTGACGCGCTCCAACGTAGTTCGGGCTGCATCAAGATTGCCAGTGTTCTCTTCAAAGGCGGCGCGAGCCAGCAACGCCCCGCCTTCCATCTGTATTGCTGCGCCGCCAAACAGTCCCAGTATCTTCTCGCCTGCCACGCGGTCAGCGCGGGTAATCTCCGCAACCATTTCGGCAAGTTGCGCCTTCGCGCTATTCGGCGTGCGGCGGTCTGAATATAACTTTATCGTCAGATTCACTGCTTCGACATTATTACCGGAAACCGACAATGCGCGTACCAGTTCGACCTGATTTGCGGCATCGTCCGGGTTGACGCGGGCAAGCTGTTGGCGGAACTCTATTGCCTCTTCAAAACGCCCGATCTTGGCGGCGGTCTCTGCCGCCAGTCGCAAAGCTCTTTGATTATCGGTTGACCGCTCAACGATTTTTCTAAGCAAGCGTGAGGCTTCTGCCGTGCGCCCGCGTCGCGCTTCGATTTCGGCAAGTCCGGCAAGGCTCGCGTCGCTGGCATCCCGCGTCAGCGAGGCTTTGCGATAAGCGTCATAGAGCAAGGCTTCCGCTTCGGCGTCGCGTTTTTCCGCCACCAATAAGGCATACGCCTTCAAGCAATGCTGCGGAATCCCGGTGTTCGATGCCGTGCTGTACTCATCCTCTTCGCTCGTCGTCGAGCTATTATCGCCTTCAAGGTGGCAATACTCGCGCAACTCTTTAACCGCCGCCGCCACATTGCGCCCGCTTCTCAGTTCAACCAGAGCCGACGCCAACGGCAGCCATTCGTAATAATCAACCGGCTCGCTCTCTTCATCGCCGCTTTGCGATTCCAGAGCAACAGCCGCCTCTTTCTCTTCGCGCCGGATGCTGGTAATCAGCAACCGCGCTTCGCTCAGGTTACTCACGCGAATCAGATAGTCGAGGAATTTTCGCCGCCATTCGCTCAAATCCCGCGCCGGATAGATGTACGAGTTATTAAAGGTTGTGCCGTCTTCGTATTCCGGTGTGCCGAAGGTTGCGGCAGCAGCATCGGCATACTTTTGATGAATGGCGCGATAGACCGGCAATAACTGGCTTTCCGGCAACAATCGTTCATCAATAATCAACAGCCCGATGTCCATATCGTTCGGCGTATTGTTCATAATCTTGCTGAACGATGCGGCGACGGCGTTTTGCGTCTGAGCATTGGCGCGATTGGCAATCTCCCGAATCAACGGCTTGATGGTCTCTATGCGGTCTGAGTAGTTGCCTCTGCGAAGCGGACGATTGACGAAGGAAATGATAAAATCTTCCAGCAATGGCAACCCCTCTTTCAAAAAGCCATTACCGGCAGTCACTTTGAGATATGCCATTGCATCATCGCTCGTCACGCGCCCGCTCATCATTGCCGCCCATGCACTTAGCGCACCCGGTCTGTCGCCCTGCGCCAGCAACACCATACCGCGCATCGCCGCCACGTCGTTATCGCCGGGTTTGAGTTCGGCGGCAATTTGCAGATGATTCATCGCTCGCCGGGTATCTTTACGGTCAAGATAGTAAGCGGCTAGTTCGAGTTGCGCGTCTTCACTGCGCGGTGCGCCTTCGATTTCGGCAGGTGCAAGTTTACGACTATCACTATCGCGTCCGGCAACCGATAGCCAGTAACCGTAATTCCGCGCTGCAACGAACCAATCATTGCCGAGCAGATTTTGCGTTGCATCAAGTTTGCGATTGAGCATCTGCCCGATGGGTCTGAGATCAAGCGCCGCCTTGAAATAGGCTTCTGTAGCCGGATTGGTGTCTTTGAGGAAGAAACCGACTTCACCACTACGCGAGGCGACCCACGCCGGAGATTGGCTGGCATTGGCAATCGCTGTTCGCGCCAAGTCCTTGTCGTTCTTCTCAATCAAAAAGTTGACAAGTTGCAGTTGGTGCGGGTTGAATGACGAAGCAACGCGCTGCAATTCATCGCGGTTGTTGGTCTCAACAAGCAGCGTGAAGTATCGCTCCACCCAATCCACTTCGCTGCTTTCAAGAAGCGCCCCGCTTGCGGCGGCATAAGCGGCGCTGAGTGCGGCAAGTTCTTTCGATTTATCGCCGGTCAGTTGATACTCAAGGGCAATCTGATTTTGATAGTCGAAGCGGGCTTTGAATTTGTCTTCCGCCATCTGTGCCATCAATACTTCGGCGGCTTTGGCAAATTGAGCGCGACGATTATAGAAAGCGATCAACGCCCGCAGTTCTTCGTAGCACTTCATATCTTCCGGCTTCTGCCGTGCTTTGAAGGCATAATCTTTAATGCGGGTCAGCAGTTGCTCTTCCAGTTGAATCAGCCCTGCGCCGTGAGCGATGCCGACATAACGCAACAATTCTTCTTTATCGGCATAAGTCGTCAGTTTTGCAGTTGCGGTTTGTATCGCCGTAACCAGTGCGCCTATATCTTCGGTGCGGCTGTATTCAATGACGCCCTCCCCGAAATCGGCTCTAAGAGCCGCATTCAGGTTTTCGACAATCGCATTCGCCCGGTAGCTGTCATTATCTTTTGAGTTCGCTTTGATTGCCTGATACTGCTCGTGCATTCGTTCCAGTTTCTGAAAGACGCGCCCCGCCGGTTCAATGCGAATCAGCGACCGCGCATAGCCCCTGACCGATTCGCCGTTGACATACTCATCTTTCAAGACCTTCGGCACCCGGGCAAATGTCTGCTCATAAACGCGCACCGCTTCATCGTGCAAGCCCCAACCGGCGAGCTTCGCCGCCATCTTGAAATCATCATCGGTCGTCGGGTTCTTGCGAGCCGTGAGCGCCTGCCGCATGGTCAACACGGCATCGTCACGTTTGCCTTGTGAAATCTGAATCTGCGCCACTTCAATCAGCCATTCCGGGTCACGTCCCGAAAGATTCCAACCGTCGCGCAAGACGGCAATCGCTTCGTCGTAGCGTTTCTGTCGCGCCAGTGTTGACGCGAGCGAGCGCCGAAATTCCGGGCGCGACGGGTCATTCGCTACGGCATTCTTGTACTGTTCGGACGCGCCCGCAATGTTGCCTTGACGTTCATAGATTCGCGCCAGAACGAGTTGCCAGCGATAATTTTTGAATGCCTCTTTCGTCAGCTTTTCGTAGTAAGCCGTCAAGCGGGGAGCAAGGTTATGTTTTTCGGCATAATCAAGCGCCGTCGCCAGTCTGCTTTCATTTTCAGGAAAAAGGTTGATGATTTCGATGTGCTGGTCAACGCCGTCCTCGTAGCGTTTCAGTTTATCGAAAGTTTCGATCATACCGACGCGCAGTTCGGCGATGCGATCTTTTGTATCTTCGCCTCCGGCTTCGCGCACATCTTTTAGCGCCGCTTTGTAGAGTTCGGTGAGCGCGTCGAGTTTATTTGCTGCTCCCAGTACCTTCGCCAATTCAGAGAAGGCTTCGGTGTCTAAACGGTTTTCATCGTAGTAGCCTCTGAGCGTCGTTTCGGCATCATTGAGGCGGTTGGCATCAAATTGTCGCCGCGCTAATTGCAACGTAATGGTGCGACGGTTCGCGCCCTGCGCCCTTGCCAGTGTGCGTTTGTATAGATCGAGCGCGCGGTCAACCACGCCCGCCCGCCAGTAGAATTTCGCCGATTCTTCGACAACGCCAACATTGGTTGGGTAGTCGCTAACCAGTTTGTCAACGATTGCCAGCGCGTCGTCAACCTTGCCTTGTCGCTCAAGAAATGATGCTTGTTGCAAACGGTACATCATCACTTCGCGCTCATCGCGGGCGGCTGAGGAAAGTCGGCTGATAACCTGTTGCTCATCTTCGGGTCTGAGAATGGCGCGGAAGAGGTCGCGCACCGTCTCCAGAAAAGCGACATCACTTGAGCGGGCGACTTCACTGCGAATGAGCGCCAAGGCATCTGCCTGCCGGTTGCTCTCGGCAAGATAGGTCGCATAACCGATGGCGAGTTGCCAGTCTTTCTGGTCGGCTGTTTGTGTGCGATTATAAGCGGCAACAATTTTCGGTTCGATGCCTTGCCGCCGCGCCAGTTGCGAAAGTCGTCTGGCTACGGTGTCGCGCCCGTCGCCCGGCTCATTCAACACTTTGACATATTCGGCGATTGCCGCATCATAATCGCCTTTATTTTCATAGACCGCGCCCATTCGATAAGCGTAGAGATTCGGCTCACCCGTCGCCGTCCGTAACTCACGAAAGACGCGCAAGGATTCATCGAATTGATAATAGTCCCAGTAAACGGTCGCTACTTCGAGGTAAGTTTCGCGCTCGCCCGGTTCGAGCTTAGTCAATGTATCCCACTGCTGACCGGCACGTTTGAAGTCACTGAGTTGAGCATAGACTTCGCCCGCTTTGATGCGATATTCGTGATTTGCCGGATAGACGGCAGCAAGGTTCTCAAGCGCCTTTGCCGATTCTTCGTAAAGTTTATCAGAAGTCTGCCCGAAAGAACGGGTCAAATCGGCGAGGCGTTCGCCGTATTGCACTTCACCGGGGTAGAACGTATTGAGCGCCCGGTAAGCGTCTAAGGCTTCGTCGTGATGCGAGAGCCAGAGAGCGCCATCGGCGGCAAAAGTCTGGTAGGCAAAGTTCTTCGGTGTTGTTGCAGTACCACTTTGACTACTATCTGTTCCTTTTCGGTTTCGCGCCTGTTGGTACTTATCGCGCAGTTGATTCTCTTTTGAAAGCCACGCTAAGTAAGGGTCACGAATCGAACGGTCAGCGAAATAGTATTGCTGCGAGAGCTTCGCCCATTCTGCGTAGGATTTTGCACTCCACAGATAGGTGAGCTTTCCGCGCACAAAGAAGAGATTGCGCGGGAAGCGTTTGTGGGCGTAATCATATAAATCGAATGCAAGTTTCTGATCCCAGTTCAGTTCATCACCTGCCGCCGTTGCGCCGTAACCGCCGAAGCGATAGAGATAATCGGAAATCTCTTCTTCATCAAAAACATCAATCAGTTGCCGCGCATAGCGTTGCAACTCTCTGCCGCGTTTTTGCCGCACGTACCAACGAGCGAGGCGATGATACCACGTATTAGAATCGAATTGCCGAATCGCGGAGTTGTACGCCTTGAGTTGTTCATTGATGAGTTGCGCCTGTCCGAGCCAGCGCAGGAAGCGTTCATATAAGCCTTCTTCTTTCGGATATTTGCGAATCTCATTCCAGAAGAAGGCGACGGTTTCCTGTTGTTTATCATCCGTGGCAAGCGACGAGACATACCGCTCAAGGACGCTGCTATAGGTCGCGCCCTTCTTTTCTGTAGATGATGAATCGTCTGAGCCGTATTCTTCATCATCGCCTGAGCTTTCGCTATCGTCGCTATTGTCCGTCTTATCGGAAGCCGGTTCGTAGGTGTCGCTATAGGCTTCGAGATTATATTTGATTTTGTCAAATATCGTGTCAATCGTCGGGCTGATGATATATGCCCAACGCTTGGACGAGGACGGAATCAAAGCTGTACCACGCGGACGACTCTTTGCCAGCCTGTCGAGCAAGGGCAGAATCGTAGCGCGTTCATTGGTGCGGTCTTTCAAAGCGACGTAGGAATCGGCGATGCTCAGGGTCACATCAACATAGCTTGGTGACGCGAGAAATTTCTGTTGAAATTCGCGCCCCGCTTCGATTGCCAGTTTATGCTCGCCCATCGTCGCAAAGACACTGACGACGCCGAGATACATTTCGCCCAGGTATTTCGACTGCGCGAACTCCTGTTTGAAAGAGGTAAAGATGCGGTAGGCGAATGCGCGATTGAAGTACCCGGCGGCGGCTTGTTCCTGAGTAGCAAATTCATCGGCGGGCGATGTATTCGAGAGAATCAACGACAACACGCCATTCATAAATCCCGGATGGCGGTCTATTTCAGCGATGTCTTTGTAGAAAGATAGATCGCCTGTGCCAACGCGGGTCGGCGTTCCCGCCGCATCAATCATCACTTTGAAAAGCCGGTAAAGCGCATCCTCACGCGAGGCAGTTGCCGGTTGCAATTTGCCGAGCAGGTAGAGCGTATAGAGATAGCGCGACGCCTGATCGAAATGCCCGATGGAGGCGAACATTCCGGCGGTCTGTTGTAGTTCTTCGCCTGTCCAGACGGCAGCGCGAATCGGCTGCGGTGTAGTACCACTTGAAGTATTTGCCGGGGTGCGTCCGGCGCGACGCGCTTCAAGGTCTTTGAGGACTTGCGATGCCTGTTCGTCGTTGCCTTCGTAGGCAAGAAAACCGAAAAGTCGTGCTATGGTTTGTAAATCGGTTGCGCCCGCTTTCACACGGTCTTGCAAAGCGCGACGGGCAATGCGATAGCGCCCGAAGCGGCGCAGCAATTCGTAATAATCACCGGAAATTTTGCGCGACCAATTGGGATCGAAAGCGGCGGAATAGACTTCTTCGGCGGCGCGACGGTCGCCACGGTCTTCTAAAATTGCGGCGCGGGTTTTCAGAAAATAACCTGAATCAGACGGGAATTTCGCCTGATATTGTGTGAGTACAGCGAGGGCATCATTGCCTTGTTGCGCCAGCCGCAATTCCTGAACGTAATCTTTTACGGGTTGCAGATTGGACGAATCGGCGGCGACAAGTTCGGCAAAAAAATCAGCCGGTTTGAACTCTTTAAGCGCATAGGTACGCACGAGTCCTGCCGCTTGTTTGTAGATTGGCGCACGTTCCGTAACCGGCACAGCGCGGGCGAGTTCCGTGAGCGCCGTGACCTCTTCCGGGTGCATAGCGCGATTGTGATAGAAGTGTGCGAGGCGACGCAGAGAATCAGGCGAGCGGCGTTTGAGGTCGGCATACTGATTCATTGCGACAGCCGCTTTATCGAACTGCCCCAAGTGTTCAGCCAGCCGCGCTGAATGCAGTCTCAGCCGCGCATCTTTCGGATACTGCGTTTCAAGTGTGCCAATGCGTTCAAGGGCAACGGCATACGGACGCGCAACAGAGGCGCTTGTGCCAAAGAAATCTTCATTAGTGAAAAGCGCATCGTCCACGCTCGCCTGTGGCGCACGATTCGGGTCAACGGGGCGAATCGGCGTTGCCGGAGCAGCCGTTTTGCTTTGTGCGCTACCTTTGGCGGGTGCGCCTTTCGCCGTCTTATCGGAAGATTTCTGCCCTGCCTTCGTCGTCGGTTTGGTCTTTTGAATCGCCACGAACGTAGCCACCGAAACCGATGTAAACGAAAGCAATAAAACCGCCGCTAAATAGATTCGTCTTCGCATATTCATACACCTTATTTGCTAGGGTTCCAAACAATGTTTCCTGACTTGTCGACGTATCCCCACTTATCTCCGAATATGGCTATATCCCCTTTCATCTCTGATGAATACTTGCCTATTGCTACTTGCGCCAAGCCACCGTAAAAAGGAAAACCTATATCATATTGAGGGGAAATAACTATCTTTCCGGTTCTGTCTATATAGCCAAGTTTGCCGTTTAGCTTAACGGCTGCGAAACCTTCTGCAAAAGTTTGATCGCCTTCTTCGCTACTAATGCTTTCAAACTGTGGTTTAATAATTAGCTGTCCTGTTTTGTCTATGTAGCCAACTTTGCCATTCATAATTACGGCTGCCAGACCTTCCGAAAATTTGAATGCCTGGTCGAATTGAGGTTCGATAACCATGGTGCCTGATTTGTTAATGTATCCCCACTTACCACTGATGTGGATACCTTTCCTTTTTTGACCACCAATTTCTACGGGAGCAAGCCCTTCGGAAAAATCACGGCAAAGTTTGAACTGATGTTCAATGATAACTTTGCCCGTTTTATCTATGTAACCAAATGAGTGTTCTCCAAACTTGCCGAAGCCTACCCTTGCCATTCCATCCGAGAAAGAATCAGCAAAATCAAATTGCGGCGGAATAACCATCTCACCTTCTTGATTGATATATCCCCACTTCGATTCACCCGTTTCTCCGCGCTCAGTTAGTTCTATATACTCTACAGCGGCAAGACCTTCAGAAAACGCACCAACTTGAAGGTATTTTGGATAAATAGTAATTCTGCCTTTTTTATCAATGAAACCACTCTTGCCACAAACATGAATGTGAGCTAGACCTTCTGAAAAAATTCCTACCTTCCAAAATTGAGGCTTGATGTTTAGTTGTCCCATCTCATCAATATAGCCAATGTAACCGATTTTTTTATCTGTCACCACAAGCGCCAAACCATCAGTAAAAGGGCATGCATAATCAAATTGAGGGGCAATCACAATCTTTCCTGTACTATCTATGTACCCCCATTTCTCATTTTGCTTAATCGGAAATAGTTTCGGTGGCGTCGTAGTTTGTGCTACCGCATCGGCAACACCGGCTAAAAAAATAAAGCAAAGTAAAGATGCAGTGCATTTCTTCATTTGAAACTTCCTTACTAGCAAAAACCTTATCCTTGCCCCGAAGGGGCTTTGGAGATTAGCCGGTGGTAACGCCACCGGGATACGCGACGCTCACACTATCGCGCCCTGACGGGGCGCGGGAGGCGTTGCGCTACCACAAATATCGTTCATCAAATTCGACGCCGCTTTCATGCAAAAATTTCATATACTCTTCCTGAAAGGTTTTGCTGCGATGATGCTCTTTCTGATTGTCAATATACCTTTTGACTGCGCCAATTTTTGAGGCGCTGACGGTGAAAGCTCCATAACCTTCCTGCCACGCAAATTTCTTCACTTTCAATTCTTCATGAACCCAACGTGATGAGCCGGATTTCATATCCATTAAAACATCGCTCAAACGGTGTGTGGCGCGAAGTCCCACTAATAAATGAACATGGTCATTTGTGCCACCCACATTTTCGGGAATGCCGCCAATCTTTCGCACCTCGCCGCCTAAAAATGCGTGTAAGCGGTCACGCCATTCTTTTGTAATAAACGGATAGCGGTCTTTGGTGCTGAAAATCGGATGGTAATGCAAACTCAAATGCGTTGACGGCATTACTACCTCCTGCGCTCCTTCAGAGCGCGAATTTCATTCACTCATCGTGTTCCGGTGGCGTTACCACCGGCTAATCTCCAACGCGCCTCCGGCGCAGAAAAGGCAATGAAATCCTTTTATTTAAGGCAAACCTAATGCTTCAATGTAGCGCCAACCGTTTATTGCGCTAATTTGTTTCAAACGAAAAAATCGCGCCACGCCACAAGTTATCGTCACGCAGTTCTTTCCGGTACTTGCCGCCTGTGTATGCGCTGATCGTGGCTTCCCAGAATTTTTCGGCTTTGCCGTTTTTCTTCATGACGCGCACTTCCCATTTGCCTGTGAACCGGGAGAAGGTTTCTACCGCCGCCGCTTTTCCCACGCCATGTCTGCGCCAGCGTCTGACAACAAAAAATTCCCGGATGTTATGCCCGCCCGTATTCTCTTTCAAGACAGTTTCCTGATTCACCAAAACAAAGCCCGCGAGGTTGCCATCTACACGGATGAGCCACGCGAATTTCGCTTCATCAACGAAGTAATCATCTACGACATCTTCTTCAAAACAACCATCTTCATTCAATTCCCATTCAAGAAAATCGGTGAAGTCGTGGATGTACAGTTGCATCAGGCGGGCAAGCCGCGAACGGTCTTCCGGCGTACATTTCTTCAATTCGATTTTCATTGACTTTCCGCTGCTTCTGTTGTCATTCCTCAATCTATCGTTCTTGTAGTACACTGAAACAGGAAAGGAGGCAAAGTTATGACCCTGACCATAGACGAACAGGCGATCCAAAACCTGCCTGTGTCCAGCGACCCTGACATTGTTAGTGGTGCGCCGGTTTTCAGCGGCACTCGCGTTCCCGTCGAGGCGCTCATCAACAATCTTGAAGCCGGTCTTACCATTGATGAATTCCTCGAAAACTTTCCAACCGTGACCCGCGAACAGGCGCTCAGAGTATTGGAATTCTCAAAAACCACCCTCTTACAATTGACTGGCAAATGAAGATTTTACTGGACGAATGCACCCCGTATATTGTCAAAAAACGTCTACCCCAACTTGCCATTCATACGGTACAGGAAATGGGGTGGAGCGGCACAAAAAACGGCAAACTGCTTGCCCTCGCCGACAAGAATTTCGATGCCTTCATCACCACAGACCAGAGCCTGCGCTATCAACAGAATCTTTCAAATATCAACCTCGCCATTGTGATTTTGCCGAGTAATCAGGTTCCGGTGGTTATCAAATTACTGCCGGAAATTGAACAAACACTTCAAACGATTCTTTCAGGCGATATAGTCGAAATTCCCTTGCCCTAATCATCTTCGACTTTTTACTTCATTCGCCCTTCAACTCCCTCCCAAGACTTCAAGGGAAATTTCCGTGACGCTGGAATTGTGCGCGAAGTCTTCTGCGGTTATCTGAATCGTGTAGGTTCCTGACGGCAGACCTTCCGGGATTCTGAGATGCCCGACGCTGGCTTTCGCCTTCGCATCCCAGACAATCGCTACCGGCATTGCGCCGAAGATGCGGGCGGCGATGCGCCGCGTATCGCTGTCGGCGCGGGCAGTAATTGTCACTTCTTCACCGGCATTGACCATTGGTTTATCAACCGTCGCTTTAATCTCCGGCGGTCGGCTGTCTATAACGAAACTCTTCTCTTCCTGATAGGCTCGCCCCTGTTCATCTACTAGAATTAAACGGCAGTTATACGCCCCGTCTTTCATCTCTTTCGGCGCAAGAAAGCGTGTTTCCCAGATGTCCTCGTTTTTCAGATAAACCATCTTTTTGGTCAATCCGAAGGGAAAGGCCGCCGTAACTTCTTTGATGGATTGATCGGCGCGAACTCTTAAAACAGGGTCGCCTGGTTTGATAACACGGGGTCGCAGCAAGGAACGCGGCGCAGCTAAAAACGAAGTATAAGGTGTAACAAATTTGTACTTCTTCGATAGCGCGATAATCTCATCAATCGCTTCTTTGGTTTCGCCCGTAAGAGCAATTTGCCTGAGCAAAGCGTCTACTCTGGCACGCGCCCACAATCGCGCTACGTGCGGGTGTTCATCATTACGGTCAGGCAAATCAACCTGCTGACTGAGCCGCACAGGTTTTCCTGATGAATTGCCGGTGACAGTGATGTTTGCTGCTCCCGGTTTCTTGTAGCGCCCGACAAATGACAATCGCGTACCGTCATAGGCGTTGATTTCATAATCGGGATAGACCTGATAGAAATTTGCCGTGTCGGCATTTTGCAATTTCAAGGAATCAATCGGCGAGCGCCCGACTTTGCTGACAAATGATTTCAGCTTGAAAGCGAGGTCGTCGGTTTCGCGTGTCCAATCGAAGTACCCGCGTGAGGCACGAGCTAATTCGCCAAGCAATAGCGTGGCGGTATCCGAGCCGATGCCAAAGGCATAGACGCGGGCTTTCGCTGACTCGTTGGCTTTTTTGAATTGCTCGACAATCGCGCCGGTTTTGGTTGTCGTAATTGTTGGATTGCCGTCAGAGATCATCACGATGGCGCGTTCGCTCTTTGCCGGCATCGCCTGAATCAATTGCGCGGCACGGCTCATTGCATTGGCAAAATCGCTGCCGCCTGACAGGTAGCTTGATTTGATGAACTCCAGGGCGCGATTGACCTCTTCCGGTTTCGCATCAACCCCTTTATCACTGAAACTGAGAATGTCGTCATTGAAAAGTATCAGGTTGAACGAATCCTGCGGCAACAATGAGCGCAAGACGCCTTCGACAGCTTCATAAGCGCGATCCAGTTTCTCGAAATTCATGGAAAGCGAAGTGTCGAGCATAATCAGAACGGAACGCGGCGGCGGCGGTGTGGCATCGCCCGGAGCGCGTCCGGCTTCGTTAAAGATAGCTGCCGCTTCAAAGTAGCCGTCGGGTTCTGCCTGTGCGAGTCGCGGGTCGCGCAATTCATCGGCAGTGATGCGTTCGGGGGCGCGATATGCCAGAAATTCCAAAGCGGTGCGCGGCACATTCAAGCCATAACTGAACGCGAAATCATTGGTGAGCGAGACATTCGAGCCTTCATAGGATGCCGACTTATAATTCGCGGTCTTTTCAATGAAGTTCATCGCATAGGTATTGTTGGCAAAGCGCAAATCGGTCATCGGGAATTTGCTGGTGATTTGCAAGCGCACTTCCAGATGCCCGACCGTCTGCGTACCGTATTGGCTCGGTTTGAACGGGAAGGAGTAATAGGATTCGAGATTTTCGACGCGCAAGAGTTCCGTGTATTCCATCTCAAGCCGCTTTGTGCCATAAGCCGGAATCGGCACAACTTTAACGCTGAACGCCGTGCTGCCCTGATCTTCATCCGCCTGTTTAACGATGCCGGGGTCAATCGCCTGCAAGGCTAAATCCTGATAGATTTCGTCGGCGCGACGGGCTTCAAGGATGACGCCGGGAATCCGCACATCACCATCCCAAAGAGCGAAATCGGAGATTGCCGCCGAAGTCGGGATGAGAAAGACATACTTGCCTTCCTGAGCCGTATTTGTGTGATTGCCGAAGATTTGCGTAACCCGCACACGGGCGAATTGATTATCAATAAAGACCTGAACCGACATCTCATCAAGCGTCAGAATTTTGGCGTCGGGTTTATCCGCGCCGCCGGGAATCAATACGCCCGATTGCGCCTGTGCAGTCGTTGAGGCAATCAACAGCAAGAGCAACATCGCGCCCTTGCAAATACTGCTGCAAATCTTCAAGCGTTTAGCTAGTCTCATAATTCACTCGTGTTTTCATCAGCCCGTTTTAACGGGTGTCCGCAGGCGCATAGGCTAGCCGTTCGACGGCTAGCTGCCGTTGCGCCAATTAACCAACAGCGCGTGTTAACGTGCTTATCGTGTTCGGCTTTAGCCTTCTTCTCGCTCAAGCCTCTCCAATCGTTCATAGGTTGTGTTTTTTGCGTGATGCTGCTTTTGATTACGAATATAATTCACAACCCATGGTAAATCTTTTGTGCCGAAACTTACTACCCCATATCCTGTTTGCCATTCTAATACTTTGTTGCGATTCGGCGCTTCTTTATTCGTTTGGTACGAACTTGCGCCTTTTATTTTGCCAATCCAATCGCTGATTAATAGTGTCGGCGGAATGCTTACCGCCAGATGAATGTGATTTTCAGTGCCGCCGATTTCGTGAAATAAGCAACCTTCAGTCTGCAATACGTAATGTTTGATATGATGCTGCGCCCGCGCTTCGATTGCCGGATTGAGCAAGGGTAAACTGCCTTTCGTGTGCCAGACAATATGAAGATTAATTTCTGCATATACATTGCGCGGCATGGTTGTTTCCTTTCCGACTCAAGCCTTTCTGCAAAGCCCGCTAAAACGGGCTGAATGAAAAATCATCTCTTGTATCTAACCGTAAACGGTTAGCCTATTCCCCTTCCAGGTTGCCCGTTGAAACGGGCAAAGGTACAAATTCGCTTTAGCAATAGTCATTGTGGTACAAATTCTTTCTCGGAAAATTATGCTTCATTGCAATAATCAATTTACCCAATCACACGTTTTTCAATTCGCACCAGCCCGTTCAATGTGCCGACGTAAATAAACCGGTCGTCGCTTGTTATGGCTGTGACATTCTGGGAGGTCAGGCTCGCGCTGATGCGTGACCAGCGACGTTCCCGCACATTATACGCGAATAATCCTTTATCGCTAGTGCCAATGTACAATCTTTCGCCGTCAAAATACATGGCATTTGGATTGACTTCAAACTTGCCCTGCTCATCCGAGAAATTGACCCATTCGCCGGTTGGCAATAGCGCATCTACGCCGCCGCCATTTGTGCCGATATACAACGTGCCGTCAATTTCCTGAAGCGCCGTCACCCAGTCGTCCGATAGCTTCGAGTTCGACTTCTTATAGACCCGTATGACCCGCAAACCTTCCAGTTCGACAAGCCCTGAGAGACTGCCGACGAAGAGGCGCGAACTGTTGCCCGCCGAGGTGTAAAGATGATTGCTCGATAAGCCGTGAAATGCTGTCAACGAACGCGCCCGCCCCTGCGTGATTTCCGTGAGTCCTCCGGCGGTTGCCAGTACCAGTCGTTCGCCGCGCCCCATCGCATCTTCGACTAAAGAGATGTGAGCTACGGCGTTATCAATCAAGCCCTGCTCTTTCGTCAGTAGCGATTGGTTAGCGCGGCTGTCGAGCGAGATAAGCCCCCGCGATGTGGCAATCAAAATGCGGTCATTTGCTCTGTCAAAAGCAAGGAAATTGATTTCGCGCACTCGGTCATCTTCGATGTGGGAAAGGCGTTCGCCGGATTCGAGCGCCAGCACGTCAATACCTTTATCGAAATAGCCAATCCATAAGCGCCCCTGTGTGTCGCTCGCCAGTGTGGTGATGTGCGCCGCGCTTAAAATCCTCTCGCCTCCACCTATGCCTGCGAGTGGTTCAAATGCGGTACGACTTGATGATTCATCGCGCACGAATGCGCCTTGCTGCGTCAATGCCCAAAGTTTGTCATCTTCGGCAAAGACCGTTGTGGCAACCTTATCAGGAAAGCCGGTTGCCGGACTCTTCTCTGCTTTGCTTAATTCGGCGATGCCGCCGTTGAAGAGTCCCGCCCACAGCCGTCCGCGACTTGCGGCAAGCGAGGTGATATTCGGCTGCTGCGATAATTCTTTAACTTCGTTTGCCTCGTTCAGCGTAACGGCTCCGAAATCGGTAGCAACGGCGATACTTTGACTCACTGGTTCAACGGCAAGCCCGGTAATGTGTGGCGACGGCAAGCCTTCCTGTGTTGACAAATGTTCGATATGCGCTTCACGCCAGAGGTAAAGCCCTTTGTCCTGTGTGCCGATGTAGAGGCGCGAGTCGTTTTGCAATAATGCGGTGACGCGCTCGAAATCGGCTTCTGTAGTTCCATTGAGGCGACGAGTAAATTTCTCGCCATTGTACTCAAACAAGCCGCCGTCAAGCGTGCCAATTAATAATTCCGTAACGGTTGTGAGCAACACGCTCACCCGCGTCGCTTTCGGTTTGGTGAAGCGATAGCTTCTGAAAGTGTTGCCATCGAATGACATCAAGCCGTTTGCCGCCGTGCCGATGTAGAGGCGATTTTGAAAGACGGCAAGCGCGGTCAAATCGTTGTCGGTCAGCCCGTCGAGCGTTGTATAGCGTTTCTTCAGGTTGCCGGTTTCATCAAGGGCGATGAGTCCGCCGGAGGTTGCCAGAAAGCGCAGATTGTTGAATACCACAGTGGTGCGAACATCGGCGGAGTTGAGATAAGCGGTGACGCCATCGGTGGACGGCGGGCGTAAGACGCTTTCCTGCACTTCGACGCGGGCAGACGCGGTCGCCTGCTCGCGTTCGGCGTCAATGCGTTTGTTGAATTGCAGAATAATGAAGACAGTGGCAACAATGCCAAGCAATGCCGCCGCAAGCAGGGCAATCCGGCGGGGCGATTTGAGGCTTTGAATCAATCCGGTCATGTACGCAGCGGAACCTCGACACGAAAACTATAGGAGACCCT
>Ga0187894_10001015_pt1 | contig 37375 bp, 34 predicted proteins | sample GBC1701081metaG_FD_136650 | JGI IMG/M metagenome (GOLD analysis project Ga0187894, IMG submission 136650) | White microbial mat communities from a lava cave in the Kipuka Kanohina Cave System on the Island of Hawaii, USA - GBC170108-1 metaG ... | reverse complement strand
TTGGAACATGACACCAAGCCGGGTCGACCTAAATCCCCCTATTTCGATGAGGGATGTCCCTCAGCGAGCCCCGGCGGGTCAGGCGCGAGATCGGTTCGAGCGCGGCCTCGAGCGTCTGAGGCCGATCACGTTCGGGCGCCGATTCGCCGGCGCAATCCAGTTCTCGGGAGGAGGCTTAGCGGGGGCCGCCGAGGCGCCCCTCGACCCGGCTCAGACGCCGACGACGCCGCCGTCGATCCGATAGATCTTCCCGGTGATCCAGGCCGCGTCGTCGGAGGCGAGGAAGACGGCGAGCTTGGCGATCTCCTCGGGCCGGCCGCCTCGGCCGAGCGGGATGCCGTCCACGAGCTGCTGGCCGACCGCCTTCACCATGCGCTCGCCCATGTCCGACATCACGAGGCCCGGCGCGATCGCGTTGACGCGGATGCCGCGGGCAGCCACCTCGTTGGCCAGCGTGCGCGTCAGCGCGTTCACGCCGGCCTTCGACACGTAGTACGGGGCGCCGCCCGGCGCGCACTTGTCGGCGCCGATCGACGACACGGTGAGGACCACGCCGCGCCCACGCGCGAGCATGCCGCCGATCACCGCCTTGATCGTGTAGAAGCAGCCGTGGAGGTCCGTGGCGAGGACGCGATGCCACTCCTCCACCGGCATCTCGGCGATGGGGCCCGGGCGCGACGCCACGCCGCCGTTCGCGACGACGATGTCGAGCGCCCCGAGCGCGGCCTCGGCGTCGCGGGCCATGGCGAGGCACGCCTCGGCGTCGGAGATGTCGGCGCGGATGACGACGGCGCGGCGGCCAAACGCCTGGATCTCCGCCGCGACCTCCTCGGCGGCGGCCGCCTGCTTGCGATAGTTCACTGCGACGTCGGCGCCCTCGCGCGCGAACTCGAGCGCGATGGCGCGCCCGATCCCGCGGGAGGCGCCCGTGACAAGGGCGACGCGGCCCTCGAGCCTCATCGCGAGCCTCCGTCGCGACCGCAGCTGTCGAGCCTGATCGCCCGGCCAGCTCCGCGAACGCCTCGGGCGGCGCGTCGCGAGGACTGGGGGTCGCTCATCGTCGGCCTGCCGGCCAGCACCCGCTGCGCGACGGGCCTCATCGCCGCGATCCGTCGTGGAGCGCCTGCCAGATCCGCGCGGGCGTGAGCGGCATGTCGAGATGTGCGATGCCCCGCGACGCGAGGGCGTCGACCGTGGCGTTGACGACGGCGGGCGGGATGCCGATGCAGCCCGCCTCGCCCACGCCCTTGGCGCCGAGCGGGTTCAGCGGCGAGGGCGTGCACGTCTTCTCGATCTGGACCGGCGGCACGTCGTCGGCACGCGGGATCGCGTAGTCCATCAGCGTGCCGGTGAGGAGCTGGCCGTCGGCATCGTAGACGATCGCCTCCATGAGCGTCTGGCCGAGACCCTGGGCCAGGCTGCCGTGGAGCTGCCCTTCGGCGAGCAGCGGATTGATCACGGTGCCCGCGTCGTCCACCCACACGAGCCGCTCGATCACGAGCCGCCCGGTGTCCGCCTCGATGCGCACCATGCACACAGCGGCGCCGAAGGTCCACACTTCCGTCTCCGGCTGGAAATACGTCGTGGCCTCGAGTCCGGGGATGTCGCCCGCGGGCAGCCCGTGGCCCGGCGCGTAGGCCGCCGTCGCCACCTCGCGCCACGTCACGCGGCGCGCCGGCAGACCGGCGACGTGAAACCCTCCGGTGACGCCGATCACGTCGGCCGGAGCCGCTTCGAGGAGCTTGGCAGCAATCCGCCGACCCTTGTCGCGCACCTCGGCCGACACGCGGGCGAGCGCACCGCCGCCCAGCACGACGCTGCGGCTGCCGAACGTGCCGAAGCCCTCCGGACCAGACCGCGTGTCGCCGTGGATCACCTCCACGTCGTCCGGCGTCACGCCGAGGTGGTCGGCCACGATCTGCGCGAAGGTGGTCTCGTGTCCCTGGCCGTGCGCGCTCGAGCCGGTGATGGCGGTGACGCGGCCCGAACGCTCCACCTTGATGCTGCCGCTCTCCCAGCCGAGGGCGCACGGCTCGACGTAGGAGGAGAGCCCGATTCCGACCAGCTCGCCCCGCGCGCGGCGCTCGCTCTGCTGCCGCCGGATCCCGGCGTAGTCCGCGGCCTCGAGCGCGCGGTCGAGCGCCAGGTGATAGTCGCCGGAGTCGTAGAGCTGGCCCGTCGCGGTGCGGAACGGGAAGGCCGAGGAGGGCGGGAAGTTGCGCCGGCGGATCTCCGCGGGGTCGATGCCGAGCGCGTGAGCCGCCCCGTCCATGAGCCGCTCGATGACGAACGTCGCCTCGGGACGGCCCGCACCGCGATAGGCGGCGACGGGAGCCGTTGTCGTGAGCGCGCCAGTAACGCTGATGTCGCACGCGGGCACCGCGTAGCAGCCAGGAAGGAGCCGCGCGTGATTCCACGGCGAGCCGGCCGCCGCATTCAGCAGGGCAGTGCCGAGCGGCGACGTGATGCGCGCGCGTAGCCCGACGATCCGTCCATCCGGGTCCACGCCCAATTCGGCATCACACGTGGACCCGCGCGAGTGATTGGTCGTGATGTGGTCTTCGCCACGGGTCGCCACCCACTTGAGCGGCCGACGCAGTCGCCGGGCGAGCCACGCCAGCAGGACCTCCTCCCGGTACGGTCCGCTCTTCACGCCGAATCCCCCGCCCACGTCGGGCGCGATGACGCGCACGCGAGCCTCCGGCATGCCGAGAAGTCGCGCGACTTCCGCGCGGATGCGGAACGGCGCCTGGCAGGACACCCAGAGCGTCAGCTCATCGGTCGAGGCGTCGAAGACGGCGAGCACCGAGCGCGGCTCCATCGCCACGCCGGCGAGACGCGCCGGCGCCGTCCTGAGCGAGACCACCCGGGCGGCGCCCGCCATGGCGCGCGCCGCGTCGCCGTGACGGACGACGCGCGTGAACGACCGGTTGCCGGCGATCTCGGGAAACAGCACCGGCGCGCCGGGCGCCACCGCACTGTCAGGCTCGGGCAGGGCGGGAAGCGATTCGTACTCGACCGCGATCAGCTCGACCGCGTCGCGCGCGGCGGCCGCGCTCTCGGCGACGATGGCTGCGACCGGCGTGCCGGCGGCGTGCACGCGCTCGTGGGCGATGATCGGATGCGGCGGCACGTGCATCTCGGGCACGAGCTTGTTCACCGGCATGGGCCCGAGATGAGTCACCTCGGCGCCAGTGACCGTGGCGACGACGCCCGGCGCACGCCGGGCGCGCTCGACGTCGATGCGGACGATGCGCGCGTGCGCGTGAGGCGATCTGAGGAGCGCGACGTGAAGGCACCCAGGGGGCCGGATGTCGTCGACGTAGCGCCCCGCGCCTACGAGCAGCCGATGATCCTCGCGCCGCTTGAGCGGCCGCCCCACCCAGCCATCGCCGGTCAGTTCCGCCATAGTCACGCCCCCCTGGGAGAAACGCCACGATGAGAGCGACGACGAGGCCTCATCCTCATCGTCGCGCTCAAAAAACCGCGAGGGGATTGGCCGGGGAGCCCGTGCCGCCGACGACCGGCAGCGGCGAGATCACCAGCATGAACTCGTCGCGTCCTTCCTCGATGCAGGCGCGCGACAAGGGCTCGAGCAGCGCGTTGTCGAGCAGCGCGACGCCGTACGCGAACAGGCACGCGTGCACCGCCCAGGGAATGTCGTAGCCGATCGGCAGGTGATCGAGCATGTCCCACACGAGCAGGCTCGCGTCGTGATCGCGCAGGAACCGCAAGCACGACACGTGAAGGCCGGGCCGGCGCTGGGGCGCGGCGCCGAAGGGCCGGCCGTACGCCGTGTCGGGGTTCGCCGCTTGCCATGCCTCTCGGCCGGAGTACACGCAGATGGCGTCGCCCGGCTCGAGCGTGATCCCGCGCTTCGTCAGGATGTCCTCGAGCTCCCAGTCGTGGACGGGCGCGTCGTGCGTCACGCTCGGCACGCCGCGATGGCGCGGCACGTCGAGCATCACGCCGCGCGTGATGATGCCGTCGGCCCAGTACTCGATCGACCCGAACGTCGCGCCGTCGAACGTGATCTCCTTCTTCGGATCACGCCCATTCCACATCGCCTCCTCGTCCCACGTGTGGCAGAGCGCGTCGATGTGGGTCGAGGCGACGCCGTGATAGAAGATGCCGTAGTAGTCGGCGGCGAAGCCGCCCTTGCCGCGCGGCAGCGTCTTCATGTAGTGGTGCGCGGGCAGCGCGTTGTTGATGCCCGGCTCCTTCGGAAACGGCCGGCTCAGCGAGACGCTCCGGCCGCTCCGCACGAGCCGCGACGCAGCCACCCGCTTGGCCGGCGTGATGAGGTTGATCGCGCCCACCTGATCGTCCTTCCCCCATCGCCCCCAGTTCCGTCGGTCCCGGATGAGTGCGCGCACTTCGTCCGCCGTGGGCAGTGGCCGCTCTGGCATCGTCGTCCTCCGAGTCGGGTGTGGCACGGAGGTCGTCTCCTCGCAAGGCAGCGGCGAGGGGACATCCGCGCCAGAGGACACTATCACAGCGCTGCGGGCGGCAACCAGCGGGGCCGGAACGATTCGCGCGACGGCCGCTCGGGCGGCGAGCAACAGAGCGCGGTGCTACGGCACGATCACGAGGGCACGCTCTCTGTATGCGCAGGCTTGAACGAGCGGGCAGGATTGAACGAGGCGGGCGATTCAGGGGGTGCGAGGACGCGGACCGCGGGCCGGGGCCGAGCCCGGCCGCCGCTGCTACGCGGCTCTGGACGAGACCGTCGGAGCGGCGGCGGCGCGGGCGGCCGGCGCGAGCCGGCTACCGGCGGGAGTCGCCGGCAGCTTCTCGGCCGCGGTCCGATCGCGCTTCGAATCGGGCGCGCCCCACGAGACCAGCACCTTCCACTTCAGCACCTGCTCCACCACCAGCCAGACCGGAACGACCAGCGCCACCAGCAAGCCGACTACCGTTTCCGTTGCCATCGGGATGCCCTCCTTTCTCTCAAGATTGCTTGCCGAGCCATGGAGGCAGGAGGCGTGCCAGGGAACACTTCCCGGAAATCAACGAGTTGCGCGGGCGGTCGCTCAGGCTCGCTAGGAGGGCTGCCCGGGCGGCGGGCACGCGGCCGGCGTTGTGCCCGGCCGCGTCTCACATCGGCGTGAACTGGTCGCCCTCTCCGACGAGGCCGGCCTCGGACAGGAAGACGCGCTTCGACTCGTCCTCGACGACCTCGCCGATGACGTGCGCCTCTTGACCGTGCCGCGCCGCCGCGGCCTGAACCTCGCGGATCAACGCGGGGTCGCGCGGGACGATGGCACAGAGGCCGATGCCCATATTGAACACCCGGTACATCTCCGCGGGGCTCACGCTGCCCGCGCGCTGGATGAGGTCGAAGACGGGCGGGCGCGAAGGCAGCTGGTCGAGGCGGAATCCCACCCTCGCGTCGATCCGCGCGAGGTTCAGGAAGCCGTCGCTCGTGATGTGGGCGAGCGCCCGCACGGGCAGCTTCCTCGCGAGGAGCTCCACCGCGAACCCGACGTAGATGTGGGTCGGCTTCAGCAGCTCCTCGCCGACCGTGCACCCGAACTCGGCCACGCGCTCGTCGATCGCGAGGCCGGCCGCACCCAGCAATGCCTTGCGCGCCAACGTGAAGCCGTTGCTGTGGATGCCGTTGCTCCGGACGCCCATGATCGCGTCCCCCGGCCGCACGTCGCGGCCGACAATGACGCGGTCGAGCGGCACGATGCCGACGCACATGCCGACCAGGTCGATGCCCTGCCCCGGCCGCTCGCCCTTGATGACCTCGGCCATCTGCGAGACCTCGCCACCCACGATGCTCACCTTGGCCAGCCGCGCGCCCTCGTGAAGCCCCTTGCCGATCTCCCCGAGCAGGGCCGGCGTCGCCGACTCGATCGCGATGTAGTCGAGGAACGAGATCGGCTCGGCGCCGACGCAGATCGCGTCGTTCACGTTCATCGCCACGCAGTCGATGCCGATGGTGTCGTAGCGCTCGAGCATCTGCGCCACGAGCACCTTGGTGCCGACGCCGTCCGTGCAGAGCGCGAGGCCGAGGCCATGTCCGATGTCGATCACGCTCGCGTAGAACCCGACGTCGACCACGCGCCGGCCCGGCTGCCCGGCCGCGCGAAACGGCAACGTGCGATTCACCCACGCGAGGAGCGCCTGGAGCCCCAGCTCCGTGTTGTCGAGCACCCCGGTGTCCCGGTAGTGCATCGAGCCCTTGACGCTCATCGCGCGGGTGCCCGCATGATCACTTCGGTTTGGTCAGGAAGCCGTCGTAGCGATTCCTGGCCCAGCACGCCTGCGTCTTCTCGGCGCAGACCGGGCGCTCCTTGCCGTAGGAGATCAGGGTGATCCGGCTCGCGTCGATGCCCTTGCCCACGAGATAGGTCATCGCCGCCTTGGCCCGGCGCTCCCCGAGGGCGAGATTGTACTCGTTCGTCCCGCGCTCGTCGCAGTGGCCCTCGACCAGAAGCAGCTCGTTCGGGTTCGCCTTGAGATAGTCCGCGCTCGAGTCGAGGACCTTTGCGTCGTCCTTGCGGATGACGGCCTTGTCGAAGTCGAAGTAGATCGGCTTGAGCGCCACGTTCGGCCGGAATTCCTTGGGCGCCGGCGGGGGCGGAGGCGGCGGCGCGGGCGCGGGAGGCGGCGCGACAGCGGGCGGCGGGGGCGGCGGCGTGGGGGCCGGGGGTGGAGGTGCGGGAGCCGGCGGGGGTGGTGGAGCCGGGGCCGAGGCCACGGTGGCGACGGGCCGCTTCGGGCACCCCGTGAGCATGACAGCGAGGGTCAAACACGAGAGCACAAGCACGACTGGTCTCCATCGCATCCGCATGTCCGTCGCTCCCTCCAGTGGTCGGTTGTCGCGCATGCCGCGCGGAAGATCAAGACGCCTTCTGATTCGCCGTCGGGGCGCATCCGCGCCCGACGGTCGGGCAGACCGCCGCCGTACGCCATCACATTCGCCGTCGGGGCGCATCCGCGCCCGACGGTCGGGCAGACCGCCGCCGTACGCCATCACCGAGTGTGACCCCGAAGCGGCGTGAACGCATGGCTTTTTCTGCGCCTGAACGCTTGCAGGGGCGACCTGGCTGGTGGATCATCGGGCCACCCGTGAACTCGCGCCACGCCTTCGTCCTGGCCCTCGCGATCTCGCTCGTCTACGTGCTCGCGCTCGCCTACCCGGTCCAGCAGCATGTCGTCGGCGTGTTCTCGGATTTCTACGTTCGGTTCGCGCCCGACGCCGATCGCCTCGCCGCCGGCCTGTTCCCGGAGAACACGTATAACCCGCCCGGCTATCCCGCACTGCTCGTCGCGGGCTCGTGGCTCACGGGCGATCACTTCACCTCCGGCAAGTGGATGTCGCTGTTCGCCGCGGGCCTCGCGGGCGTGCTGACCTTCCTGCTCGCGCGGCGGCTCTTCGGCCCGAGCGCCGGCGTGCTGGCGATGCCAATCGTCCTGTTCTCCGAGGCCTTCACGACGTACGCGGTCACGGCCATGACCGACGTCCCGTTCGTGTGCGTGCTGCTCGGCGCGATGCTCGTGATCACCTGGGACGACGCGGAGGGAGAGGGCCGGCGTTTCGTGTGGGCCGTCACGGCTGGAGCGCTGTGCGGCGCGGCGTACCTGATGCGGTACAACGCGCTGTTCCTCCTCGTGCCCGGGGTCGTGGCGGCCGCCACGAGGGGACGGCCGGGCCGCGCGCGCGTGCTGGTCGTGGCCACCTTCCTCGGCAGCGCGCTCGTGACGGCCCTGCCCTGGCTCCTGGCCAACCACGCGCATCACGGATCGCCGTTCTACAGCACCAACTACGAGGACGTGGCGCGGGCCTTCGGGATCAGCCGCGCCCATCCCTTCACGTCGCTCGCCGACGTCGTGCTGCACGACCCCGCGCGCGTCATCGGCGGCTACGCGAAGAACGTGCCGTTCACGACTTACCAGACGTTCGGGGCGAGTCTCGCGCTCTTGCCGGCGGGCCCGCTCGCGGCGCTCGGCATCGCGCTCGCCCTGGCGCGCCGGCGCACGCGCCCGGTGCTCCTGGTCCTGCTGGCCGCACTGTCCTTCATCGCCCTGATGGGGCTCACGCACTGGGAGAAACGCTACTTCTTCTTCATGCTCGCCTGCTGGAGCGGGTTCGCCGCCTTCGCCATGCTCGAGATCGGCCGCTGGATCGCGGGGGCGCTGCGGTCGCCGATGGCGGGCCGGGTGGCCGTCGGCGGGCTGGCGTTGTGGATTCTCGTGCCGTCGAGCGTGCTCGTGTGGAGATCGGTGGCGAAGACCCTCTCGCGCCAGCCCGTCGAGCTGCTGCCGGCGGCCCGCCTGCTGGCCAGCGACACGCCGCCCGGCGCGACGGTGATGTCGGTGCGCGCGCAGATCGCCTATCTGAGCCGCCGACAATGGCGGCCCCTGCCCGGCGCGGACTCCATCGAGGATCTCGGCGCCACCCTGCGGCGCGAGCGCCCGCCGGACTACCTCGTTTATGATCGATGGGCCAGGCGGTTCATCCCGCAGCTCAAGACCCTGGCGGACCCCGCCGGCAGCCCACCATGGCTCGAGGCCGTGTACAGCGACCCGTCGATCGTGGTCTATCGCGTCGAGATGGACCGGGCGCGATGAGCGCACCGCGCCCAGGAGCGGCCCTGCCGGCGCCCGATCTCCCGCTACTGGGCGCACTCTACGTCCTCGAGGCGTCGGTGTGGCTCGCGATCGTCGCGTCCTACAAGGCGGGAGGCACCGCGCTGCCCGCCCTGCCCGGCGGGGTGAGCGGTCTGGTCTTCCTCGTCGCGTGCGTCGTCGGGCTGATGACGGCCGTCGTGATCGCGCGCCGCCATCGCCGGACGCGCCACGAGCCCCGGCGCTTCGCCTTCACCGTCGCGCTCAACGTGGCGCCGGTGATCCTCCTCCTGGCAGTGGGCGAGGTCGCGGTGCGGCTCATGACGGTTCCGACGCCCCGCGGCCTCGTGTTCGTCAAGACGGTCCTCCTGCCGCACAGCTGGCACGAGGTCGCCGCGCGCAACGCGGCGGTGCTTCGCCGACTCCGCACAGAGGGATCTCATCTGATGCCCGACGAGCTGCTCGGCTGGGTGCTCGGGCCCGGGCGCGTGAGCCGCGACGGTCTCTACGCGAGCAGCGCCGAGGGAGTCCGGAGCGCGCAGCCAGGCGAGCGGGCGCTGGCGACCGATCGGCCCCGGCGCGTCGCCCTGGTCGGCGATTCGTTCACGTTCGGCTTCGACGTGCGCTTCGAGGACTCGTGGGGGCATCGGCTCGAGCGCGCGCTGGGCCCCGACGTCCAGGTGGTGAACTTCGGCGTCGAGGCCTACGGGCTCGATCAGGCGTATCTCCGCTATCTCCGGGACGCCCGCCCGTGGCAGCCGGACGTCGTCATCCTCGGCGTCATCGACCACGATCTCCAGCGGTCGATGTCCGTGTACTTCTTCCTGAGCTTCCCCGGATGGGACTATCCGTTCGCGAAGCCTCGCTTCGTGAGCCACGAGGGCCATCTCTCGCTCCTGAACTCCCCGCTGCCCTCGCCGGACGCCATCGCGGCCACGCGCGCCATCGCCGAGCTGCCCCACGTCGACCACGAGCCAGGCTTTCGAGCGGACGAGTGGCGCTGGCACCCGCTCGATCACTCGTATCTCCATCGCCTCGTCGCGTCGAAGTACCGCGCGCTCGTGTTCCCCCGCTCCCCCGACGAACCGGTGCTCGACCTGAATCGCCAGATCGTGCGCGCGTTCCTCGACCGGGCTCGCGCCGAGGGGTCGCGGCCACTCGTCGTCTACTTCCCGTCGGACAGGAACTTCCGCGCGCTCGCCAAGGATCCCCGCTGGCGGAGCCTGGCCCAGACGATGCTCGACGACGCAGGCATCCCCTACACGGATACGACGCCGTGTCTCACGCCGCTGGCCCCGGCCGAGCGCTTCCCCGCCGATGGCCGCAACCACTTCGCCCCTCCCGCCAACGCCGCCGTCGCCGCGTGCCTCACCGACAGCGTGCGGGCGCTGCTCGCCCAGGCGCTCGAGCGCGTGGCGCGCTCGAGCCCGCGATGAGCACCGACATCCTCGGCATCTCGGCCTTCTACCACGACAGCGCGGCGTGCCTGGTGCGGGACGGCGCGATCGTCGCCGCGGCGCAGGAGGAGCGGTTCACGCGCAGGCGTCACGACGCGGGATTCCCGGCCCACGCGCTCCGCTATTGCCTCGCCGAGGGCGGCGTGAAGCTCGGCGATCTGCGCTACGTCGCGTTCTACGACAAGCCGCTGGTGAAGTTCGAGCGCCTGCTCGAGACGTATCTGGCCTTCGCTCCGAGCGGCATCCGCTCCTTCGTCGCGGCGATGCCGGTGTGGCTCAAGGAGAAGATGTTCCTGAAGCGCCTGCTCCAGAAGGAGCTGCTCGCCGCGGCCGGCGGCGGCTCGGCCGCGGCGCTGCCGCCACTGCTGTTCGGCGAGCATCACGAGTCGCACGCGGCCTCGGCCTTCTACCCCTCGCCGTTCTCCACCGCGGCCGTCCTCTGCATGGACGGCGTCGGCGAGTGGGCCACCACGTCGACGTGGCTCGGTGACGGCAAGGCGCTGACCCCGCTCTGGGAGATCCCCTTCCCGCACTCGCTCGGGCTGCTCTACTCGGCGTTCACCTACTACACGGGATTCAAGGTCAACTCGGGCGAGTACAAGGTCATGGGGCTCGCCCCGTACGGGCGCCCGCTCCACGTCAAGGCGATCCTGGACCACCTGATCGACCTGAAGCCCGACGGGACGTTCCGGCTCAACCAGGCCTACTTCAACTACTGCACCGGGCTCGCGATGACGAGCGCGCAGTTTCACGAGCTGTTCGGCGGCCCGCCGCGCCCGCCGGAGTCGCGCCTCACCCAGCGCGACATGGACCTCGCCCGCTCGATCCAGGACGTCACCGAGGAGGTGATGCTCCGCCTCGCCCGCACGCTGCGCCGGGAAACGGGCGCCCGGAACCTCTGCCTGGCCGGCGGCGTCGCCCTCAACTGCGTGGGCAACGGGCGGATCCTGCGAGACGGGCCGTTCGAACACCTGTGGATCCAGCCGGCCGCCGGCGACGCGGGCGGCGCCGTTGGCGTCTCGCTCGCGGCCTGGCATCGCCTCGAGGACCAGGCGCGAGTCGTCTCCGGCGCCGGCGATGGCATGCGCGGCAGCCTGCTCGGCCCGTCGTACACGAACGAGGAGATCGAGCGATTTCTCGCGGCACAGGGCGCTCCGTACACGCGGCTCGGCGACGCCGCGCTGTACGCGCACGTCGCCGACGAGCTGGCGCAGGGCAAGGTCGTCGGCTGGTTCCAGGGGCGGATGGAGTTCGGCCCCCGGGCGCTCGGCGCGCGCAGCATCATCGGGGATGCCCGGAACCCGAAGATGCAGTCGATCATGAACCTCAAGATCAAGTACCGGGAGTCCTTCCGGCCCTTCGCGCCGTCCGTGCTGCGGGAGCGCGTCGCCGACTACTTCGACATCGACGCCGACAGCCCGTACATGCTGCTCGTGGCCCCGGTTCGAGAGAGCCGGCGCACGCCGGCCGCGGACGACCGAAACGATCTCTGGGGCATCGACCTCCTGAACGTGCCGCGCTCGGACATTCCCGCCGTCACCCACGTCGACTACTCCGCCCGGATCCAGACCGTCCACGAGTCGACGAGCCCGCGCTACCACGCGCTGATCCGCGCGTTCGAGGCCAGGACGGGGTGCGCCGTCATCGTGAACACGTCCTTCAATGTCCGCGGCGAGCCGATCGTGTGCGCGCCGGCGGACGCGTACCGATGCTTCATGCGGACGGAGATCGACGTGCTCGTCCTGGAGAACTGCGTGCTGCAGAAGGCGGATCAGGCGCCGCTCGCCGGCGACGAGGACTGGCGCAAGCGGTTCGAGCTGGACTGACCGGCGCGGGACGGGAGCCGGGCGCCGCTGCGCGACTGACAATCGCTGGAACGGCGTGCGAAGATGCGGTCGATGAACGCAGCTGCCAATGCGAGCCAGCTCCGGAAGTTCGGACTCCTGGTCGGGGCGATCTTCTGCGGCATCGGGCTCTGGCCAGCGGTCGTCCGCGGCGGCGGCCCGCGATCCTGGGCCCTCGGGCTCGGCGCGCTCCTGATCGTGGCGGGATTGATCGCGCCCCGGAGCCTTGGGCCCGCTCACCGGCTCTGGATGGCCGCGGGCGAGGTGCTCGGCTGGATCAACACGCGGATCATCCTGGGCGTCGTGTTCTACTGCATCATCACGCCGATGGGACTCGTGAGACGCCTCGTCCATCGGGACCCGCTGGGTCGTGCGTCGGACCCGAGCGCCGAGAGCTACCGCGTCCCGAAGGCGCCGCGCCCGGGCAGTCACATGACTCGGCAGTTCTGATCGGCTCCGATCGGGAGGAGATCCTCGATGGGCGAGTTCGTGGTCGAGCTATGGGCCTTCATGAAGGAGCGGAAGAAGTTCTGGCTCTTGCCGATCGTGATCGTGCTGCTGCTGTTCGGCAGCCTGATGGTGCTGACGCAGGGCTCCGCCATCGCCCCGTTCATCTACACGCTGTTCTGAGCGCCGCTCTTCTGAGCCTGGCGACGGCGGCTACCCGGCCATCACCCGGCGGGCGACATCGGTGTCGACGAGATCCTCGTAGGGATGGCCGCGGCGGATGAAGCCGCCGTCGAGCAGGATCTGCTGGAGATAGTCGTAGCCAGGACGCCTGAGGAGCGGATCGCGCGACCAGGTGTCCTGCGCCTTGAAGCGCGCGACGATGCGCTCCAGCATCGGCGCTGGGACGTCGGGGAACGTGGGGTGGATCGCGTTCGCGATGGTACCCGGCTCGTTCTCGGCGAACCAGCGCTGGGTCCGATGGACGGCGCGCGTGAAGCGGAGCACCACGTCTGGCTCGCGCTCGAGGAACTCGGGCGTCGTCATGTACGAGGTGAATGGCACCGGACCCGTCGCCACGCCCATCGAAGCGACCAGGTGCGCCGCGCTGGCGCCGACGAGCTGTTCGACCGTGGGCTGGGTCTGCTCGAGGAAGTCGCCGTGCCCGGCGCGAAACGCGGCGACTGCCTGCGGGGCCGGCAGCGTCCGTTCGATCCGGACGGCGGCAGGGTCGACGCCGTTCCGTCGGAGCACCGTGAGCATGCATTGCCAGGGCGTCGGCGCCTCCGCGAACGAGATCACCGTCTTGCCCTCGAGGTCGGCGAAGCGGAACTCCGGTCGGGGTTCGCGGCCCAGCAGGAAGAAGCCGTTCCGGCTGCATACCTCGGCGAAGTGCACGATGATCCGCTCGCCGCGGTCGACCTGGTCGAAGCTCCGCATGAGCCCGCCGAGGCTGATCTCGACGTCGCCGTCGCCCAAGGCCTGCATCGTGCTCTTGCCAAAGCGCTCGGCCGCCATCGCCGTGACGTCGAGCCCCTGGTCGGCGAAGTGACCGAGCGCCACGCCGGCCGCGAGCGGCGCGTAGAACGGCGTGTGAAACGGCATCAGCACGGTCATGCGCTGGGAGGTCATGGGCAGTGGCGCGAGTATAGCTCGACGCCGACTGCCGGTGCGCGGCGGCGGTGCCGGTGCGCGGCGGCAACTACCCCTGCGTGCCCGGTGGCTCCGGAGGGCGCGCCAGGTCCGCCATGGTGTGGGCGATGAGCGCGGAGAGGATCACGGAGCCGCCGATCAGTGAAAACGCGCCCGGCCGCTCGCCGATGGCGAGCCAGACCCACACGGGGCCCAGCACGCACTCGAGGACGCCGATCAGCGAGGCCTCGGCGACCGGGATCAGCCGTGCGCCGGACGTGAACGGCAACAGCCCCACGCCCAGCTGCGCCACGCCGAACAGCGCGAGCAGGACGAGATCGCGCGCCGACGCCGCGAGCGGCGTGGAGGGCCCGAGCGCGAAGAGCGCGCCGAGCGCCGCGGCAAGCGCGGCCGCTGCCGGCATCGGCACGCTGCGATGCCAGCGGACGACGAGCGTGGCGCCCGCGAATGCGCTCGCCATCACGAGCGCCAGCAGATCGCCGATGCGCGAGCCGGCGCCTCGCGATCCCCAGAGCATGACCACGGTGCCGACCAGCGCCACCGCCATGGCCACCCACGTCCGCCGGCGGACGCGCTCGCCCAGGAAGAGCCAGCCGCCGAGGCCCGAGATGAACGGCGACAGGCTCTGGATGACCAGCACGTTGGCCACCGAGGTGCGCGACAGCGCCATGATGAAGCTCGTCGAGGCGACGGCGAAGCACACGGCCATGAGCACACCGGGCCAGCCGGTGTCGCGGACGACCTCGACGAGGCGGCCGCGCTCGGCGACGGCGACCGCGACCGCGAGAAACGCCGCGCAGAACACCGAGCGCCAGAAGATCGTCGTCCACGCGTCCGTCCCGGCGAGTCGCGCGATGAGCGCGCCGCTGCTCCAGCACACCGCAGCTCCCGTCACGAGCCAGTAGCCGAGCCGTCGCGTGCCCGCCCCCGCGGGCGCGCTCACGGGCCGCCGATCCCGAAGCGGCGTCGATCCGGAGTCACGAGGCGTGAGTGTAGCAGCCTGGACGGACGCGGCCGCTCGTGTCGAGCTCTCCTGCGGCGAGCTGCTCGCCGTGAGCGGCCGAGCTGGCTCTAGCCGAGGATGTCGTCGACGGACAGGCGGCAGTCGGGAAACGCGGCGGGCGCGATGTGCATGCCGCGGCGTACGACGTCGTGCTGGCTGTAGCCGGACGCCGACGGACCGCGACAGACCTCCACTGACTCGGCCCGGCGATTCACGATCCAGACCTCGGGTACGCCGGTCCGCGCGTAGATCGGTAGTTTTCGCCCGCGGTCGTGCGGAAGCGACGTGTTCGCCACCTCGATGAGCAGGAGGGTCTCGTCACGCGTCGGGTGCGCCGTGCGGTAGAAGTCGGCGCGTGGCTCGAGGAGCATGACGTCCGGTTGCGGTTCAGAGCGCTCGTCGAGACCGGTCGGATTCTGGACGTGCACCACGGCGCGATCGCGGAGGGCGGTGGCGAAGCAATGATTCAACCAGTTCACCACGCCGGCGTGCCAGGGATCGACGGGCGTCATCTCGTAGATCTCGCCGTCGACCAGCTCCACACGGCGTTCGGGATGGAAGATCCCGACCTCGCCCATGCGGTGGTACTGGTCCACAGTGAATCGATAGCGCCCACCGACGGCCACGGCCATCGCGCTCACGTCCCGTCTTGGATTTGATGCGGCAGGACGGCGCATGTCAATGCCGCGAGTCCGATACAGTCCGCGGTTCGAAGGATCGAGGCGTGGCGCCGAGGATGGGAGTCAGCCCGGGCCCCTTTTCGTGGCCGCCCCGCAACCCCTCGTCACCGCTCACCTTCGCCGTACCGCGAGGTTGTGGGGGGAGTGAGCCCGTCAACTACGTCAGCCCGTGTGAGCCCACGCGAACCGGGTTCGGCGCGGGTGTACGGGGAAAATACGAGCACTCATCGGCCGGCCCAGCCCAGGCCAGCCGCGGTTGCTGTTTCATCGCGCCTCGTCGCCCACACGGAGAGGGCCGGGTCCACCACGGTCGGCACGAGGAACATCACACCCCGCCGCCACGGGAGATGCAGGATGATCCGGTGACATACCAGCCCCCGCGGCGCTCGCACTCGGTCGCACGCCGGCGCTCCTGCTCCTCGATGGCCGCTCTTACCTCCGGCGTCATGGGGGCACAGCCCGCCATGGCCACGGTGAGGATCAGCACTGCGGTGACTCGTGCGATGGCGTTCATCCAGTCATGGGTCCGCCCGTTACCCCTCCCCACGCCGCCGCGCCTCGGACTCCTCCACGGCCTTCCGCGTGTCGACCACGAAGGCGACGCCAAGCCACAACAGGCTCAGATTCCCGCCCGGTCGGATGACGCCGTGGCAACCAATGAGCAGGGTACGGCTACAAGGACGCGCATGGTGCCGAGACCATCACACGCACTGAGTGTGTTGCTCGGGCCGCGCAACTCGGCCACGCCACGGGCGAGATGCTGTTCGAGGTGTACGCCCGCCCGGTTCATCCCGAACCGAACGCGCCGAGACGGCAGCTCGCTCTTCGCCCGGATGGCCGAGACGAAGTCAGCGGCGAGCGATACGGGGAATTCACCGGCCGGCGATCAGCGCGCGGCGTGACGCGCAACGGATTCGCGCGGTTGGTTTGGGCAAGGTGTGGTGCCGAAGGTGGGAGTCGAACCCACACACCCTCACGGGTACACGATTTTGAGTCGTGCGCGTCTGCCAGTTCCGCCACTTCGGCGCCAGGGGCCCTAGGATAGCGTGATCCGCGCGGAGAAGGAACCGCGCCACAGCGGCCGCGCGCGGATTGCCGCAGGGTGTATGGTGGCCCCGAGGCGTCGCCCCACGGGGCACGACCTCGGCGGCAATCACCCATTCCACATGGAGGGCAGCCCCATGGCTTCAGTGCGCGCAGGAGCGGTCAACTTCAAGGGGACCCCGGTCGGGCTCGCCGGACCTGAGATCAAGGTGGGCCAGGACGCGCCGGACTTCACCGCGGTGGACAACGGGCTCCAGCCCGTCAAGCTCTCCGCCAACAAGGGCAAGGTCGTCATCCTCTCTGCCGTGCCCTCGCTCGACACGCCGGTCTGCGACACGGAAACGCGCAAGTTCAACGAGGAAGCGGGCAAGCTGGGCGGCGGCGTCGAGGTGTGGACCATCAGCAAGGATCTGCCCTTCGCGCAGAAGCGGTGGTGCGGCGCCGCGGGCGTCACCGCGGTGAAGACGCTCTCCGACTTCCGCGACCACTCGTTTGCCGAGACCTACGGCGTGCTGGTCAAGGAGGGCCCGCTCGCCGGCCTGACGGCGCGCGCCGTCTTCGTCGTGGGCAAGGACGGCAAGGTGAAGCACGTGGAGTACGTGAAGGACATCACCAGCGAGCCCGGGTACGAGGCAGCGCTGAGCGCCGCCCGGCAGGCCGCGAGCGCGTGACGAGTGCGGGCGTTCGAGCCCGTGAGATCTCGCGCAAGTAGCGACGAAGCTTGACAGCTTCGGCCCCGCTCGGTAGCCTTAGGGCTCGCGGTGGGGCTGTAGCTCAGCTGGGAGAGCACAAGGCTGGCAGTCTTGGGGTCAGGGGTTCGATCCCCCTCAGCTCCACCATTTCCTCACGCGGGTCACGGAGCGCTCCGTGACCCGCGTAGCGTTTTCGAAAGCCCGTTGGTGCCACGTGCTGAGCGAATGTCGTCCCAGCTCGCGTCTCTACGCGCGAAGATCGAGGAGGACAGGACATGCACTGGATCGTCACCCTGATCGTTGGCGCCATCGTGGGCTGGCTGGCCAGCCTCCTCATGAAAACGAACGCCCAGATGGGCGCCATCGCCAACATCGTGGTGGGCATCGTCGGCTCGAGCTTGGGGTTCTGGCTGGCCGGCGCGCTGGGACTGTCCACCGGCGGCCCCATCGTGGGCTGGGTGGTCGCGGTACTGGGCGCAGCCCTGCTAATCGTCATCCTCAAGGAGGTCGGGATCTACAAGTGACCCGTAGGTGTCCGTGGCCACGCGGCGGTGAGGGAGTTCGATCCCCTCAGATCACCACTGAATTCCTCGGGGGACATGGTCCGCGCCATGGCCCCCGCGTCGTGTCTGCTCACAGAGGTCGCGCTCGATCCGCGAGTCCGTAGCGTTCCCGGGTCGGCCGTCGCCGCCGTCCGTGACGCGAATCCGTCCCGAGCCCCGGCGTTGGCGAGCCTCGGCGGTAGAATGAGCACACGGATCGGCCCTTGGAGTACCTCGACCACATCGCGGTGGCCATCATGGTGAAGCTCGGCGACCCGGCCGAGAGGGGCAGACTCTGCGCGCCCTGCCTGATGTCCGCCCTCTCCGTGCAGCGGTGGACGTTGATGAAGTCGGTCAGAGCGCTCGTGACGGCCGGGCAGATTCTGTGCGTGTTCGAGCGCTGCTCGGTGTGTCGAAAGCTCGAGCTGGCCGTGAGCCACCGCCGCCACGCGGTATCGAACTAGTCGTCTACGGCTTGAGCTGGGCGCGAATCTCTCCGCCCTTGTAGGCGTCGCTGTGGACGTTCACATACAATCGGCCTGCGAGATAGGCTTGGTACTGTGCCTCGGTCAACGTGGTGCCCACCGGGACGCTCCAGACGTCGTTCCCGGTCCTGACCAGGGTCACGATCACCGGACCATTCTGGTCAGGGGCGCCCTGATGGATATGCGCCGCAGTTGAGACCACTCCCGTCGTTTGCACGGTGCCCACGAGCAACACGCAATCCGACGCGCTGCCCGCGGACGGGCACCGGCCTGTCCGCACGGAGATGTCGGAGAGACCGGAGGCCGCCGTGTTGACGGGAGGCACCTCCTTCTCTCCGGTCAGGACCGTCTTGTAGCTCGGGGGCGCGGTCGAGCACGCCGCCAGCAGGGCCGCACCACCGATGGCGACGCAGAGCGATCGCCTGAACATGTCGAATGCCATCATGTCGTGCCTCCGCGCTCGTGTGTCGTCGGGGCGACGATGCGTGTCGAAGCTTCAACGACCGTAGCACCGGGATCGGGAGCGGTCAAACGGACCTCCGCTACATGCCGACGAGAGACCTGGCGCTCTGAAGGATCAGCTCGTCCAGCCGGAACACCGCCAGGAGCAGGGGAAGTATCGGCGCGGCGGTGGCCCCCGCAAGCAGGACGACCTGGTAGAGCGCGAAGGGCACCAGGCGCATGCTGCGGATGACCTCGAAGCTGTTCGCGAGATCCGCCAGCGACTGCACGTCGGCGGCCCCGAGGAGCGGCTCCTCGGGCCGGGCGCCACGCAGCCACTTGGTGTCGAAATCCTCCGTGTAGGTTGCCGCGAGGACGCTGTAGTCGAGCAGGCCCCGCTGCTTCGTGCCGAGGAGGCGCGGGGCAAAGAACGCGAGCGGCATCAGGACGAGCGCCGTCATGCCGAGGACGATCCCGGTGAGCGGGAGCACCAGGCTCTCGAGCTTCACCCCGCTGAACATGACGTCCTCGGCATAGCTCGCGACGAGCATCGCGGAGACGCCGAAGCTGAGCGGCATCAGGTCGGTATGGGCGACCCCGAGTCCGCCGAGTCCCCCCGCCAGGTCCGGATGCGTCGGGACGAGCTTGAGGTTGAGCCGCGCGATCCTCCAGAGGAGGATCCACCAGATGAGCAGGCGCCAGCACCACCGCCACACGAGAAACTGGAACACGGGCAGGCTCACGACCGCGTACCACCAGCCCGCCGGCGTGAAGCGACTCGACGCCCCCTCGGGCGCCATGCGCCAGTGCGAGGCGTCGACCGGCAGGTCGCCGCGCACGCCGCTCAGGATCAGGCCGATCGTCACGGCTACCAGCGCGACCTCGACGAGCAGCGAGTCCCGGCAACGCATGGCGCCGGCCAGGATGCGCTCGAACGAGCGGGCCTCCGCCGGCGGCACGAGTCGAGACGCCACGAGGTGCTCGAGGGCTTCCCGGCCTCGCAGGCCGAAGGTCGCCTCGGCGGCAAAGAACAGGGGGATGGCGACCAGGAATCGGGTGTGCGTGCCGAGGCTCCACGTGAAGGACACCGTGGAGCCGGCTCCATCGTGGATCGCGTTCAGGACGAACAGGGGAATCCACGCGATCGCCGCGAGCGCGAACCCCATCTGGACGAGTCCGCGATTGCCCGGGGCCGCGCCGGCCCACCGCCCGATCCGGTAGAGGGGGCCGCCCTCGACGAGCGAGAAGCGAGCGAGACTCGCGGACGAGATCACGGCGCTACTGCCTGAAGATGACCGAGGCGAGGCCCAGGATGCCGAGGGCGCCGATCAGGGCCGCCATGATCGCCGCCAGCGAATAGGGCACTTTGGCCTCGGCGTACTCGGCGCGCAGGGCCTGCATGCTCTTGCGGTGCTCGATCGTGGCGATCACGAGGGCCAGGAGGCCGATGACGATCATCAGCAGGGCGAAATGCCGGACTCCCAGCCAATGGGGCGGCCGCTCGGCGGCGCCCTCCTGGCGCAGGAACTCGAAGAACTTGTAGATCGTGAAGCCGAACGAGATCAGCGACGTCGCCGTCCTGACCCACGCCATCAACGTCCGCTCGTAGGCGAGGCGCGTGCGGTCGACGGCGAGCCTCGTTGCGTCCGGGATACTCATGAGCCGATCACCCCCTGGCGAATGGCGAACTGGACCAGCTCCGCGTTGCTGGCGAGCCGGAACCGCTCCATCATCTGGTACTTGTGAAAGGCGATGGTGCGCGTGGTGAGGCCGAGCTCCCGGGCGACTCGCCGGCGTTCCTCCTCCTGGGCAATCAGCAGATGGTGGCTGAACTGTCGAAGCCGTTCCTGCGACATCACCTGCTCGGTGACGTCGGTGCTCGCGATCACGGCGCCGCCGCGGCTCCCGCGAAGCCCCATCACCGACAGTCGGTGCCAGCGTTCCTGTCCGGCTCCCTTGACGCCGTACTCGATCTCGATCACCTCGGCCGTCCCTGCGAGCACGGCCTCGACCGCCATCATCACCTCGCCTGCCCCGGTGTCGCCGGCCAGGGCCGCCTCCTCGCAGATCTCGAGATAGTTCGCCCCGACGCCGGCGCGGGCCATCACGCTCTCGTCGCGATCCTCGCTCTGATCGAGCCCGGCGCCGCTGACGGCGAGGACCCGGCCCTCGCTGTCGAGCACGGCCATCCGGCTCGGCAATGCGCGGAGCATCGCCTGCTGGAGCGCCTGGCTGTCCTCGAACTCCACCTCGGCGTGCTTGCGCGCGAGGATCTGGCCGAGCACCTCGGCGATCAACCGCAGCCGATCGACCAGCGCGTCGGACCACCGCTTCTCCTCGCGCACGGTCGCGAGCGACAGCACGCGCTGGGTGGCGCCCTCCTCCACGAGCGGGATCGACGCGTATGAACTGATCCCGAGCGCGGCGAACGACGCGCAGTCGGTCGCGGCCTCCGCCGGCAGCTCGTCCCGCCGCGAGAAGGTGATCACGCGGCCGGCGCCAATCTGGGTCGACAACCATGGGAACGCGTCCACCGGCATCTCCGCGGGGATCTCCGGAATGCCCCACGCGGACCACGAGTAGCCGATCTGCGCCTGGTTGCCGCGCCGGATCAGCTCCAGGAGGGACACGTGATCGGCGGCCAGGAGTTCGCCGACGCGGCGCAGCCCGGCCTCGATCTCGCGATCGATCCGATCCGCGGGAACGTCCGCGAAGAAGCGGGAGAGGCTCGCCAGGAAGGTCTCGAAGCGATACTGATCGTCGAGCTCGCGCTGGACGCGCGCGCGCTTCGCCCGCTGGACGAGGAGCGCGGCGATGAGCACTCCCTGGGCCACGACCAGTGAGAGGCCGATGATGATCGGCCAGCGATACTGATCCCAGACCGAGGGGGAGCGGTACCGCACCCTGCTGCCGGCGGGAAGGCGACGCTCGTCGATGCCCCAGCGCTGGAGCTCGCGCCAGTCGAACAGCAATCGGTTCACGCCCGTCGCCTTCACCGGCGCTTCCGGCAGCGGGGCGCCCGCCAGCAGCTCGGCCGGAAACTGCCCGGTCTGCCGACCGATCATTCCGTAGTCGGTGAGCGACCCTCCGACGACACCCAGCCCCAGGAGCGAGTCGTGGGTGGTGAACATCGGCCTGTTCGCCACCGCCGCGAGGTCGGGGACTACTTCGGGCAGGACATGGGCGCGTCCCGTCCCATCGGTGAACGTGGAGGAGAAGAGGATCACGGTATGCGGGGGCAACGTCGACAGGCGTGCGCGCAGCTGCTCGAGCGGGAGCCCGACAAGCTCGATCACGCGCAGGCGATCGCCCACGCGCGCCAGCGCCTCCAGCCACAGGCTGCGCGAGTACCGGTCCAGTGGGGACGCGCCGGCGACCAGCGCGACACTCTCCGTGTCCGGCAGCGCCGCCAGGGCGGCGTGGATCGTGCCTTCCTCGTCGTACCGCGTCGTCACGGCCGCGGTGTTGGCGGGAAGAGAGAGGCGCTGGAGGCTTCGCTCCTCGATGGCCGCGAAGACGATCGGAATCTCCGGCCACAGCTCCGAGCGAAAACGCAACAGGAATGCGCGCGGCTCCTGACCGCCCGCGATGATCAGATCGAGGCGGGTGGCCGCGTACTTCGCCTTGTACCAGTCGCGGAGCTTCGCCTGCTCCTCGAGCGTCCTGAGCCGCGCGAGATCCGGGTACTCGACGTAGACGGAGCCGCCGGGCGAGAGCGTATCGAGGAGCGCCGCTCGAGTGCCCAGCGCGAACGCGTCGATCCCCGTCTGCGTGCCGGTGGGCTGCCCGGGAAGCAGGATGAGCACGCCCTGCGGCCGCACCTCGGCGGCGTCTGCGCGGGCGGGCGGGGTCGCGAGGAAGAGCCCGGTCAGCCAGAGCACTGACGGCAGCCACCGCGCCAGGAATCGGGTCGCGGCTTGCACACTTGCCATTTGCGTCGATCCCGCTCGAGAGCATATCCGGCCAGGAGATCAGTGTCACCGTGCTGCCCTCCGAGCGGGTGCAAGAGCTCAAGACGCGCCGGCCGAAGTGACGGGTCGCTCCGCCGTCGCGTGAGCGCTGCCCTCCGAGGGCACGTCAGCGCCCCGTAGGCATACGCCGAAAGTCCTATAGCTCACTGTACCGGTAGAAGCGATAAGGGATGAGATCCGGAGGGATCGAAAGGAGACCCTCATGGCACTCAAAGAGTACAAGTCGGGCCAAGCCTTTCCCGGTGTGATCGGCCGCACGTTCGACGTGTCCCAGCCAGCATGGCCGGCCCCCAACCGCGCCCGCGAAGGGGCGCCGAACATCCTGTTCATCGTTCTCGATGACACCGGCTTCGGGCATCTCGGCTGCTACGGCAGCCCCATCCGCACACCCAACCTGGACGCGCTCGCGGCCGACGGCCTCCGCTACAACAACATGCACACGACCGCGCTGTGCTCGCCGTCGCGCTCGTGCTTCCTGACGGGGCGCAACCATCACTCCAACGGGATGTCCTGCATCACGGAGGGGTCGACGGGCTACCCCGGCGGCAACGGCTACATCCCCTTCGAGAACGGAATGCTCTCGGAAATCCTGCTGCAGCACGGCTACAACACGTTCGCGGTCGGCAAGTGGCACCTCACGCCCGCCGAGGCCAGCTCGGCGGCGGGTCCCTTCGATCGCTGGCCGCTCGGCCGCGGGTTCGAGCGCTACTACGGATTCCTCGGCGGCGACACGCACCAGTACTACCCCGAGCTCGTCTGCGACAACCACCAGGTCGAGCCGCCCAGGACGCCGGAAGAGGGCTATCACCTCACGCCCGATCTCGTGGCGCGGGCGAAAGCCATGATCGCCGACGCCAAGCAGGTCGCGCCCAACAAGCCGTTTTTCATGTACTTCTGTCCCGGGGCCATGCACGCGCCTCACCACGTGCCGAAGGAGTGGGCCGACAAGTACAAGACGAAGTTCGACGCCGGCTGGGACGTGTACCGACAGCAGGTGCTCGAGAAGCAGAAAGCGATGGGGGTCCTGCCGGCGAACACCACGCTGTCGCGGCACGATCCCGATGTCCAGGACTGGACCAAGCTGTCGGCCGACGAGCGGCGCCTCTTCGCGCGGATGATGGAAGTCTTCGCCGGCTTCCTCGAGCACACGGACCACCACATCGGCGAGCTGATCGCGTTCTTGAAGGAGCTCGGCGAATACGAGAACACGCTGATCATGGTGATCTCGGACAACGGCGCCAGCGCCGAGGGCGGCCCCACCGGCTCGGTCAACGAGGGGAAGTTCTTCAACAACGTCCCCGACGATCTGCAGCAGAACCTCGCGGCGATCGACGACATCGGCGGCCCCAAGTACTTCAATCACTATCCGTGGGGCTGGACCCACGCGGGCAACACGCCGTTCCGCCGCTGGAAGCGCGAGACCTACCGCGGGGGCGTCTCGGATCCCTTCATCGTCACCTGGCCCAGGGGCATCAAGGCAAGGGGCGAGATCCGGACACAATACTGCCATGCGATCGACCTCGTGCCGACCGCGCTCGACGTGGCCGGCATCGAGCCTCCGACGCAGATCCGCGGCGTCACCCAGTCGCCGATCCAGGGATTCAGCCTCCGATCGTCCTTCGACGACGCCAAGGCCCCGTCGCTGCACGTCACGCAGTACTTCGAGATGTTCGGCCACCGCTCGCTCTACCACGACGGCTGGCGCGCCGTGTGCCCCTGGCCCGGCCCGTCGTTCATCGAGTCCGGGCTCACCTTCGGCGCGCCGATCGACGGGAAGAAGCTCACCGAGCTCGACGCCAAGGGCTGGGAGCTCTACAACCTCGACGAGGACTTCGCCGAGACGACGAACCTCGCCGACAAGGAACGCGACCGGCTGATCGCGATGATCGGGATGTGGTACGTCGAGGCCGGCAAGTACAACGTGTTGCCGATCGACAGCCGCGGCACCCTGCGCCTCGGCGAGCAGCGGCCGCAGATCGCCGTCGACCGCAAGAAGTACATCTACTATCCCGGCACCCAGATGGTGCCCGGCAATGCGGCGCCGCACCTCGTCAACGTTGCGCATTCGGTGTCGGTGCACGCCAGCGTGCCCAAGGGCGGCGCGGAGGGCGTGCTGTTCTCGATGGGCGGCAACGATGGCGGGTTCTCGTTCTACGTGCAGAACGGCAAGCTGACCTACGGGTACAACTACGTTGCCGACAAGCGCTTCACGATACAGTCCGACCGCAGCATTCCCGAGGGCGATCACATCTTCAGCTTCGAATTCACACCGACCGGCAAGCCGGACATCGCCAAGGGGAAGGGGGTTCCGGCGCGCATCCAACTGTTCGTCGACGGCTCGCCCATCGGCAACGGGGATCTGCCGGTGACGATTCCGCTGACGCTGGGCCTGGCGGCGGGCATCTCCATCGGCGCCGACGCCGGGGCACCGGTCATGACCGACTACGCGCCACCGTTTGCATTCGCGGGCACGGTCAAGAAGGTCCTGGTCGACGTGTCGGGCGAGGCGGTCGTGGACAAGGCCGCGAAGATGAGGATGTACCTCGCGCGCCAGTGAGGCGCTCAGACATGACCAGCTCGAACGACGGCGTGCCGGCTGCGAAGGGCCGCGTGGCAGAGCAGGTGCCGCCACGCGGCCACGCCGACGTATCATGCTGAACAGCCTCCTCAGCATTCGCTACGTGTACGTGATCGCGGTCGTGTTCACGCTCATCAGCTCGATCATGTCCCTGATCGTCGGCGTGCGACAGAGCATCGAGGGCTTCACCCATGTCTACCGGTACGCGAGCGGGGAAGAGGTGGCCGCCCCCAAGCTCTCCCTGCTGGACAGTCTCGACTCGTTCCTCGCCGCTCTCGTGTTCCTGATCTTCAGCCTCGGCATCACCAAGATCTTCATCGGGTACGACCACCCCGACGACAATCTCCCAGGATGGCTCCGGATCCGCGAGTTCAAGGAGCTCAAGTTGCTGCTCTGGGAGGCCATCCTCGTCACGCTCGTCGTGTGGTGCATGAGCTCGGTCGCGCGGACCTTCCCTGCGCTGACGTGGGACGCGCTGGTGCTGCCGGCGATCGTGCTTGCCCTTTCGGTCGGGCTGTACCTGATGCAGCGAAACGAGTCATCTGCAGGTAACTCTCACCAAGGGGGACCCCGTGGCTAACGGAAAGAAACCCAACTTCCTGATCATCTGGGGCGACGACATCGGGCAGTCGAACCTCTCGTGCTTCACCAAGGGCGTGATGGGGTACCGCACGCCCAACATCGACCGGATCGCCAACGAGGGCATGCTGTTCACCGACTACTACGCCGAGCAGAGCTGCACGGCCGGCCGCGCGGCGTTCATCATGGGGCAGAGCGTGTTCCGCTCGGGCCTCTCCAAGGTGGGCTTGCCGGGAGCCGCCAACGGCATGCGCGCGGAGGACCCCACCATCGCCGAGCTGCTGAAGCCGCTCGGCTACGCCACCGGCCAGTTCGGCAAGAACCACCTCGGCGACCGGGACGAGCACCTGCCCACGATGCATGGGTTCGACGAGTTCTTCGGCAACCTCTACCACCTGAACGCGGAGGAAGAGCCGGAGCAGCGCGACTACCCGCCGGAGAAGGACTTCCCCGAGTTCCGGAAGCGGTTCGGGCCGCGCGGCGTGCTGCACTGCTGGGCGGACGGCAAGGGCGGCCAGCGCATCGAGAACACGGGCCCCCTGACCAAGAAGCGCATGGAGACGGTGGACGAGGAGTTCCTCGCCGCGGCCAAGGTCTTCATCAAGAAGCAGCACGAGGCGGGCACGCCGTTCTTCGTGTGGTTCAACACCACCCACATGCACTTCCGCACCCACGCCAAGCCTGCGAGCGTCGGCCAGTCGGGCCGCTGGCAGTCCGAGTACCACGACGTGATGATCGACCACGACAAGCATGTCGGCGAGATGCTGGCGCTGCTCGACGACCTCGGGATCGCCAACGACACGTTCGTCATGTACAGCACCGACAACGGGCCCCACATGAACTCGTGGCCCGACGCCGGCATGACGCCGTTCCGCAACGAGAAGAACTCCAACTGGGAGGGCGCGTTCCGGGTGCCCGCGATGGTGCGGTGGCCCGGCAAGATCAAGCCCGGCACGATCTCGAACGAGATCGTCAGCCACCTGGACTGGCTCCCGACGATCCTGGCGATTGCCGGTGAGCCGGACATCAAGGGCAAGCTCCTGAAGGGGCACCGGGCGGGCAGCAAGACGTTCAAGGTGCACCTCGACGGCTACAACCAGATGCCGTACCTGACCGGCGCGGAGGAGAAGAGCCCGCGCAAGGAGTATTTCTATTTCTCGGACGACGGCGACCTGCTCGCGCTGCGCTACGACAACTGGAAGGCCGTGTTCGCCCAGCAGCGGGCGGAGGGGACGCTGCTCATCTGGGGCGAGCGGTTCGTGAGTACGCGCATCCCGTGGCTCTTCAACCTCCGCACCGATCCCTACGAGCGCTCCTCCATCACCTCGAACTCGTACTGGGACTGGTACCTCGATCACATCTACCTGCTCGTGCCGATGCAGGGCTTCGTCGGGCAGTTCCTCGAGACGTTCAAGGAGTACCCGCCGCGGCAGAAGGCGGCGAGCTTCACGATCGACCAGGTGATGGAGCACCTCACCGCGGCGGCGCACGGCGGCGGATGAGGCAGGCCGGAGCGGCGCGATCCACGCTGCTGGACAGACGGCGTTGAGCCGTCGTCCCGCGGCGCGGAGGGCGAGTGATGGACCTTGCGACGTTGGTGCAGCTGGCGATCACGATCAGCATCTGTCTGATCGTGATCAGCCTCGGCCTCGGCTCGACCCACGAGGAGGCGCTGTACCTGTTCCGCCGCCCGGGCGAGCTCGCGCGCTCGCTGATCTCGATGAACGTGATCATGCCGCTCGCCGCCGCCGCCCTGGCGGTGCCGTTCGGCTTCGACCCCGCCATGCAGCTCACGCTGATAGCCCTGGCCGTCTCGCCGGTTCCGCCGATCCTGCCAAGGCGAGAGGTGAACGTGGGTGGGCGCGCCTCGTATGCGGTCGGCTTGCTGACGGCGGCGGGCTTGCTGGCCATCGTCTACGTCCCAGTCGCCCTGAGCCTGCTCGGTCGCCTCTTCGCGGTTGACGTGCACATGCCGGTGCACGTCGTGGCGCGCATCGTTCTGATCACGGTCCTGGGGCCCCTGGCGACAGGAATTATCGTGCGCCGGCTGGCCCCGGCCCTGGCGGCGCGAATCGCCCGACCGATCGCTCTCGGAGCTTTCGTCCTGCTTGGACTCGGCGTCGTCATGGTCCTGCTCAACGCCTGGCCGGCGGCCTGGGCGCTGATCGGCAGCGGTCGGGTGGTCGCGCTCGTGGTTTTCGTCGTCATCGGCCTCGTCGTCGGGCAGCTCATGGGCGGTCCGCGCCCGGAGGACCGCACGGTGCTGGCGCTCTCGACGGCCCTGCGTCATCCGGGCATGGCGCTGGCGATCGCGGGGACGCTCTTTCCGGAGCATCAGAAGCTCGTCATGGGTGTTCTGGTCCTCTACCTGATCGTCGGTCAGCTGGTATTGATTCCGTACCTCATCTGGCGGCGCCGCCAGCCAGTCGGCGTCGGCAGCGTGGCCCGATCATGACGCGCACTGGTCGACGGCGCTCGCGATGCGCAGGAAATGAGGGACGAACATGGCTCACGTGCAACCGAAGGTCGTGAACGCGCCCGCCCCGGAAGTCGTGCCTGGTCCCCCGCCTCATCCCGACATGGTGTGGATTCCGGGCGGCACGTTCGAGATGGGTTCCGCGGACCACTACCCGGAGGAGCGCCCGGTCCACCGGGTCGCCGTCGACGGGTTCTGGATCGACCGGTGTCCGGTCACGAACGAGCGCTTTCGCCGCTTCGTGGAGGCTACGGGCCACGTCACGTTCGCCGAGATCCCACCGAATCCGGAGGACTACCCTGGCGCCCTTCCTCACATGCTCTTCGCGGGGTCTCTCGTCTTCGTGAAGGCGGGCGGTCCCGTCGACCTCCGCAACTTCGGCAACTGGTGGACGTTGATGCCCGGAGCCGAATGGAGACATCCGGGCGGCCCGCAGAGCTCGATCGGCGGGCGGAAGCGGCATCCCGTGGTGCACGTGACGTTCGCGGATGCCGAGGCGTTCGCCCGGTGGGAAGGCAAGGAGTTGCCCACGGAGGCGGAATGGGAATTCGCCGCCCGCGGCAGCCTCGAGCGCGCCGAGTTCGCATGGGGCGACGAGCTGACCCCGCGAGGCCGACACATGGCCAACACGTGGCAGGGCGAGTTCCCCTGGCAGAATCTCCTCGCCGATCGCTACGAGGGCACGTCCCCCGTCGACGCCTTCCCGCCGAACGGCTACGGGATCCACGACATGATCGGCAACGTGTGGGAGTGGACGACCGACTGGTACCGACCCCAGCACGACGCCGATCAGATCGACACGTGCTGCATCCCCCACAACCCGCGCGGCGGGAGCAAGGCGGACAGCTACGATCCGTGCCAGCCCGCGATCCGGATCCCCCGGAAGGTGCTGAAGGGGGGGTCGCATCTGTGCGCGCCGAACTATTGCCGGCGCTACCGTCCCGCCGCGCGCTATCCTCATCCGGTCGACACGTCGGCGTCCCACGTCGGATTCCGCTGCGTGGTACGCGCGAAGCCGGCGGCGGGTTGAGGACGACCCTGCCGGCGACTCGACGGCGGGGCCATCCTGAACGATCGGGGGATTTCATGCGGGCGCGCACACTGTCCACTCTGGCCATCACGCTGTTCATGTGGAGTCTCGACGTCGGCGCGATCGCGCGCGCCCAGTCGGGCTTCGAGGCGCCTCCGGTCCTGAAGGCGAGCGACCTGGCGCCGCCCACCATGCTCAACGGTCCGAGGTTCACCGTCGACGAGCGTGTCCAGATAGCCAACCTCCTCCCGCGCTTCGTCGTCCGGTCCGACTTCGGCGTCTTCGAGGCGCACGGCCGCGACATGCTCGGCGTCAGGGTCATCGAGGTCGGCGCCCTCGAGCAGCTCGAGAAGACGTCCAAGACGGAGGAGTTCCTTCGCGCGGCCGGGACCGCTGCGGCGCGCCCGGTGAGGGCGGCGGCCAACATGGTGATGAACCCCGTGGAGACGGTCAAGGGCGCCCCCGCCGCCATCGGCCGCTTCTTCGACCGCGTGGAGCTCGGCGCCAAGAGCATCGCCGGCGCCAGCAAGACGGAGGGGACCACCGCAGACAAGACCGCCGCGGTCACCAAGCGCGTCGGCGGCGTGACCGCGGACGTCCTGGGCTACGAGCAGGAGCGGCGGGCGCTGGCCAAGCGCCTCGGCGTGGACCCGTACACGACGAACCACGTGCTTTCCGAGAAGATGAACGACCTCGCCTGGGTGGCATTCTCGGGCCGGGTGGGATTGAACACGGTCGTCGCCGTGGTCGTGCCCTTCTCCATGGCGATCTCCGCGACGTCGATCACCAACGACATGGTCTGGGACATGAAGCCGGCGGATCTGCTGAACCTCGACGAGCAGAAGCTCAAGGACATGGGGATCCCCCAGGACCGGGCGACGGCGCTGCTCCACAACCAGTGGTACTCGATCACCGCTCTCACGTCGCTGGTCAACAGCCTCGAGACCTTGAAGGGTGCGGAGGGCCGCGATCAAGTTGTGGCCTTCGCGGCCGCGGCCGCCACCGAGGATCGGGCGCGGCTCATCGTCGCCGCCGCCGAGATGCTCGCGCGCTATCACACGACGGTCGCGCCCATCGCTCAGGTGTCCGCGCCCGGGCCGATCGTGGCGCGCACGAAGTCCGGCGCGATGATCGTCCCTGCGCCGCTCGACTACGTGCCGTGGACCGAGGTGGTGGCCAAGTTCGCCCTGAGGCCCGACCTGAAGATGAAGGACCGCACGGTCTGGTTGACGGGGACGCTCACGCCGAGAGCCCGGCAGGAGTTCGCCGCCGCGGGCTGGACCGTGCTGGAAAACTCGACGACGGGCCGGTGAGGATCTCAGCGGCGTGCGTCGTGGGAGAGCGCCGTAGTGAACTCGGCAAGCGAATCCGACGGGACCGCTGAACGGGTCGGGAGGACGTCGATGAATCACCGCGTACGAATCGGAACGTGGGCGCTCGTGACGACAATGGCCTTGCTGACCGCACTGGTGAGCACCACCCCCCTCTATGCTCAGGTGCCAGGGGTCCAGATCCCTGGCGTTGGATCCCTGCCGACCGGGGGGTTCTCCAAGGATGCGCTCCTGAAGCAGGCGAAGGACCTCGTGTCGGAGCTGACGTCGATGAAGAACAGCGGCAAATTGCTGCCGGAGCAAGGCCGCCAGGTGGATGACCTCTTGCCGAAGGCCACCGCGCTCACCGGCGAGCTCGAGCAGCCCCAGCTCGACGCCACGCGGCTCCCGGACCTGGCCAGCCGTCTCGGCGACGTGCAGAAGCAGACGGCGTCGCTCAAGAGCCTGATGCGCTAGGCGGCGCCAGTAGAGCGTCCCCCAGCTCGACCGGTTCAGAGCGTCCCCGGCCCGAGAACAATCCGGCGCCGATCGGAGAGCCCGGCGTCGGCCCGAGTCACTCCGCCGATTCATGGGCACGGGGCAGGCGACGATCGCCTGCCCCGCACACCGTTCTGCTCGACCGCGGTTTGCCGCTTGCGGTCAGTCGTTGTCCACGATCGTGACCATCGCGCTGCTCGGAGCGCCGACGATGTAGGCCGAGTTGGCGCTCAGCGTCGCGACGACCGTCTCGTTCGCCTCCGCGAGCGTGTCGTTGATCGGCACGACCTTGAACGTCGCCGACGCCGCTCCGACCGCGATCTTCACGCTGCCGGTCAGCGTCTTGTAGTCCGCGCCGTTGCTCGCCGTCCCCGCCAGCGTGTAGAGGACCGTCAGCGCCGTCGACTTGCTTCCCGTCCGCGTGACCTTGAACGCGCCAGACGCCAGCCCGGCCTCGGCCGCCGTCGGATCGGACGCAATGATCGTGACCGTCGGCTTCTGGTCGTTGTCCACGATCGTCACGGTGGCGTTGTTCGGCGACCCGATCACATAGGCCGCGTTGGCGCTCAGCGTGGCCACCACGGTCTCGTTCGCCTCCAGGGTCGTGTCGTTGATCGGCGTCACCTTGAACGTGGCCGATGCCGCCCCCGCGGGGATGTTCACGCTTCCCGGTAGCGTCTGGTAGTCGGCGCCCTGGGCGGCCGTTCCCGTCAGCGTGTAGAACACCATCAGCGCCCCGGACGTGCTCCCGGCCCGAGTCACCTTGAACGTTCCCCCGGTAGCTCCCTCTTCCGTCGCCGTCGGATCCGGGGACGTGATCGTCACCGTCGGCTTGTCGTTGTCGGCAATCGTGACGGTGGCCGTCTTGGGCGTCCCCAGCGTGTAGCCGCTTCCGGCCGTGAGCGTGACGATCACGGTCTGGGCCCCTTCGATGAGCGCGTCGTCGACCGGCGTCACGACGATCGGCGCCGAGGTGGCGCCGGCCGCGATGAACACCGTCCCGCTGAGCGCGGTGTAGTCGGTGCCGTTCGTCGCGGTCCCGCCCACCGAGTAGTTCACCGTGAGCGCTGCCGTCGTCGAGCCGGTGCGCGACACCGTGAACACCCCGGGGTCCGGCCCCGCTTCGCTGGCCGACGGGTCGGTGGCTGCGATGGTCATCACCGGGGTGACGTACGGGGTGGCGGTCACGGTCATCGAATAACGGTTGCAGCTGCCGCCCCCGAACCCGAACACGCGGACGTAGTAGGTCCCGGCGGCCAGGTTCCGATTGATGGTTTCCGAGTTCGACGTGGACGTCGATGACTGAAGCACCGTGTTGCCGCTGTTCCGCAGGTCCATGTCGACGTCGCCGGAGGCGTGCGAGAACGCGATGCCGATGCTCACGTCCGACTGCTGGGCCAGCGTGAACTTGTAGAAGTCCTGGTCGGCATCTGAGTCGAGGCTCAGGCTGCCATGGCTGAACGGCAGCGAGATCGCCCGGGCGGCGGCGAACGAGTCGTTGGGCTCCAGCGAGTCGCGCTCGAGCAGGATGCTGAACGGCTGGGGATCGGGAGACCCGTTGGAAAAGGCCACCGCGTTGTTGCCCTCGAACCGCTCGATGTAGTTGTTGAGGTCGTCGATGACTCCCCCGAAGTAGTACGTGCCGCAATCGTTCACGAACGGGACGCCCACGCTCCAGTTGAACGTGCTGAACGTGAAGCGGCCGAAGGAGGGGTACGTCCCCGAGTTGAGCAGCTGATCGCCGGTGGAGATGATCGAGTTCGTCGACATGTAGGCCCCGAAGCGCAGCGGCCCGGTGGCGAACGTGCCGCGGTTCTCCACCGTGATGTTGTTGAAGGTGATCGTGTCTCCCACCCGGGCCGTGGTCGGGCTCGAGGTCATCCACAGCGGGACGCTTCCGTTGTGGTACTTGTTGTAGATCACCATGTCGTACTCTTGGACATGGGTCGCGTTCTGGCGCACACCTTCCTTGTCGTCCATGTAGAGGGTCTCGCCCCGCAGGATCTTGTCCGTTCCGCTGTTCTGCATGGACAGGTAGCTGTTGTAGTGGTCCAGCCCACGGATGTGGCCGGCCTCATGGAGCACCGTGGACTGGAAGAAGTTGTTCGCGTCGGGGACAAGCTGCCACGCCAGAGCGGAGTTGAGCATCATGTCGCACTCGTCGTAGCGGCCGGTCGAGCTGTTGATGAAGCAGACCGTCCACGCGAGGGCGGACGCATAGGACAGGCCGTAGACCGAGTTCAGGCCGGCCTCCCCGAGAAACCCCATCGTGCTGCGGCCATCGTCGGCGCTGAAGCTGAACACCGGGCTCGTGCTGATGCGGAACGGGTGCGAGTTGTCGGTCGTATCGACCTCGTTCCATTCGGACAGCTGGAACTGCGCTGGGGCCGACCAGGTGGCGGCCGGCAGGAACACATCGTCCATCACGATGTTGTTGGCGTCCGGCCAGAAGTTGCCGATCACGTACGACCAGCCATCCCGGGGCCGACCGAACTGGAATGCCGTCAAGACCACGATGATGCTCAGGACGACGGCGGACAGGCGTCTCGGTCTCATGGTGTCCCCCTGTGCGGTCACGGTGGGCGTCACGGGCGGATCCGCGATCGGATCGCGTTCCTGAACTCGCCGACGGTCATCAACGGCTCCGTCGAGTACCAGTAGCGCTGCGTCTCGGGGCTCATCTCGGCTCGCACGCCGACGCGATCAGCCGCCGGAGGACCGATCGGCTGCGCGCCCGACGCCGGCCGCTGCGGGTTGTGGCGAGTGACGACGCGGTCGTTCTCGATGCCGAGGACGTGGTCCGAGTCCGCCCTCGTCACTACCTGCAGGCCGGACTGTGGGTCCTCGACGACCCGGAAGAATCCCTGGTTGACCCCCACGACGGGATCGGCGGCCGCGCGGTAGCCGTTGCGCAGGAACAGCACGTACTCGCCGCCGACCTCGAACCTCGGCATGCCCGCGACCACGGCCACCCGGCCGTCCATCGCGCCGCCCGCCACGACGAACTCGATCTCCTTGGCGGCCGCCCCCTTGATGGGCACCGTCGTCTCCATCCGTACGCGGGTGAAGATCATCCGGCCCGGACGGCTCCCGGCCTCGACAGGAGGCGCCGGAGTCGTCCCGAGCTGCTGGCCGGCGCCCCCCTCCGGCCGCGCCGCCGGCGGCACCGACGTCTCCGCCCCTCTCCCGCTCTCGGGCGCAGCGACTCCGCCGTGGCGGAAGGTCTCGAGCGCGAGAACTCGGCCCTGAACGATCAGCGCTGACTCCTTGACCATGTCGTCGAACCCGATCCGGTATGCCGTGACTCCAGCCGAGTCATCCGGGAATGCTCCGTGGATCGAGACGACGCTGATGAGGAATGCCGTGACAAGAACCCTGTTCATGTGATCTCCTTCCCCCGCCTTCGTGCAGTGCCCTCAGTTCGCTCCGTGTCCTGCATGCCGTGCCGTCAAGAACCTCTGGGGGTCACCTCCTCGCTGGATTCGTCGATTCAGTCTGTCGGTCGCGATCATCCGACGCTCGCGCGTGAGCCGAATATGATGACGCCATGGAATGATGTCAATGAAAACGTGTCCATACAGTCATTTCGGGTGTGTCCATACAGTGTCATCAGACGTGTCGATTCCGTCCGTAGATACCATTTTGAGACTGTCACATTCTGTGGCATCTCAGCATAAGACAGACTGTAACAGCCACACTAGAACACTTCTTGGTGTTGATCATTTTGTGTACTGTGAAGATGTGTTCACGCCACTGCAACACATGATGCCGTCCACTCAGTACACACGTCGCTCCGGTGCGTTCAGCGCCGACCCACTGCGTACCCGAGAGTTCATTCACTCGACTCATCGCCCGCCGACCTGTCCTTCGCCCGTCGCGCGCGACACGCCGACGAAGCTGGTGCGCTCGATCTCGCTCATGGTGACGAGCGCTCCGGCTTCTTCCTACATGCACGAGCGTGTGCGCTGCGTGTGCCACGCGTGAAAGAATCGTGGCCGGCCCCGCGAGCGTCCGGCTCGCTGCGAGATCCGGCGCGCCCTCTCAGGCACGGGGACGGTCTCTCGACGCGCTTTCGCCGCTCTGCACCGGGTGCCCTATCCTGGCGGGGAGCGTGGACGAGCCCCTTTTCGAGGGCTAAAAATGACTAGCATGGACACCTACGACGTGGCGATCCTCGGTGGTGGTTCGGCGGGGGAGTACATCGCCTCGCTCCTGGCCGACGGCGGCAAGCGCGTGGCGGTGGTCGAGGCGAGGCTGGTCGGCGGGGAATGCCCGTACTTCGCCTGTATTCCGAGCAAGGCGATGCTCGCGGCGGCCGAGCTGCGCCACAGCATTCGCCACGCCGCCGTGATGGCGGGCGCGGTCAGCCATCCGCTCGCGCTCGACGGCGACCGCGAGGCGTACGCCGCGGCCGTGGCGCGGCGCGACGTCGTCGCGGAGCGTCGCGACGACGCCGGCGCGGTGGAGCGCCTTCGAGCCAAGGGCGTCAGTGTGCTCAAGGCGCGCGGGCGCATCGAGGCGCCCGGGGTGCTCGACGCCGGCGGAACGCACATCGGCTGGCGCGATCTCGTCATCGCGACGGGCGCCAGGTTCCACGAGCCGAGCATTTCCGGACTTCGGGCCATGCCCACCTGGACGAGCGAGGACTTCTACTCGACCGGCGAGCTTCCCGCCTCGGCGGCCATCATCGGCGGCGGCGCCGTGGGCTGCGAGATCGCGCAGGTGCTCGCGCGCTTCGGGTGCCGCGTGACGCTGGTCCAGCACGCGCCGCAACTGCTCTCCCGCGAAGAGCCCGCCGTGGCCGCGGCGCTGGCGACGGCGCTCAGGGACGATGCGGTCGACGTCCGGCTCGGCGTGGAGGTGGCGAGCGTCTCCGCAGTTCCCGGCGGCATGGAGCTCATCCTGGACGACGGGACATCCGCGACGGTCGAGCGGATCATCGTGGCCGCGGGCAAGCGGCCCAACACGAGCGGCATCGGGCTCGAGCGGATCGGGATCGAGCCCGACACTCGCGGCGCCCTACCCGTCGACGATCGGTGCCGTGTCGCCGGACGGACGAACGTCTGGGCCGCCGGAGACGTCACGGGCCTCGCCCTCTACACGCACACCGCCAACTACCATGCCCGGACGATCGGCGCGAACCTGCTCGGCCGGGACGTGCGTGCCGATCACCGCGCGATTCCGCGAGGGGTCTACACCGAGCCCGCCGTCGCCTCGGTCGGTCTCACCTCCGTGGCCGCCCGCGCGGAGGGTCACGACGTCGCCGTGGCCACGTTTCCACTCACCGAGACCGCGCGCGGATTCGTGCGGGGCGACCGGATCGGTCTGCTCGTGCTCGTGGCCGACAGGAGCGCTCGCGTCCTCCTCGGCGCGGCGGCCGTCGGATCGCACGTGGAGGAGTTGATCGGCGAAGCGGCCCTGGCCATTCGCGCGAAGGTCCCGCTCGACGTCCTGGTCGACCTGGTCCATCCGTTTCCCACGTACAGCGAGGCCTACGAGCCGCCGCTTCGCGAGCTTCGCTGACGCGGGCGGGGCTTCCTCGAAACCCGGCCCGGGCGTGGCTCGGATCTCGTACGTTCGCCTTGATCGACCATCCGCGCCGTGTCACGCTACAAGCGGAGCGGATCAGGCGCACCGAATCAGGCGGGGCGAATCAAGCGCAGCGAATCAGGCGGAGGGCGTCAACAATCACGCGAGTGGGCGGGGCCGGCGCGGAGTCGGATGGCGAACCAGCCGAGCAGTCTCGGCCGGAGCGAATCACGCGGACGCGCGATCCGCGGACGTGACGCACGCGAACACGAGCACGAAGGAGGGTGACATGTCCCATCAGGGGTTTTCCCACGTCGGTCTATCCACGCTCGACCTCGACAAGACGCGCGAGTTCTACGAGAAGACGCTCGGGTTCAAGGCGGTGCGCTGCGACATCATCAAGGTGAAGGAGGGCGGGCAGATCCGCCACGCCTTCTTCGACACCGGCAATGGCCAGCTCATCGCGTTCATGGAGGCGCGCGGCGTGCCGGGCATTCCCGCGCACTACGACGCCGGCATCAATCGCGGGCTCGGCGTCCCGAGCGTCTTCTACCACTTCGCGTTCGAGGCAGGCTCGGAGGCGGGACTCGACGAGAAGCGGCGCGAGCTGCTCGCCAAGGGCGTGGACGTGACCGACGTGGTCGATCACGACTGGGCCAAATCGATCTACTTCAAGGATCCGAACGGCGTCCAGCTCGAGTACTGCTGCTACACGCGCGCGCTCGACGCGAACGACGCGCGCATGCAGGACCGCTTCGAGCTGTCGATCCGACGCCTGGGCCTCGAAGATCCCGACGCGCTCAAGTCGAGGAACGACGTGGTGGGCGCGAAGGACGCCGAGCAGCTGGTGAAGGCCTAGCCGTTTCAGCGGCGCGAGCCTTCCGCTCGCGCCGCTGACACTCCAGTTCACGTCACGGTGAGCCGAACGCCATTGGCCGGCAGGCGCCTCCGGCTCACGAGTCCCCCCACTCGATCGTCCAGCGGTGGACGCTGATCTCGCCGATGCCCTCAGCCTGGCCGTAGGCGAACAGCAGGCG
>Ga0187894_10001014_pt1 | contig 37386 bp, 28 predicted proteins | sample GBC1701081metaG_FD_136650 | JGI IMG/M metagenome (GOLD analysis project Ga0187894, IMG submission 136650) | White microbial mat communities from a lava cave in the Kipuka Kanohina Cave System on the Island of Hawaii, USA - GBC170108-1 metaG ... | reverse complement strand
CTTGTAAAGCAGCCTTGAGCTGAGCACATTCAGCCGTGCGTTCGTGTATGTGCTGTTGGAGTTCCGCCTGCGTCTGACGAAATGTCGCTTCCTCTTGTTGGTGTTCAGTGAGGGTGTGTTGTAGTGCAGCCTTGAGCTGATCACGTTCAGTGGTGCGCTCCTGAACATGATGCGCTAACTCCTCGCGTATCTGCCGTGATGTCTCCTCTGCCTGTTGGCGTTCCTCCAGCTCCGCTTGTAGGGCTGCCCGCAGCTGCTCGAGTTCAGCCGCTCGTTCCTGTTCCCGTCGTTCGAGTTCAGCGGTGTGCTCCTGGATGCGCTGCGCTAACTCCTCACGTATCTGGCCTACCGTCTCTTCCGTCTGCTGACGCTCCGCTAGTGCGGCTTGTAAAGCAGCCTTGAGCTGAGCACATTCAGCCGTGCGTTCGTGTATGTGCTGTTGGAGTTCCGCCTGCGTCTGACGAAATGTCGCTTCCTCTTGTTGGTGCTTCTTCAGTTCATCTTGCGAGGTGGCTATGGTGTCTTCGAGATCTGTTACACGTTCCCGTTCTTGTCTTTGACGCTCCAATTCTTCCCGGGCTTGGTTTAGCTGCTTTTCGAACTGTTCACGTTCCAACGAATCAGCTTGTAAAGCAGCCTTGAGCTGATCACGTTCAACCGTGCGTTCGTGTATGCGCTGTTGGAATTCCGCCTGTGTCTGACGAAACCTCTCTTCCGTTTGCTGACGCTCCGTCCGCTCCGCTTGGAAAGCTGCCCGCAATTGTTCGAGTTCAGCAGTATGCTCTTGGGTGCGCTGCTCTAAATCCTCTTGGGTCTGGCGTAGGTGGTTGGCAAGTTGATGACGCTCGGTCAGTTCACTTTGTAAGGCAGCCTTAAGCTGGTCACGTTCAGCCGTACGTTCGTGAAGAAGAAGCGAGATCTCACGATTTCTAACCAGTGCTTCTCCTCCCTGCACAGATTCAGTGGGAACTCTCTCAGGAAGATTGCCTTTTCGGCCATTGTCCCATGTTGGCGTTTCAACCTGTGATCTTCCTGTACTTTGCTTGATGCTAACAACAGATCCCGATGTCGAGAATTGGGCCTGTTCCCGAACGACACGTAGGGCTGGGGGAGACTGAGATGGAGAGACTTCAGGACTAGGTTGATTCGAGTGTGTGGTAGAAGAAAGATGCACTGCAATCTTCCGCAGAAGTATATCTCTCTGTATGGGCTTGATCAGATAATCAGCAGCGCCAAGCGCAATAGCTTTAGCTTTTTCCTCTCCCTCTTCCTGAGCGGTGACAAAGATGATGGGGATAGTAGAAAATTCAGGACTTGCTTGGAGTCGGGAACAGAATTCATATCCGTCCATGTCCGACATGATTGCGTCAAGGAGAATGAGGTCAGGTCTGGTATTCCGCAACGTGAGTAGAGCTCGAGCGCCGCTGTCGGCCGTAATCACCGAATACCCATTATTGACCAACGAGCGTTCCAAGGCTCGGAGGGTCACCTTGTCGTCGTCAACGCACAGGATGACCGGTGTCGTGGAGCCGTCCATGAGCTTTTTCCCCCATCACAAAAGAAGCCTGCTTGGCAGGGGTTCTATGTGTCTGATACTCTTTTGTCCCATGTCTGCAGCTTCTCTCTCCCCATCGGCAGCTCTCCTTTATTGTTTACTTCCAAAGCAAGGCGTATGTCCACAGAAAATGACTTTACTCTCATGTCCGTGGCCATCCCATCTCACTTTAGGGGAAGAGGAGAAATCATCCTTCTTTCACGCGTTCTGTTGCTCGTTGCGAGCTTGCTAATGCGCCTAAAAAAGGATATGCGAGGGCGTTAGACGCTGTTCCTCTTAGCCGCTCGCGCGGGGAGCGATCGGCGGAGGCTCGAGAAACTTTAGTGAAGTAATTGATTTCTGTCTAGACGGCGGGTTACAATTCTTAAGGCACGACTCTATCTTGAGAAAACGTCAGTATGAGCGGAAGGAGGAGGAACTGTATGAAGGGGTCAAGAACGTTGATTGGAAGTGCTGTAGTGATAGGGTTGCTTTATCCAGGGTTGAGCGGCGCGCAACCGGCAGGCAAAACAAAGAGTGGCGAGTTTGCTAGAGGCGTCGTCGCTCCGCTCCTTAGTGTCGGTTATTTCCCCATCAAATTTGCCACGGGAGTAGCAGGAGCTGTTCTTGGGGGAGTGAGCGGCTTTCTCACCGGCGGTAACGAGCGTGCGGCCGAAGGGATCTGGCATCCTATGACAGGCGGCACGTACTTCATTACTCCTGCGGTGCTGGATGGGGAGCGCCCATTTTTACCTTTTGATTACGGACCGAGTGCGCCTCCACGATCGACATACTCCGGGTACATGCAACCCTAGGTCCTCAGAAAAATAATAATGCCTTTGAGTTGAAGAGGCATGTACTTAACAAGGCTACGCATCTCGATTGCCCTCAGCTTAACATTACTTGCGCCTTTACCGTCAGGTTGCTGCTCTTGGGTGAATCTACGATAAATCCTTTAGACCGAGTCACACCCAAGGAAAGGTATATCCAGCCGTTGGTGCGTGAACGAGCTGAGAGCGAACAGCGCGAAAATTATAGAGGGACAGTTCAACTCTGTTCCTCTGTCCCACCTTTCTAGAGTCTTCTAATGTTTGTTTTCATCCGCCTTTGTTATCGAGTTTCGCGCGATTTCTCGAGTGAGAAGTTCCAGACTTGACAGCATAACCAAAGGAGGATAGAAAAGCCGTGCCTTTTAATCTAGCCCCGCGAGGTTAGGAAGGGTGAAGACGAACATCAACAACCATCTCCTCCATATGCTCCTGATAACGGCCTCCTTGAAAGTTCAAGGGGGCCGTTTTTTTCTCTACTGATGAGTACGAAACTTATTCGCATAGCTCTCGACCGGGAAGCAATCCGGCGTGTCTTGACGCGGATTGCACATGAGATCCTTGAAAAGAACCAGGGGACAGAACAATTGGCGCTGGTGGGGATTCATACTCGCGGAGTTGATCTTTCGCGACGCCTCGCCAGGCGAATTGAAGACGGAGAAGGTGCCAAGGTTCCCTGTGGAGAAATCGATATCACACTATACCGAGATGACGCAGGGCGAAACCGCACTCGCCCTGAGGTGCGAGGGACTGAGATTCCTTTTAGAGTCGATGACATGCGCATCATTCTGGTCGACGATGTCTTTTATACCGGCCGGACCATACGAGCGGCAATGGATGCTCTCATCGATTTTGGTCGGCCACGGAGTATTCAACTGGCCGTGCTCGTTGATCGTGGCCATCGTGAATTGCCAATTCGTCCAGATTACGTTGGGAAAAACTTACCGACTGCACTCAATGAACATGTCCATGTCCACCTTATCGAACATGATGGAATTGATGAAGTCGTGATCGAGTAAGTAAGAGAGGTACCGTCGTGACGTTTACACAGCGCCATTTGCTCGGGATTGAAGGTCTCTCGAAAGGAGAGTTACTCTTTCTCCTCGACACAGCTGAGTCTTTTCGCGAGATTTCTGAGCGTGAAGTTAAGAAAGTACCAACTCTGCGCGGGAAGACAGTGATTAATCTCTTTTATGAGCCGAGCACCCGCACGCGTACGTCATTCGAGATTGCGGCAAAACGATTATCAGCAGATGCTATCAATATTACGGCTTCTGCCAGCAGTGTTGCGAAAGGTGAAAATTTGCTCGATACGGCTCGTAACCTTATTGCTATGCGACCGGCTGCGATTATCATCCGTCATCCCTCCTCCGGAGCCCCTCACTTTCTTGCCCGTCTCGTTGATTGTCCAGTCATTAATGCTGGTGACGGGACACACGAACATCCAACTCAGGCTTTGCTCGATATGTTAACAATTCGCGAACGAAAAGGGCACTTCGACGGATTAACGGTGGCGATTGTCGGCGACATTCTTCACAGCCGAGTCGCGCGGTCCAACCTACTGGCGTTGACGACATTAGGCGCGAACGTGCGCTTGGTTGGACCTCCTACCCTGTTGCCTCCAGAGTTTCGCTTATGGGGGGCGGCACTGCACTCCGATCTCCGAACTGGCTTAGGCGGTGCTGATGTTGTGATGGCGTTGCGTCTACAACATGAGCGTCAAGCCCGTAACTTCTTTCCTAGTGTGGAGGAATATTCACGGCGTTTTTGTATTACCCCTGTAGCACTGGCCGAGGCGAAAGCTGATGTCCTTATCATGCACCCAGGACCAATGAACCGTGGAATCGAAATCGATTCTCGAGTAGCAGACGGACCGTATTCTGTGATTCTGGACCAAGTGACTAATGGAGTGGCAGTGCGGATGGCGCTGCTCTACTTGCTAACGATGCAAGGGAAAAAAGTTCAGGAGGAACCGATGGATCAGTTGCGAGAGGAAACACCGTCGCGGCGTTATGCCGCGAGACAATAAAGACAATGACAGGCGACAGCAGTGGAACTCATATTTTCGCAACACTACTTTTAGGCTTCATATTGTGATCCCTGCATGTTTAAGGGGCCGTCTCAATTGTGAAAGCCTCTCATGAGAATTGTTATTCGCGGCGGGATTGTTGTTGACCCGATGAATCAACTGGAGGTCGCTCGTGACCTCTTGATCGAGCACGGAACGATCCAAGCGATTGGTAAACCTGAGAGTTTCCAGGATGTTAGCGGAACTACCCTTGATGCTTCTCATTTAGTCGTCGCTCCTGGCCTTATCGATATGCATGTTCACCTCCGCGAACCTGGATACGAGTATAAAGAAACAGTGTTAACCGGAACTCAATCAGCTGTAGCTGGCGGGTTCACCAGTGTCGCTTGTATGGCGAATACCAACCCCGTGAATGATAATGGGGCCGTTACACGATACATTATTGAGCGAGCACAGATAGCGAATCTCGCACGTGTCCTGCCTATTGGCGCCTTGTCAAAAAAGCTCGAGGGAAAAGAGTTGGCAGAAATTGACGAAATGGTTGAGGCCGGTGCTGTTGCCATCTCTGATGATGGTCGCCCGGTTATGGATGCCAACCTCATGCGTCGCGCGTTAGAGTACTGCTCAATGGTTAATGTCCCGATCAGCGTACACGAAGAAGACTTGCATCTCGCAGCCGGCGGAGTGATGAATGAAGGACCCAGGGCACTTAGCTTGGGACTTCGTGGGATTCCCAATGCAGCAGAAGAAGTGATGGCCGCACGCGATATCGCTCTTGCTCGACTGACGAAAGGACGCGTGCATATTGCGCATGTGAGCACTCGGGGAACTGTGGCTTTGCTTCGTCATGCAAAAGAAGAAGGGCTCCCTGTGACTGCCGAAGCGGCACCGCATCACTTTACCCTTACAGAAGAAGCAGTGACTGGATACAACACCAACGCCAAGATGGCCCCCCCTTTACGCCTACCCGAAGACGTCCAGGCGATAAAGGAGGGATTGTGTGATGGAACGATCGATGCGATCGCAACTGACCATGCTCCTCATCATCACGATGAGAAAGAAGTAGAATTCGATCAAGCGGCGAATGGCATCGTCGGTTTAGAGACGGCGCTCCCATTAACCCTCAAGCTGGTAGAGTCTAGAGTCTTATCGCTTTCCGAAGCGATACGGAAGCTAACCGTCAATCCTGCACGCATTTTAGGACTGCCCTACGGTACGCTTTCGCCTGGTTCCCCCGCTGATATCGTTATCTTTGACCCTGGACGTTCCTGGCGAGTCGAAGCTAGTAAACTACGTTCGAAAAGCAAGAATACGCCATTTGATGGATGGGATCTGAAGGGAAGGATCATGTTGACCCTGGTTGGCGGACGAGTGGTATATGACGGAAGATAAGCAAGTGACGAGCCGATCCAAATAGTTAATCGGAAGGAGCGAGGTAACGATTCACCGCACGGGAAAAATGTCTAGATTAGAAATCCTGATTCTGTATTCTAGACCTTTGCGATCAGAATTGATTTGGGGAAACCGAGCTTACACATATGAAAGCAATCCTCGCATTAGCTGATGGGACAGTCTTCATTGGTACTTCGTTCGGTGCTGAAGGCGAAGCGATCGGCGAGGTTGTCTTCAATACCTCTTTGACAGGGTATCAGGAAATCCTCACTGATCCTTCATATAAAGGGCAAATTGTGACCATGACGTACCCTGAGATTGGGAACGTTGGGGTCAATCCTGAAGATGTGGAATCCCGTCAGCCTTTCGTTGAGGGATTTATCGTTAAGGAATATTGGGAGCGACCGAGTAATTGGCGGGCACAGCGGAGTTTGGCGCACTATCTGCGCGAGCATAATATTGCCGGGATTCAGGGCATCGATACGCGTGCGTTAGTACGCCACCTCCGAGATTATGGCGCCCAACAGGGGGTGATTTCGACGAGCGAGCTTGATCCACAGTCACTGGTGGAAAAAGCGAAAGCTGCTCCCGGCTTGGTTGGCCGTGATCTCGTAAAGGAAGTAACTTGTACTCAATCCTACGACTGGCAGCAAGGACGCTGGGAATTAGGCCGAGGTTACAGTTTACAGGGAACAGGTGACAGGGATGGAAGAGGAAGCCCATCCCTGACCTCTAATCCCCGGCCCCTTTTTTCCGTCGTCGCCTACGACTTTGGTATCAAGTTCAACATTCTGCGCAACCTTGTAGAAGCGGGATGCCGAGTGCGAGTAGTACCAGCCGCGACCCCGGCTGCGGAAGTCCTGGCCCTTAACCCCGATGGAGTCTTTCTCTCGAACGGCCCAGGAGATCCTGATGCCGTGCCCTACGCACGAGAGAACGTTGCCGCTCTCGTTGGAAAAGTGCCGATGTTTGGTATCTGTTTGGGACACCAGATTATGGGGCTCGCGCTTGGTGGGCAGACGTACAAGCTCAAGTTTGGACACCGCGGAGGCAACCATCCAGTCATGGATATGCAAACTCGGAAAGTGGAAATTACTACGCAGAATCATGGATTCTGCGTAGACGTGAACTCCTTGCAAGGGAAAGCCCAGATCACTCACATAAATTTGAATGATAAGACAGTTGAAGGCTTAGCTCACACCCAGTACCCCTTATTCTCGGTACAGTATCATCCAGAATCCTCTCCTGGGCCGCACGATGCAGACTATTTATTTGCTCGGTTTACCCAAATGATGGAGCGCCATAAGAAGAAAGGGTAGGGGCGCTTCTTCAAGCGCTCTTACATCGACGTATAGGATGCCTAAACGGACTGACCTCCACTCAATCCTTCTCATTGGTTCTGGACCAATTGTCATCGGTCAGGCTTGCGAATTCGACTATTCTGGTACTCAGGCTTGTAAAGCGCTTAAAGAAGAAGGATATCGGGTTATTCTGGTGAACTCGAACCCGGCGACTATCATGACCGATCCTGGATTCGCTGATCGTACCTACATCGAACCACTCACGGTCGAAGTCATAGAACGAATCATCGTTCAGGAACGACCAGACGCTCTTCTTCCAACCATTGGTGGACAGACTGGCCTCAATCTTGCCATTGATCTCGCCGAGGCAGGGGTGCTTGATCGCTACCACGTCGAATTAATTGGTGCGAAGCTACCGGCAATCAAGAAAGCTGAGGACCGGAACTTGTTCAAAGCGGCGATGGAAAAGATCGGCCTCGATTTGCCACGGAGTGGCTATGCACGTTCGCTCCAGGAAGCCGAAGAGATTCGTCAGCAACTCGGGTTGCCGTTGATTATCCGCCCCTCTCGCACCTTGGGAGGAAGTGGAGGGGGAATTGTCGACTCCCCAGATGAGTTTCGTTCGTTAATCGAATGGGGGCTCGAAGCCTCGCCTACCCACGAGATCCTAATCGAAGAGTCAATCGCTGGCTGGAAAGAGTTCGAACTCGAGGTAATGCGGGACGGCAAAGATAATGTCGTGATTATTTGCTCGATCGAAAACCTCGACCCAATGGGCGTTCACACTGGCGATTCGATTACCGTCGCCCCGGCGCAAACGCTAACCGACAAAGAATATCAAATCATGCGTGACGCCGCGCTTCGTATCATCCGCGAAATCGGAGTCGATACTGGCGGGTCTAACATCCAATTCGCCACCCACCCGGAAACAGGACGCATGGTCATCATCGAAATGAACCCGCGCGTCTCTCGTTCATCGGCCCTGGCAAGTAAAGCCACCGGGTTCCCTATTGCGAAAATCGCTGCCAAGTTAGCAGTGGGCTATACTCTTGATGAGATTCCTAATGACATCACGCGTGAAACTCCGGCCTGCTTTGAGCCAACCATCGATTACGTGGTGGTGAAGATTCCGCGATTTACCTTCGATAAGTTTCCGCAAACAAAGGACACCCTCGGCCCGCAAATGAAATCAGTAGGAGAAGTGATGGCGATCGGCCGCACGTTCAAAGAGGCGCTGCAGAAGGCCGTTCGCTCACTTGAGATTGGCAGCTACGGCTTCGAGGAAAAAGTTCGGAGTTTGGAGCCTGGAGTTCGGAGTCAAGAAGAGCTGGAAACACTTCGCGAGCAATTGCAGAGACCAAATGCTGAACGCCTCTGGTATGTGGCTGACGCTTTACGGCTCGGAATGAGTGTTGAAGAGCTGTATCAACTCACCAAAATCGATCCATGGTTTTTGGAGAATATCGCACAAATCCTCCAGTTTGAAAAAACTGTGCAGACGGCGGGGTCAGAGATCCACAATCCAGAAGGTCTGCGTGCTGCGAAACAAATGGGCTTCTCTGATATACGCCTGGCAACACTGTTGGAGTGGAGTGAAGCCCAGGTGCGCGAACAACGGACGCAATGGGGAATTGTCCCAGTCTATAAGACAGTAGATACCTGTGCAGCGGAATTTGTCGCTCATACCCCTTATCTCTACTCCACCTATGAGGGTGAGGATGAAGCCAATCCCACCTCCCGTCGTAAGATTGTGATCCTGGGTGGTGGACCAAATCGCATAGGTCAGGGCATTGAATTCGATTATTGCTGTGTCCATGCCGCGTTTGCGCTCAAGGAAGACGGGTTCGAAACCATCATGGTTAACTGTAATCCCGAGACCGTTAGTACCGACTATGATACCTCAGACAAACTCTACTTTGAGCCATTAACTCTGGAAGACGTACTGCACATCGTGCGCAGAGAAAAACCTATGGGGATTATCGTGCAGTTCGGCGGTCAGACACCGCTCAAACTTGCCGTACCGTTAGAACAAGCAGGAGTGCCCATTCTCGGGACTCCCCCAGATTCAATTGACCGGGCGGAGGATCGAGAACGCTTTAAAGAAGTACTGGATAAACTCCAATTATTGCAACCTGCTAACGGCACTTCTCGCTCTCCTGAAGAAGCGTTGCTGATTGCTCAGAAAATCGGTTACCCTGTCCTGGTTCGACCTTCCTACGTGCTTGGCGGCCGGGCGATGCAGATAGTTTATGATGAAGACAGTCTCAAACGCTATATGCGTGAAGCCGTGTCGGCGTCTCCCGAACATCCAGTGCTGGTGGACAAATTCCTTGATGACGCAACTGAAGTCGATGTCGATGCGGTCAGTGATGGTGTCGATCTGGTGGTCGGCGGGATCATGGAACACATTGAACTGGCCGGGGTGCACTCGGGTGATAGTGCCTGCTCGCTGCCGCCGCGCTCGCTTTCACAAAAGGTGCAAGACGAGATTCGCCGCCAGACGATCTGCCTGGCCAAAGAGCTGCGCGTCGTTGGGTTGATGAATATTCAGTTCGCGATCAAGGAAGAAACCATTTACGTCCTCGAGGTCAACCCCCGTGCTTCCCGGACCGTGCCGTTTGTAAGCAAAGCAACTGAGATACCACTAGCCAAGATTGCGGCTCGGGTCATGGCGGGCAAGACACTCCGCGAACTTGGGTTGACTGGTGAAGTTGTCCCTCCCCATGTCAGTGTGAAGGAGGCGGTTTTTCCTTTCATCAAATTTCCTGGGGTGGATACAATCCTGGGGCCAGAAATGAAGTCCACCGGTGAAGTGATGGGGATCGATACCTCGTTTGCAATGGCTTTTGCGAAGGCACAGATTGCCAGTGGAACCCTACTGCCGTCCGCAGGAAAGATCTTTCTCAGCGTCCGTGATCGCGATAAAGTTGCGGCGCTGTCAATTGCCCGCCAGCTGTTGGAAAATGGCTTCTCGTTAATTGCCACCCGTGGGACTGGCGCTTACCTGCAGAATGCCGGTCTCACCGTTGAGATTGTCAATAAAGTGCAAGAAGGTTCTCCTCACATTGTTGACGCCATGCGTGCCGGTGAGATTGCGGCGGTGATGAATACGACTGATGGGGTGCAGTCCGTGGCTGACTCGTTCGCGATCCGCCGTGGCGCGCTGGAATGTCGAGTGCCGTATTTCACCACGATTGCGGCTGCGTCCGCCGCCACTGAGGGGATCGCTCGTTTACGCAAGGGGCTACTCAACGTTCGGCCATTACAAGAATACCATCAGGAAGGCCACGATAAGAGCTAAAGACCGGTGGAAACAATAAGTCAAGTTCTTCGTGATTTTCGCGGTCAATCGGCGGTCTGTCACACCGTATGAGCAATCGTTTTTCTTCACCACCAGAAACCTCGACATCTGTCCCGTCGCCATTTCACCCTTCTCTACCTCCACTCAAGAAGCCGGTCCAGTTTGTCAAAGGCGTTGGTCCGCGTCGCGCTGAACAGTTAGAGCGCTTGGGAATCAGTACTGTTGAGGACCTCCTGTATCATATCCCCTTTCGTTACCAAGACCGCCGCGAGATGCGAAAAGTTGCCGACCTCACTATCGGAGAGGAGAATGCAACGGTCGGGCAGCTCGTGCGTATGGGACGACGCTTCATGGCGCGCAGCCGCCGCTGGGTGCTCGAAGGAGTCGTACGCGACGAGACTGGCTTACTCTTTCTCTTGTGGTATCACCAGCACCGCTATTTTCAGCAACGCTATCAGATCGGACAGCAGGTCCTACTCTACGGCAAGGTCGAACTGGGCATGAAGGGCGGCAAATGGATGATCCATCCCGACATGGAGCCTGTCGAGGAAGAAGACGAGACCGCACGCATCTTACCGATCTATAACAAAACCACGGAGATGACAGTTGGGGCGATGCGCCGCCTCGTTCATGGTGCGGTATCTGCCTACGTCGATTTCGTCCCAAACGGCGTACCGCCAGAGATTAGTACACGTCTCGGCCTTATGGACCTGAGCGCTGCTCTTCGCCATCTCCATTTACCGCCACTCGATACTGATCTCACTGCCATGAACAATGCGAGTTCGCCGGCGCACCGGGCAGTAGTCTTTGATGAACTCTTTTACCTGCAACTGGGAATGTCCCTGCGTCGGCGCAACATGGTGAAAGAGGACGGCCTCTCCATCGTACCGGGGCCGTTGGTTAAGTGCATTCATGAAATTCTCCCCTTTCGCCTGACCAATGCGCAGCAACGAGTCCTGGATGTCATCTTTCGCGATATGGCGGCTCCCCACCCGATGAACCGGCTAGTGCAAGGAGATGTCGGATCTGGGAAGACGATCGTCGCGTTCTGTGCTGCCTTAGCCGCACTCGATAGCGGCTATCAGGCAGCGTTTATGGCACCAACCGAGTTGTTAGCCGAGCAACACTTCCGTACCCTTGCCGCGCTGGCAGAGAAACTAGAAGTGTCAATCACGCTTCTTACCGGCGAGGTGAAGGGACGACAAAAGCAAGAAATCTACAATTTGATTGAACAAGGAAAAGTCGAGATTGTGGTCGGTACCCATGCGCTTATTCAGGAAGGGGTGCACTTCCAACGCTTGGGGCTCGCGATCGTTGATGAACAGCACCGGTTCGGTGTCATGCAACGCGCTGCACTGAAAAAGTTAGGGGCGAATCCAGATATTTTGCTGATGACGGCGACACCGATCCCTCGCACGCTGGCGCTGACCATCTACGGCGACCTTGATGTCTCGGCGATCGACGAACTGCCACCCGGACGCAAACCGATCACGACCCGTGTCTTTCACGAGGGGGAACGCGAGAAAGCCTATCGTGTCGTGAAGGAACAACTCGACCGTGGCCACCAGGCGTATGTTGTCTATCCGCTGGTGGAAGAATCGGAGAAGTCCGATTTGAAAGCGGCCACGACGATGGCGGAGCAGCTCTCCCGCACCTTCTTCGCCGGTTACTCGATCGGCTTGGTGCACGGCCGCATGAAAGGCGAGGAAAAAGACGCCGTAATGGCTCGTTTCAAGCGCGGCGAGCATCACTTGCTGGTCTCCACGACGGTCATCGAAGTCGGTATCGACGTGCCCAATGCCACCGTGATTTTGATCGAGCACGCCGAGCGATTCGGCCTGGCGCAATTGCATCAGTTGCGCGGTCGCGTCGGCCGCGGTCAAGCTGAGTCCTTCTGCCTCTTGCTGGCGCAGTACACTCCCGCAGATGAATCGCATCGCCGGTTGCGGGTGATGGTCGAGACCAACGACGGATTCAAGATTGCCGAAGCCGATTTGGCGTTTCGTGGGCCGGGCGAATTTCTCGGGACGCGACAATCAGGAATGCCGGACTTCCGTGTCGCCAACATTGTCCGCGACAGTCGCATCCTCGAACTCGCGCGTGAGGAGGCGGAAGCGTGGCTGGCACGAGATCCTGATTTGGCTGCGCCGGCCTCGCGACGTTTGCGGGCGATCCTCGAAGACCGCTGGGCCGGGCGGCTGGAGCTGGCAAGAGTGGGATGAGTCTGAAGCCCAGGTCAAGGAGGGATGTGATGAAACTCGATACCATTCTTACTGTCAATTCGTTAAACGAGGTAACGTCGTGGGCTCGTACGGTCGAGGACATGGGCTTTGATGCGCTGTGGAGTCTAGAGAATCAGCACGAGCCGTTTATGCCGCTCGCAGTAGCGGCAACAGCAACACGTAAGATTAAGCTCGGAACCTCGATTGCGCTGGCATTTACCCGCAGTCCCATGACCTTGGCGTATACCGCCTGGGATCTTCAGGCTGGATCTAATGGACGTTTTATCCTCGGACTGGGCACGCAAGTGAAAGGCCACAACGAGCGTCGTTTCAGTGTGAAATGGGAATCGCCCGGACCTAAGTTGCGTGAACTGATACAGGCCCTGCGCGCGATTTGGGACTGTTGGCAGAACGGCAGCAAGCTGAATTTCGCCGGCCAATTCTATTCGTTCACGCTAATGCCGCCGGCATTTAGTCCTGGCAAAATCGCCCATCCGCACGTACCGATCTACATCGCTGGGGTTAATCCCTACATGTGCCGTCTGGCCGGCGAATTATGTGATGGTTTTCACGCTCACCCGTTTCACTCCGCCAAGTATCTGCGCGAAGTGGTGTTGCCGCACCTCGAAGAAGGAGCAAGGAGGGCTGGTCGCACCCGCAAAGACGTCGTAGTTTCAACCTCGGCCTTTGCCATTATGGGAGACAACCAGAAAGAGATGGACGAGGCGCGGGAGCGGGCGCGGATGCAGATTGCCTTTTACGCTTCGACTCGGACCTACAAGCCGGTGCTCGATGTACATGGCTGGGGCGACGTGTGTCTACGTCTACACGAGAAGACCGTAAAAGGCGATTGGTCAGGCATGGCCAAAGAGATCAGCGATGAGATGCTCGCCGAATTCACTATCACTGGCTCACCCCAAGAGATGCCTGGACTGCTGAAAGCCAAATATAATGGACTGTTAGACCGTGTCGCCTTCTATTATCCCTACCGCCCTGGTCAAGATGAAGCCCGCTGGCGCCAGATCGTCTCCGCATTTCAAATCTGAGCCAGAAGAATTTGGTAGGGCGGGCTCTGCCCGCCAGGGCTGGCAGGCGCAGCCTGTCCTACACAAGATTGCGGCGGCCTTCGACCCCTTACCGTTGTCCCAAGTCTTTCACCAATGTCTCGAGCGTCGTCAGCCTCTCACGCAAGTGTGCATTCTCAGCCGCGAGATGCTGATTCTGTTCTTGCAAGGAAGTCAGGTTGTGACGTTGCTTTGCTAGCGCCTCGTTTTGCTGAATGCTGTAGAGTGTCAGTTCTTCGATCTTCTTGAGCAATTGCATCTGCAACTCACTGATGTTCACGCCCTGTTCCTTAATTTCCCGGGCGGAGGGGATGTCGGGCAAGTGCTTCTCTGCCATGATGTAGGTTTGCAGTTCGGTGAGGGGGCGCAGCTGGTAGCCGGGCTCAAAGACATAGTCGGGGACGTTGAGGGTGGTGCCTCCGGCAACGAAGCTGCTGGCTCGCACACTGCCCGCGACGTCCAGGAGTTGTGTTGGAGAGAGAGTGCCAATCCCGACCCTACCCGCATTGGTAATAATCATCCGTTGCTGATCGACGGTGGCAAAGCGCAGCGAGGGGTTGACCCCCGAATTTGCCCCCCGCACGTTGAAGAAGCCCGTCCCTGCTCCGAAGGAGGCCCCCGAGTAGCCGAAGTTAAAGGCCGGGCCGTTGGTAAGATCCGGCCCCATGCCGTTGAAAATATCCTTGGTAGCGTCCCCAAAGATATGGAGATTGCCTTGGGGGGCGGCGGTGCCGAGGCCTATTTTGCCGGTGGCGTTGATAAAGAGTGCGTTGGTTGAGGCGCCATTTGCAACCCCAAAAGGGAACGTATCAGAGTTGGGGATGGTATTGCGGATGGAAAACCCGTTGACAAAGTGAGAGAGGGTCCACTGCGCCGGCGGATTAGTTCGTTGCAAATTGATACCCAAAGCGGAAGTGTTGTCAACAATATGAAGAGTATAGATCGGGGTCGACGTTCCCATCCCGACGAACCCACCGCCGCTGACGACCAACGAATTGGTTGGCGCGTTAGTGATGATGCGAAATGGAATTTTAAGATTGAGCAAATCGCCCACCTGTAACTCATTCGCATTCCCCCCAATCTGCCACTCCAGTCCTGCAGTATCGGTATCGTCAAAGATCAGCGCCGGTGTCGAATCACTCACCGTTACGTCCGCCGCATGATTGATGCTGGGCAGGGCGAGGGCGAGAGCAAACAGGCCGACCGTGAGCATCGTCAGGGCGCTGCGGAAGAAATGACCGAGAAATGAGACGTGCATGGCTCCTCCTTATCTGACCTTTGTCGTGTCATGCTGAGCCGCAATGTAGTGGAGGCGAAGACTCTCACTCCTCCGACCCTACCAAGATTCCTCGCCATTGCATTCCTCAGAATGACTATCCTTCGGAATTATTGTGACTGTCCTTAGGGCACGATCGCGCCCTGGGTGATGGTGAAGAATCCTGTCTGCGTCACCGGACGACGGGGGATGAGCCCCTGGTCTTGGAGGGCTTCAATCACCACCTGGCGCTCATTCGGCTCCTTGGCGTCAGCTAGGGCCGCTTGCACGCTGGGATCAAGGACGGGAGCAACCACCAACTCATAAGTGTAATGTCCATCGGGCAAGGGCTTGCCTTGTGCGTCGATCACATCCAACGTCACCGGTTGGCCGGGGGTGAATTCGCTCTTCACCACGCGCCCGGTGGGCAGAGCGACATTCAGGGTCAGCCGCTCATAGGGGACATGGGGCTGCCAGCTGATAAAGGTCGGGGTCAGGGTAGCTTGGGCGACCGTTTGCAGCCAGTCCAGGGCGTCGCTTCGCGATCTGCTGCCGAGCCATAGGATGCTGACCAGCACTACCACCAATCTCACAGCATGTAGAGTCAAGGTTCGATGCATATGTCCTCCTGCAGAAAGGGCACGGCGAGCCGCGCCCCTACATTGTCATGCTCTATAGTAAAAGTCCGGCACTAAGGCTAGAGGTCTTGGGTTTCAATCCTCCCCGCAGCGGACCATGGCACGGCGCGGGAGTTTCAGTGACGCCTATGACTCTCCTTCTTCAGTTTTTTCCCCTTTGTACCTCTGCGAGCATGGGGTTTTTTGCTTTCATTCACCAGAACCTTGCTCTCGCGCGGCAGCGCTAGACGACTTACCTGGGTAGGGTTACCGATCTGAAAAAGAGTCGCCATCATAAATTGTTTAACCAAATAATGGACAGCTATGCATGTGCTTTCTGGTTCTTCCTCTTGCCGACCTGCGGTGCTACTACCCCGCTGAAACGCTTGAGCAAGACGCCGCACCAGCATACTGCTGGAGTAGACATCTACGATGATATCGTCTGACACCGTGTCGGTCCGAACGTAGTGGCTATCAAGCGGGATATACCGCCGGATGCGTGCACGGACTTGGGCAAGCCCGATCCCTGACTGTTCCCACATCTTCTCCAGTTGCCAGATGATATCGTGCTGGTAGGTCACTTTGTACGTCATTCCCTGATAGAGAAAGATTTCGTCGACTATCCGGTCTGGCCTGCCATGCAGGAACTCCCAAGCACCACGGGATAATCCGAGCCCTCCCGAACGAAAGCCCCTCGCGAGAGCATCCTCTGGAGGCGGTAAGGCACCCAACGTCTCACCGGATTCTGCTTTCTCTTCTGGTTTCTGAGAGACGCTGTTCGGAGGCTGAACTTTATCAGAGTGCTGGCGAAAAATGTCAGTACCGAGAAAGACGAGCAGCACGCCCAGAATACTCAGTAGCAGTCCTCCTAAGAAACGATGGTGCGAGAATACAGAAAAAGGGTTCATCACGGCTCGGTGACAACGTATAAGTTTTTGCAGGGACTTGCATCTCTGTGCGGAACGTCTTATTTCGGCAAGGAGAAGCCAAGTCTTTCGTCGGGCCACACACTGAGGAGGCGCAATCGTCATGAAACAACGACCGGTTGACGAATATGTCCATGTTAGTTCGGTGAATTGGCAGCCGTTTCCTATGGAGTTTTCCACAGGCGGTATCCGCTGGAAGCTGCTTCACGTCACACCTGAAGTCGGGACTTGGGCAGCAATCTTCGATTGCCCCAAGGGCTCATCCTTCGCCAGCCATATTCACATTGGTCCGGGCGAGTACTTACTAACCAAAGGCAAGATGGAAGTCCGGGGTGGGAAAGAGCAGGGCGGGGCGACAGCCGATGCCGTTGGTTACGGTTATGAGGCGTGCAACGCCCGGCATGACCGTACCTATTTCCCTGTGGATAGTGAATTCTATATGACGTTTCTTGGACCACTGCAATTCATTGATAAAGAGGGGAATACGTTAGCAGTTGTCGGATGGGAACAGGCGCAAGCGTTGTGGGCGCAGCAGACCGGTCAACACTAACATGCGGGTCAAAATTCTCGACGATATCGTCTTCCGCGATCTTGCCGGCGAGGCGGTCATACTCAACCTCACCAGCGGGACCTATTTCGGTCTCAATGAAGTAGGAACACAGATTTGGCATCTCCTGGCTGAGCATGGTTCGACGGAAAAAGTGATCGAAACCATTCTTGCCGAGTACGAGATTGACGACGCACGGTTCCGGCACGACCTTGACGAACTGCTCAACGCCCTTACTGACAGAGGACTCATCGCAACAAATGCTGAAGAGACTCCAACGGCTTGCTGAACTCTCTCTCTGTGAGAGGATCGTCTTTCTTCAGTTCCTGTTCTTTCTCCTGACGATGAAAACTGGCCTTGCCTGGGTGAGCATGCCGTGCCTGGTGAGGCTCATCAACTGGTGCGCGGGGAATTATTTCCTGCAATGCCTACCGCTCTTCTCTTTTCGCTGCGAAAAAACTCGCCTCCTTGACCTGGCCTCACTTGCGACAAGAGTTGCGTGTGGAACAAGAGGTTGCCTTCCTCGTTCTCTCTTAGTGTTCTGGTTACTGAAGAGCCGGCGAGAACCGGTAGCACTATTGATCGGTGTCAACAAGGAAAGCGCTCGTCTCCAGGCTCATGCTTGGATTGAGACGCAAGGAATTGTGCTGAACGACGACCCAGAACAGGTGCGGCGTTTCGCTCCGCTTCTTCATTTATGACGTTTCCCAGCTATAGGAGGCAATCGCATCCTGATGTCTCTGCGGTATCGGGCGTACGGACTGACCATTGCGAGTGAGCTGCCTTTGCCCGAGTTGGCATTTGGTGTCGACGTAGAATCGACCACTGGGGGCGATGTCCAAGTTTTTCTCGTGAGAGGTCACAAAGAGTGTTCATCTCCAACTCATTGGTTTCTGACCTACACCTTACCCACAGGAGGACTGTGGCTCTCGTGCGCCAGATACGGAGACGGTTATCTCTTGCGGTTTCCTGAACTGGCCGATTTCTCTGTGGATGCACGAGGGCGCGAGATTATCTGCACCGCTGAGCCGGAGACACCGCCAGACACGCTGCGGCATCTTCTCTTAGATCAGGTGCTCCCGCTGGTCCTCCATCTGCGCGGCCGAGTCGCTTTGCATGCGACGGCTGTACTCCTCCCGCTCGGTGTATGCGCTTTCGTCGGGTTGACCGGTGCGGGAAAGTCTACCTTGGCCGCAAGTTTTCTTCGCTCGGGCTTTTCGGTTATCAATGATGACTGTCTGGTTGTGGAAGAACAAGGCGAGGAGGTCTATGCGCTCCCGAGCTATCCTGGACTCCGGCTGTGGGATGATAGCCGTGAAGCGTTGTACGGAGTCTCCTCTCCCTCACTCCCGGTGGCGCACTACACCGCTAAGCAGCGGCTCATCCTGACAGACTGGAGTCACTCTCTTTTTACTACTCGACATCCAGTTGCCGGGGTTTACTCGCTCATTAGATCAACTGAAAGAGGTGAGGGAGCAAAGCTGACCGAACCACGTATGCAGCGACTCTCATGGAGGGACGGGGTCGTCGAGCTCCTCTCACATGTGTTTCGCCTTGATACCATGAACCGGGAGGCATCAATACGAGAGCTGAATTTTCTGGCGCGGGTCGTTGCTCAGGTCCCCGTTTGCCAACTCTGGATGCCGAATGCCTTTTCCACTCTTCCGGCGGTGCAAAAAATGGTGCTCGCAGATCTCCAAGAGCGGGCAATGCCTTAGGCATGTCTTCTTATCTCTCTCTATGGCGACAACTACGATCATGGTGGAAAACCTGGCAAAACAGTTTTCGGTCGCGCGACCGTGGCAAGCGCTGCTTCATCACCCCTTTCGCCGTCAGTGGGTAACCCCGCTTGATGGCGTGGATTTAGCGGTGAAGCGAGGTGAGGTTTTGGGGCTGCTCGGACCAAATGGCGCTGGCAAAACTACCTTGCTCAAGATTCTTTCTACCTTGCTCCTACCCACTGCGGGACGTGCGCTCATCAATGGCTACGATGTCGTGCGCGATCCACAAGCGGTGAGAAAAGCAGTTGGGTATTGCTTCGATACCGAGCGCAGTTTTTACTATCGCCTGACCGGAATACAAAACCTGCATTTCTTTGCCATACTCAATAACCTGAGTTGGCCAGAAGCCAATGTCCGTGTCGCCGAGTGTCTCAACACGGTTCGGTTGGCTGGAACCGCGCGTCTCCCTTTTATGACCTACTCGAAAGGGATGCAGCAAAAGCTCGGCCTTGCCCGCGCCCTTTTGACTGACCCGCCGGTGTTTTTACTCGACGAACCGACTGCCGGACTAGATCCCGGAGCAACGATCGAGTTTCGTCAGTTTCTCCGCCACACCCTGGTGGAGAAATTGGGAAAAACTATCGTGTTGGTGACCCACAATCTTGTGGAAGCACGCGAATGCTGTGATCGGCTCGCTGTTCTGGATCAAGGGAAAATCGTTTGCGTGGGAACGTGGGGTGAAGTGCACGAATGTTTACGAACACAGGGCTTTCTTGGCGTCGTCGCTGGTCTTCAATGAGGAAATTTTTCGCCTTCCTGCAACGGGATTTTCGCATTGAGGCGAGTTATCGGCTGGCTTTCTTCCTACAAATTGCCTTGGTCTTCCTGTCAGTTGCGTCATATTATTTCCTCGCTCGCTTTATCGGCAGTGCGGCCATCCCAGGGCTCGACGCCTATGGCGGGGACTACTTTGCCTTTGTCTTAATTGGTATCGCATTACACGAGTATCTAACGACCTCGCTTGAGGTTTTCTCCCGGAGCATCCGGGATGCACAGTTGGCAGGGACGTTGGAGTCCTTGCTCTCAACCCAAACGTCTCTCGTTGTGATTGTTTTCTGCTCTGCGGCCTATCCCTTCCTCTGGACCTCGTTGAGCGTGGTGTTATATCTGGTACTCGGGATCGGGTTCTTTGCTGTGCATTTTTCTTACGGACACTGGGGCGCCGCAATGCTGATCCTGATCTTGGCTATCGTGACATTTAGCAGTATGGGTATTCTCTCAGCGAGTTTTATTATGGTGTTCAAGCGTGGCAGCCCCATCGCCTGGCTCTTCGGTGGGTTGTCGTGGTTACTCAGCGGTGTGTTATACCCGGTGACGGTCTTGCCGGTATGGCTCCAACAGGTCTCCGCGCTTCTCCCAACGACCTATGCTATTGAAGGAATGCGGGCGGCGCTCTTGCGGGCCGCCTCGTGGGAGGAGGTCTGGCACAGTTTGGGGCCACTCCTACTCTTTGCCTTCTTGGTCGTACCGGTAAGCCTGCTGAGTTTTTCTTATGCGACGAAATATGTTCGTATTGCCGGAACCCTGGCTCAGTACTGAAGACCAGGTACTGCTCTTAGTCGCGTGTCCACAGCTAGACTGTCAGCGGCGCGAGAGACTGACGCACCTCCTTACCCTGCCGCTTGATTGGCAGAGTCTGATCGAACGGGCAGATCAGCACGGAGTCAGTGCTCTCCTCCATCACCATCTCCAGGGATTGTCGCATGTGCCCCCTTCAGCTTGGGAAGCTTTGCATGACCGTTCACGGCAATGTGTCATCTGGAATCTGCGACTTCGTCATGAACTAAAACATCTCCTGGCGGTATTTCATCGTGCCGGCATCCCGGTAATGCCGTTAAAAGGACCTGTGCTGGCGGAGCTGCTCTATGGTGACGAGGGGCTACGGCCTACGAATGATCTCGACCTTTTGGTGCAACCACAGGATATAGAAAAAGCCGAATTCGTGCTCGTCAATGCGGGGTACCGCGAAGCCGTGCCGCACGAACAAGAAGCAGATCTCTATCATTACTCGTTCGTCAAAGAAGGCGCCGATGAGGCAGACATCGTGGTAGAACTGCACTGGGATCTGAATAAAAGTCATATTGCCCGGCTCGATATACGAGAAATCTGGCTGTCCGCCTCGCGGGGCTGCTGGCAAGGGCAAGAAATCTCTACCATGGCGCCTGAGCATTTGCTTCTCTACCTCTGTCTCCATGCGGTAAAAGACGGGCTGGGGTCGTTAAAACACGTATTAGACATCGCCCTTGTGATTGAGCGTTTTGCTGAGGCCTTGCCGTGGGAGACCATGATCGAGTCGGTACGTGTGCGACAGATAAAAACCCAGGTCTATCTCAGCCTTCTCTATAGCTGCAATTTCTTTGGAATTGCTCTTCCTGAGGACTTTCTTGCCAGGATTTGCCCACGGCGAAGCATGACCTGGTGCTTGGCGCAAACACTCTTGGCTTGGCGGGGAGGAGTACTGCATTCCGCTTTGCCTTCGCTTGGTCCTCCTCTGCAGACTCTGCTCGTGTGTCTCTGGGAAGACTCTCTCCGGGGCAAGCTGCAGCATCTCTATCGCCTCCTTTTCCCCTCCCGCGGTTTTCGCTCTCGACGAACTTTCCTTTCCTCATCCACATCCTTCTATCGTTGGTATCCCGCCTGGGTGTGGCATGTCGTGAGCCAGGCCGCTCATCTCCAGATGACGAACTGGAAATCTTGGCGGAGGGGTGCGCGGCAAATTCATAGCGATTGACAGAACGGGTTGCGCTGGATGGCTTTTTCGGCTACTTATAGGTCCGGAAGGAACCTTCTATAGAGGGCAAAACACTCAAGTATTTGCCCATTAGAAGGTTCGTGATGTGGTGGCTCCTGTAACAGGAGGAGCGTATGAAGGTGGTGAGGGTGGTGGCTGGCCTTTCTCGAGTTGGTCTCTTTTTCCTGCCTATTCTCTTAGGTAGCCTCGCTTCTGCTCAAGATAGCTCCAGTACTCCCCGTACCAGGCTTGGCCTGCGCAGTAACATCGTGGGCGAGGTCCGCGATGCCCAAGGCCATCCCCTTAAAGATGTAGAGGTGATTGCTCAGGATACTGACGGCAAGGCTCTCGCCCGCGCGACTACGAACGACAAGGGTAGATACGTGATGGAGTGTCTGGAGCAACGGAAATATGTAATGACCTTGGATGCTCTCCCGGCGAACTTTCAAGGACAATCTGCAGTCGCGTTTCTAAGAGAAAAAGGGCTCATCATTAACTGGACGACGGCAATCGCAGCGCCGGCGATTGTCACTGCCAAACGAGGCGGTGGGGGCTGTGGAGCAGCCTGGTTTGGTGGGCTCAATCAGACTGAGGCATTGATTACTTCTGTTGCAACCGTCGGCTCGACGGTTTCCTTGGGCCTCGCCCTGGGCGGCGGTTTCGAGGACCCGCCTCGTCATCCGGCGAGTCCGTCGCAATGAAGTAAGGAAGAGAAAGAAAAATGGGGGGAAGCGGGGAGGCGGAAAGATGGGAATGGCAAAGTGCAGTGAACGGTGGTCACTGCTTGTGGGTTTTGCTCTCTCTGTGAGTGGCTGCTCGCCCACGGTTCATACTGCTCCGTCTGTAGCCTTGCCTTCAGCTCAACAAAGCGCAGTTGCCTCTCCTGCTGCGACCATAACTCTGCCAACTGTAACTGTGACGCAAGATCCCCCTGATCTCGAGCGGCTCGCTCACCTCCGAGAACATCGGACACAGAGCATCCCCGATTATCCTATCGGCCCAGGAGATATTTTGGAGATCTCGGTCCCGGCTATGCCAGAGCTTAAGGACCGCACGGTACGCGTCTCGAGTGAGGGAACGGTCGCCCTTTCTTTTGTTGGCGTCGTCCATGCCCAAGGCATGACGGAAGAAGAACTGAGAGATGAAATTCGCCATCGGCTGGAAGAAAAGTACATGCACGACCCACAAGTTGACCTCTTCGTGCGCGAGTACCGCAGTCGTCAGGCGGCGGTGATCGGAGCAGTGAAAAAGCCAGGAATCTATAACATCTCCAGTGGTGCTGAGACCATTCTCGATCTATTGTCACTGGCTGGCGGGATGACTGAGGACGCTGCGCAACGTGTCCTGTTCATCCCGGCGGAGCCGCTCGAAAAAGACCACGCCAAAGAGGCTGCCGTTCCTTTGCCGAGCCAGTTGGCCAAACCCGACGCCATTCCTCTTCTCTTAAAGAAAGTTGATCCTATCGTGATCGACCTGCAACGACTTTCCTTGGGAGGGACCCAACTCTATCTCTCGCTGCCGGTCCGACCCGGCGACGTCTTTATCATTCCTGGGAGCGGGGAGGTGTTAATCGACGGCTGGATTGAACGACCAGGCTCGTACAAACTCACTCCTGGCCTCACCGTGCTTGGCGCTGTTGCTGCTGCGGGCGGCCCCCTTTTCGCCGCAGATACGCGTGCAGTGCGCGTGATTCGTACGGAAAAAGAAGGGAAGCGCGTCTCTTTCGTGACCGATTTGGAAAAAATTAAAAGCGGTGAAAATCGCGATGTGATGTTGCAAGAGGGAGATGTCATAGACCTCGCGTCTTCTTCCTCTAAGCTCGTGCCGTACAGTATGTTTCGGTTTTTCACGTCGGTTTTTCACGTCGGAGCGAGTGCTCCTTTGTATTGAGGGAGGAACAATCAATGAAGGATCTCTCTCCGTATTTCTTGCAGCAGCCTCCTCCAGCTGCGCCGGAGACCACCGCGTTAGTTCCCCGAGGACCGATTATCAGCAGTGAGTCTCCTCATCTGTGGGACTATTGGCAGGTGATTAAAAAACATCGCTGGTCAGTGGTTGTCTGTTTTGTTGCGGTCGTGCTCACGACGGTGTTGTTGACGCTTACCATGACACCGATTTACGTTGCCGAGACCACACTGCTCATCGAGCGGAAAGCTCCGAAGGTCCTTGACGTTCGCGAAGTGCAAGCTGAATCTGCCCTCGAATACGATGAATATGACTATTACAAGACCCAATATGAAATCTTGAAGAGCCGGGCGCTGGCCGCGCAGGTCATTCGCGAGCAGGGGCTCGAAAGGAACCGCCTCTTTCTCGGTGAAGAGAAACCCAGTGGACCGGTCGCCAGATTCTGGGCGAATGCGATAACGTGGCTGCATCCGCTGCTCCCGGCGTCGCCAAAAGCGGAGGGAGAGATCTCTCTTGGCGTCAAACCTGAACTCATCAGCGCCTACCTTGGCGGACTCGAAATCAAGCCGGTGCAACGAACCCGTCTGGTCAGAATCGCTTTTAGTACACCTGATCCCAAACTCTCTGCGAGTGTCGCTAATGCACATGCAGCAGCTTATGTCCGTCAAGGCATTGACCTGCGTTCGCAAGCCAACGAAACCGGGTTACGTTTCCTCGAAGAAAAGCTCGTCGAACTGAAGGAGCGTATCGAGAAATCGGAAACGGCCCTGAATCAATATCGCCGGGACAAAGGCATCATTTCACTCGAAGATAAAGAGAACATCGTGCTTGATCGCTTAACCGATCTGAATAAACGTCTTACTGAGGCCGAGGCAGATCGGATTACGCTGGAAGCCCAGGTACAACAGATTCGTCGTGACAATGTCGCGCTTCTTCCAGCAGTGATAGACAGCCCCCTGATCCAAGCCCTCAAGCAACAATTAACGACCTTAGAAGGGGAAGCCGCACAGCTGGCTGCGCAATTTAAGGATGACTATCCGCGGCTAAAACAAGTGAAGGCCCAGGTGGAAGAAATCAATCGTCGCCTGGACGAGGAAATCCAGCGAGTGGTTGGAGGAATTACTGCCGCGTATCAGACGGCCTTGGGGAAAGAATCTGAACTCCGAGTGAAAATGGAAGAGCAAAAGGCGGCTACCTTAAGTCTCAAGGATGCCTCCGTCGAGTATGCGGTCTTGGCCCGCGATGTCGATACCAATCGGCAGCTCTACGACAGCGTCATTCAGCGGATCAAAGAAATGGGCGTGGCGACGGAATTGCGAACCTCCAATGTGTCCGTCATCGACAAAGCCGACCCACCGCAAGCACCAGCAAAACCAAGGAAGCGAGTCAACCTGCTTTTTAGTGCCCTGGTCGGTTTGTTAGGTGGAGTCGGACTCGCTTTCTTCTTTGAGTATCTCGATAACACGTTTAAGACGCCAGAAGAAGCAGAGCGTGAACTACACCTGCCGACACTTTGCATCGTGCCGCATTTTTCGCGCATCAATAACCTCGGCTCTGGCGGTACGCGGAGGATGGAACAGGAGGCAGAAAAGGCTGTTGTGTTTCAGGGCGCGGAAAATGGAGGAGCGGTTCCTCAAGGTCAGCTTGATATCTTTCGTAAGCAGCTTTTTATTGCTCACCAACTGTCGGTCGTCAGCGAAGCCTATCGCTCGTTGCGTGCCGGAATTTTGCTCTCCCGTGCAGAGGAGCCGCCGAAAACGATTCTTTTCACTAGTGGAGTGCATGCTGAAGGAAAAACCTCAACGACCCTGAAGACGGCCGCGTCTTTTGCGCAGATGGGCGTCCGCGTGTTGGTCATTGACGCCGACCTGCGGCGCCCAGCCTGTCACCACATGCTGCGGATGAAAAGTGCCGCGGGGCTGGTTGAGGTTCTGACGGGGCACGATACGCCTCAGGAAGTGATTCGGTCAACCGCGGTAGAGAATCTTTTCCTGCTCGGTAGTGGGGCACTCCCTCCCAATCCGGCTGAACTGGTGGGTTCGAGAAAAATGCACCACCTTCTCTCCGCTCTGCGGGAACAATATGATTACATTTTTATCGATTCTCCCCCGGTTATGCCGGTGAGTGACGCCTTGCTCCTGTCGCAGATGGTTGATGGCGTAGTGATGGTCGTTGGTGGTCAAGAGACACCTAAGAAAGTCGTCAAGGAGGCATGCGCGCGACTTTCATATGCGCGAGCGAAGGTGCTTGGCACCGTGCTCAATAAAGTCGATTTGCAACGCAGCGGGTACTATTACCATAACTATTACTATTATACGCCGTACCGCTACGATGGGGGCGTGGAGGCGGAGTGACGACCTGGTGTGATCGCCTGGTGATTGGGGGCATCCTCTTCCTCATCTGTTTCACCCCGCTGGCATTGGGCTCTGTCCATCCCTGGGCATTTTCGCTTATGGAAGTCGTCATCTTCTGGCTGGTGCTCGTCTGGGCGACAAAACTGCTGCTCGCGCCTGAGCGGCTCTCTCTTCCCTCGCAGCCTCCAGGTGTCATGCAGAGATCACTCTTAGTTTTTCTTCCACTCCTGCTTTTCACTGGCTTTATTCTCTTGCAACTGCTACCACTCCCTCCTACTTTCTTACGCTATCTCTCACCCATGACGTACGAAGTATACGTCAAAACTCTGCCAGGCTGGCCGGAAAAGCCGCCCTACGAAGAATTATTTCACCCATCAGTCAGTTCGGCAGATGCAGATGAGTGGGCTCTCTTGCCGACGACGAGCGAAGTGCAACAAGGGGCACCAATCCCCTTTTCTGTACCGCTTACGACAGGGCCTGCCTCCTCAATTGAAAACGCGCTCTCGCTGACACGTTTATGGCAACCACTATCGATTGCGCCATCCTTGACTCGTACCGACCTCCTGAAGTTCTTTGCCTATGTCAGTCTGTTGCTGCTGCTGCGCTTCTATCCTTTGGAACGTACTCCTGGCGGCAAAGAGGAGAAACGCTTTGTTCGCGCTCTGTTGGTGACTACGGTGAACATAGGTCTGATTGTTGCCGTGGTTGGACTGCTCCAGCGATTGCTATGGAATGGAAAAATTCTCTGGTTTTTTACTCCCTATGATTGGGGCACGCCTCCCGCAGAGATCAGCACGCACGCCAGTGGACCTTTTGTCAGCTATACGCACTTTGCCAATTATCTCACGCTGCTTTTTCCCTTAACCCTGATTGGGGTGATCTCTCCTACGTTCTTGACACCAAACCAGTCTCGTCCTGCCCTGCGACTCCTCTGCGGCTTTACGCTCCTCCTTTTGCTCGTCGCAATACTCCTGAGCCTTTCTCGAGGTGGATGGCTCGGCCTGCTGTTAGGCGTTAGTCTGCTGTTCTGGTTGTTGTCTTCCGCGACTGATTTCAGCCCTCGACTGCTCCCTGCTTCGCACAAATCCTTGGTGACCGGATTCGCTTTGTTAGTGATTTTTACGCTCTGCTTCGTTGGTCCGCTGGCAGGGCGACAGATGGATGCACGGCTTGAGGAGACTCTCCAGGGTGAGGCGAGCGGACGGATGCGCGCACTAGTGTGGGCAGATACTCTCTCGATGATCCGAGATTTTCCGGTGTGGGGCAGTGGACTCGGTGCCTGGCCAGAACTCTTTCCCCGTTACCAGCGCCCGCTTTGGCCGGCCCCATTTTTTCGTGAGGCGCATAATGATTATCTTGAGTTACTAGCGGAAACCGGTCTGGTCGGCTTCGGCTTGCTCGCGTGGTTTTTTCTCCACACTGGAAGCCTGCTCTGGCGCGGGCTGAAGAACATGAGGCGAGACCTCGTTCCCATCTTGGCGGCGTTACTGACGGCTCTGGGGATCATGGCATTCCATGAAATTTTTGATTTTAATCTGCAGATTCCGGCCAATGCCTTTCTCTTCACCTTGCTGCTCGGTATTGCCCTGCGCCTTACGGCTCGCAATCCTCACAGCGAACCCCAACCGCCTGCTCCTCCCCGCTTAGGACTTACCGCCAATTGGCTGACTGCGCGGGGACGGTTATGGTCACGATCGTATGTTGTGGCCGGGATGATCATACCCGCAGTTTTCCTCCTCGCGCTTACACTTCGGCAGGATAGCCTCCCTTACCCCTACAACATCGTCCACCCAGCTTCTCTGTCGGAGGTGAGGCCTTTGCTGCTCGCGTATCCTGCACACGCGTCCCTCCATCTGGCGCTTGCTCGCCTGTTGCCCACAACTTTTCCCCCGCGCCAACAGGCGCTCGAAGCGGCACTCTGGTTGGAGCCAAAGAACTCCACAGCTCGAGATTTGTACGCGGCGGGACTGTTTCGGCGCGGACAGGAAGACGAAGGACTCCGGCAGACTGCACTCTCCGTTTTTTTTACCCCCTCGCTCGACGCCCATGTCTATCTCAACCCGAGACTGCTGCCGTGGCTTCCGCTTGGAGAGCAACGGGCCATAGAGGAGGGATTGCAAAAAGCGGTCGCCGCAGAAAGTGCCGAGGCTGTACATGGGCTAGGGGCTTTTTACGCCAGTCTCGGCCGCTTTGTCGATGAGGGAAAACTTTATGAGACAGCGGCGCTACGCGAACAAACTCCGGATCAACAACTCCCCTTTTTACTGCATGCCGGGCACGCGTATGCTCGCGCCAAGGCGGCAGAACCGGCGGAACGGGTATGGCGACGCGCGCTGGTCGTCGCGCCACGAGACGTGAGAGCGTACCAGTATCTCGCAACTATGGTGTTTGCCTCGAAGGAGAACCTGGGCGCGGCTAAGACCGTTATCAGCGAGGGGCTGCAGAATGGGGCCGAACCTGCCACCTTGTTGCTTGCCCTGGCGGATGCGGCCCAGACGGCGGGCGATCACGAAGAAACGCGGTCGGCCTTGCAACAAGCCCTGACATTTCAACCGCTCTCGGTTGCGCTACATGAGCGACTCGGCTTGGTCTATCTGCAGGAGCACAATTGTGATCGGGCAGCTTTGACGTTGCGCCAGGCGACGAACTTAAATCCTGCCGTCGCCAGAGTTTTTTACTACCTCGGACTGGCCGAGGAGGGCTGCTATCGGTTTTTTGCCGCCGAACAAGCCTACGCCCGAGCGGTCTCGCTTGAGCCGGACAATCAAGACTTTCGCCAGCGCTACGAAGAATTCCGCCAGAAGATGGCAAGTGCCAAGGTCGTGGGGTCATAGAGCTATGCCGAAACGACAGGAGATGCTCTTTCGCCGGATCGTCTCGCTCGGTGATATAGTGGCACTCCTCGTGAGCTACGTGACAGCGTATCTGGTGCGTGGCTACTTTCTCGATACCTGGTACGGGTCTCTCTTTCCTTTTGCCGAGTATCTGTGGATCCTCTGGCTCATCGTGCCGATCTGGCTCTTCTGGCTATCCTCAGTTCATCTCTACGAAGCTCCGGCATACCGCTCTCTCAGAGAAATGCTGGGGAGACTCTTGCAAGCGCACCTCCTAGCCGGAATGACGCTTTTCGCCGTGATCTACATTGCGCGCGCATGGAGTGTCAGTCGCCTCTTGCTCCAAGCCTTTCTCGTTATCGCCCTAGGAATCCTGACCGCAGAGAAAATCGCCGTGCAACTGGTGTTGGGTCGTTTACGCGCGGGGCGGAGTCATCAGACTCGCAAGGTGCTGGTGGTTGGCAGCGACGCGCATACGGAACGAGTCTTTCATCTCCTCCAAGAGCATCCACACTGGAGAACAGAAGTCATTGGGTTTTTATCCTCCGGAGTGCAGGACGATGCACAGCGGTGCGGGAAGCCGGTTTTTGGTCACATGGCCGACTTTCCTCAGGTCCTGCGATCGCAGATTGTGGATGAAGTGATTGCCGTGTCTCCGTGGGAAGGTGGGATAGACCTGGAAGCGTTGGCCCTCACCTGTACGGAGAGAGGGATTACTTTTCGCGTCCTGGCCGAGATGCCCTCGGCCCAAGTGGCACGGTATCGCGTAGAGGAATTAAAAAGTGGGCTCTATTTTCTTTCACTGGAAACGATTCCGCAGGGTATCTTTTCGTTGCTGGCAAAACGGTTGCTCGATATTGCCGGCGCCAGTGTCGGGCTGGTGGTTTGCGCCTTTACCTATGTGTGGTTCGCGCCCAAAATTCGTCGAGAATCTCCGGGCCCAGTCCTCTTTCGTCAGACCCGGGTTGGACAGAATGGTCGGCTCTTTACCCTTCACAAGTTCCGTACCATGTGTCCGGATGCCGAGGAGCGGTTGAGAGAATTACTGCCGACCAACCAGATGCGCGGCCCGCTCTTTAAAATACACGACGATCCCCGGATCACACCGACCGGCGAAGTGCTGCGGCGCCGCTATCTCGATGAACTCCCCCAGTTCTGGAATGTCCTCAAAGGAGAGATGAGCCTGGTTGGGACGCGCCCACCGACGCCGCGTGAGGTGGCGCATTACCGTCCTGCCCATCATCGTCGCATTAGTTTCAAACCCGGACTGACCGGCCTGTGGCAGCTCAGTGGAAACAACACTGTGAGTGATTTCGATGAAGTCGTCCGGCTCGATTGTGAATATATCGATAATTGGTCGTTGTGGCTGGATTGTAAGATTCTCGCGCGCACGGTGGTCAAGGTGCTGCGTGGGGATGGTTGGTAAGGAAGGTTGGCTGACAATACGGTAAGGGGAAAGACACAAAGTGAGTGCAAAAGTGATATCAGTGCGTGGGCATCATTTCTATGCCGGTGCCATCAGCAAAGATTCCGTCGTGGTTGATCTCGGGGCGCATCTGGGTGAATTCGCTACTGTGATACACCGCCTCTTTGGCTGCCAGTGCTATGCGGTCGAAGCCTTTCCGGCCTTGTATACACGGATCCGCGCCACTCCCTCAGTGAAAAAATTCAACTATGCTGTAGCCGAGGTCAACGGGCCGGTGACCATGTATGTTGCCAGAAATCCGGAAAGCCATAGCCTCCATCGTCTGCCGAACGGCGCTACCGAAGGAACCATGACGGTCAACGGCGTGACGCTCGAGAGCTTTTTGCACGACCACAATCTCATGACGGTGGATTTGCTAAAGGTAGACATCGAAGGGGCAGAATTTGCTCTCTTTCGTTCTCTCAGCGATGAGACGGTTGGTCGGATCAAGCAAATAACCGTTGAATTTCATGATTTTCTTACCGCCGAGCCGGCGAAGGAGCAAATACGCGCGATTAAGCAGCGCCTCCGTTCACTAGGATTCTTTTGCATCGTCTTTTCGCTGACGGATCACACCAACGTGTTATTCGTCAATGTTGCTCAATGTGACATTTCCTTGATTGAACGTTTTTCCCTCAAGTACTTGAAGAAGTACTTCGAAGGAGGAAAACGACTCCTACAAAGAAAGGTTCACGTCAGCCCTATTTCACAATAGTTGAGTAGTACACAACATGTGCGGAATCGTAACTATCTTCGCCTATGGCGACGCGGCTCCATCGGTCGAACAGGAGGAACTGACGAGGATTCGCGAGGCGATGTTGCCACGAGGGCCGGACGGAGTCGGCCTATGGCTTTCGTCTGATCGCCGCGTCGGCTTAGCTCATCGGCGTCTCGCTATCATCGACCTGAGCGATGCCGGCGCGCAACCAATGGCGACGAAAGATGAACATCTTCACCTCGTGTTTAATGGTGAGATTTACAATTATCGTGCCTTGCGAAATGAGCTGGAAAAGCAGGGGCATCATTTCTTCTCCAACAGCGATACCGAGGTGTTATTACACCTCTACCGAGAAAAGGGCCGCGAGATGGTCCACCATCTGCGAGGGATGTACGCCTTTGCTGTATACGATGCCACGAAAAAAGGCATATTCCTGGCGCGTGATCCCTTCGGCATCAAACCGCTGTACTACGCTAACGATGGACAGACGTTGCGGGTGGCATCGCAGGTCAAGGCCCTCTTACAGGGGGGCCAACTTGATGCCACACCAGAGCCGAGTGGCCATGTCGGCTTCTTTTTGTGGGGATACGTGCCCGAACCCTCTACGCTGTACAAACAAATCCACGCCTTCCCGGCTGGTTCGACCTTATGGATTGATCGAACTGGCCACTGTGACCTGCGAAGCTTTTACAATATTGCTGCACACCTAGGAGATATTGAGGAGACTGTTCCTTTTCGCACTCGTACTGAAATCCAAGAGCAACTGCGGGCGGCGTTAGTTGATAGCGTCAAGCATCATATGGTCGCCGATGTTCCAGTCGGGATCTTTCTCTCTGCCGGGCTCGATTCGACCACGTTGGCAGCGCTGGCGGCTGAGGTCGCAGCGACGAGCCTGCGGGCGATCACTTTAGGGTTTAAGAACTATCAAGGGACGGTTCATGACGAGACGCCTGGGGCAGAAACCGTCGCCCGACACTATGGCCTCCGGCAGCAAACTCAGTGGATAACTCGAAGTGACTTCCAGGCGCACTTGAACTCTGTCTTGGCGGCCATGGATCAACCCAGTATCGACGGGGTGAACAGTTATTTCGTCAGCAAAGCAGCAGCGGAGGCCGGGTTGAAAGTTGCCTTGGCGGGGCAAGGTGGAGACGAGCTGTTTGGTGGCTATCCCAGCTTTCGTCAGATCCCTTCACTAGTTGACGTCTGTCGCTGGTTGCCTCTGCCGCAGTCTTGCGGCAAGGCGTTTCGTTGGCTTTCTGCCCCTTTGCTCAGACATTTTACCTCGGCGAAATATGCCAGTCTGTTGGAATACGGCGGTACCTACGGCGGCGCGTATCTGCTGCGGCGTGGGCTTTTCATGCCGTGGGAGCTGCCAGAGCTGTTAGACGGAGAAATGGTGCGAGAAGGATGGAGGGAATTACAACCACTGATGCGGCTGGAAGAAACTATTCATGGGGTTGAGGCACGGCATCTCAGAATCGCTGCGCTCGAGATGACCTGGTATCTGCGCAGTCAACTGCTCCGCGACGCCGATTGGGCAGGCATGGCGCACTCGGTGGAGATTCGCGTTCCTTTCGTTGACGTCGAACTTCTCCGCAGGCTCGCTCCCTTATTGGTTCTGCGGCATGCGCCTACCAAGAAAGACATGGCTTCTGTCCCTGCACGCCCCTTACCTGAAGAGCTCCAGTGGCGTCCGAAAACCGGGTTCACCGTGCCCATTCATGAGTGGCTTTCGCGCGGCGAGAAACCCGCGCGCGTTGGTGGCGGACTCCGAGAGTGGGCATATACCGTGTATCAAGCGCAAGCCTGCACTCCGTGAGAGTCGCATGAAACGAATGTTGACCTCCTTGCTGTTGCAATTGTTAGGATGTCTTAGTCCGCCAAAGCCCGGCCCACAGCCTCAGGCTAAGATTCAGCGGATGATTATCCTACGTTTCGGGGGGATTGGTGACGTTATCGTTTTAACCGGTCTCATCCGCACCCTCCGCCAAATGTATCCGGCTGCCGAGATCAGCCTCGTCACCGATCGTACCTGTGCAGCGGTGGTAGAGCGGAATCCCGATCTTGATCGCGTCATCATCAGTGGTCGGATCGCTCTCGCTGCGAGCGTGCCACAGAATTACCGCAATTTCTTGGCGGTGAGGAAACTCGCCTCACGACCGTATGATCTCGCTTTTTTTGCCCATAACGACTTTCACAGTCTTTTCTTTGCCTTTTTTCTTCCTGCTCGATACAAAGTTGGTTTTGACACCAATGGGAGAGGATTCGATTTTGCCCTCACTCATAGTGTGCCAATCTATTCCAAGTCCTTGGCGCTGACCAAGCAACATACCTCCCGACACTTGAATGCCCACTTCCATGATCTGCTGTGGGCCTTCTACGGCAAGGAAGGGTCTCAGAGTCGCCCACGCGTTCATGTATCGAACGAAGAGCTCAACCAAGCCTGCGACTGGCTTGCTCAACGGGGGCTCGGTCAACCGCTGGTAGTGTTCACGTTAGGCGGCACTGAGGTGGTGAAGCGATGGCCCATCGACCGCTTTGCAACCTTGGCCAGGCGGTGTGCACAGGAACTCGGCGCTACGGTTCTGGTCCTGGGTGGTCCGGAAGAAAGATCGTTCTGTGGCCGCTTCAGTCAGCTGCACCCGAGAATTTCTTTCGCTGCTGGGGCACTTCCACTCCGTGATTCGATGTCGCTGTTGAAGCTCGCCGATGTCGTGATCGGTAATGATACCGGCTTGATCCATGCTGCGGCTGCCCTGGATATTCCGACGATTACGATTTTTGGACCGACACCGTCAGCGGTGTATGGGTATGAGAGTAGCCGGAGTATCATCGTGAAAGCAGATTTGCCTTGTCTACCCTGTAGCCAAGCCTCTTGTCTGTTATTGACTCCCGGTGCTGGATCACTTACCCCGCCGTGCCTTAACGCGGTCTCGGTAAATGAGGTCATGGCAGCGGTGAAAAAACTGCTCCTGCACAGTGCACGTGAAAAAAATCTTTCCCATTTGAGGTAGGTGTCATGACCTGGAAAGGCCGAGTGGTTCATCAGCTCGCCCGTGTTGCCAGCGCCGGTCCGTGGCGTAGCGCAATCGAATCTGTCGCGGTTGGCATCGGCCACCGCTATCCAACGAGCAGGGTGTGCCACAGTTTTTGCAAACACTTTGGCTGGCATTTGGCTCGCTGCGAGCATAAGCATTTTGAACGCATCGCTACTCTCTCGTGGGGTGGTGGGAAGATGCATTGTGGGAGCGATGCCAGTTTGGCCGAGGTCACTCGCCTCTATTATTTTCTCGGGGCGATCCCCGCCGCCGATGAAATTGCTGTTGCCCGCCTGTTCAACCGCGTGCTGCGAGAAGGTGATGTGTTTTTCGACGTCGGCGCCAACGTCGGGTTCTACACCTTCCTTGCCGCCTCGCATGTCGGGCGCTGTGGCAGCGTCCATGCCTTTGAGGCGAATGCAGCGCTGCTGCCGCATCTGCTGCGCTCCAGACGATTCAATACGTTTCCTGATCGTATTACTGTCACCCACGCCGTCGTGGGGCAGAAAGAAGAGCAGACGCAGATCTTCTACTTACCGGCAGATCCTGCCCTCATTGGTGCATCTTCCGTGCATCTTCATCCTTGGTTAGGGGCCGGAGTGGGCACTGAGGTGCCGGCCGTGACGATTGATCGCTACGTCCACGATAAACGGTTAGCACATGTGGATGTTATCAAGATCGACATCGAGGGAGGAGAACTCGCGGCTTTTCAGGGGATGCGAGAGACCTTCACACACACCCCCCCATTGCTCATTGTGTGTGAGCTCATGCCAGATGTCGTCACGCTTGGCGACGGGAAACCCCAGCAGCGAGCTTCGTCTGCTGCCTCCTCGACGGAAGTTGTCAATTTTCTGCAAATGCGCGGGTACCAGCCCTGGCATATCCGGACACGGGACGGGACGTTGGACCGTATCGTCGGACAGAGGGAAATAGAGCGTCTCTGCGGTGCAACGATGAATGTCGCCTTTGTTTCCCCCAGTTTGCGACGCCTGCGCCCTAAAACATTTTTCGTGGATGGCGGATAAGACTAATGGGACAAGAGGCCAGGAATATCGCGCGAGCGGCGGCGGTTTTGGCCGTGCTCTCACTCCTCAGCCCCCTGGCGGGAATGGCGGTTGAGATCATGCTGGCCTGGCGCTTTGGAGCATCGGGAACGGTTGATGCTTTTCGCGTGGCTTCCTTACTGCTGATCTTTGGCAATCAACTCTTTTTCGGCCAATTATTACCACATGTGATTGTCCCATTATTTTCTGCCTACCGGGCGAAAGGGGAGGAAGCAGACGGGTGGAGATTGGCTTTTTCTCTCGGCAGTCTCTTTGGCGTGCTTTCCCTCTCCTTTGTCATCTGGGCATGGTGCAAAGCCGAAACCGTCATCGCTTTTCTCGGCCCGGGGTTAACTGACCCGGGAAGAACTGAGGCGTTAATCCTGGCTCGTTACTTTAGCGTGGCACTCGGACTGATGGTCTGGTCGGGGGTGATGAATGGCATCCTCTACGTCTACCGTATCTTTTGGATATCGCCGGCGGCAAAAATCCTAACCAATCTTTTTGCTAGTGCGGCGATCTTTGCGGTTGGGCAAGAAAACGGCGTCGCGGCTCTGGTGGGGGCGACTTTGCTAGGGGCGGTCGTGGAAGTGATACTCCACGGTATTGTTCTCGTGCGTCTGAGCAGAGCCGCTGGCCTCGGTTGGATGACCTGGTTTCACCTGGGGCCGCAAGAGGGCGTCAGGAAAGCCCTACGCTTATCACTCCCCCTCATCGTGATGATTGGTATCGTGCAGTGGGGGAGTATCGTGATCAATCGAGCCTTAAGCACGATGCCGCCAGGAACTCTCGCCGACTATGGCTATGCCTGGAAACTGCTCACGCTGGTAGGCATTCTCCCGGCCAGCTTCGCTGCGGTGATTTTCCCTGCTCTCGCTGAAACCCGGGCCCAGACCGGCCTCGCGGAATTTTCGCGAATGGTGACCAGGTCAGTCAGAATGACACTCCTGCTGACGGTACCACCTGCGGTGATATTGTTCGTCCTACGCAGCCCATTACTCAAGTTGCTCTTTCTCCGCGGGGCCATGAGTGGTCAGCACGTGAGTGAAACGGCGCAGGTATTTGGGGTATTGTTAATCGGCGCTCCGGCGGCTGCTTTGCTCGGCGTCCTTTGCAAAGTTGCGTTCTCCTTGCAAGATACTAAGGCGCCAGCGCTGTTTACCTTTTTTTCTGCCCTGTTGCTCTCGTGGCTGGTACCACGGATGAGCGAAGTAGCCGGGATCGTCGGTGTCGCCTGGGCGCTGAACGTCAACACCTGGGTCATCGCAACCGGTATGTTCGTCTATCAAGTCTGGCGGTTTCATGCCGTCCATGTCCGGGAGATCATGCAGTATCTCGGTCTCTTGCTCGTGCTGTGTGGGGGCATGTTTTTGTCCACCTTAGCGTTCCAGCAACTCGTCGTCGCCAGCGCTTTCGCTGGTATGGGAATGGAGATCCTTTCACTATGTATGAGTGTGGGTCTCTCCGTGTTGCTCGGTTATCAATTCGCCTACTATCTCGGCCTCTCTGAATCGGCTGAACTGTGGGGCTACGTGAAATGGCAATGGGTCAGAATGCGTAGCTGAAAAGGAACTGCTCTGGGGAAGAGGGGTGAAGGCGGGGGGAGTGAGTGGTGAATCAGGGAGGATTTTCGCAAGGAAGAACTCGCAATCGAGCTGTCATCGTCGCCCATCCAGGGACGCAGCACTCCTATGAAACCGCGCTGGCGGTGCAAGGGGTGGGGCTACTGCAATGCTACGTTACCGGCTTCTACTACAAGCCCGATGGCCTGTGGGCGCGGGCGGCGCGGTCTCTCCCGACGTTCTTCTCGACCAAGATAGAGAAAGAGTTGGCGCGGCGCTGGAAGGCGGAGTTAGATCCTCGTCGGGTAATAACGGCGGCGGCAGCAGAGCTGTTGTATGTCACTCTGGGACGGGCGAGGCCGCTTCGACGGTATGCGCGGACCGTGCTCCGCTGGCGTAATGAGCGCTTCGATCGTTTTGTCGGTCGTCTGACCGAGCAAAGCCAACCTGCCGCCCTCATCGGTTATGACTCCTGTGCGCAGCAGTCCTTTCGCCAAGCCCGGGCTGGCGGCACCCTCTGTATTCTCGATCAAAGCATCGCCTCTTTACGAACCGGTAGCCGACTGCTCCGTGAAGAAGCGGCCCTGCATCCAGATTTTGCCGACAGTCTAGGGCATGAAGTGCCTGACTGGCTCATCCGCCGCTGCGATGATGAGGCAGCTACCGCCGATTACATCCTGGCGGGGTCAGTATACGTGAAAAGCAGTCTGGTCGAACACGGTATTCCTCCGTCACGGGTAGCTCTCGTTCCGTATGGCGTCGATACGGGACGATTTCGTCCAGCTTCCCGGCGGCAGGATGAGATCTTTCGTATCCTTTTCGTTGGACAAATCAGCCAGCGGAAGGGAATTAAATATCTTCTCGAAGCGGTGAGGCAGTTGAATCTGCCCCGTATCGAACTCGTCCTGGTCGGAGGGGTGATCGGCAGCGGCAGTGGCTT
>Ga0187894_10001013_pt1 | contig 37412 bp, 31 predicted proteins | sample GBC1701081metaG_FD_136650 | JGI IMG/M metagenome (GOLD analysis project Ga0187894, IMG submission 136650) | White microbial mat communities from a lava cave in the Kipuka Kanohina Cave System on the Island of Hawaii, USA - GBC170108-1 metaG ... | reverse complement strand
TCCAGAACGCGAGCAAGCCAAATCGGTGGGGCGACGCGGCAGCATTTGGGTTCCCACAAGTGGTAGTCTTCTTCCTCGTCGATAGTCGAGCCGAGTGCCGAATGCTTCACCCATCGCTATTTGCGACGGACTCCGGGGTTCACGCGATTGGCACATGGCTTGACACATAGGCGCCCCCCGATCAGAGGGTGGTGTCGCGCGCCGCGTTCAAGGCCGCGCCCCTGCGGCCGCGCTCGCGCTCGGCAACAAGACGGCGGACGCCGAAAGGAACGGACCGCATGACATCAGATCGGCCGTCGACACATCGGCCGGCCACCATCGGGGTCGCCGCGCTCATCGTTGCGCTCATCGTGGCAATGGCTGCCGCCCTCGCGGCGGCCCCGGCGCGTGCGCAGTCCATGGACCGGGGAGACCTGATCGTCAGCGGGAGCGCCACGCCGAATCCCGCGGCGGGTGGCGGGCCTGTCACCTACGCCGTGAACGTCGCCAACGAATCGACGGTGACGGCCACCGGCGTGGTCGTGACCATTCGACTCCCCCAGGGCAATCCGCGTCCCGTGTTCGTCAAGTGCAGCACCGGAGTGAAGGGACAACCCTGCACCGAATCCGACGGGACCGTGACGACGACATACAAGGTCGTCAGGGCACACACCACGGTGAAGGTGAGCCTCACGCTCGACCTGCCGCTCGTGCCCGTCGCGACCACGTTCACGATCGCCGTGACTGCGCATGCGACCAACGCCATCGGTGGGGAGGAACCCAGAGACGGCAGCGCCACTATCGACGGGGTGGCCCTGGCCGAGTCGATCCCGGTGGTGCTCCTGCCCTCGTTGCGAACGGCGACGCTCGCGTGCGGCACCACCGTGACCGATGCGTTCTTCCAGCCGGGCGAGCACACGGTCCAGTTCGCCGCGTCGATCGGCTGCGCCCGCTCGCCGTTTGCGGTCACGATGTCGTCCAGCGGCAAGACGCTCGACCTCAGGAAGTTCAAGATCGTCGGCGCGGCGACGAATCAGACCGCGGGCACCATCGGCATCGTCATCGCGCCCGGCGCCACCAACGTCACGATCAAGGGCGCCGGCACGAAGTCCAAGAGCGGCATCGAGTATTTCGACTACTGCCTGCAGGACGGCGGCGGCAACCAGGGGCTCGTGCTCAGCACGTTCCGCTGCTTCCGCGCCCGGAGCGCCGGCATCGACATCGTCTCCGAGGCCGTCCAGCTGGCCAACCTCCTCGTCGATCTGGTGGTCGGCGGCACGCCGGCGACCCTCGAGGGCGCTGCTGGCGGCGTCGGCATCCATCTCGGTGGCGCGGCGCACGTCACCGACTGCGTCGTGCGGCGCGCCGCCCGGATCGGTCTCTGGGCTGACGTGCCCGCGTCGTCCGGTGCCAGCGCCCGGGGCATCGTGATGGACGGCAACAATTCCCGCGTCGAGGCGAACTCCGGGATCGGCATTCTGCTGGACGGGGACGCGCACCAGATCGTCGACACCCGCGTCGAGGGTGACGGCTCCGATGGAGTGTCGACCGTCGGCGTCCAGGTCAACGGGGCCGGGGTCTTCCTCGACGGACTCGAGGTCGTCGAGTTCGGCGGCCCCGGCATCGTGGCCGCCGGCGACAAGGTGACGATCAAGCGCTCGACCGTGGAGGCCGTCGGCCAGGACTCGTTCGTCGTCAGCGGCGCCCAGGCACTGCTGAGCGGCAACAGCGCGGTCGAAGGACAGCGCGGCTTCGTGGTGCCGGGCGCGGCCGCCACGCTCGACACGAACGTCGCGGAGAACACCCTGGGGAGCGCATTCGCGGTGAGCGGAGACGCGGCCACCGTGACGGGGAACACCGCCAAGGGGGCCAAGGCGGATGGCTTCGCGCTCAGCGGACAGGGCGGCCACTACCACACGAACAAGGCCGAGACGAACGTGGGGACGGGATTCTCCATCAGTGTGAGCAACGGCAAGTTCGTCAACAACACCGCGAAGGACTCGCGGGTCGGCGGGGGCTTTGCGCTCTCGCCGGCCGCGACGGGCAACATCTTCAAGACCAACCGCGCCGAGCACAACAAGGGCCTCGAGTGGGTGATCTCCTCCGGCAACATCGACCGCGGGGGGAATTCGAAGAACGGCGCGACCTTCCAGTTCACGACCAACGGCGGCGTGTTCGAGTAGCCGGAGCGGCCCGCTCGCCGGTTCGACGGAACGCGCGACGATGTCTGGCGATCCGTCGCTGACCCGGTGGCCCGAGTCACGGGCCCCACGCGGCATGGTTGCCTCCCCGCACCTCCTCGCCTCCGCCTCCGGGGTCGCCGCGCTCCGGGCGGGCGGCAACGCCGTCGATGCGGCCATCGCCGCCGCGGCGACCATCGCCGTCGTGTACCCGCACACGAACGGCATTGGCGGCGACAACGTCTGGTTGATCTACGACGCGGAACGGCGCGGACTCCGCGCGCTCTGCGGCGTAGGACGGTCGGCGCGCGCAGCGAGCATCGACTGGTATCGCGCGCGCGGAGTCGACGAGGCGATTCCGTCGCGCGGCGGGCTGGCCGCGCTGACCGTCCCGGGCGCCGTCGACGGCTGGTGGCACGCGCACGCGCTGAGCCGCGACACGCTGCGTTCACCGCTCCCGTGGCATGCGCTGCTGGCCGATGCCATCGCCTATGCGCGCGAGGGATTCTCGGCCTCCGATGGACAGCGGATCCCGCCGCCGCGCGAGCCGGACCTCTTCGGACCCGGCGCCACCGATGAGATCCGGCGCGCCCTCTGGCCGCGCTACCATCCAGAGGCGCTCGCCCGGGGGCCACTCATCCAACCCGATCTGGCCCGCACGCTCGAGTGGATCGCGTCGGACGGCCCCGACGTCTTCTATCGCGGCGAGGTGGGGCGGCGGATCGTCGCCGGCGCAACCGCCGCGGGCAGTCCGCTGGCCGCAGAGGACTTTGCCGATCATCGCTCGGACTGGATGGAGCCCCTCACGACTCCGTACGGGGACGGCGTGGCCGCGAGCGCCCCGCCCCCGACGCAAGGGATGTCGGCGCTCGCCATGCTCGCCCTGTCCGCCGCCTTCGACGTCGCGGCGTTGCCCGAGAGCGACTACGTCCACGTGCTGGTCGAGGCGGCCAAGCTCGCCTTCGCCGACCGCGATCGGCACCTGACCGATCCCGGCTTCATGCGTGTGAGCCCCGACGAGTTGCTCGAGCCGGCACGACTCCGGCGTCTCGCCGGCCGAATCTCGCTGCACCACGCGTCGCCTCCCCTGGCGGCAGCCGGGACCGCGGGCGACACGATCGCCATCGTTGCCGCCGACCGCGCCGGCAACGCCGTGTCGCTCATCCAATCGCTCTATTTCACGTGGGGGTCCGGCGTGGTGGCCGGTGACACCGGCGTGGTCCTGCAGAACCGTGGAAGCTTTTTCTCCCTCGATCCACGCGACGCCAACGCGCTCGCGCCAGGCAAGCGCACGATGCACACCCTGACTCCCTCGATGTACGTGGTGGACGGGCGCGCGCGGTTCGCGTACGGGACGATGGGCGGGGAGGGTCAACCGCAGACGCAGGCGGCCGTGCTCACGCGGAGGCTCCTTCGGGGGCTCGGCCCACAGGCGGCGGTCGAGGCGCCGCGCTGGCTCTACGGCCGCACGTGGGGCGTGGTCTCGCGCGCACTGAGCCTCGAGGGGCGCTACCCGGCGTCACTGGCCCGTGACCTCGCCGACCGAGGCCACGAGGTGAGGATTGCGGGCGAGTGGGACGACCTGTTCGGCCACGCGCAATGCGTCTGGCTCGACCCCGACGACCAGGGTCTAGTGGGAGGCTCAGACCCAAGAGCGGACGGAGGAGCCCTCGGCTTCTAGACCCGCGCTCCGAGGGTACAACCGGCGCGGATCGATGTTCCGTGTTCGAGCGCCGGCTTCGCCGGCGCAATCTATTTGGGGGCGAGGCAGGCGCGAAGCGCCGTCGGCCGGGGAGTCCGAGGGGGCGTAGCCCCCTCGCTCAGAAAACAGGCGGAGCCCCCCGCCGAGGAGGTTTATCGACCGCCTTCTGCCGCGAGCGCCTTGTAGAGCTCCATGCCGACCTGGGAGATGTCGGAGCGGCTCTCGATCGGCAACCCGGCGTTCGTCCACGCCCCGAGCCCGCCCTTGAGGATGCGCACGTCCTTGAACCCCATCTTCCGGAGGCGCTGCGCCACGCGAGCACTGATGGCCTCATCGGGCGAGCTGCAGTACGCGACGACCGGGCGCGTGGTGTCCAGCTCGAGGCCGCTCGCGCCGCTGTCCAGCTCCTCCGGCGCCAGGCGCACCGAGCCCGGAATCTTGAGCGGCAGCGTCTCGTACGCGTCGCTCTTGCGGACGTCGAGGATAGTCGGCTGCTTGCCGTCCTCGAGCAGCCGGATGACCTCGGAGGGATGCACGCGATACCGGTTCTTCTGCCAGCGGAGGAAGAACTGCGCGCCGTAGCCGCCCGCGCTCACCAGCGTCACGCCGATGGCCACCCAGAACCACGGGAACGGCCGCGGCGGCGGATTCTTCACCTTGTCGCGCGCGTCCTTCAGCATGTGCTTCACGTCGGGCAGGTTCGGGATGAGCTTGTCGGCTTGCTCGAACCGGTTCACCGCGCCCTTCCAGTCGTCGGTGAAGTAGGCGCGCAGCCCGGCGAACCAGACCTGATCGAACTTGCTCACGCCGCCGATCTTGACCGGGGTCCCCTCGACGAAGCTCCGCACCGCGAGCGAGGGAATGATGAAGTTGAAGCCCTGCACGATGCTGCCCTCGGGGCCGGGCGCGAGCGACACGAACGTGAGCACGCCCACGACTGCGCCGCGATCGTTCACCGCGGGGCCGCCGGAGTTGCCCCACGACGCGGACGCGTCCGTCTGGATGACCGGATGACCGGCCTTGTCCTCCTTGAATCCGGAGACGGCCCCCTTGGTCACGGAGGCTTCCATCGAGGCCGAGGCGTTCAGCAGCTCGTGCGAGAGCACCACGCCGGGAAAACCGAGGATGTTGATCGGATCGCCGATCAGCGCGGATTTGGAGTCGGCCAGCGGCAGGACGGGATAGTCGTCGCCGGAAATCTTGAGCAGCGCGAGATCGCGCCCGGACATGGCGCCCGCCTCCGTGCTCACCGGCGGGCTGTACTTCTTGACCTCGGCCTTGAGGCGGGACCCGTTCGAAATCAGGACCATCACTTGCGGCAGCAGGTTGACCTTCGTCGACGGCAGCACGCTGTCGAGCAGCTTGCGCTTGACCGCGTCCTCGGCTTCCGGCTTCTCGCCGGGCACGAGGCGCGCGCGCTCGAGGGCTTTCGGGAGACACGCCGTGATCACGGCGCGCTGCGCCTGCTGGTTCACGAGCCAGCGCGGCGTCTCGTACGCGGGCTGGACCACGTGGCCGTTCGTGATGATCCAGCCCTCCCCGTCGATGAACCAGCCCGTGCCGGTTTCGCGGAACACCGGCGGCGTCACCTTGGTCGGGCCGGTTCCGCAATCGAGCGTCACCTCGCCGGCGACTTCCGCGATCACCAGCACGACCGCGGGCTTCGCGCGGAGCAGCGCCTCCTGGACTGGCAGATTGGTCTGGGCGAGCGCCGGGGCAGCCGCGCCCCATCCGGAGAGGAGCGCGAGCCACACGAGGGAGGCAAACCGCAGTATCATGAGGCCCATCGCGGCGTCTTGCGCCGCCATTCTACATGAAAAAGGATTGCGCATGAGCCGTCAGATTGGTGACATTCCGACGCGGACGTTCAACCCCGGCGAGGTGATCTTCAAGGAAGGGGACGATCCCAAGGGCGAGGCATTCATGGTCCACCTCGGCAAGGTGGAGATCACGAAGCTCGTGGCCGGGGAGCAACGTCTGGTCAACACCGTCGGCAAGGGCAATCTCCTCGGGGAGCTGGGGCTCTTCCGCGACGCTCCGCGGTCCGCCACGGCCATCGCGGCCGAGCCGGTCACGCTCCTGGTGATTCCCGCCAATCGCCTCGATCACATGGTGCGGAGCAACCCCGCCCTGGCCGCCGCGATCATCAAGGATCTCGCCAATCGCATGCTCCGCGCCGAGGAGGTGGCGCGCGACGCGGAGAAGCGCACGCTCGAGGCGGAGGCCCGCGCCGCCGAAGCCGAACGCCGACTTCGAGACGGCGGCCGATAAGGGACCATCTGCTTCGTTGGCGCGCTCGTCCGCGCGCTCAACGTACGGACAGTACGCCTCGCGCGCGGCCTTCGCGCGCCGCCTCGCATCTGGGCCGTTCTCGGCCGCCGTCTAGCGAGCGCGAGCGGCCAGCGAGAACGTGTCGGCCGCCAGCGCTGCGATGTGGCGGCCGATGGCGATCGACGCTGTGGCGGCCGGCGAGGGCGCGTTGACGACGTGAACCGCGCCTGCCGTCACGCTGATCTTGAAGTCGTCGACCAGCGAGCCGTCCGGACTCACCGCCTGGGCGCGGACGCCCGCGCCACCCCCCTCGATGTCGCGCTCCTCGACCTCGGGGACCAGCTTCTGTAGCGAGCCGACGAACGCCGCCTTGCTCGCCGAGCGATAGAGTTCGTACGCGCCCATCCGCCAGTACCGGCGGGCCATGTTCCAGAATCCAGCGTAGCCGAGCGTCTGGGCCAGCTCGAGCGGCCGGACCGTGCCGAGATCGTAGCCCTCGCGCGCGAACGCGAGGACGGCGTTCGGGCCGGCCTCCACATCGCCGTGAATGGTGCGCGTGAAATGGACGCCGAGGAACGGGAACTCGGGGTCCGGCACCGGGTAGATGAGGTTTCGCACGAGCGACCGTCGCTCGGGCCGAAGCATGTAGTACTCGCCCCGGAACGGAATGATGCGGACCTCCGGCCTGATCCCCATCATGGCAGCGACCCGGTCCGAGTAGAGGCCCGCGCAGTTGACGAGGTGGCGCGCGCGCACCGGGCCGCGCGCCGTCTCGAGCACGAGATCGTCGCCGTCGCGACGGATGGCGTGGACGCCGGCGTTCGTCATGATGTCGGCGCCGTGGTCCCGGATCAGTCCGGCCATGCGCTCGATCACCTGGCCGTAGTCGACGATGCCCGTCTCCGGAACGTGGAGGGCGCTCACGGCGCGGCAATGCGGCTCGTAGTCGACCACCTCGGCGCCGGTGAGCCGCTTGAGACCCACCAGGCCGTTGGCCGTCCCGCGCTCCTCGATGGTCTGCAGGCGAGGCAGCTCCGTCTCGTCGGTCGCGACGATGAGCTTGCCGCAACCCTCCCACGCGATACCGTGCTTGTCGCAGAACTGCTTCATCAGCTTGGCGCCCTCGACGCACAGCCGCGCCTTGAGCGACCCGGGCTTGTAGTAGGCGCCGGAGTGGATGACGCCGCTGTTATGCCCCGTCTGATGCATGCCGATCCGCGGCTCCTTGTCGAGGATGACGAGCTGCGCACGCGGATGGGACTCGGTGAGGGCGAGCGCCGTGGCGAGGCCGACGATGCCGCCTCCGATGATCGCGATGTCGGGAGTGGGAGCCACGGCGACGTTCCTCCTCGTGGATGGTGATCTGTGCGGGAGGATACCAGTCGCTCCGCTCAAAGCAAAGGCGCGGGACGACGGGAAGGGATGCGGACGTGGGAGGGGGCCGCGAGCGCGGCCCCCTCCACGAGAGGTCAGGCCGGCTGCTGGATCGCGCCGAGCTTCCAGGAATTGGGACCAACCGGGCGAGTAAACGTCCAGTACTCCTCGAACTTCACCGGCTCGGTCCGGCTGCCGTCGAGGACCTGTGCGCCGCTCTCGTCGGTCGTATAGTCGACGAGGCTCGCCAGGAAGTAGACGGTCGCGAAGTCCTGGCCCTTCTCCTGCCACGCCTCCGTGACTTGCGCCTGGCGCACGGCGATGTTCTCGAGCCGATTGATCTTCCGCTCGGCGCGGAGCCGGTTCACCTGCTCCTGCAGGATGCCGATCATCTCCGGCGTGACGAGGTCGGTGACCCGGGACAGATCCCGCGTTGTCCACGCCGCCTGGATCTTGAAGAACATGTCGGTGGCCCGCTCGCCGAACGCGGCGGGGTCGAATGCCCCGTCCATCTGGCGGATGTGACCCAGGCCGCGGTCGAGATCGCTGGGCTCCGCGGGGGCCTCGATGGTTGCCGTCGACAGCGCCGGCCCCGCCGGCTCCCGCCAGCTGCTGCCCGAAGGCTGGTCGTATCCACTGGCCTGGTAGTTACCGCCATAGCCGCCCGCATAGGCAGGAGCGGCCGCCGCCGCCTGCCGGCGCCGCATCCACGAGATCGCGAACAGAATCAGTCCTCCGACGATCAGGATCTCGAGCAGGCCGATGCCGCCGAACAGCCCGCCGCCCAATCCGCCGAGACCGCCGAAGAGCAGGCCTCCGAGCAACCCACCGAGCAGCAGGCCGCCCAGCATCCCGCCCCAGGAGCGTTGAGGCGTCGGCGTCTGCATGGCCGCTGGCGCGGCCGGGTTGGTGGGAGTGGCAGGCCGGCTCGGCGGTGACACCTGGCTCGGCGAGCGCGGCGCGGAGTAGCTGCGCGAGCCTCGGCTCCCGCCGGAGCTGCCTCCCCCGGCCCGCGCCCAGGCATCTGCCACCCAGAGGAATGACGACAAGGCAAGAACGACTGCCGTAGTGACCGCTAGTGAGCGCTTCATCGGGCCCTCCTGTCGCTGATGTGCACTGCTTTACTTATACAGCATCCGGGCGTCATTCGATCGCGTTGACTCGCCAGCCGTGTGGGCCGGTGGGACGCACCAGGTCCCATCGTTCCGAGAAGGGGACGGGCTCGAAGGGATTGCCCTCGAGGACCTTCAACCCGACCTGGTCGGTCGTGTAGTCGACGAGGCTCGCGTCGATCTGCACCGCGACGCGGTCCCAGCCGCGCTCCTGTCGCGCGGCGACGATCGCGACCCGGCGGACCGTGATCCGCTCCACGCGATTGACCCGTCCCGCCGACGTCAGACGCGCCACCTCACGCTCGAGGCGCTCGCGCATGTTCGGCGTCAAGACATCGTCCGCTTTGGCAATGTCGCGCGCCGTCCACGCGGCCTGGACTCGCTGGAAGATGTCGCCAACCACGCTGGCGAAGGCGGCCGGGTCGAAGCTCGGATCGGCCTGGCGAATGGCGTCCGCGGCGCGCTCGAGCGCGTCGCGCCCGTTCTCGGCGGCGACCGGGGCCGGCGTCGATGGGAGGAATACTGCACCGCCGCTGGGCGCGCCCGCCGTCACGTACTGCTCGGCCGACTGACCCGCCTGATACCTCGACAGGAACCGGTACGCCAGGACGATCAACCCGGACAGGACCACGACGTCGAGTGCTCCGATGCCCGTGAACCGCCGGCCGAAGATGAGGCTCCCGATGAGTCCGCCGGTGAGCGCTCTCCGAACCAGCCGCCGCCAGGTCACGGGCTTCTGCGGCGGGACCGGAGCGGGGTCCTCCTGCGGCGGGGCGCTCCACGAGCGCCCTTCGCCGGAGGGAGGCCGGGGGGGTTGCTCCTCTTCGCGCGTCGCCCGGTTTCCACTGCGATGACTCGAGTCTCGCCCGGCCGCCGCCACGCACACACCAATGACGAGCGTGAGCGCGAGCGACACGATGACGGACAATGCGGCGCAGCGCTTCATCGGATTCCTTCGTGGTCTCCCTGCTCAGTACTGGCTCGGGGGGTCCCGGGCGCCTGGCCGGAGCCGGCGCGCTCGATGCCCTGATTTTAACCCAGGAGCGGGCGGAAACCCTCAGGCGCGCTGAGCCGCCGAGAGGACCGATTGCGTATGGCGGGCGATCATGAGGTTCTCGTCCGTCGGGATCACCCAGGCGGACGTGGCGGCGTCGGGCGTGGTGATACGGGGCCCCCCGGCCTCGTTGGCGGCCTCGTCGAGCCGGACGCCGAGCCATGCGGCATCCCGGCACACGCGGGCGCGGATGGCGGGGGCGTGCTCGCCGATGCCGGCCGTAAACACGACCGCGTCGAGCCCGCCGAGCGCGGCGGCGAGCGAGCCCAGCTCCCGGCCGATGCGGTACACGAACACGTCGACGGCTTCTCGCGCCCGGGGATCCGGGCTGTCGAGCAGCGCGCGCATGTCGCTCGAGATTCCGGAGAGCCCGAGGAGCCCCGACTCGTGGTAGAGCAGCGTCTCGAGCGCCCGCGCATCCATCTGGTGCCGGGTCATCAGGTAGAGCAGCACGCCGGGATCGAGGGCGCCGGGCCGCGTCCCCATCACGAGTCCGTCGAGCGCCGTGAAGCCCATCGTCGTCGCCACGCTCCGCCCGCCCTCGAGCGCGCAGAGGCTCGCGCCATTGCCGAGATGAGCGACGATCACGCGGCCGGACGCCACCCGTGGGGCCACCGCTGGGAGCACAGAGGCGATGTACTCGTAGGACAGCCCGTGGAACCCGTAGCGGCGCACGCCCTCCTCGCCGAGCGCGCGCGGGAGCGCGAAGGTCCGCGCGACCAGGGGCTGGCCCTGATGAAAGGCGGTGTCGAAGCAGGCGACCTGCGGCAGGCGCGGCGAGGACGCGGCGAGCGCCCGGATCGCGGCCAGATTGTGCGGCTGATGCAGCGGCGCGAGCGATACGAGCGCGTCGAGAGCCGCCAGCACGCGATCGTCGATCAGGACGGGCGCCGCGTAGGTCGTGCCGCCATGCACGACGCGGTGCCCCACCGCGACGAGCCGATCACCGCCGCGGTGCGCGGAGAGCCACGCACGGATCTCGTCCATCGCCCCGCGATGGTCCCCTCCGCTCGCGGCGAGATCGCGCTCGGTCAGGGTCTCGCCGTTCTGCGCGCGCACGGCGAAGTGGGGTCGGGCGCCGATCCCGTCGACTTGCCCCTCGGGGCCCGCGTCGAGCGCGCCCGAGGCCGCGACGTGAAAGACGGCGAACTTGATGCTGGACGAGCCCGCGTTGATGACGAGGATCGCGTCCGGCATGGTTCTGACTATACTCGACGCGTGGAGCACCCCATGCGATGCCGCCGGTGCCAGACGGACAACCGGGCCGGTGTTCGCTTTTGCGAGGAGTGCGGCGCGAGCCTCGGCGCCGCGTGCGCGCGCTGCGGGAGCGCCCTCGCGCCCGACAAGCGCTTCTGCGGCGCGTGCGGCGCCGCCGCGTCGCCGGCACCCGGACGCTACGCCTCTCCCGAAGGCTACACGCCCCGGCATCTCGCCGAGAAGATCCTCACGGGCAAGCGTGCCCTCGAAGGCGAGCGCAAGCAGGTGACGGTGCTCTTCGCCGATTTCAAGGGCGCGCTCGAACTCCACGCCGACCGCGATCCCGAGGACGTGCGGGGCGTGATCGATCCGGCGCTCGAGCGGATGATCGAAGCGGTGCACCGCTACGAGGGCACCGTCAACCAGGTGATGGGCGACGGCATCATGGCCCTGTTCGGCGCGCCGCTCGCGCACGAGGATCACGCCGTCCGGGCCTGCTACGCCGCGCTCCGGATCGCGGAGGCCATCCGGCGCTACGGCGACGACGTGCGGCGTCGCCACGGCGTCCCCCTGCACGTCCGCGTCGGGCTCAACGCGGGCGAGGTGGTGGTCCGTTCGATCGGCAACGACCTGCACATGGACTACACCGCGGTCGGACAGACGACCCATCTCGCGGCGCGCATGCGCGACCTGGCTGCGCCCGGCTCCATCCTCATCACCGGCGACGTGCTCCGTCTCGCCGAAGGCCATGCCGAGGTGCGGGCCCTCGGGCCGGTCCCGGTGAAGGGCCTGGCCGAGCCGATCGAGGTGTTCGAGGTCACCGGGCCCGGACCCGCACGCACGCGCTTTCAGGCGGCCTCTGCGCGCGGCCTCTCGCGGTTCGTCGGCCGCGATTCCGAAATGGCGCAGCTGCGGGAGGTGCTCGAGGCGGCCGGAGGCGGGCGCGGCCAGATCGCGGCGCTGGTCGGCGAGGCCGGCGTCGGCAAGTCGCGACTGGTCTGGGAGTTCAATCGCTCGCATCGTGCCCGCGAGTGGCTGGTGCTCGAGAGCAGCTCGGTGTCGTATGGCCGGGCCACCCCGTATTTGCCGGTCGTCGAGCTGCTCCGCGCGTACTTCCACGTCGGCGAGGATCCGGAGCGAGACGTGCGCGAGCGCATCGTGGGCAAGCTCCTCACGCTCGATCGCGCGCTCGAGCCCACGATCCCCGTGTTCCTCTCGCTGCTCGGCGTGGCCCATGGAGACCCGCAGTGGCAGGCGCTCGATCCGCAGCAACGGCGCGAACGCACCCTCGACGCGATCCGCCGCCTGCTCCTCCGCGAGAGCCAGGTCCAGCCGCTGCTGATCGTGTTCGAGGATCTCCACTGGGCGGATTCGGAGACCCAGTCCGTGCTCGACAGCCTCGTGCAGAGCCTGCCCAGCGCTCGCGTCCTCCTGATCGTGACGTATCGCCACGAGTACCAGCACGCCTGGAGCAGCCGGAGCTACTACACGCAGATCCGCCTCGACCCGCTGCCGCCCGAGAGCGCCGAGGCGCTCTTGCAGGCGCTCGTCGGCGACGACCCCGGCCTCGCGCCGCTCAAGCGGCACCTGGTGGCGCGCACCGAGGGCAATCCGTTCTTCCTGGAGGAGAGCGTGCGCACGCTCGTCGAGGACCACGTCCTGACCGGCGCGCGCGGGGCCTATCGTCTCGCCGGGCCGTTGCCCGCAACGCCGATCCCCGAGAGCGTCCAGGCCGTGCTCGCCGCGCGCATCGACCGGCTGCCGCCGGGTGACAAGCCCCTCCTGCAATCGGCGTCGGTGATCGGTCGCGTCGTGCCGATGACGCTCCTCGGCGCGGTCTCCGACCTTCCGGAGGACGCGCTGCGGGCGAGCCTCGGGCGGCTGCACGCCGCCGAGTTCCTGTACGAGACGAGCCTCTTCCCGGACGTCGAGTACGCGTTCAAGCATGCGCTCACCCACGAGGTCGCGTACGCGAGCCTCCTGCAGGAACGCCGGCGCCTGCTGCACGCGCGGATCGTCGAGACGATGGAGGCGATGTACGCGGACCGCCGGAGCGAGCACGTGGAGCAGATCGCGCATCATGCGTTCCACGGCGAGGTGTGGACGAAGGCGCTGCCGTATCTCCGCGAGGCGGGGGCGCGCGCCTTCAACCGCTGCGCCAACCCCGAGGCGGCCTCCCGCTTCGAGCAGGCGCTCCAGGCGCTCGCCCGGCTACCGCAAGACCGCGCCGCGATCGATCAGGCCATCGGCATCCGCATCTCGCTCCGGCACGCGCTCCTCCAGCTCTGCGAGTTCGGCCGGGTCCACACGCTGCTCCGCGAGGCCGATCAGCTGGCCGAGACGACGGGGGATCAGGCCCGCCGCGTGCGGCTCGCCTGCTACACCAGCAACTACTTCTGGCTGGTGGGCGATCACGACTCGGCGCTCGACGCGGGCCGGCGCGCCCTCGCGATCGCCCGGGATCTCGGCGAGGTCAGCCTGCGCGTGACCGCCAACTTCTACCTCGCGCAGGCGCTGCACTCGCTCGGCGAGCTCCGGCCCGCGCTCGATCGGACGCGCGACAACGCGGACCTGCTCGGGGGCGATCTCCGCCGGCGGCGCTTCGCCCTCGCCGCGTTCTTCGTCCACTCGATGTCCTGGCAGGCCTGGGCGCTGTCCGAGCTCGGCGAATTCGACGACGCGGGCGCCGCGAGCGCCGAGGCCATCGCGCTGGCACAGGCGCTCGATCGACCCGAGCTGTGGGTCGCGACCTCGCTCGGCGTCGGCCGGGCGCATCTCGGACGCGGCGATCTCGGGGCGGCCACGCCGATGCTCGAGCACGGCGTCGAGGTGTGCCGGCGCTGGGAGCTGCCGCTCTGGTTCGCCGCGCTCGCGGCCTCGCTCGGCCACGCGTACACGCTGGCCGGGCGCCTCGACGACGCCATCGGCGCGCTCGAACAGGCCGTGGCGCACGGCGAGCGCAAGGGCATCATGTCCTACCAGTCCCTCTGGATGGCGCATCTCGGCGAGGCCTATCTCGAGTCCGGGCGGAACGACGCGGCGCGGGAGATCGCCGGCCGCGCCCTCGATCTGGCGCGCGCCCATCGCGAGGCGGGCCACGAGGCCCACGCGCGCCGGCTCGAGGGCCTCGTGCGGGCGCGCCGCGAGCCCGATGCAGCACGCGCCGCCTATAGCGAGGCGCTCGAACGAGCCCGCGCGCTCGGCATGCGACCTCTCGCCGCGCAGTGCCAGCTCGCCCGTGCCGTGCTCGACCACCGAGCCGGTCGCCTCGACGCCGCGCACGAGGATCTCGACGCGGCGATCGGGGAGTTCCGCGCCATGGGCATGACGCTCTGGCTCACAAAAGCCGAATCCGAACTCGCCGAGAGTCGATAAGGGGCCAGCTGCTTCGTTGGCGCCCTCGCATCTGGGCCCTTCTCGACTCTCGGCGCCGCCCGTGCGTTTCCCTGTTTGCGGACCCTCGGCACCGCCGGGCGGCGAGAACGGCCCAGATGCGAGGCGGCGCCCGATGGCAGGGGGCGAGGCGTACTCTCTGTACGTTGAGCCCCCTGTCGAGGGCGCCAACGGAGCAGCTGGTCCGCTATCGCGGCCCGGCGCGGCCGGCGAATAGCGGGGCGAGGGTCTGGGCTAGGGGCTCGATGCCGACCGGCTTCGTCAGCACGGGGCGACCCGCTCGCTGCAGGAATCGCTCGGTCTCGGGGTCTGCGATGTCGCCGGTGAGGAAGATCACCCGCGAGGCGACCGCCGGAATCCGATGCTCGATGCGCTCGAAGAGATCGCGCCCGGAGGTTCCGGGCATGCGCAGGTCGAGCGTGACCGCATCGTACGGATTCCCTTCGCGCATGAGCGCGCGCCAGGCTTCTTCCGCATCGGGCACGACCGTCGCCTCGACGCCGAGCTCGTTCAGCAGGTCGCCCAGCATCGCGGCCACCGGCTCCTCGTCGTCCACCACGAGGACGCGACCGTGGCCGAGGCGGGCCCGCGAGAGCGGGGCGGCCGGGCGTCCCGCGACGATCCCCTCGTAATCCGCGGGCAGGTCGACGACGAAGGTCGCTCCAAGTCCGGGACGGCTGTCCGCGGTCAGGCGGCCGCCGTGGCTCTCCACGATGCTGTAGCAGATCGAGAGCCCGAGCCCCGTGCCCTGTCCGACGGCCTTCGTCGAGAAGAAGGGCTCGAAGATCCGCGGGAGCACGTCGGGCGGGATGCCGGGGCCGGTGTCGGCGACGGTGAGACGCACGCGCCCATGCGCGGCCCTCAGTGCCACGGTGATCCGCCCCTCGCGGCAGGCGGCGAGGGCCTGCTCGGCGTTGAGCACGAGGTTCATGACCACCTGCTCGAGCTGGGACGCGTCCCCCCTCACGCCGGGCAGGTCCGGCGACACGTCGCACTCGAGCGTGATGCCGTTCACACGCAGGGCGTCCTCCCGCAAGGCGAGAACCCGCCCGACCACCTCCGCGACGTCGACCGTCGCGATCTCGCGGGGACGCGGCCGCACGAACAGCTGGAGCTCGCGGACGATCCTGGCCGCCTGCATCGCGCTCGCGCGGATCCGCTCCGCCCGTTGCGCCTGTTCAGGATCGGCGAGACGACGTCCGAGGAGCTGCGCCTGACCGACGATCACCGCCAACGGATTGTTGATCTCGTGGGCGACGCCGCTGACGAGCTGCCCGACGGCTGCGAGCTTGCCCGCCTGAAGCAGCTGCGCCTGCGACGCCTCGATCTCGCGAACTCGAGCCTCGAGCTCCGCGTAGAGGCGCGCATTGTCGAGCGAGAGCGCCGCGTGGTCGGCAAAGGCCTGGGCCAGGTGTACCTCGTCTGACGTGAACGGATGCCCGACTCCGTCGCCGACCTCGAGCGCGCCGAGCACGACGCCACGGGCCACGAGGGGAACGGCGCACACGGCGCGACGATCCCCGCCAGTCCACGCTCCTTCGCGACCGTTCGATGGCCCTGGATCGAGGCGCGCCGGCCCGTCCCCCACCACCGCGCGCCGCTCTGCCACGGCGCGTCGCACGGCCTCGGCCGCTGTCCCCGTGGGCGCACCGTCCGCACCGTCCGCGCGCGCGTCGCTCGCGGCCACGCGGACGAAGTCGCCAGTCGCCGGATCGACGCTCCAGAGCACGGCGGTCCGCGCGCGCAGGAGGCCCGCGATGCTCTCCACCGTCCGCCTCGCGACCGCCGTCGGATCGAGCGTGCCCGACAGCTCCCGCCCGAGCGAGGCCAGTGCGGCCGTGCGCTCGGCCTGGCGGAGCGCGACCTCGGCGCGCCGCTGCTCGGCGATCTCGCGCTCGACACGCTCGGCCAGCGCGATGAGGCGAACGCGCGCATACGAGCACGCGGCGGCCCCGAGGCCGAGCAGGATCACGGTCGACACCATCGCGCCCTTGCCGACGCCCGCCAGGTACTGGAGCAAGATCTCGAAGCCCGAGGCGAGGACAGCCGTCAGCAGGATGAACCGGCTCTCGAGGGAGAGCGCGGCCAGGATGACCAGGAGCACGTAGACGCCGACGGTGAATCCGGCGACGCCGCTCGCGCTCGGGCTCGTCGCCATCGTGGCCCACTGGAGGAAGAACACCGCCGGGACGTCGACGAGCGGGATGGCGAGATTGGCCAGCCGGGCGCCGCCCTCGTGGCGTCGGCCCACGAGGAACACCCCGACCGTGATGACCCAGTACACGGCGAACAGGCCGAAGTTGCCGGTCCACTCCGGCAGCTGGAGAAGGCCCCCGAGCACCAGGAAGAGCGCGAAGAAGGCCGAGACGCCCCAGCACCGCAGCAGATTGATTCGGCGCGCGTTCTGAACTCGTTCCCGGCGTAGCTCGCGGGATAGAGTGTCCGGCGCCGTTCGGACCTCCTCCGCCATATTTCGGATTATACCGAGGGTGTTTCAGCGATACGGACGATTCCTGGGTTCCCATCGGTCGCGTTTGACGCGGGGGGTGGTTTGTCGTAATAAGTGGGGGATGCATCCGCCCAGACGGGGCTGTCGGTGAAGAAGCGGGTCGTCGTCACCGGTCTCGGCGTCGTCTCTCCCATCGGCACCGGCATCGAGTCGTTCTGGGACAACGCGGTGGCCGGCCGCTCGGGCATCAGCGCCGTTCCAGCCTGGGAAGACGTGCCGGAACTGTCCCTCGACGGGTACCGCTCCCAGGTCGCCGGGCTGGTGCGCGACTTCGATCCCTCCGCACTCCCCGCCGGGGTCCAGCCGGAGCGCTACGATCGCTACGCGCTGCTGTCGCTGCTGGCCACGAAAGAGGCGCTCGCGGATGCCCGGCTCGCCCTCGCCCGCGAGGTTCCGCACCGCGTCGGCGTCATGCTGGGCGCGGGCATGGGCGGCATGCTGATCGGCGAGGAGGAGTTCGCCAAGGTCTACATCAACCGGCGGCCGCATCGCGTGCACCCGAACTTCATCCCGATGATCACGCTGAACTCCGCGTCCGGCATCGTCGCGATGACGTTCGGCGCCAAGGGACCGAACCTCACGATCTCGACGGCGTGCTCGTCGAGCGCGCACGCGATCGGCCAGGCGATGTACGCGATTCGCGCGGGGCAGGCCGACGTCGTCATCACGGGGGGAGCCGAGGCGAGCCTCACCCCGCTCGCGTTCGCAGGGTTCTGCGCACTGCGGGCGCTGTCGACCGCGTACAACGATCAGCCGACGCGAGCCTCGCGCCCGTTCGACCGCGCGCGCGACGGCTTCGTGATGGGCGAGGGCGCCGCCACGTTGATCCTCGAATCGCTCGATCACGCGGTGAAGCGCCAGGCCCGGATCTACGCGGAGGTCGCGGGCTACGCGGCGACGAGCGAGGCTTTCCACATGGTGGTGCCGAAGGAGGACGGCTCCGAGATGGCCGTCACGATGACGACGGCGCTCCGCGACGCCGGCATCCCGCCCGCGCAGGTGGACTACATCAACGCCCACGCGACCTCCACGCCGATCGGCGATCCCGTGGAGGTGACGGCCATTCGCACCGTGTTCAAGAAGCGGGCCGAGCGCATCCTGGTCAACGCCACGAAGTCGCTGATCGGGCACACGCTCGGCGCCGCGGGAGCGCTCGGCGCCGTCGCGTGCGTGCAGTCGCTGCGCACCGGCCTCGTGCATCCCACCGTCAACTACGACGATCCGGACCCGGCGTGCGCCCTCGACGGCATCTCCGCCAAGGTCCAGGAGCGGCCGGTCGAGGTCGCCCTGCTCAATGCCTTCGGGTTCGGAAGCAACAACGCGGCGCTCGTGTTCACGCAGGCGCCGACGAAGACGCGCGGGCGGCGCGCGCGCGCCCGCTGACCTTCAACCCGGACGTCCGTCAATCGAAATGGAAGGGCACCATGGCTGCTGAGTCGACCATCGCCGTCCAGATCAGGACCGCCCTCGCCCAGTACCTGAAGCGCGACGCCGGCGCGATTCGCCCCGAGAGCCGCCTCCGCGAGGATCTCGGCCTCGATTCCCTCGCGATGATCGAGCTGCTCTTCAAGATCGAGGAGCACTTCGACCTCGAGATCCCCAACGAGGATCTCTCGCGGATCACCACGGTGGCCGACGTGACGGCGTACGTGGAAGAGAAGCTGGCCGCGGCGGCCGACGCCGCACCCGCCCGGAAGGCCGCCGGGCCGGCTCCGATGCCCGCGCTCGCACCGGTCGCAGCCACCCCACCGCCCGCGCCCGTCACGAGCATGCCGCGGCCCGCGCCCGGGGCACGACCGGTCTCGGCCAAATCGGCCAAGGTCACTTCGATCCAGGCCGCGGCGAAGCGCAAGGCGGCCAAGGAGGCGGCCAAGCCCGCCCCGGGCAAGAAGAAGGGATCTCGTCGCGCATGACGGGCCGCCCCGAGCTTCCCTCCGTCCGCCTGACGCTCATCGCCGGGACGGTCGGCGGCACGGTGGTCGGCGACAGCGACGTGGAGATCACCGGCGTCTCGAGTCTCGGGGACGCTGGCCCGCGCGATCTCGCCTACGTGGACGGCGATCGCTTCGCCGCGGCCGCGCGAGCGTCGCGCGCCGGCGCGCTCCTGGTCGCGGCGGCGCTGCCGGACGTCGACCGACCCCAGATCGTCGTCGCGTCACCTCGCTACGCGTTCGTGCGAGTCGTCGAGGCGTTGTTCACCGCCCCGCGCCAGCCGCGCGGCGTCGCGCACGACGTCACGCGTGGTCTCGACGTCACCATCGGACCCGACCCGTCGATCTGGCCGTTCGTGACGCTCGGCAATCGAGTGCGCCTCGGCGCGCGCGTCACGCTCTACCCCGGCGTCTTCCTCGGTGACGACGTGGTCGTCGGCGACGATACGATCCTCCACCCGAACGTCAGCGTCCGCGAGCGCTGCGAGATCGGCGCCCGCGTCATCGTCCACAGCGGAGCCGTGATCGGCAGCGACGGCTTCGGCTATCTCCAGCACGAGGGGCGCCACCAGAAGATCCCGCAGCTCGGCACGGTGGTGCTCGAGGACGACGTGGAGCTCGGGGCCAACGTGGCCGTCGATCGCGCGACGTTCGGCACGACGCGCGTCGGGCGCGGCACGAAGGTCGACAACCTGGTGCAGATCGCCCACAACGTGTCGATCGGCGAGCACACCATCCTCGCGGGGCAGGCCGGGATCTCCGGCAGCACGCGAATCGGCTCGCGCGTGATGGTGGGCGGTCAGGCGGGCTTCGCCGACCACGTCGAGGTCGGCGACCGCGCGCAGGTCGCCGCCCAGTCCGGCGTCTTCCGCGACGTGCCCGCCGGGGCGACCGTCGCCGGCAGCCCAGCGCTGAGCCACGACCAGGCGGGGCCGATCTACGGCGCCATCCTCCGGCTCCCGGACTTGCGAAAAGAGCTGCGCCGTCTCGCGCAGCGCGTGAGCGAGCTGGAGGCGCAGGCACACACGAAGCCGACGGCGAAGCGCCGCCGCTCCCGACGCTAGCGTCCCGCCCGGGACGTGCCGGCAACGCGCCGGCCGGGGCGTCGCTACTTGTAGTACCAGCGGTGGAGACGCGCCGGGCTCACGCCGCAACAATAGAGGAAGCGCAGCGTCCACATCAGCACGATCGTGCGCGCGATGCCCTCGCGCTCCCACTTCCGGGACGACGTCGTGACCTGGAGATCGAGCGCGGCGAGGCGCCCCGCTCGCTTGAGCCGCTTCGTCAGCTCCACGTCCTCCATCAGCGGGATGTCGGGAAAGCCGCCGAGCGCGTCGAAGGTCGCGCGCCGGACGAAGATGCCCTGATCGCCTGTCGAGATGCGGCTCCAGCGCGAGCGACGATTCATCAGGCCCGCGATCATGCGGAACGGCCAGCGCGGGTTCGTGAAGCGCACGTCGAAACGCCCCCCCACGACCGCGAGATCCGCGAGGGCGCCGGCGATGGCGTCCGCCGCTCCGTCGGGCAGCACGGTGTCGGCGTGAAGGAACAGGAGCGCCTCGCCGCGCGCGACCCGCGCGCCCGCGTTCATCTGCCGCGCGCGCCCCCGCCCGCTCGCGACGAGTTGCACGCCTGGCCGGCGGCGCGCCACCTCGGCCGTCGCGTCCGTGCTGCCGCCGTCGACGACGATGACCTCCGCCGCCGGGCAACGGGCGGCGAGGTCGGGCAATAGCCGATCGAGGTTGGCCGCCTCGTTCAGCACGGGGACGACGATGCTCAGCATCCGCGCCCGGCGTCAGCGCGCGGCCCTGAGCGTGATCGTGCCGTAGTGCGCCACTGCCCGCTCGCCGGTGTCGTCGGTGTCGGTCATGACGGCAATGCCCTCGATGGCCGGCGGCTCCGCGGCGAAGAGGCGCTTGTAGTCCGCGTAGACGTCCCGCTCCTCGGCGACCCAGCGGCCCACGAGGGCGGCGCCGCTCTCGACGACGATCATCTTCGCGCGGTCGGTGTAGGCGTTGTCGATGGCCGTGCCCACCGGCAGCCGATTGTCCCAGATGTAGTTGATCACGTGGCGGGGCGGGTACCGCCCGTACAGGAGCTTGATGGCGCCATAGCGCAGCCGCTCCCAGGTGGTGGCCGTGGCTGGATCGTAGCGAAACGCGACGTAGATGCGCGCGGGATAGTCGTCGCCTTGCTTTCGCTGCGCGTCGCCCTTGACGAGCACGTTGTCGATCTTCCACCGCCACGTGAGGACCCGGTAGACGCGCGGATCGAGATCGAGCGACCTGTACAATCCCGACGCCGAAGCCTCGCTCTCGGCCCGCAACACGTGCCCGCCCCCGTCCGCGACCACGGCGTACCGAGTCCGCCGCTCGATCTTCTTGAAGGTCAGCGCCTCCCATCCCAAGGCAACGGCACCGGACTCGCCAGCAGGCTCAAATCGCAACACGATGTCATCCGGCGCAGCGGCGGCGAGGCCCACAAGTCCAGGAACGCCAACCAGCAGGCACAGGAACATCCAAACGGAGGCGCCGGTCCGGCGGGGGCGCCGAGTGTCAGAGCAGGAGGAGATCGGCCGAAAGGCGCCGGAGGGGGCGGGGGGTTGCCCCCGTGGGACCGTTGCCTCTGCGGAAGGTCGAAGCCGCAAGCTCTCGATCTCGTGGCCCCATCGAGAGCCGACAAACGAATGCAACTCAGCGTGTCCCACGGGGGCAGCCCCCCGCCCCCTCCGGCGCCGCCCGTCAGACTTCACGTGAGATCACGCTACCGATTCCAAGCCAACCAAGCACCGAAGAGCCGCTTGACGAAGGGTGTGAGCCGAGTGCGGTTGTACGCGTCGCCGAGCTTCCGGATCGCCTCGGCCTGCGTCGGATAGCTGTGGATGACGTTGGCGATCTTGCCGAGGCCGATCCCGTGCTCGATGGCGAGCGTCAGCTCGGGGAGCATCTCGCCCGCATGCCGGGCGACGATGGTGGCGCCGACGATCCGGTCGGTGCCCGCTCGGACGAGCACTTTCACGAGGCCCTCGGCCTCGCCGTCGAGCACGGCGCGGTCCACCTCGGCCAGCTCCTGGACGAACGCGCGAACGGCGACGCCGCGGGCGGCCGCTTCCCGCTCGTTGAGCCCGACGTGGGCGATCTCGGGATCGGTGTAGGTGCACCAGGGCATCGTGAGCGCGCTCGCGCGCGCCCGGCCGAGGAACAGCGCGTTCTGGATGACGATTCGCGCCTGGAAGTCGGAGTTGTGGGTGAACTTGTATCCCGGGCAGACGTCGCCGGCGGCAAAGATCCGGGAATTGGTCGTGCGGAGTCGATCGTCCACGGTCACGCCCGCGGCCGCGTCGTACGCCACGCCCGCGCGCTCGAGGCCGAGCCCGTCGACGTTGGGTCGCCGGCCGACGCCGACCAGGATCCGATCGACGGCGAGGCGTTCGACGTCCGAGCCGCGCGCACAGTGGATCACCGGCGACGCGCCGGCCTGTTCCACGCGCTCGACCTTCGCGTGGAGCTTCAGCGCCACTCCGTCGCGCGCCAGCGCTCGCTCGACATGCGCGGCGACCTCCGGGTCCTCGCGCGTGAGCACCTGGCCCGCGCCCTCGATCAGCGTGACCTCGGCGCCAAAGCGGGCGAACGCCTGGGCCATCTCGCAGCCGATGGGCCCGGCCCCGATCACGGCGAACCGGCGCGGCAGCTCGGTGAGCGTGAACACGGTCTCGTTGGTGAGATAGCCGGCCTCGGCGAGGCCGGGAATCGCCGGCGCCGCCGCGCGGGCGCCGGTGGCGATCACGCCGCGTCTGAAGCGGAGCGTGCGCCCGCCGACCTCGACGGCGTCGGGACCCGAGAATCGAGCCGAGCCGAAGAACACGTCGACGCCGAGACTCCGGAAGCGCGCCGCCGAGTCGGTCGCGCTGAGCCGCGCGCGGAGCTGCCGCATCCGCGCCATCACCGCCGCGAAGTCGACGCGGGCGCCTGGCGGCACGGCCACGCCGTACTCGCCCGCGTCGCGGACGTCGGCGAAGGCGCGCGCCGCCCGGATCAGCCCCTTCGACGGCACGCAACCCACGTTGAGGCAGTCGCCGCCCATCAAGTCGCGCTCGATCAGCGCGACCCGTGCGCCCAAGCCCGCGGCGCCCGCGGCCGTGACCAGACCCGCCGTGCCCGCCCCGATCACGACGAGGTTGTAGCGACCGGCGGGCTCGGGATTCACCCACGACGCCGGGTGCACGTTGGCGACGAGCGCGTCGTTGAAGGCGTCCCGGGGCTCGACCACCACGCCGGCCGGCGGATCCTCGTGCGCACCGGCCGGGCTCATCAGATCTGCGCGCGCCGCGCGAGAGCCCGCCGCGCCACCCGTGTCACGTACACGGTCACGCCGACGGTCGCCAGAAGACCGACACCGTAGAAGGCCCACTCGGCGGGCGTGCGACTCGCCCGCCCGGCCCCGGCCAGGGTGCCGGCAATCGAGCCCAGGTAGACGTACATGATCGTGCCGGGCATCATCCCGATCCACGATGCGAGGACGAAATCGCGAAGCGAGACCCGCGTGATGCCGAACGCATAGTTCAGCAAGTTGAACGGAAACACGGGAGACAGCCGCATGAGACCGACGATCTTCCAGCCCTCGCGCGCGACCGCCTCGTCGACGGCCCGGAAGCGCGTATCGCCCTCGATCTTCTTCGCGACCCATCCGCGGGCCACGTAGCGCCCGACGAGAAACGCGGCGGTCGCGCCGAGCGTGGCGCTGATCGAGCAGACCACCGCGCCCAGCGGGACGCCGAAGACGAAGCCGGCGCCGAGCGTGAGGATCGCGCCTGGCAAAAAGAGCACGGTCGCCGCCACGTAGAGGACCACGAACAGCGCCGGCCCCCAGGCGCCGAGCCGCGCGATGGCGTCGAGCGCTCGGGAGAGGAGCGCGGGCGCCTCGAAGTACCTGGCGGCCAGCACGATCGCGATGACCGCGAGCCCCCAGACGAGCAGTCTGGTGCGCCCGGCAGGCGCGGCCGTCGACTCGGTGGTCTCGGTCATCTCCCTCGTTTAGACAGGGCGGCCGCTCGGGCGGATTCGCTCGCGCTCACCGAAGCCCGCGGGGATGGCCCTCCCCCGCCCTCACCCGCGCGGCCCGTGCAGCGATTTCGTGCGTGACGGGCAGTCTAGGCGGGTTCTCCGCCCGGCGCAACCGACGTCGGGATCTGATGGCCCCTGATTCGGCGCGCATCCCTGCCGGTTCCGCGCGCATCTGAAAGGCAGGAGGCACTCCATGACGACGTCGAACGCGAACGAGCCCTGGAAGGTCGAGCTGAACGAGCAAAGCTACGACGAGACGCTGGCGACCGCCGAGGGCGTGGTGATCGTGGATTTCTGGGCCGCCTGGTGCGGGCCGTGCCGTGCCGTCGCCCCGGTGCTGGAGGACCTGGCCAGGACGTCCGGGGGCAAGGTGACGCTGGCGAAGGTCAACGTCGACGACAACCCGGCCCTCGCGATGCGCTTTGGCATCCGGTCGATTCCGACCATCCTCTTCGTGAAGGACGGCAAGGTGCGCGACCAGGTCATCGGCGCGCTTCCCCGCCAGCAGCTCGAGGCGCGGCTCGCCGCGCTCGCCTGAGCGTTCCGCCCCGGCGCATTCCTCCCTCAAGCTCACTCAGCCGGTGACCGTTGCCGGCGGGTCGAGCTCGCCTGAGCGTTCCGCCCCTCGCATTCCTCCCTCTGGTACCATCGACGACGCTCGCAGGCGGCAGGTCGCGCCTGTGAGACTTCATCTCGCGAGCGCGGACGCCCAGCGCTCGGCGCCAGGAGGAGGAGCAATGGCCGAGAATCAGCACTTCCTCGGTGATCCCGGCAAGAGCCTCGAGGACGAGTTCTTCCGCAAGGAGGACGAGCGCGCCATCAAGCGGCTCCGCGAGCTGCAGCAGAGCCAGGCGACCCGCGAGGCGCTCCGCGCGGCCGCGGGCATCAGCGACGTCGCCGTCCTCGATCGGCTGATCGCGCTCGGCATCCGCCCCGAGATCGTGAGCGCGCTCTCGATCGTCCCGCTCCTCGAGGTCGCCTGGGCGGACGGCTCGCTCGACGCGAAGGAGCGGACCATCGTCCTCGAGCGCGCGGCGGCGTCGGGTGTCGCACCCGGATCCGCCGGGCACGATCTCCTGCAGACCTGGCTCGAGCGAAAGCCCGACGCAAAGCTCTTCTCGGCCTGGACCGAGCTGGTCCGCGGCCTCGCCGCGCGTATGAGCAGCCAGGAGATGGGCGCGCTCAAGTCGGAGCTCATCGAGCGCGCCCAGGCCCTGGCCCGCGCGAGCGGTGGCGTCTTCGGCGTGGGTTCGGTCTCCGCCGCGGAGCGCGACGCGATCCAGCGGCTCGAGACGGCATTCGGCGCCGCGTAGCGGGCGACGACGTTACGAGCGCGCGCTCCCAGCAAGGACGACGGCAATCCTACGGGCGGGCGCCGGGCGCTCGCGCCCCGCGGGTTGCCCTACCTGGCGCTGCGCCCCGTCGCGCTCGCCCGCTCGTCCCCGTCGCCGGCCGCAGCAATGCTGCCAGCCGTCCGAGGTCCCGCGCGCGGTCGATGTCATCCACAGCCGCCATGATCGCCTCGGCGCGGGCGCGCGGGATCACACGGCCCGTGAGGTCGAGATACTTCGCGCGCACCTCGTCCGGGGAGAGCGGGTGTTCGCGCGTGCCCTTCGCGTGATCGACCCGGCGCGACACCTCGCGGCCGTCCGTTGTCTGGAGCTCGACGATCGAGGCGTAGCGCTCCGGGTAATGCGCGTCGAGCGCCGGGTCGTGCACGAGCTGCATGCTCCGGCTGAGCCGCGCCACCTCGGCGTGGCGCGTCCGGTCGAGCAGGATGTCGTCCATGGTGACGCGCCCGAAGACCAGCCCCACGGGCAGGACGTACTGCGCGCAATGGGACTTGAGCGGATGGCCGTCGATCATGTGGGCACCGCTCTTCGGAAAGCGCAGCACGATGCGCTGGACCTGGGCGGCCGTGACGTGCTCGTCGCGGGCGAGGCCCAGCAGCGCGTCGAGGCCCGGGTGCGTGAACGCGCACGACGAGTAACGCTTGTAGGCGCCCTCGAGCAGGTGGAACCGCTCGCCCCATCCGTCCCGCAGCGCATCGCGATTGGCTGATCCCGAGAATGCCGTGAAGGCGTCGTACGTGCCCTCGAACGGCGCGGGCGGCCCGCCGAAGCCGAGGCGCGCGAGACATGCGGCCGTCGTGCCGTTGCGCGCCGCGAGCCCGGGATTGAACGGCCGCGAGTGCTCGGTCGGGTCGTCGGCCCACGCGAGGAGCCCACAGGCCTGTTGCATGGCGAGGCCGAGCGCCACGGCCTGACGCGCCGGGCTCAGCCGAAGCAGCGAGCCGGCGGCCGCCGCGGCGCCGAACGCGCCCGCCACCGCGCTGGGGTGAAAGCCCCGGTTGTAGAGCGCCACGGGATTCATCGCGTGGGAGACCCGCGCGGCGACTTCGACACCGACGACCATCGACGCGAGGACCCGACGGCCATCGCTCCGCTCGCGCTCCCCGACTGCGAAGCTGACCGGCGCGACGACGGCCAGCCCGTGAAGGATCGCGCCAACGTCGTACGGCTCGATGTCGCAGGCATAGGCGAGCGTCCCGTTGGCGAGCGCCGCGTTCACGCACGAGGTGCGCGCGCCCTGTCCGATCAGCGTCGACTCGGGGCTGCCGCCCAGGCCGCGGACGAATTGCATGACGATGCGGCCTGCCGGGTAGCGGGGCGCGGCGGCCACGAGCATCGCGCCGATCGTGTCGAGCAGATAGAGCTTGGCGTGGGCAACCAGGTCGCCGGGCAGATCCCGATAGTGGAATCGGGCAATGCGCTCGGCCAGCTCGCGCGAGACGGATGCGGTCATGACGTCTCCTCCCAGGCCGCCAGGCGGTCGATAAGGGCCCATCTGCTTCGTTGGCGCGCTCGACGGCACGCTCAGCGTACAGAGAGTACGCCTCGCGTGCAGCCTTCGCGCGCCGCCTCGCAGCTGGGCCCTTCTCGACCGCCTGGACGCCACGCTCGACCACCGCCGGCGCGCGGTCGCCTGCTATGATCTGGCGTCTCGGTTTCTCAGGAGGTCGTGAACGATGGCTGGACGGGACCGGCCGCGCGTGCGGGTGGGCATGGTGGGTGCGGGCTTCGTGGCGCGGCTGCACGCCGAGGCCTATCACCACGTTCACGGCGTGGAGGTGGAGCTGCGCGCGGTGGCGGCGGCTCGCGTCGAGCGCGCCCGCGCGTTCGCCGCGGAGGCGGGCGTCGCCACCGTCGCGCTCGACCTGCGCGCGGTCCTCGACGATCCCACGGTGGACGTCGTCGACCTCTGCGTGCCGCCCTACTTGCATGCGCCGATGGCGATCGAGGCGGCCGGGGCGGGCAAGCACGTCATCGTCGAGAAGCCGCTCACCGGCTTCTTCGGTCCGGCCGGGACGTCCCGCCTGCTGATGCTCGAGCAGGCGCTGGCATCGGCCGACCAGGTCATCGGCGCCTGCCGTGCTGCCGGCGTCCGGCTCTGCTACGCGGAGAACTGGGTGTATGCGCCGCCGATCCAGAAAGCGCGGCGCCTGCTGACCGCTGCCGGCGGCCCGATCCTGAGACTGGTCGGCGAGGAGAGCCACTCGGGCACGCATGCGCCGATCAACAAGCACTGGGAGACGGGCGGTGGTGGCTCCCTGATCGGCAAGGGCTGTCACCCGCTGGGCGGCGCCCTCTACCTGAAGGCCGACGAGGGCCGCCGGCTCCGCGGCGCGCCGGTCCGTCCGGTGTCGGTCCTCGCCGAGACGGCGTTCCTGGCCGACACCGCGGCGTACCGCACGAGCGAGCCGCGCTATCTCAACACCGTCGATGGCGCCGACGTCGAGGATTGGGGCGCCATGCTCATCACCTTCGACGACGGCACCGTGGCGCAGATCTCCGCGGCGGACACCGTGCTCGGCGGCATTCGCAACCAGCTCGCGGTCTACGGCGCCAAGGCGCTGGTGCTCTGCAACATCAACCCCAACGACTCGGTCCAGGCCTACGCGCCGGACGCACAGCTGTTCGCGGCCGAGTACATCACCGAGAAGATCGAGACGAAGGCGGGCTGGACCTTTCCGCAGCCCGACGAGGACTGGATGACCGGCTACCCCGCGGAGATGCAGGACTTCATGGAGGCCATCGCCTTCGACCGCGAGCCGCTGTCCGGCGGCCCATTGGCCCGCGACGTGACCGCAGTGTTGTACGGCGCTTACCTGTCAGCGGCAGAAGGCAGAAGAATGGACCTCCGCCCCTTCACGACCTGATCGCAGCCGCCGAAGTCGACGCTCCGGGCGTGCATGTGAATCAATCGGCCGCGATCACGCCGGTCAAGTGGTTCGTGTTCGAGCGCCGGCTTCGCCGGCGCAATCCGCAGTTGGGGGGAGGCAGCCGCGAAGCGGCGTCGGCCGGGGAGTCCGAGGGGGCGTAGCCCCCTCGCTCAGAAAGCAGGCGGAGCCCCCCTCCGAGAGATCTACGGAGCCTTCCAGGTGATTCGCCCGTCCTCGGACGTGAACGCCAGCGCGGGCGATCCGTCGGGGCGAATGGCAAGCGCCGCGCGCGGACGGCCCTCGTCGTCGACCAGCACGAAGGCACGGGCCTTGACCTCGTCCTCGACGTCGTGCTCCGACGAGTCGGGCGAGCTGTCCTGCGCGACCTCCATCTCGTCCGGCGCCCGGAACAGGACCAGGAGGATCAAGGCGACCGCCGCGGCCAGCGCGGCCCACGCGATGCTGCCGAAGATGCGCCAGCGCCGCAGCCCGCGCTCGAGCCGGTCGAGCCGCCGGGTCAGCACGTCGACGTCGGAATCGGTCATGGCGCCTCAGAACACCTCGTCGCGCTCGCCGAACTCGAACTGATACGTGGTCTCCTCCAGCTCGTCACGGCCGACGAGGCCCCGACTCGCCAGCAGCGCCTCGAACGCGGCCAGCCAGGCCTCGTAGTAGACGAATGGACCGGGACGACCCTCGGCGATCGCGATCTCTGCGATCAGCGCCTGGCGGAACTCCTCCCACTCGTAGACGCCCTGCTCGTGCAGCGCGACCGCCATGCCGAAGACGCGTCCCTGCCACGGCTCGTCGAAGACCAGCTCGCCGTTCTTCCGCGGCAAGGCTGTGGCGCCCGCCATGGCCGCCACGACGCGGTCGACGTCGAGCGCTGCGCCGTCCGCCGTCAGCCCGGACGGGACCGAGGCGCACGCGTGCTCATCGCGGCCGAACGCGCGCCGCGGGCGGTAGTCGTCGACCGCCTGGCCGTCGGGCCGCGGCTGCCAGGCGCTGGCCGTGAAGTGATAGGGCGCGAGCGCGGACGGCGGCGGCAGGCAGCCGTCGGCCTCGAGCATCGCCTCGACGTGATCGTAGATCGCGAGCACGAGATCGTCGTCGTTCACGGAGTGAAACCACTGCGCCTGACCATCGAAGAGCAGGAGGGCGACGTTGGCGAGCGCGCAGGGCCCGAGGCACCCGCCCATGCTGAGATGCACGACGTTGCGCAGGCGGCGGCGCTCCCACTCGCGATGGAACGTCTCCGCGGGCACCGGGGCGAACCCATCCTCCGTGCGCCCGCAGCAGCACCCGGTCGCGCACACGAAGAGCTGGCCGCGGAAGCGCGCGACGTTGACGGGTCGTCCGTCCGGGCGAACGACGATGTTGCGGCGCCGCCCGGAGATCACGCGATCGGCGCGGGCTCGGCCACGCCGATCAGCGCATCGCGGCTGACCAGCGGCACGAGCGCCTCCTCGCCGAGCCGCTCCGACCCGGCGGGGCGGCGGGGCAACACCATGTAGCGCAGCTCGGCGCTCGAGTCCCACACGCGCACCTCGCGCGGGGAAGGCACCGCGAGCCCCATCTCGGCGAGGAGCTTGCGCGGCTCGCTGACCGCCCGCGACCGGTAGGCGGGCATCTTGTACCAGGTCGGCGGCAGGCCCATCACGGGCCATGGATAGCAGGAGCAGAGCGTGCACACGACGAGGTTGTGCACCGCGTCGGTGTTCTCGACCACCACGAGCATCTTGTAGTCGAGGTCGAACCGCGCGAGCGCGGTGGACGCGTCCTCGAGCAGGAGCCGCTTGTACCCCACGTCAGTCCACGCGCGCGCCACGGCTCGCGCGCCGATCATCGGCCCCGTGTCGTTCTCGTACCGCTGGATGACGCGATCGACGGCGTCCGGGGCGAGGACGCCCTTCTCGAGCAGCAACGACTCGAGGGCCCGCACCCGCGATACGACGTAGGGGTCGACGTTTGGGTGATTCTTGCCCATAGGCCTCTCACTCGCCCGTGCCGGGCTCGAGGTAGCGTTCCCAGAGGTCGATGTGGACCTGCTGATTCGGCTCGGCCGACTCGCCCCAGAGCTCGCGTGCGTCGAACCGCACGCTGTAGAGCGCATGCGGTTGCTCGCCCAGGCCGTGCGCGTTGGTGTCGGGGAACACGTGGATGCCGTGCACGCGGGCAATCACCCCGCGCTTGCCGCGGGCGTACCGGGGGAGGCGCGTGTGCCCCCAGGGATGGAAGTTGCGCGTCACCACCGGATCGCCGACCTGGAACCGCGCCGCCGCGGCGCCCTCGCGCACGGCGTCCTGCACCCAGTTGGGATTGGACGGGACGCGCGCGGGCAGCGGGCTCGCGATGGCTGCCGTCGCCGCCGCATCCGGCCGCTCACCGAAGAAGGCCGTGCGCGCGTCGACCTCCGCCTGGGTCACCACGCCCTTCTCGACGAAGAGGCGGGTGATGCCGTCGAGCCACTTCTCGTAATAGGTGGCGGACAGGTAGTGCGCCGGGGGCATGCGCTCGATGCCGTGCCGGAACTCGTCGATGTTGAAGTGGCCGCGCGCGCCGCCCGCCCGCATCATCGCGACGACGGCGGCCTCCCACGACGCGTGGAAGACGGGCTCGTTGTCCTCGCGCTCCACGGGCCCGAAGCCCTGCATCCCGCCGAGATCGTGCACGCCATCCATGGCCAAGACTCCCCGAGGCATTCTAGCCCACGCAAAGCACCTTGTCGTGCCGCCCGGCCAGCGCGCGGATGGTCCACACATCGTCGAGCGGCGACGGACGAGGCCGAGGCTCGACGAGGGGCCCCGAGCGTGTAGCCCAATCGCGTTCGAGCGCCGGCTTTGCCGGCGCAACCTTCTGTCGGGCGGAGGCAGGCCCGAGCGAGCCGCAGGCTCGCCGGGCCGTCGGAAGGGGGCGTGAGCCCCCCTCCGAGCTGATTAGTGCGTCTGCGGCCGCTCCGCGCCGGCGGGTGGCGGCTCCGCGGCGACACCGGCGTGACGCTCGCGCAGCCGCATCCAGAGATCGAGGCGCGACCAGTCGGGCGTGTCGACGTACCGCTGCCGCGCCGGGTCGATCCACGGATTCGGGAAGAAGACCGTGAGCATCTGCTCGGCCCGGCCGTTCCACATTCGAAGGCCCCACGCGCTCGGCCGCCCGGCCCGGTCCCGATTCATGAGGAACGCGGCGCGGCGGCAGCGCCGCCACTCCGCGAGCGCCGGTGGCGTCGGCAGGCTCGGCGTGCCGCGGTGAGGGCCGATGCAGAGGTGAAAGTGCCACGAGGCGCTGCCCGCCACCTCGACCGTGACGTAGCCATCGAGCAGCGAGATGCGGGGACGCTCGGCGAAGCGCCCCTCGAACACCGCGCCCTCGATGCACGGGCCGAAGCTGACGTCGCCCCAGTGCTCCTCGAACACGTCGCGGATCAGGGCGAGGAGCGACGCCTCCGTGCAGGCGACGTCGAACAGCTCGGTGCGGGTCCCGTCGGGGTTGTCGACAGCGCTCGCGGGCGCGCTCACGCTGCCGTCACGAGCCGGGCGGCCCGGCTCACTCCGCGCGCTGCGCTTCCCGGGCCTGGATCTCCGCGGCGAAGAGATCGAGCGTGAGCGGACAGGGCGGCTCGTTGGCGTCGATCCACTGGCAATCGACCTCGCTGCACTGGACGTAGAGCTTGCCGTCGCCGCGGAAGTTCGATCGGCGCCGCAGGGCGATGGACACCTTCTCGGAGATCACGTGGCAGTAGAACGGCTTCGACGGCGAGCGGGCCATCAGCACCTTCTTTCTGATCGATTGAACGGCCGCAATCCGATCTCGCGACGGCGAGGGGTCCAGTATACCGTCCCCAGCGGGGGTTTCGGGCAAACTCCGAGAGCCCGAGCGGAGTTCGCGCTTGACCTCCCCCGCGCGGAGGCTCTACCGTGCAGCACGAGGACCCGCCCGCGTGCCCACCTACTCGCTCGGCATCGATATCGGCGGCACCTTCACCGACCTCGTCATTCACGATCACGACGCCGGCCGGCAGTGGAGCCGCAAGGTGCTGACGACCCACGACGATCCCGCGCGCGCCGTCGTCACGGGCGTGGCGGGGCTCGTCGAGCGCGCCGCGCTCGACCCGTCGCGGCTCGCGCGCGTCGTGCACGCGACCACGCTGTTCACCAACGCGCTCATCGAGCGCAAGGGCGCCCGCACGGGCCTGATCGCGACCGCCGGGTTCGCCGATACCCTCGAGATCGGCCGCGAGCGCAAGTTCGAGCTGTACGACCTCGCCATCACGAGGCCCGAGCCGATCGTGCCGAGGGATCTGCGCCTCGAGGTCGCCGAGCGCACGACGGCCGACGGCCGCGTGCGGCAACCGCTCGACCCCGACGAGCTCGGCCGCCGCGTCCAGCAGCTCGCCCGCGCCGGCGTCACGTCGATCGCCGTGGTCTTCCTCCATGCGTACGCGAACGCGCGTCACGAGGTGGAGGCGGTGCGGCTCATCGCCGACCGCCATCCGGCGATTGCCGTCACCGCGTCGCACGAGGTCGCGCCCGAGATCCGCGAGTACGAGCGCGCCTCCACGACCGCGATCAACGCCTACATCAAGCCGCTCGCGCAGCAGTACCTCGATGCGATGGCCCGGCAGCTCGCCGCCCTCGGCATCCCGGCACCGCTCCTCCTCATGCTGTCGAGCGGCGGGCTCACGCACGTGGCCGAGGCGCGGCGCGCGCCGGTGACGATGCTCGAATCGGGCCCCGCCGCTGGCGCCATCGCGGCCGCCTTCTTCGGACGCGCGGACAGCGGCGGCAACCTCCTGGCGTTCGACATGGGCGGCACGACGGCCAAGCTCTCGCTCGTCGACGACGGCGAGCCGCTCATCGCCTACACCTTCGAGGCGGCGCGGCAGCGGCGCTTCGTCGAGGGCTCGGGCCTGCCCGTCCGCATCTCGACCATCGAGCTGATCGAGATCGGCGCGGGCGGCGGCAGCATCGCCGAGGTGAACGAGATCGGGCTCCTCAAGGTCGGACCGCGGAGCGCGGGCTCCCAGCCCGGCCCGGCGGCCTACGGCCTGGGCGGCGAGGAGCCCACAGTGACCGACGCCGACTTCCTGCTCGGCTACCTGAACCCGGACTACTTCGCCGGAGGCGAGGTGCGCGTGGACCTGGGCGCGGCGCGCGCCGCGATCGAGCGTCTCGCGGCGCGTGTCGGTCTCGAGCCGATCGAGGTCGCGTGGGGCATTCACGACGTCGTGAACGAGGCGATGGCGAGCGCCGCGCGCGTGCACGTCGCCGAGCGCGGCCGCGACCCCCGCGACTATGCCCTGCTGGCGACCGGTGGCGCCGGTCCGGTGCACGCGTGGTCGCTCGCGAGAAAGCTCGGCCTCGCCCGGGTGATCTGCCCGCCGTCGGCGGGCGTGGCCTCCGCCCTCGGCCTCCTGGTCGCCCCGGCGCGCGTCGACCGCGTCGCCACGATCGGCCTGCGTCTCGACGACGGCAGCCTTTCCGCGCTCGAGGCGGCGTTCCGGCGACTCGAGGACGAGTCGCGCGCCGTGATGGCCGACAGCGGACTCAAGCTCGAGGCGGCGACGGTCCAGCGGCTGGCTGATGGCCGCTTCCTCGGCCAGGGGTTCGACCTCGTCGTCCCGCTGCCCGAGGGCCCGTACCGCGACGACGAGGGGACGCGCCGGCAGCTCCAGAGCGCGTTCGAGCGCGCCTATCGCGAGAAGTTCGCGCTCACGCCCCCGAACGTCCCCGTCGAGTTCATCAACATCCGGGTGGCAGTGCGCGCGCCCGTGTCCGGCAACGCCGTGAGCGTGCCGGGCGCCGCCGGCGCGGCGGGCGGAGCCGTCAAGGGCGCGCGCCCAGCGTACTTCCCAGGCGCGGGCTTCGTGACGACGACCGTCTACGACCGCTCTCGGCTCGGCGCGGGTCAGATTCTCGCGGGACCCGCCGTGGTCGAGGAGGAAGGGTCCACGCTCGTGGTCGGGCCCGGCGCGACGGCGGTGGTGGCGCCGAGCGGCAACCTGATCGTTTCCCTCGGCTCGGAGACGGCATGACCGCGCGGCTCGACGCCGTCACGCTCGAAGTGCTGTGGACCCGCATCATCTCGATCGTGGACGAGGCGGCCAAGGCCATCGTGCGCACGTCGTTCTCCACGCTGTCGAACGAGGCGAACGACTTCGCCTGCGTGCTCACCGACGCGCGCGGGGGCGCGCTCGCCCAGAACACCGGCAGCATCCCGTCGTTCATCGCGACGCTGCCCGCCACCGTGCGCCATTTCCTCCGCGAGATGGGCGAGGACGGTCTCCGGCCGGGCGACGTCCTCATCACCAACGACCCGTGGATGGGCACCGGGCACCTGAGCGACGTCTGCGTCGTGAAGCCGATCTTCCTCCGCGACCGGCTCATCGCCTTCTCGGCGACGACCTCCCACATGCCGGACATCGGCGGGCGCATCCGCGCCATCGAGGCCCGCGAGGTGTTCGAGGAGGGTCTGCACATCCCGCTCGCGAAGCTGGCGCACGCCGGCCGCCGCGACGACACGCTGATCCAGTTCGTGCGCGCCAACGTGCGCACGCCCGATCAGACGCTCGGCGACATCTGGGCGCAGGCGACCGCGAACGAGCTGATGGAGCGCCGGGTGCTGCGCCTCGCGGAGGAGTACGGGCTCGCCGCGCTCGCCGATCTCGCCGACGAGTTGTTCCGGCGCTCCGAGCGCGCCATGCGCGACGCCATCCGCGCGGTCCCCGACGGCACCTACCGGTACGGGATCGAGACCGACGGCACGGGCGCGCCGTTCACGTTCAGGATCGCGCTCACCGTCGCGGGCGACGAGGTGATCGCGGACTACACCGGCACGTCGCCCCAGCAGCCCCGCGCCATCAACTGCGTGCTCGCCTACACCTACGCGATGACCGCCTACGCGGTCCGCTGCGCGCTTCTGCCCGGGCTTCCCAACAACGAGGGCATGTACCGGCCGGTGCGCGTCGAGGCGCCGGAGGGGTCCTTGCTCAACCCGCGTTTCCCGGCGGCGGTCGTGAGCCGGGCCGTCACCGGACACTATGTCCCCGTGCTCGTGCTGGGCGCGCTGCACCAGGTGATTCCGGAGCGCGTGATGGCCGCGGCGGGCTCGCCGCTCTGGGCCGTGACGCAATCGGGCGTCCGCGAGACCGACGGCAAGCCGTACACGAACGTGCTGTTCTTCAACGGCGGCATGGGCGCGACGGCATCCAAGGACGGCGAGAACGCGCTCTCGTGGCCGAGCAACATCTCGTCCACGCCCGTCGAGGTCGCCGAGCGCGGCAGCCCGCTGTTCTTCCACTACAAGCGCCTGCGCCCGGGCTCGGGCGGCGCCGGGCGCTTCCGCGGCGGCCTCGGGCAGGACATCCTGATGGAGAGCGAGTCGCCGAGCCCGATCACGGTGAGCTTCATGGCCGAGCGGACGCGGTTTCCTGCGCCCGGGCTCGAGGGCGGCGACGCGGGCGGGCTCGGGGACGTGCGCGTCAACGGGCGCGCCGTGGACAATCGCCGCCAGCACATCGTGAACCGCGGCGATCGGATCCTCGTGCGCACGCCGGGCGGCGGTGGCTACGGTCCTCCGGCCGCGCGCGATCCCTCGCTGTCGACGCGCGACCGCGCGCTCGGCTACGTCGCGCGCAGGCGCGCGCCAGGCATCACCGGCGCGAGAAGTACCCCTTGAGCGATCGGGCCGCCGACGCGATGCCACCCACCGCGGTGAGCAGCGTGGGCTCGGGCTGGTCCTGGGGCTCGCGGTTGCTGAGATAGAGGTTCAGCACCGCGTCGAGGTAGTCGAGGTCGAACGGCTTCGTCACGTAGTCCGAGGCGCCCAGGCCGAGCGCCTTCCGGGCGAGGCTCAGATCCTCGTTCGCCGTCACCATCACGACGGGCAGATCGGGGTACTGCGTCTTCATCCGCTGGAGCGTGCCCATGCCGCCGATGCCCGGCATCATGAGGTCGAGCAGGACCATGTCGGGCCGGTCATCCTCGAGCCGTGCGAGCGCCTCCTCGCCGTTCACCGCCACCTGGACGTCGTAGCCGCGGAACCCGGCGAGGTACTCGACGATGACGTTCCGGAAATTCTGGTCGTCGTCGACGAGCAGGATGCGCTTGGCGACCGCGGTGTCCACCCGCGGGGCGCCGACGACCGGCACCGCGGGCGCGACGCCGTGCTCGGGCTCGGGCGTCCGGATCGGCGGGGTCCCTGCCGCCACCGCCGTCGGGGCCTCCGGCGCGCGCACGTGGTCCTCGACGGCGGGCGCCACTGGCATGGCCACCGGTGCTGGAGCCATTGGAACCGCAGCCGGCACCGGGACCGGGGGGGCCGCGGGCGCCGACAGCGCGGAGCTCGGACCGCGAAAACGCGCGAGCGCCTCGGCGGCCCGGCCAAGGGCCTCCGCGAGCGCCTCCGCGGTCTCGGTCCGCTCTCGCTTCAGCCCGTCGAGGTCGGCGCGGGCCCGGCCGAGGTCCGACCGCAGCCGCTCGCACTCGCGCTCGGCCGCCTCGGCGATCGTCAGCGCGCGCTGCCGGTCGTCGACCACACGCGCCACCATCTCGAGGAAGCTCGGCGCGTCCTCCATCCACCGGCTCACCCGCTGGCGCGCGTCCTTCACCGTCTGCATCTCCTTGTCGAGCGTGGCCTCGTCCAGGATCACCGAGCCCTCCCCTTGCGCCACATGTCAAAGCGCACCGAGTTCACCGCCGCTGCCAACTCAGCAAGATCGATGCCTCGCGGGCAAGATCGATGCCCGGGCACTCGACGTCGGCACGGGCGCGCCAAGTAGGCCGAAACGCTGGCGATGGCTCCACGCTCGCTGAAGCTCCACCGCGCCTCGTGTGACGCTGTCGGGACATTCGCCTGCCGTGAATTGTCAGCGGCGCCTCTTGTCCGTCGCGGCGCAGGTCGATATGCTCGGGCGCGCCATGGCCGTTTTCGGCTCCGCAACGCCAGGGCGAACTGACCCACTCCCGACCATCCGTCCAGAAGGAGGTGTGTGTGCCCGCGTCCCCGATCGCCTTTGCGCTTCTGTCCGGCATTTGCGCCGCGCTCTACACCGTCGGCGTGAAGGTCGGCGCCCCGCACGTCCACGCCGCGCTCGGGGCGATGATCATCACCGGCGTGGCCTTCGTGGTGAACCTCGTCGCGCTCGTGCTGATGAGAGCCGGGGGCCACGACATCGTCCTGCGCCCCGAGGCCTACTGGCTCCTGGTGCTCGCGGGCGTCGGCGCGGCGGGCGTGGACGTCTTCAGTCTGCTCGCGTACGAGCGCGGGCTGCGCATCACGTCGTCGTTCATCATCGGCGGGACCTCGACGGCGCTCGTGCTGATCGTGGGGTTCCTCGTCCTGCAGGAGCCGCTGACGGTGGTCCGCGTGCTCGCGATCGCGCTGATCGCGACCGGGATCCTGTTGCTGCAGACGCAGGGAGCCTAGCC
>Ga0187894_10001012_pt1 | contig 37413 bp, 32 predicted proteins | sample GBC1701081metaG_FD_136650 | JGI IMG/M metagenome (GOLD analysis project Ga0187894, IMG submission 136650) | White microbial mat communities from a lava cave in the Kipuka Kanohina Cave System on the Island of Hawaii, USA - GBC170108-1 metaG ... | reverse complement strand
ATCCGCTCGAAGATCGGCACGCCTTTGGCCGGGTATACCGGCCGGCGCGGCATGCGCTGGCCGAGCAGGCCCTCGACCAGGCGTCCCTCGGCGAGTGCGAGCACGCGCGTGAAGCCGACGAACAGCAGGAAGAACGGGATGCCGATGATGAGCACGGCGAATCCCGCCGACATCGAAAGGCCGGTGACGGTCAGCGTGAAGTAGAAGACCCCGGTGACGAGCGCGAGCAACATGTAGAAGAGCGCGGTCCAGGTGCGGCTGTCGCTGTACACGCCGAAAAAGCGTCCGATCGCGGTGCGCGACGGCACGCGCGGCGGCGGCGCGAGCGCGGTTCGGACCTGCTTCTCGGTCGTGCGGTAGGCGAGGGCGACTTCTTCCGGCGCCCCATAGGTGCTTGCGATCAGCTCGAGCGTGTCGGACTCGCCGCGTCCCGGGTTCGCCGCGACTTCCGCGCGCAGGTATTCCTCCGCGTCGTACAGCGCATCCTGGATGAGTGCCGGGTCCTCGCCGGCGAGCGCGGCGCGCAGCTCCGCGAGATATTGCTCGATGGAACGGGGGGCAGTCTTGTCGTTCATGGCGAGGCTCCGTTCGCTTCCGTAAACCCGTCGACGAAATCGCGTGTGCTGCGCCAGATCCCGCGCCATTCCGCGAGGGTCGCGCGACCGGCTTCGGTGATCCGGTAGTAGCGCCTCGGCGGGCCAGCGTAAGACGGCACGATGCGGCTCGCCAGCAAGCCGTTGGCCGAGAGCTGGCGCAGCACGGGATAGAGGGCACCCTGCTTGACGGGCGGACTGCCATCCGCCACCTGTTGCAGGCGCTTGGCGATCTGGTAACCGTAGAGGTCCTCTTCGGCCTGGTCGAGAATGGCGAGCAGGACGAGGCCGACGAGTCCGGCATTCAGTTCACGCTGGAATTTGAGGGACAGGCGCTCCTGTTCCTCGATACTGTCAGAGTCCAGGTCGCTATCAGCGGTCACTGATGACTACCTATTGAGTAGCAGTGTTAAGCTAATACTACTACTAAGTAAGTGTTAGTCAAGCACGGACTTGAACGGCGCACCAGATCAGGCAAGGTCTGAACTCGTATGAAGACATCATGGCCAGGCTGGGTTGCGTTCCTGCTGCTGGCAGGCTGCGCGGCTATTCCAAGGGATCTCAAGACGCCGGAGGTGTCGTTCGTGAGCCTGCGTGCGGTCGAAGCGTCGGTGTTCGAGCAGAAGCTCGAGGTCCGCATGAAAGTGCGCAACCCGAACAGCATCGAGCTCCCGGTGAACGGGCTCGACGTCGACCTCGAGCTTGCCGGCGAGCCGTTCGCCCACGGCGTCTCCGCGCGCGAGTTCGTCGTCCCCGCCCTCGGCGAAGCGGAGTTCGACATGAATGTCACGGCCAACGCGGTCACGGCGCTGCTCAAGATCGCCGGCGGCGAGCACAAGTCGAAGGAGATCGACTACCGCGTAAAAGGCAGGCTTTCCACGCGGCTCGGCTTGCTGCGGACGATTCCCTTCGAGGAGTCCGGCAGCCTTCCGATCCAGCAACTGCTCGGCAAGAAAGCAAAAGGCGGCTGAAAGCCAGCAAGATCCGGGTTGCTGCGCGCATCCCGCGGCCGCACGCTGCACACATGAACGACGCAGCCAGTTTCCACCGCATCGGCAAGGTCATTGCCCACATCGACCGGAACGCCGAGCGTCAGCCCGCGCTCGACGAGCTCGCGCGTGTCGCGGGTCTCTCGGTCTTCCATTTCTCGCGCGAGTTCCGGCGCTGGTCCGGCCTGTCGCCGACGCGCTACCTCCGCACGCTCTCGCTGGCGTCCGCGAAGCGCGAGCTCGACGGCCGCGGCTCGGTGTTGGCCGCCGCCTGGGCGGCCGGGCTTTCCGGCGGGGGCCGGCTGCACGACCTCTTCGTGCAATTCGACGCCGTGACGCCCGGCGAATACAAGTCCGGCGGCGCCGGGCTCGCATTTGCGCACGGCTTCGCGGATTCCCCATTCGGGCGCATCCATGTCGCGACGACTGCCCGGGGCGTGGCCTGGCTCGCGTTCCCGGACGGCAGCGAAGCGCGCGCCGAGGCAGCGCTCAGGGAGCGGTGGCCGCGCGCCGCGCTGGTGCAGGACGACCCGGCGGCGGCCCGGATCGCGCGGCAGGTGTTCGTCGAGCGCGCGGGCCGTATCGTGCTCGCCCCGATGGGCACGAACTTCCAGGTCAAGGTCTGGCGGGCCCTGCTCGAGCTGGGCGCGCGCGGGGCGACGAGCTACGGCTCGCTCGCAGAAGCGATCGGCAGCCCCGGCGCGAGCCGCGCTGTCGGGCAGGCGGTCGGCGCGAATCCGGTTGCCTGGCTGATTCCCTGTCATCGCGTGCTGCGCCGCGATGGCGGGCTCGGCGGCTATCACTGGGGCGTCGAGCGCAAACGGGCGATGCTGGCGTGGGAGCACGCGCGGAGGGGTCAGACCCCTTGAAGTGGAGGGGTCAGACCCCTTGAGCGCGAAGTCTTCCCTTGAGCGGCGATAGCATGCTCAAGGGGTCTGACCCCTCCACTTCAAGGGGTCTGACCCCTCCTAGGGGTTGGTGCCGTCGGGTTCGTCGGTTTCCGGGCTGCCGCTGCGCGGCTTGCGGGCAGGCACCAGCATCTGCATCAGGCCTTCCTGCATGCGGCCCCACATCTCCATGTTCTGGCGCGTGAGTTCGGCCATCGCGTTCATCGGCGGCGGCGCGTTGTTCAGCATCTGCGAGATCTGCTGCTGGACATTTTCCTGCTGCTTCATGAATGCCGCCACGCTCTGCTCGAGGTAGCCGGCCATGAAGTCCTGCATCGGGCCGCCGTAATAACGGATGATCGACTCGAGCAGCTGCGTCGTCAGGATCGGCTTGCCGAACTGCTCCTGCTCGGCGATCACCTGCAGGAGGATCAGGCGGGTGATGTCCTCGCCGGTCTTGTCCTCGACTACCTTGATCTTCTCGCCGCGCACGATGAGGTCACGGATGTCTTCCAGCGTGACGTGCTTGCTGATCGAGGCGTCGTAAAGCCGCCGGTTGGCGTACTTCTTGATCAGCCTTTCCTTGGTCATGGCCGGAGTTTACCGGAAGCTGCTGCAGTGCGAAAAAAAAGGACGGCGGCCTGATGGCACGCCGTCCCGAGGGGGGAGGGTCGAATCCGGTCAGGCGGCCTTCTTGGCGCCCTTTGCGGACTCGGAAACGGTCTGGTCGAACCACTTCGTCAGCTCGGCCTGATGCTCCGTCGAGGCCTTGATCAGGTCCTGCGAACGCTGCGTGGCACGCTCCGCGAACTGGGTCGACAGCTCGATCTGGCGGGCCGTCAGGTCGTTGAAGTCGCGCGCGGTGCTGGCGAGCTGCATCTGCTGCAGCGAGTACTCGAGCATTTCGCCCACGAAAGCGTACTGCTGGCGCGCGATACGCTCGAACGCAGCGGCCGACAGCTCGTTCAGCTTGACGGCAGGCGCCCAGGCTTTCTTGCCGGCGTCCATGAAAGCGTTGAAATCGAAGGTCGGGTTGGTCATTTCTGGCATCCTTGAATTCGCTACGGGTCGATCCGCGATGGGCGCATTATAGGGCTACCAGTGTTGCAGTGCAATAAAATCGTACTGACGCAAAGAATTACTCGAAAGCAAGTTTCTAATAGCTTATATATCAATAGCTTGAGTGTATTGTGAGCATATTGAGCCAGGCTCGACACAGCGCCGTTTCTTTTGCGGTGCATTTAACTTGAGCGGAACCCCGGCCGATGCTTGACGGCACGGGAATCCCTCCCTACGTGGCTGCCTGGCTGCAGGGGCAACAGGCCTTCATGCAACGGGCCGGCTCAGGCTTCGCAACCCGGCCGACAGGCAGCCAGGCAGAGCAATTTTTCGCCGACCAGTACCGGAAGTTGTTCGCGATGCCGGGCTTGTCCGTGGCGACGCCTGGGATTGAAGCTCCGGGTCCACTGCTGGCGCGCTACCAGCGGGCGGCCGAGCGTTTCGCGCGACTGCTGAACGAGGCGGCGATCGACGCCGCGCGGCGCCTCGGCGTCGCGCTCGCGGATGACAGCCCCGGGACCGCGCCGATCGCGTCGCTTCGGGAGCTCCATGCCCTCTGGATCGACTGCGGCGAGGCGGCATGGTCGACGGCCGCACACCGCGACGAATTCGCCGCCGCACAGGCCGAGCTCATCGCTGCGCTCGTTGCGTTGCGCGCGCCGGGGGCCGCCCCGTGACGCGCCTTGCGCTCGATCCGGCGCGAGTCGCCGCGGAAGTCGCGGAATTCTCCGGCCGCATGGCGATGGCCGCGCAGCAACTGGCGACGATGGACGTGCGATCGGAGGGATGCTCCACGCGCGCCGAAGTGTTTCGCACCGACCGCACCGTGCTCTGGCGCTACGCGCCGTCCGCGCCGGCGGCGCGGCTCGCTCCGCTGGTCATCTGCTACGCGCTGGTGAATCGCCCTTACATGCTGGACCTGCAACCGGACCGCTCGCTGATCCGGGGGCTGCTTGCGCGCGGGCTCGACGTGTACCTCGTCGACTGGGGCTACCCGGACCGTGCGGACCGCGGGCTCACGCTCGACGACTACGTGAACCGTTACCTCGGCGCCTGCATCGACCACGTGCGCAGCGCGCACGCGATTCCTACCGTGAACCTGCTGGGCGTCTGCCAGGGCGGCACCCTGTCCATCTGCCATGCGGCGCTCTTCCCGGAGCGGGTGCGGAACCTCGTGACCATGGTGACGCCGGTCGACTTCCACACCGACGACAACCTGCTGGCGAAGTGGGCGCGCAGGCTCGACGTGGACGCCCTGGTCGACGCGCTCGGCAACGTTCCCGGCGAACTGCTGAACACGGCCTTCATCGCGCTCATGCCGCTGCGGCTGACGGCGCGCAAGTACGCCGGCCTCGCCGACATCGCCGACGATCGTGCCGCGCTCGAAAACTTCCTGCGCATGGAGCGTTGGATCCACGACAGCCCGGACCAGGCGGGCGAGGCGTTCCGGCAGTTCATCCGCGGATTCTTCCAGGAGAACCGGCTGATGCAGGGCTCACTCGCGATTGACGGACGGCCCGTCGACCCGCGACGCATCGCCTGCCCGGTGCTCAACATCTACGCGAGCGAGGACCACCTCGTGCCGCCCTCGGCCTCGCGGCCGCTGGCGGGGCTGGTGGCGAGCCGCGACTACACGCCCTTGGAATTCCAGGGCGGGCACATCGGCATCTACGTCAGCCGCAGCGCGCAGGAACTCCTGCCCCGCACGATCGCCGAGTGGCTGCGCGACCGCTGACCTGCCGGCGCCAAGGGCTTCGGTTAGCATGGATGACCGGATGAGCGAAGACCGTCCAGTGTCGATTTTTCGCATTTGCGGGCTGGCTGCGGCGTTGCTGCTGGCGGGTTGCGGCAGCGGCGGCGACGAGCCCGGTGCCGCGCCGCCGGCGACGATCGTCGTGCTGGCGCAGGTGGCGCCGGTCGAGTGGCGCGACACCCTCGAGGCGCTCGGCACCGCGCGCGCAAACGAGTCGGTCACCCTGACCGCCAAGGTCAGCGAGACGGTGCGCAAGGTGGGCTTCGACAGCGGCGACATCGTGCGCGCGGGCGACGTCATCGTCGACCTTTCGAGCGGAGCGCAGCTTGCGGGCCTCGAGGAGGCGCGTGCCGCCTACCAGGAAGCCGAGCGCCAGCTCGCGCGCGGCCAGGAGCTCGCGCAGAAGCAGCTGATCTCGGCGAGCCAACTCGACACCCAGCGCTCGACGCGCGATGCGGCCAAGGCGCGCATGGACGTCGTGCGCGCGCAACTCTCCGACCGCGTGATCACTGCGCCCTTCGACGGAATCCTGGGGCTGCGGCGCGTCAGCCCGGGCTCGCTCGTGACGCCGGGCACCGCGATCGCGACCCTCGACGACATCTCCGTGATCAAGCTCGACTTCACCGTTCCCGAGCGCTACCTGGCCGTGCTCGAGAAGGGCCAGGACATCGCGGCACACAGCGAGACCTATCCGGACCGGGAGTTCGCGGGCCGGGTCACGACCGTCGATTCGCGCGTCGACCCCGTGACGCGCTCGGTCACGGTGCGCGCCGAGCTGCCGAACCTGGAGCGCCTGCTGCGGCCCGGCATGCTGCTCTCGGTGCGGATCTACCAGTCCCCGCGCCAGGCGATCGTCGTGCCGGAGATTTCCGTGGTCCAGGTCGGTACCGACGCCTTCGTGTACCGGGTGGCTGCGGACCAGACCGCGACGCGGGCGAGGGTGACGCTCGGCGCACGGCGCCGCGGCGAGGTCGAGGTCACCTCCGGGCTCGCCGCGGGCGACACGATAGTCACCGAGGGCGCGGTCAAGCTGCGCGACGGGGCGCGCGTGACCGCCGCGCCTGCGGCCGCGGCCGGCAGCTGACCGTGGTCCTGTCCGACGTCTCGATCCGGCGCCCGGTCTTCGCCACCGTGATGAGCCTCCTGCTCGTCGTGCTGGGCGTGATCGCCTACACGCGCCTGACGCTGCGCGAGTTGCCCGCGATCGACCCGCCGGTCGTGTCGGTGTGGGTCTCGTACCCGGGTGCCTCGGCGGCGGTGGTCGAGACCCGCATCACGCAGGTGCTCGAGGACGCGCTGTCCGGCATCGAGGGCGTCGAGACCCTCGAGTCACAGAGCAACAACGGCGAGGGCAGCATCAGCATCGAGTTCTCCCTGAATCGCGACATCGAGGCCGCGGCGAACGACGTGCGCGACGCGGTCAGCCGCGTCGTCGACCGGCTGCCGGACGAGGCCGACCCGCCCGAGATCGAGAAGGCGGAGTCGGACTCCGAGGTCATCCTGTGGCTCAACATGAGCTCGACGCAGATGGACACGCTCGAGCTGACCGACTACGCGAATCGCTACGTCGTGGACCGGCTCTCTTCGCTCGACGGCGTCTCGCGCGTGCGCGTCGGCGGCGGCCAGCGCTACGCGATGCGCGTCTGGCTGGACAGCGCGGCGCTGGCGGCGCGCGGGCTCACCGTGGCCGACGTCGAGGATGCGCTGGAGCGCGAGAACGTCGAGCTGCCGGCCGGCAGCCTGGAGTCCGCAGACCGCGACTTCACGCTGCGCGTGCAGCGCGGCTACCGCGAGCCCGCCGACTTCGCGAAGCTGACGCTCGCCAAGGGCGAGGACGGCTACCTGGTGCGGCTCGGCGACGTGGCCCGCGTCGAGCGCGCCTCGGCGGAGCGGCGCGCCTACTTCCGCAGCAACGGCGTCGAGAACCTCGGCATCGGCATCGTCAAGACGTCCACCGCCAACAGCCTCGACGTCGCGCGCGCGGCGCGCGCCACGGCGGAGGAGATCCAGAAGGGCCTGCCCGAAGGGACGCGCATCTTCGTCGCATTCGACTCGACGGTGTTCATCGATGCCGCGGTCAAGCGGGTGTTCGCGACCCTGTTCGAGGCGATCGCGCTCGTGATCGTCGTCATCTACCTGTTCCTCGGCAATGCGCGCTCGGCGATGATCCCGGCGGTCACGATCCCGGTGTGCCTGGTGACCGCCTTCGCGGCGCTCTGGGCGTTCGGCTCCTCGATCAACCTCCTGACCCTGCTCGCCATCGTCCTGTGCATCGGCCTGGTCGTCGACGACGCCATCGTGGTGGTCGAGAACGTGCAGCGCCGCGCGGACCTCGGCGAGCCGCCCCTGGTCGCCGCGCGGCGCGGGACCGCGCAGGTCGCGTTCGCGGTGATCGCGACCACGGTGGTCCTGGTCGCGGTGTTCCTGCCGGTCGGGTTCATGGAGGGCAACACGGGGCGGCTGTTCCGCGAGCTGTCGGTGGCGCTCGCGAGCGCGGTCGCGATCTCCTGCTTCGTGGCGCTCACGCTGACGCCGATGATGTGCTCGAAGCTGATCCGTCCCCACGCCGCGCCCCGCGGCCTGAATGCCTGGATCCACCGGCAGTTCACGCGGCTTGCCAACGCCTACCGCCGCCAGGTCGCGGCCACCGTCGGCCGGCCGGCAATCTTCGGGGCGATCCTCGCGGGCAGCTCGGTTGCAAGCGTCGCGCTGTTCTACTTCGTGCACAATGAACTCGCGCCCGCGGAGGACCGCGGCGCGTTCTTCATCTCCGTCGAGGCCCCGGAGGGCGCGGGCTACGACTACACGGTCGCCCAGATGAAGAAAGTCGAGGCCCTGCTCGCGCCGCTGACCGGCGACGACAAGCCGGTGCAGCGCGTGAACACGCGCGTGCCGGGGTTCTTCGGCGCCAGCGAGGACATGAACCAGGGCCAGGCGATCATCTTCCTGCAGGACTGGGACAAGCGCGAGGAGACGACCGGCGAGGTGGTCGCGGCGCTGCGCAGCGAGCTCGCCGCGATCCCGAGCGTGCGCGCGACGCCGTTCGTGCGCTCCGGCCTCATCCGCGGCAACAGCCGGCCGCTGCAGGTCGTGCTCGGGGGGCCCGAATACAAGGACATCGCCGCCTGGCGCGACGCGATGCTCGCACGCATGGCAGACAATCCCGGCATCCTCGACGCGGATTCCGACTACAAGGAAACACGACCGCAGCTGCGCGTCGAAATCAACTTCGAGCGTGCGGCCGACCTCGGCGTTTCCACCGAGGAGATCGGCACGACGCTCGAGACGATGATGGGCTCGCGCCGGGTGACGACCTTCGTCGCGGACGGCGAGGAGTACGACGTCGTGCTGCAGGCGCGCGCCGACGACCGGGCCGGGCCCGCCAATCTCGAGAACCTGTACGTGCGCTCGGGCCGCAGCGGCGAGCTCGTGCCGCTGTCCTCGCTGGTGACGCTCTCGGAAATCGCGGAGCCCGGCACGCTCAATCGCTTCAACCGGCTGCGGGCGATCACGATTTCGGCGGGCCTCGCGGACGGCTACACGCTCGGCGAGGCGATCCGCTGGGCGCAGGACACTGCCGCCGCGGAGCTGCCGGACGTGGCGCAGATCGACTACAAGGGACAGTCGCGCGAGTTCATGTCAGCGGGCGGCGCGGTGCTGTTCACATTCGCGATGGCGCTGCTGATCGTGTACCTGGTGCTGGCCGCCCAGTTCGAGAGCTTCATCCACCCGTTCGTGATCATGCTGACCGTGCCGCTCGCGGTGACCGGCGCGCTGCTCGGCATCCTGGTCACCGGCGGCACGCTGAACCTCTTCAGCCAGATCGGCATCGTCATGCTGGTCGGCCTTGCAGCCAAGAACGGCATCCTGATCGTGGACTTCGCGAACCGGCTGCGCGACGAGGGCCGGGAAGTCGCGGGCGCGATCGTCGAGGCATCGGCGGTGCGGCTGCGGCCGATCCTCATGACCTCGATCGCGACGATCGCGGGTGCCGTGCCGCTGGTCGTCGCCGGCGGCCCCGGCTCTGCGGCGCGCTCCGCGATCGGAGTGGTGGTGATCTTCGGCGTCGCTTTCTCGACCCTGCTGTCGCTCTACGTGGTGCCGTCCTTTTACGCACTCCTGGCACCCTACACCGGCTCGCCGGAGGCCCTGTCGCAAAAGATCGACCGGCTCGAATCCGAAACACCACAGGCAACCGGCCAGGCCTGACAGCCGGGCGGCGCCCGGCTGCGGTGTCAAGGCGAGTCGCCGCACGTAACCTGTTGAATGTAATGGTCAAAATGCTTGCCTCAGCCTGCCGCCAGGGGCCCGGCTGGTAGAATCGACCGTGGCGACGGCAACCCCCTATCAGCAGCTCGAGCAGGAGTTCCGGAGGCTGCATGCCTTCCGGGGCGTGCTCGCGCTGCTGCGCTGGGACGCCGCCATCACCATGCCGCGCGCCAGCGCGGACGTCCGCGGCGACCAGCTCGCCGCGCTCGAGATCGAGACCCACACGCTCCTCGTCTCCCCGCGCGTGTCGCGCCTGCTCGACCGCGCCGACGCGAACGCCCAGTCGCTCGCCCGCTGGCAGTCGGCCAACCTGCGCGAGATGCGGCGCTTGCACGATCACGCGGTCGCGACGCCGCAGACGCTGATCGCGCGCATGGCCAAGGCGGTCGCGCGCTCGGAGGCGCGCTGGCGCGAGGCGCGCGAGGCGAACGACTTCAACGTGCTCGCGCCGCAACTCGAGGAGACCGTCAAGCTCGTGCGCAGCAAGGCGGAGCTGCTCGGGCAGCGCTTTTCGCTCGATCCCTGGGACGCGCTCGCCGACGAATTCACGCCCGGCCTGCTCGCGCGGGAGATCGATGCGATCTTCACGCCGCTCACGCAACGGCTGCCGGAGCTGGTGAGCGAGGCGATCGAGGTCCAGTCGGCCGTGCCGGTGCTTCCCATCGAGGGCCGCTTCTCCGCGAGCCGCCAGCGCGGCCTGTCCGTCGACGTGCTGAAGGCACTCGGCTTTCCCTTCGATCGCGGCCGCTTCGACGAGAGCGACCACCGGTTCACGGAAGGCGTGCCCGGCGACATCCGCGTCACCACGCGCTTCGTGCTCAGGAACCCCTTCAGCGGCCTGCTCGGCACGCTGCACGAGATGGGCCAGGCGCTGTACGACCTCGGCCTGCCCGCCGAGTGGCTCGACCAGCCGGTCGGGCAGGACCGCGGCATGGCGATCGAGGAAAGCCAGTCGATGCTGCTCGAGATGGTGATCGGCCGTAGCCGCGCCTTCATCAGTTTCCTGCGGCCGCTGCTGGAGAAACACTACGGCGCCGCAGGTCCGGAATGGGGCGAGGAGAACCTCTACCGGCACCTCAACCGCGTGGCGCGCGGGCCCAACCGCATGGACGCCGACGAGCTCACCTACCAGACGCACATCTGGATACGCTACGAGCTGGAGCGCCGCCTGCTGTCGGGTGAGCTGGCCGCAAAGGACCTGCGGGACGCCTGGAACGCGCTCTCTGCCGACCGGCTGGGCCTGGTGCCCGCCAGCGACGTGGAGGGCTGCCTGCAGGACATCCACTGGGCGATCGGGTCGTTCGGCCATTTCACCTCGGACGGCGTCGGCGCGGTCATCGCCGGCCAGCTCTGGGAGACGATCCGCGAGCAGCAGCCGGGAATCGACTCCGAGATCGCGGCCGGGCAGTTCGGCAGCCTGCTCGCCTGGCTGCGCGAGCGCGTGCACGCGATGGGCGCGAGCCTCGGCGTGCCACAGCTCGTGCAGCACGCGACCGGCCGGCCGCTCACCGCCGCGCCGTTCCTGCGCTACCTGGAGCGGAAATATCTCGCCGAACCCTAGAATGTCCCCATGATCCCGGCGGCCACCGAGACTTCCGCGAACTTCCGCAGGCTCGCTGCCCGCATCCGCGGACTCACCGGCAAGGCGATCGCCGACTTCCGGATGATCGGGGAGGGGGACCGCGTGATGGTCTGCCTGTCCGGCGGCAAGGATTCGTACACGCTCCTCGACATGCTGTTGTCGCTCCAGCGTGCCGCGCCGGTGCGCTTCGAGCTCGCCGCCGTCAACCTCGACCAGAAGCAGCCCGGTTTCCCGGAGCGCGTGCTGCCCGACTATCTCGAATCGCTCGGCGTGCCGTACCACGTGATCGAGCAGGACACCTATTCCGTGGTCCGGCGGGTGATCCCCGAGGGCCGCACGCAGTGCGGGCTGTGCAGCCGCCTGCGCCGCGGCGCGCTGTACCGCTTCGCGCGCGAGCGCGGCTTCACGCGTATCGCGCTCGGCCACCATCGCGACGACCTGGTCGAGACCCTGTTCCTGAACCTGTTCCACGGCGGCACGCTGAAGGCCATGCCGCCGAAGCTGCTCTCGGACGATGGCACCAACGTCGTGATCCGCCCGCTGTGCTACGTGCCGGAGCGCGAGATCGCTCGCTATGCCCGGGCTCGCGGCTTCCCGATCATCCCGTGCACCCTGTGCGGCTCGCAGCCGAACCTGCAGCGCGAAGCCATCGGGCGCATGCTCGCGGACTGGGATCAGGCCCACCCGGGCCGCGTCGATTCGATCTTCAGCGCCTTGTGCAAGGTCGAGCTTTCGCACCTCGCCGACCCGTCCGCCTTCGACTTCGCCGGCCTCGAGCGCTCGCCGCCGGCAGGCCCCTGACCGCGTGGCGCGCGCGCCGCTGCCGAACAGCCACTGGATCGAGCACGGCCGCCTGCTGGCCGGCGAACATCCCTCCGGGCCCGATGAAAAGTCGACGCGCAGGCGCCTCGCGAAGTTGCTCACCGCGGGCATCGACTGTTTCATCGACCTGACCGAACCGCGCGAGCGCGAGACCTACCAACCGCTGCTCGCCGCGCTGCGAGGCGGCGATGCGGTGCAGTACCTGCGCCGGCCGATCCGCGATCACGGCCTGCCGAAGAGCGCGGCCGCCACGCAGGAGATCCTCGATTCACTGGCGCGCGCGCTGGCGGAGGGGCGCTCCGTGTATCTGCACTGCCGGGCAGGCATCGGCCGGACCAACCTGGTGGCCGGCTGCTGGCTCGCCAGCCGCGGCGCCGGCGGCGAAGCCGCGCTCGCGCAGTTGAACGAGCTCTGGCGCAGCAACAAGCGCTCGCACAACTGGCCGCGAATCCCGGAGACGCCCGAGCAGGCGGACTACGTCCGCCGCTGGGGCGCGCCCCCGCCCGTGCCCGAGGCGCCTCCGGCACCCACGCAGGCGGCCGGTCCCGCGGCGGCTGTCGGCGTCGACCTGCGCGATCGCGTGCGCGGCATGCTGCTCGGGCTTGCTGCCGGTGACGCGTTGGGGCACGCGGCGCTGGGCCTCCCGGCCGGCGCCTGGTCGGACAAGACCGCGATGGCGCTCTGCCTCGCGGACAGCCTGGTCGCGAGCGACGGGCCGGACGCCGCCGACCAGGTCGCGCGCTATTGCGACTGGCAGCGCAACGGCCTCTGGTCGAGCACCGGCAGCTGCGTCGGCATCAGCGCCGCGACCGCGCGCGCGCTCGCGGCGGCTCAATGGACCGGCAATCCCTACGCGGGCTCGCACGACCCCGCACTTGCCGATGCCGAGCCCTTGGCACGCATCGGGCCCGCCGTCGCCTGGTTCTGCGCGTCGCCGCGCGAGGCGATCGACGCGGCGGCCAACTGTGCGCGCGTCACGCACCAGGCGCCGTTGACGCTCGACGCCGCGCGCCTGCTTGCGGCGCTCCTCGCCGGCGCGTTGGCGGGCCGCGACAAGGCGACGCTGCTCGCCGCCGACTTCAGCCCGGCGCCCGAGTCCTGGCGGCCGGACACGCTTCGCTCCCCGGTGCGGGAGATCGCGGGTGGCGCCTGGCGCGGCCGCGCGCCGCGCCGGCTGCTGCGCGGCAAGCTCGCGGCGATAGCCGCGCTCGAGTCAGCGCTCGCGGCCTTCGAGCAGGGCGCGGACGTTGCGCAGTGCATCGCCGCCGCAGCCTCGCGGCCGGGCGACGCGCAGGTCGCGGCGGCGGTCGCCGGCCAGCTCGCGGGCGCCTGCTACGGCGCGTCGGGATTGCCCGCCGAACTCGTGGGCGGCCTCGCGCGCGCCGGCGAGATCGAGGCGCTGGCGGACCGGCTGCTCGACGCCGCGCCGCGCGCGCGCCCGGGCTGAAGCGATGCGGCGCCTGCGCATCCTCGTCCTGGTCCACGAGGCGCTGGTGCCGCCCGAGTCGCTGGAGGGCGTCGGCGAGCAGGCGGCCGCGGAGTACCGCACGGAATACGACGTCGTCAGCTGCCTGCGCGAGTCGGGTCACGGCGTGCGGGCGATCGGCATCGGCGACAGCCTGACGGAACTGCGCGCCGCCATCCAGGACTGGCAGCCGCAGGCCTGTTTCAACCTGCTCGAGGAATTCGGCGGCATCGTCACGTACGACCAGCACGTGGTCGCCTACCTCGAGCTCCTGCGACAGTCATACACCGGCTGCAACCCGCGCGGCATGATGCTCTCGCGCGACAAGGTGCTCTCGAAACAGATCCTGTCCTACCACCGCATCCCGACGCCGCATTTCGCGGTGTTCCGGCGCGGCGGCACGCTCCGGATCCCGAAGGCGTTGCGCTTCCCGCTGTTCGTGAAGTCCGCGACCGAGGACGCCTCGCTCGGCATCTCGCAGGCCTCGATCGTCGACGACGCGGTGCGGCTTGCGGAACGCGTCGAGTTCATCCACGCGCATACCGGGTCCGACGCGCTGGTCGAGGAGTACGTGGAAGGCCGCGAGTTTTACGTCGGCGTGATCGGCAACGAGCGTATCCGGACCTTGCCGCCCTGGGAGTTCATGTTCGGCGAGCTGAAGTCGGGCCGTGCCGGCATTGCGACACGCAAGGCCAAGTGGGACCGCGCGTACCAGAAGCGGCACGGCATCACGAGCGGAAAGGCCGCTGAGCTGCCGGAAGGGCTTGCGGACCGGCTGGACCGGCTCGCGCGGCGCATCTATCGCGCCCTGCACATGACCGGGTATGCGCGCATCGACTTCCGCGTGCGCGCGGACGGCACGCCCCTCGTACTCGAAGCGAACGCCAACCCGAACCTCGAGCGCGAGGAGGACTTCGCCGACTCGGCGTTGCATGCCGGGATCGCCTACCCCGACCTGCTCCAGAAGATCATCACGCTCGGGCGCGGCTACAAGGCGGAATGGCGTGGAGGGGTCTGACCCCCTGGTATTTTGGAGGGGTCTGACCCCTTGATATTCGCGAAGGGGTCAGGCCTCTTCGCGAGTATCAAGGGGTCAGACCCCTCCAAAATACCAGGGGGTCAGACCCCTTCGACGGTCCGCGGCCGGATCAGGCCGAATACGCTGGAGTAGCCGTGGACGAAGGTCGCGCCCTGCACGGGCGCGATCTCGCCCGCGCTGAACATGCCGGCGACCGGGATGTCGATCATGCGCCGCAGCGTCCCGGAATCATGGCCGCTGACGCCGAACAGGTTCCTGCCGCGCCCCGCGCAGGCAAAGAGCAGGGCGGCCGATGGCGGCGCGTGGCCGGAAAGCGAGGCGGAGAGCCGCCGCTCGAGCTCCTCGGAGGCTGATTCGCCGTCGCGCAGGTGGAACTGGACGATCGTGTTCGGGGCGATGCGCGCGCCGATCCAGAGCGCACCGCTGTCCGGGTCGAGCCCGAGGACGTTGCGGATCAGGAAGTCGCCCGCACCGACGGCCTGTCGCGGGCCCGGCAACGCGAGGCCGATGCACAGCGCGTCGCCGAATCGCGCCCGGTCCGCCTCGTCGAGACTCGCGAACAGCGCGCCGAGCAGCTCTTTCGGCGGACGGCCGTCGAGCTCGCCGATCAGGTTGCCGTCGCAGGCGGTTACGAACAGCGGGTCGCCGACCGGACGACAGCCCTGGGCGAGTACCGGATCGATCGCCACGTTCCCGGACATGGCGAGCAGCGTTCCGCCCGTGCGGTGTACCTCGCCGTCGGTCAGGAGACGCACCGAGCCGGCCGCAAGCATGCCGGTCGTGAGTCCGCCCACCACGGTCGAACCCGGAAACGCGCGGTCGAGCCCGCGTGCGCAAGCCTCGGCGTCGAACGTCGCGGGGTCCGCGATCAGCAGAAAGCTCGGCTCCGACTCCGGGGCGAGGTCCAGCAGGCGCCACCAGCTCTCGCGCGAAGCCGACAGCGGCGGCATCGTTTCCTGTTCGATGTGCACCGCGGCAAGCGCGGCGTCCGGCAACCGGCCGCACAGGAGGGCAATGCCCGGCTCGTCCTCTTCCTCGCTGCCGCCGCCGATCAGGCCGCCGGCGCTGCAGCCGATCAGCACGCAATCGCCGAGCGATGGACGCAGGATTTGCGGCAGGCGCTCGATCGCCGCGCCGTAGGCCGCGGACACGAAGGCGATCGCAAGGTCGTGCGGCTGCCCGGCCGAATCGTCCGCCACCTGGCCGGACGCCTCGGCCACTGCCGCCTCGAGGCGCGCGCCGAGGCCGATTGCGCTCGACCAGGACATCGCCTCGCGGCGTTCAGGCGCCGGCACCGGCTTCCTCTTGCGGGATCACCTGGGTCTCGCGGCACGCGGCATCGATCCACTCGCGCAGCAGCGCATCGCCCAGCAGGGTGTCGAGGTAGCGCGTGGCGAGCGAGGAGAGCGGCAGGCCGTAGGTGCGAAGTCGCAGCGCGACCGGCGCATACATCGCATCGGCGACGCTGAACGTGCCGAAGAGCCATGGGCCAAGCCCGCCCTGGTCACGCCGGCAGCCGGACCACAAAGCGTCGATGCGCGCGAGATCGCGCGCGAGCGGCGGCGTCATCGGCACGCAGCGGCCGGTCGCGCGTACGTTCATCGGGCAGGCGGCGCGCAGCGCGCCGAACCCGGAATGCATCTCTGCCGCCGCGGCGCGGGCGAGGGCACGCAGGCGGGTGTCGCCGGGCCAGCCGCGGCCTCCCGCGAGCTCGGAGGCGTACTCGCAGATCGCAAGCGATTCCCAGATGACCAGCTCGCCGTGGACCAGGACCGGCACCCGGCGCGTCGGGGATATCTTCGCGATCTCCACGTCGAATTCCGGCGTGTCGAGCTGCAACTGGCGTGCCTCGAACGGGAGGCCGAGGTGCCGCATGAGCAGCCACGGCCGCAGTGACCAGGAACTGTAATTGCGGCTGCCGACGACGAGCGTGAGTGCGGGCATGCGGCCGAGACTGCGCGTCCCGGCCCGGGGGGTCAACTTCTCAGTCGTCCTTCGGGCGCTTCGACTTGATCCAGTCGGACAACTTGCGCAGGTCTCTCTTCTTCTTCCATTCCTTCTTCACGAGCTGCCCGCTGTCGTAGGGGTCGTAGCCCTTCTTGAGGCCCCCCTGGTTCTGCTGGATGCGCTTCAGCGTGCCCGCTTCGTAGTCGTTGCTGAAGGCGAGCGTCGGATCGTCGAGCAGGCGGCGCATGACCTCGTCGCTCGCATTCGCGTCCGCCGGCACCCAGACGGCGTTGCCGAGCTCGTCGAATTCGATGCGACCGTGGCCGAGGCGCTGTTCCTCGGCGTAGTGCGCCATCTCCTTCATCGAGTCGCCGATCTTCCGCGATTTGTCCTTGTCGCCCATCAGGTTACCGCGCGCAGCCTTCCGCCCACTTGCCACACGGTAACGGACGCCTTCCCGGCATTCCGCGAAAGCCTTCACATAATGAGGGGGTCAAGGCAGGACGCGGAACGGCGCCTTCGCGAGCACGACGTAGGACTCGTCGTGCATCAGGCGGAGCTCGTAATCGCCGGGCGCGAGCGGCCGGCCTCCGGGCCCGGGCTGAAAGCTGGCCTCGCCCGCGAAGGCGGCCTCGGTGTAAATGAAGCCGAGGTACTGCGAGACGTCGACCTCGCCGCGGCGATACACGCCCACCCAGTCGCGCAGCGCGCCGGGTGCGTCGCGCCAACGGGTGCGGACCACCTCACCCGGCCGCATGGTCGCGGTGACCGCCTCGATCCCCGGTTGCGCGCCGGGCGTCGCAATGGTGAACGCGCAGCGCCGCAGCACTGCGCCGTCCTCGCCGACGAGCAGCGCATCGTAGTCGCCGGGCTCGAGCCCGATCGTCGAGACGGGAATCATGCGCTGCCAGTCGTGCGGCATGTCGCTCACGCCGGTCAGCGCGCCTTCCGGACCGGCCCCGCGGCGCACCACGAGCGCGGTCCAGCCCGGCCCGGACGGGTCCCAGGTCCGCAAGAAAACGGTCGCGCCGGGCTGCTCCACGAGGCGCGGCGTCGCCGCGATGAGCGCCGGCGCGTCGACCGGCACGACGCGAAACGTCGAGACCAGCGCGCGATGGTCCGACGGCCAGGGAAAAATGGCGATGTCGGTCACCGGGCCGCCGGCCTCGCCGACGACCTGCGACGCCAGCGTCTCGCTCCGCCCTGCCGTGAAAACGTAATCGATGCGGCTCTGGCGGCCTGCGGGCCGGCCCGCCGCGTGCGGCGCGCCAGGCGTGAACGTATGGCCGGGACGCGCGGTCGCGTCCGGGTTTGCTTCGCGAAAGCTGTCGCGCAGGCCGGCGCCCGCCAGCAGGCGCGTGACGACGGTGTCGCGTCCGCGCGCGGCATCCAGGTGGGAGGTCGAGTTGAAATCGCCGGTGAGGAAGACCGGCGTGCCGGCGGCACCGAGCCGGCCCAGTGCAACAAGCGGCCCGGCTTCCGCGCGGCGCGTGGCATCTTCGTCGGCGCCGCTCGAGAGGTGCACGTTGGAGACGGCGACGACCTTGCCCGGCCGCACCATCACCCAGGCATGCAATGCCGATCGGTCGAGCGCGGTGGTCGAGTAGGGCGAAGGGCCGGTCTCGGTGCGCTCGCCCGTGCCCGAATCGAAGATCGGCCAGCGCGACAGCAGGCGGCGGCGCGGGTCGACGAACGGCATGCCGGCAGCTTCGGCGACGCGCTCGAGGTTCACGTCGGCTTCCTGGACGCCGACGATGTCCGCGTCGGCCGCGCGGATCGCCTCGCCGATCTTCGCGAGGCTGACCTGCTCGCCGCCGTACCAGACGTTGAAGCTCATGACGCGCAGCGTCACTGCCTCGCCCCGCTCCACGGCGGCGGCGGGCGCGCCGTGGGCGGCGAGCGCAAGCGCGAGAGCCGCGCCCGCGGTCCGCGGCCGCGTCACTCCGGCTTGCGGAAGCGCAGCGTGAAGCGGTCGCTCTCACCGATCGCGAGGAACCTGTCGCGATCGACGTCGCCGCCCTCGAGCGTCGGCGGCAGCGACCAGACGCCGTGCGGATGGTCCGCCGTGTCCTTCGGGTTGGCGTTGACTTCGCTCTTGCCGATCAGCTCGAAGCCCGCCTTTTCGATCAGCGCGATCGCGTAGTCCTCGCGCACGTAGCCGGACTCGGCCTTCGGGTCCTGCGGCTCGTCGGCTTTCGCGCGATGCTCGACGACGCCGAGCACGCCGCCCGGTTTCAGCGCCGCGTACATGGCCTTGAACATCGCGTCCGCGGCGTCGTCGCCCATCCAGCCGTGGATGTTGCGGAACGTGACGACCATGTCCATCGTCCCGTCCGGCACCGGCTTGAGGGCATTCGGAGCCTGCAGCGCGGTGACCTTCGTGCGGTCGTAGAGGTCGGGCCGGGCCGCGAGCTTGTCCGCGAACTTCCGCGAGTTCGTCTTCGCGTATTCACTGGTGGAGCCGGGGTCATAGCTCGCGGCCACGTACTGGCCGCGCTCGCGCAGCACCGGGGCGAGGATTTCGGTGTACCAGCCGCCGCCGCCCGGCGAGACCTCCATGACCGCCAGGTCCTGGCGCAAGCCGAAGAACTCGAGCGTCTCCTTCGGGTGGCGGTAGCGGTCGCGCGCTCGGTTCGCATCGCTCCGCTGGTCGCCGGCCAGCACCTTGTCGAGCGTCGCGAGGCTCGCCGCGTCGGTGACGGGCGGTGCGGCGGCCGCCGCCGCGAAGGCGGCGAGGCAAGCGACCGCGGAAAGGGCGGTACGGGCGATCCGATGCGTCGTGCTCATTGCTTGGCTCCTTGCTTGCGCCTCAGGCGGCGCCATCCGGTTCGAGATACGTGTAGCCGGCGAGTTCCGACTCGTAGAAGCGCTTGAGCGCCTGGCCTTCCGCCACCGAGAGGCTGCCCTCGCGCATGGCACGCTCGCAGTCGCGCGCGAAGCGCGGGTAGAGCTCGCCCGGGTCGTACTGCATGTAGCCGAGCACCGCGCTCGCGGTGTCACCCTTGATGATCTCCTCGATCCACCAGCCGTGGGCGTCGTCGAGGCGGATGTGCACCACGTGCGTGTCGCCGAACAGGTTGTGCAGGTCGCCGAGCGTCTCCTGGTAGGCGCCGACCAGGAAGGCGGCGAGATAGTACTCCTCGCCGGGCAGCAGCTCGTGCACCTCGAGGGCGCGCTTGACGTCGCGCTGCGAGACGAAGCGGTCGATCTTGCCGTCGGAATCGCAGGTGATGTCCGCGAGCACCGCGCTGCGCGCCGGGCGCTCGTCGAGCCGGTGCAGCGGCATGATCGGGAACAACTGGTCGATTGCCCAGCTGTCGGGCAGCGACTGGAACACCGACAGGTTGCAGAAGTAGATGTCGGAAAGCACCGTCTCGAGGTCCTCGAGCTCCTCGGGCACCTTGGCGAGCTTGCGCGTGAGGTCCCGCACTTTCGCGCAGGTCGCCCAGAACAGCCGCTCGGCGAGGCTCCTCATCTCGATCGTCAGGTAGCCGAGGCTGAACATCTGCAGCGCCTGCTCGCGCGCCTGCTGCGCGTCGTGCCAGCACTCGACCAGCCGGCGCTCGCTGACCGTCTGCCAGGCGTCGTAAAGGTCCGCGACTGGAGACGGAAGACCGCCGTTACCAGGGCGCTCCGGCACACTGAAGCGGTCGAGGCGAGCGGCGCCGAGCGCGTTGAACACCAGCACGCTGTGGTGCGCGGTGATCGCACGGCCCGACTCGCTGATGATCATCGGGTGCGCGAGTCCGCGCGCATTGCAGACGCTGGCGACCCGGTAGACGACGTCGTTCGCGTACTCGCGCAGCGAATAGTTGGTCGAGGACTCGAAGTTCGTTCGTGAGCCGTCGTAATCGATGCCGAGCCCGCCGCCGACGTCGATGTACTCGAGCCCGGCGCCGAGCCGGGCGAGCTCCGCGTACACCTGTGCGAGCTCGTTGACCGCGTCCTTGACGCGGCGGATGTCGTGCAGTTGCGAGCCCGGGTGGCAGTGGACCAGCTTCAGGCAGTCGAGCATGCCGTGGGAACGAAGCACTTCGACGAGCTCGAGGATCTCGGTCGTGAACAGGCCGAACTTCGAGCGGTCTCCTGCCGACTCGCGCCACCTGCCGGCACCCTCGGCGGCGAGCTTCACGCGCACGCCGATCTTCGGGCGAACCTGGTATTTCTCGGCGTGCTTCAGGATGTAGCCGAGCTCCGAGAAGTTTTCGATCACCGGGATGATCGAGCGCCCGAGCTTGGTCGCAAGAATCACCGCTTCGATGTAGTCGTCGTCCTTGAAGCCGTTGCAGATGATGAGGCGGCCCGGGGCGTCGCCGGTCATCGCCATCACGGCGAGCAGCTCCGGCTTGCTTCCGGCCTCGAGCCCGAACCCGAGGTCCGCGCTGCCGCGGTAGACCTCCTCGACCACCAGGCGCTGCTGGTTGACCTTGATCGGAAACACCGCCGCGTAGCGGTTCTTGTAGTCGTTCTCGGCGATCGCCGCCGCGAAGGCGTCGTGCAGCGAGCGCAGGCGGTCGCGCAGGATGTCGGAGAAACGCAGCACCATCGGCGCGGTCAGGTCGCGCGCCTCGAGCTCGCGCACGACCTCGTACAGGTCGATTTCGCGCTCCTGGCTGCGGTCGGGGCGGCAGACGGCGTGGCCTGCGGCGTTGATGCCGAAGTAGCCGGTGCCCCAGGCGCTGACCGCGTAGAGCTGCTCGGAGTGCTCGACGCTCCAGTTGGACCGCGGAGTCACTGCGCCGCGCGTCAGGCTGTCCAATTCGGGGCCCCGTTCGATGCCAGAGGGCGCGGACGATACCAGATCACGTCGCGCGCGCAACCGGCCGTGACGGGTCGCGGATCCACTCGCTCCATGATCCCGCATACAGGCGGCCGCCCGGGACGCCGGCGGCCTCCAGCGCGAGCAGCCCGTGGCAGGCCGTCACGCCCGAACCGCACATGCAGATCGGAGCGCGCCCGGCCTCGGCGCCGGCCCGCGCGCGCCAGAGCGCGGCGAGCTCCGACGGCGCACGGAATCGTCCCGTGGCGTCGAGGTTCTCGAGATAGGGCAGGTTGACTGCGCCGGGTACGTGGCCGGCAACGGCATCGAGGGGCTCGGACTTGCCGGCGAAGCGTTCCGCGCCGCGCACGTCGACCAGCGCCTCGCCGCGGCGGAGCGCCGCGCTGACGTCCGCGGCAACGACGACCATGCCGGGCCGCGGCTGCGGGATGAAGGCTGCGGCGCGTTGCGGCGCCGGCTCGTCCATCGACACCGGCCTGCCTTCGGCGGTCCAGGCCGCAAAACCGCCGTCGAGGACGGCGACCGCGTCATGACCCAGCCAGCGCAACATCCACCACAGCCGCGCCGCGAAGGCGCCGGAGCCCGCGTCATAGCAGGCGACGCGAATGTCGTTGCCGATGCCGAGGCGTGCGAGCCTCGCCGCGAACACGGCAGGCGACGGCAGCGGGTGGCGGCCGGTCGCCGCGGTGACCGGCGCGGAAAGATCGCGCTCGAGGTCCACGTGCACCGCGCCCGGAATGTGGCCCGCGCGCCAGGCGGCGAGACCCGCATCGGGCTGGCCGAGCTCGAAGCGGCAATCGGCAACGAACCAGCCGGCCTCCGGCAAGGCGGCGGCCAGCTCGCGGGTCGAGATGAGGGGGGTTCGCAACCTTTTCTCCGCTCGCCGCATCTTACCCGCCATGGACGCGCGAAACGCGATGCGGCGGCAGCAGGACGACGAAGGGCGGGAGCCCAGCGGACGCTTGCCGCTGCCGGTCGTCACGCGCGACGAGCGCGAGTTCTGGCGCCGCGCGGTGGAAGCCGAACGGGTCCGTCAACGCCGCGGGCGCCCGGCGCCGTTCCCGTTCCAGCCGGCCTGACTCATCGCAATCGGATTGCGGTACAGTTTGCGCCCCTGGGCAGCAGACGACGGACTTGCCGCAATCATGACCGAGCACGCGATCCACACGCATTTTCCCGGCCGCCTCGTCTTCATCGGCTTCGGCAGCATCGGCCAGGGCGTCCTGCCGCTGATCCTGCGCCACGTCGGCGGGCTGACCGCGGACCGCATCACGATCGTGACCGCGGATGACGCGGGCCGCGAGGAAGCGGCGAAATACGGCATCAAGTTCGTCAATCACCCGCTCACGCGCGAAAACTACCGGCACGTCCTCGAACCGCTGGTCGGGCGCGGCGATTTCGTGCTGAACCTGTCGGTGGACGTTGCGAGCGTCGCCCTCATCAAGCTGTGCCACGAGAAGGGCGCGTTGTACCTCGACACCTGCATCGAGCCCTGGCCGGGCGGCTACACCGACCCGAACATTCCCGCGAGCCGGCGCACGAACTATGCGCTGCGCGAAGAGGTGCTCGAGCTGCGCAAGGGCTGGAGCAACGGCCCGACCGCGGTCATCACGCACGGGGCGAACCCGGGGCTGGTATCGCATTTCGTCAAGCAGGCGCTGCTCGACGTCGCCGAGGCTACCGGCCTGGAGGCCGGCAACCCGAAGTCGCGCGAGGACTGGGCGAAGCTCGCGCAGTCGCTCGACATCAAGGTGATCCACATCGCCGAACGCGACACGCAGGTCTCGAACCGGCCGAAGATGCCCGGGGAGTTCGTGAACACCTGGTCGGTGGACGGCTTCGTGAGCGAGGGCAGCCAGCCGGCCGAGCTCGGCTGGGGCACGCACGAGCGGCACTTCCCGCGTGACGCGCGCCAGCACGACTTCGGGCGCAAGAGCGCGATCTTCCTGACGCAGCCCGGCTGCGCGACGCGCGTGCGTACCTGGACTCCGGAAGCGGGCCACTTCCACGGATTCCTGATCACGCACGGCGAGGCGATCTCGATCTCGGACTTTTTGACCGTGCGGCAGAACGACCGCGCGGTGTACCGTCCGACCGTGCACTACGCCTACCACCCTTCGGACAACGCCGTGCTATCCGTCCACGAGTTCGCCGGCCGCAATTTCCAGCTGCAGGAGAAGAAGCGGATCATGATGGCCGACATCACGACCGGCATCGACGAACTCGGCGTGCTGCTTGCCGGCCACAAGAAGAATGCGTATTGGTACGGGTCGCAGCTTTCGATCGACGAGGCGCGCCAGCTCGCGCCTTACAACAGCGCGACTTCGCTGCAGGTCACGGTCGCCGCGCTCTCCGGAATGATCTGGGCGATCGAGAACCCGGCTGCGGGCATCGTCGAGCCGGACGACATCGACTTCCGCCGCAACCTCGAGGTCTGCCTGCCTTACCTCGGGCCGGTGGTCGGCAAGTACACGGACTGGACGCCGGTCTTCGACCGCGGGCGGCTGTTCCCCGAGGACCTGGACGAAAGCGATCCCTGGCAGTTCAAGAATATCCGCGTGTTGTAATCATTCGTAGGCGATCGCAGCAATTGCGAACGTCTGCGCGCCCCCCGGAAGCTTCACCTCGACCTCGTCGTCGACGCGCTTGCCGAGCAGGGCGCGCCCGAGAGGCGAGTCCATGCTGATGTAACCGGGCTCACGGTCGAATTCGTCAGGTCCCACGACGCGATGGCGCCGCGTTGCGCCGTCCTCGTCCGCGATGGTCACCCAGGCGCCGAAGAAAACCCGGCCACGGTCGGAGGGCGGCTGCGCAACGACCGTGAGCCCGTCAAGCCGGCCCCGCAGGAAGCGCACGCGCCGGTCGATCTCGCGCAGGCGCCGCTTTCCATAAATGTATTCGGCGTTCTCCGAGCGGTCGCCCATCGTGGCCGCTTCGGCCACCGCGCGCGTCACGGCCGGCCTTTCCACGCGCCACAACTCGTCCAGCTCGGCGCGCAGGCGCCGCGCTCCCTCGGGGGTCGCGTACTTCGAACCGGTCTTGGCCCTGTTTCTAAGCATTTGAATTAGAAATCGTTTTTACACTTGCCGGGTTGCGCTCTGCAAACTGTGTCCCGGGTCACGCATGGCCGGCATGCCGGCGTCTAGGCTTGGGGTCGTCCTTCCTGTGAGTGTCAGTATCCCCTAGCGGACTTCCTTCCCTTCACCGAAAGTCCGCACTTCAGCCCCGGGTCCAAAGCCCGGGGCATTTTTTTGTCTCCTGCCGGGCCGTAGATTCGACGCATGGGGACATTCAAGGATCATTTCTCGAGCCAGTCGGAGGCGTATCAAAGGTATCGGCCCGAGGCTCCCGCGGTGCTATTCGAGTGGCTCGCGGCGGTTGCGCCGGGCCGCGGGCTCGCGCTCGACGTCGGCACCGGAAACGGCCAGGCCGCGGTCGCGCTGGCGGCGTATTTCGATTCAGTCATCGCCAGCGAGCCCTCGGCCGCGCAACTGGCCGAAGCGCGGCCCCACCCGCGGGTCACTTACCGCCAGGAACCGGCCGAAGCGATGTCGCTCACCTCCGCGAGCGCCGACCTCGTCGTCGCATCCCAGGCCGCGCACTGGTTTGACTGGGCGCGATTTACCGCGGAAGCACTGCGCGTGCTGCGCCCGGGCGGCGTGCTCGCCGTCTGGTGCTACGACGACTGCGAGGTGAACGCCGACATCGACCGCCTGCGCGCCGATTTCTCGCGGGACGTGGTCGGACCGTACTGGCCGCGCGAGCGCCGCCACGTGGAGGAGGGCTATCGTGAGCTCGTCTTGCCGATGCCGCTGCTCGCGGTGCCTGGATTCGAGATGCGAACGCACTGGGACGTCGCTGCGATGCTCGGCTACCTCGACACCTGGTCCGCCGTGCGTCGCTGCCGGTTACGGAGCGGGCGCGATCCGCTCGCGCTCGCCATCGAACCGTTGACGCTTGCCTGGGGGGACGGCCGGCGCCCCATGCGCTGGCCGTTGACGCTGAAGGCCGGTCGCGCCTGAGCCACGACTCATCGCGCGCCGGAACCTCTCCCGCGAAGGCCTGCCTTATACTCCGCGCCCGCCCAGACTGGAGCCTCCCGGAATGTCACTGACCAAACTGTCGACTGCCGTCCTGTGCCTCTGCCTCACAGGTGCCGCGCTGGCGGACACCGGTCCCGCGCCGCCCGCCTCGGGACTCGACGGCACGGCGATGGACAAGGCCGTGCGCCCGCAGGACGACCTGTTCCGCTTCGTGAATGGCACCTGGCTTGCCAATACGCCGTTCCCGCCCGAATACCCCAGTGCCGGCAATTCCGTGATGCTGTTCGAGAAGGCGCAGTCCGACGTGCAGGCGATCCTGCTGGAGGACCACGGCAAGCTCGGCGCGATGTACGCGAGCTTCATGGACGAGGCGACGGTCGAGTCGCGCGGCATCGAGCCCCTCAAGCCGCTGTTCGCCGAGATTGACGCGATCGACGGGCCGGCCGCGCTCGCGCGTTACTTCGGCCGCGCGCAGGGCCGCGGCATCAGCACGCCGCTCGGCGTCGCCGTCTATCCCGACGCCCGCAACTCGACGCACAACATCGCGTACGTCGACCAGGACGGGCTCGGGATGCCGAACCGTGACTACTTCCTCAAGAGCGAGGACACCTACGTCGAGATCCGGAAGAAGTACGTCGACTACCTCGCGAAGCTGCTGACGCTCGCGGGCGAGTCCGACGCGCCGGCGCGCGCCGCGCGGATCCTCGAGCTCGAAACCCGGCTCGCGACCGACCAGTGGACGCCGGTCGAGGACCGGGACCCGGTCAAGACCTACAACCGGCACGGACTCGAATCCGCCGCGGAACTCGCGCCCGGGTTCGACTGGAATGCCTGGTTCGCGGCCACCGGCCTGCCAGCGGGCGATTTCGTGGTCCGCCAGCCGAGTTACGCGACGGCGCTCGGCGGCCACCTGCACACGGCCGACCTCGCGGCGTGGAAGGACTACCTCAAGGTTCGCACGATCGGCGCTTACGCCCGCGTGCTGCCGGCGGCGTACGTCGAGGCTTCCTTCGACTTCAATTCGCGGACGCTGCGCGGCACCGAGTCGCTGCGCCCGCGCTGGAAGCGTGCCGTGCAGGAAACCGGGAATGCGATGGGCGAAGCGATCGGCGCTGCCTACGTCGCTCGCCATTTCCCGCCGGAATCCAGGGCGCGCATGGTGACGCTGGTCGACAACCTGCTCGCCGAGTTCGACCGCGGCATCGACCAGCTCGACTGGATGAGCGCGGCGACCAGGACCGAGGCGCACGGCAAGCTGCGCAAGATCAGGGTCAAGATCGGCTACCCGGACAAGTGGCGCGACTATGCGGGTCTCGACGTGCGCGCCGACGACCTGGCCGGCAACGTGATGCGTGCCAACCGCTTCGAGTGGGACTGGCAGGCCGCCCGCGCGGGCCAGCCGAAGGATCCGACCGAGTGGTTCATGACGCCGCAGACCGTCAACGCGTACTACCTGCCGATGAACAACGAAATCGTGTTCCCGGCCGCATTCCTGCAGCCGCCTTACTTCAACCTGCAGGCCGACGACGCCGCCAACTACGGCGCGATCGGCGCAGTGATCGGCCACGAGATCAGCCACGGCTTCGACGACAAGGGCCGCCAGTACGACGGCGACGGGAACCTCCGTGACTGGTGGACGGCCGAGGACGACGCGAAATTCAAGGCCAAGGCGGCCGGGCTCATCCAGCAGTACTCCGGATTCCAGGCGTTGCCCGGGCTCAACGTCAACGGCGAGCTGACGCTCGGCGAGAACATCGGCGACCTGTCCGGCGCCGCGGTCGCCTACCGCGCCTACGTGCAGACGCTGGGAGGCGCCGAAGCGCCGGTGATCGACGGCTACACGGGCGCGCAGCGCTTCTTCCTCGGCTATGCCCAAGCCTGGCGCACGAAGTGGCGCGACGGGCTGATGCGCGAGGTGGTGCTGACCGACCCGCACGCGCCGAGCGAGTTCCGTGCGAATGGCGTGGTCGCCAACATGGACGAGTTCTACGCCGCCTTCGGCGTCAAGGAAGGGGACAAGCTCTGGCGGCCTGCCGCGGAGCGCGTGAAGATCTGGTGATCGCGGGTCGCGCCGGGGATAATGCCCGGGTCATGATCCGGGCAGCGTTGCGCATCGCGATTCCCGTGCTGGCGGCGTCCATCGCCGCCTGCACGCCGTTCGAATCGCTCTGGAAAAATCCGCGTGCCCCGCACAAGGGCAAGGCCGCGGCCGAAGTCCCGGCGCCGCCGCCGCTGCCGCTCGCCGAGGCGACCCACCGCTTCCTGATCGCGCCCGACCAGGACGTCGTCGGCCAGGTGCAAGTCACGTTGTCGAAGCACGAGGACACGTTCGCCGACATCGCGCGCCGCTTCAACGTCGGCTATACGGAGCTCGTGCGAGCCAACCCGGGCGTCGATCCGTGGCTGCCGGGCGAAGGCACCGAGATCATCCTGCCGACGGAATTCATCCTGCCCGACGCCCCGCGCGAAGGGCTGGTGCTGAACCTCGCGCAGATGCGCCTGTTCTACTTCCCGAAGCCGAAGGAAGATGGCCCGGTCGAAGTCATCACGCACCCGATCGGCATCGGCAAGGTCGGCTGGGCGACGCCGGAGGGCTCGACCAAGGTCGTCTCGCACGTGAAGGACCCGACCTGGACGCCGCCGGTCTCAGTGCGCAAGGAACATGCGAAGGACGGCGACATCCTGCCGGCGACCGTGCCGCCCGGGCCGGACAACCCGCTCGGCCGGCACATGATGCGGCTCGGCTGGCCGAGCTACCTGATCCACGGCACCAACAAGCCGCCCGCCGTCGGCATGCGCGCGAGCGCCGGCTGCGTACGGCTCTATCCCGAGGACATCGCGCTGGTCTTCGAGGCGGTGCCGGACGGCACGAAGGTGACGGTCGTGAACCAGCCGTTCGTGCTCGGCTGGCGCGGCGAGCGGCTGTACGTGCAGGCCTACCCGCCGCTCGAGGACGACAAGCGCAACTGGGACGACGTGCCGCAGGCGCTGCGACAAAAACTCAGGAAGCCGAAGGCGACGCTCTGGAAACGGGTCGCGGAGCACGACGAGACGATCGATTGGGAGGCGGTTCGCACCGCGGCCGCCACGCCGCGCGGCATCGCGATTCCGGTCGGACCTGGAACCGCGAGCGGCATCGACGCGCTGGTCGCCAGGGCGCCGCGCGTCCGGAACGCGTTGCCGGTCGGCGCGACCTGGAACGGCGTCGAGGACCAGTACGCCGGCGACCCGCAGTTCGAGAAGCCTGAAGAGCGGAGGGGTCAGACCCCTTGAAACTTGAAGGGGTCTGACCCCTTCAAGTTTCAAGGGGTCTGACCCCTCCGCTCTGCAAGCGCGCAAATCATCGAGCCCGCCATCACCGTCAGCGCGCCGGTGATCGAGAGCGCGTTCAGGCCCTCGGCAGGGACGAGGCCGAGGCCGAGCCGCTCCACGGCCCACATCGCGCCAATCGTGAACAGCGGAGCGGTGGCGAGCACGGCGCTCACGCGCGACATGTCCCAGTAGTAGAGCGCCTCGCCGAACGACCCGTACGCGGCGAGCGTGTTGACGCAGCAGAAGGCGAGCATGCCGAGCTGCAGCCCGTCGAGATCGAACACCGCTCCCGGCCTGCTCGCCGGCAGCATCACGACCACCGCGCCGACGTAGATGATCCACAGCACCTGCTGCGAGGTGAACTTCTCGTGCAGTTTCTTCTGCGCGAGTCCGTAGGCCGCCCAGGACACGGCGGCCGCCGCGGTCAGCGCGACGCCGAGGCCGAGTCCCGCGCGCGGGTGTGCGAGCTCGGGCAACCGATCGTTGAAGAACAGCAGGAGCCCCGCGGCCAGCGCCGCGAAGCCGGCCCATTGCGCGCGGCCGAACGGCTCGCGGAATACGAGCACGCCGCCGGCCAGCAGCATCAGCGGCGCAAGCTGGATCACGACCTGCGTCACCGACGGCGTCACGTGGTCGAGAGCGACGAGGTAGAGCACGTAGTTGCCGATCAGCGCGAGCGTCGCGACCACGAGCAGGGCGAGCGTGGTGCGGCCTGCACCCGCGAGGCGCGGAAGCTGCCCGCGCCACGCGAGGAACGCGCCCAGTCCCGCCATGGCGGCGGCAAAGCGCCACCAGGTGATCGTGTAGGCATCCATGCCCTCGAGCACGACCTTGAGTGCGATCGGCAGGACGCCCCATAGCGCGGCCGTCGTGAGCGAGAGCGTGAAGCCAAGCCGGGAATTCGTCGCGCCGCGGGTCATGCCCGTTCATGATAGTCTGCGCGCGAGCTGGGGGAGTCAGCCGTGGCGGAACGACTGGCCGGCATCCAGGTTCAAGAAGAAGCCGGCCCCGGGCATGCGATCGCTGAAGCGCCGACGGCTGTCACGGCGTTTGTCGGGCGTTGCCTGCGCGGCCCGGTCAACCGGCCCGTGCGGATTTCCGGCTTCAACGAATTCCAGCGCGTGTTCGGCGGCCTGTGGCAGCCGTCGACGCTGTCGTACGCGCTCGAGCAGTACTTCGAAAACGGCGGGCGCACGGCGATCGTGGTGCGCGTCGCGAACGGCGCGCGCTGCTGCACCATCGAGCTGCCCGCGGGAAGCCGGCCGCTGGTGCTCGAGGCGCTCGCGCCCGGCACGCGCGAGTTCCTGCGCGCCGCGGTCGACTACGACGGCATCGGCGACAACGAGGCGGACTGCTTCAACCTCGTGATCCAGCGCGTGCGTACGCCGGGCTCGGAGCACATCGAGGACCAGGAGATCTACCGCCGGATCTCGATCGACCCGGATTCGCCGCGCTCGCTTGCAACAGTGCTGGCGGAATCGGAGCTCGCGCGCGCAACGCTTCCGCTGCCGCAACTGCGCCCGGACCCGACGCCGCGCCACGATCCGCGCGGGATCGCGGGCTACGTGTTCTCCGGCAGCGACGCGGACGACGGAGCGCCGCTCACCGACTACGACATCATCGGCTCCGCGGCGGAAGGTACCGGGCTTTTTGCCCTCGACGCGGCCGACGATCTCGGCCTGCTGTGCATCCCGCCGCTGACCCGGGATCTCGACCTGGGCGCGAGTACCCTGCTGGTCGCGAATCGCTACTGCCGCGAGCGCCGCGCGATCCTGCTGGTGGACCCGCCCGCCGCCTGGGACAGCGCGGCCAGGGCGATCGCGGACATGCGCTACTGGCCGCTGCCGTCGGACTCGGCTGCCATGTTCTTCCCGCGCCTGCTCGCTTACGACAAGCTGCGCGGGCGCTTCGAGGCGTTCCCGCCTTCGGGCGCGGTGGCTGGCACGCTGTCGCGTGCGTCGGAACACTGGCCGGTGTGGGCGCCGGCGGGCGGCGAAGACGCGATCGTGCGCCCCGGCCTCAAGCTCGCCTGCCCGGTGGATGACGACCAGCGCGCGCGGCTCGCGATCGCAGGCGTCAACACGGTCCAGACCGTGCGGCGTCCGGGGCGCGAAGCGTTCCGCGCCTGCACGCTCGCCGGGCCCGGCGCCGCGAATCCTGACTGGCGCTCGCTGCCGTCCCGGCGCCTCGCACTGCTCGCCGTCAACAGCATCGAGCGCGGCACGCGCTGGATGGTGTTCGAGGCCAATGAGCCCGCGACCTGGCGTCGCGCCGAGCGGCAGGTCCGCGACTTCCTCGGCATGCTCGAGGAGCGAGGCGCATTCGCGGACCGTGCGCCAGGCGATCGCTGGTTCGCCGTCTGCGACGAGCGCGTCAACCGCGAGCGGCACCGCGAGCAGGGCGTGTTCAACCTGATGTTCGGGATCCCGGCGGCGCGGCCCGGCGGCTTCCACGCCTGGCTCGTTTGTCACCGCCCCGGCGGAAGCCGCGTGCAAACCGTGAGCCCGAACCTCGCCGGCCTGCCCGACACCGGGCTCACGCTGGCGCTCGCCGAGCTCGACGTGAACGACGTCGGATTCCCCTAGCCGAAGCCGCCCCCGCCCGGCGTCTCGATCACGATCTCGTCACCGGCCTCGACGCGCTCGGCCGCGCACCCGGGCAGCACGACGGTCGTGCCGCCCGCGCGGACCAGGCGGTTGACGCCGGCCGCGCCGGGCGAGCCGCCCGCGAGGCCGAAGGGCGCGACGCGGCGGTGATTGGACAGCACGGCGACCGTCATCGGAGCGCGGAACAGGATGCGTCGCACGAGCCCGTCGCCGCCGCGGTGGCGGCCCGCGCCGCCCGAGCCGCGCCGGTAGCGGAATTCGCGCAGCAGCACCGGGTGCCGGGCCTCCAGCACTTCCGGGTCCGTGAGGCGCGAGTTGGTCATGTGGGTCTGCACGCCGGACGCGCCGTCGAAGCCCGTTCCCGCGCCGGAGCCGCCGGCGATCGTCTCGTAGTACTGCTGGCCCGCGTCGCCGAAAGTGAGGTTGTTCATCGTGCCCTGCGAGGCGGCGAGCACACCCAGCGCACCCAGGAGCGCGTCCACGATGCACTGCGAAGTCTCGACGTTGCCGGCGACCACTGCCGCCGGCGCGACGGGATTCAGCATCGAGCCATCGGGCACCCGGATCGTGAGCGGGCGCAGGCAGCCCTCGTTCAGCGGGAAGTCGGCGTCCACCAGCGTCCGGAAGACGTAGAGCACGGCCGCCGTGCCTACCGCGAGCGGCGCATTGAAATTCCCGGCGTGCTGTGGCGACGTGCCCGCGAAGTCGACGACGGCGCTGCGGCTCTCGCGATCGACGCGCACGGCGACCTCGATGGCACTGCCGTCGTCCATCTCGTAGCGCCTGTGGCCGTCGCCGAGCCGGCCGATGACTTCGCGCACGCACGCCTCGGCGTTGTCCTGCACGTGGCCCATGTAGTGCCGCACCGTGTCGAGGCCGGTGCGCGCGATCAGCGCTTCCAGTTCCGCGATGCCGCGCGCATTGGCCGCGAGCTGGGCCTTGAGGTCCGCGACGTTCTGGTCGGGGCTGCGCGCGGGCCAGCGACCCGAGGCCAGCCGCTCGCGCAATGCCTGCTCGCGGATCTCGCCGTCGTCGACCAGCAGGAAGTTGTCGAACAGCACGCCTTCCTCCTCGATCGTCCGGGAGTCGGGCGGCATGGACCCCGGCGTGATGCCGCCGATGTCGGCGTGGTGTGCGCGCGATGCGACGAAGAATGCCGGCGCATCGCCGCCGCCGGCGAACACCGGGCTCACCACGGTGATGTCCGGCAAATGCGTGCCGCCTGCGTAGGGTGCGTTCAGCATCCACGCGCGGCCAGGCACGAGACGGCCCGGGTTCGCCGCCACGACGGCACGGACGCTCGCGCCCATGGAACCGAGGTGCACCGGCATGTGCGGCGCGTTCGCGATCAGCGCCCCGGCCGCGTCGAACAGCGCGCAGGAGAAATCGAGCCGCTCGCGGATGTTGACCGAGACGGCCGTCGCCTGCAGCACCGCGCCCATCTGCTCCGCCACCTGCATGAAGCGGTGGTTGAAGAGTTCGAGTTGCGCAGGGTGGGGCGGGGTTCCCGCGAGTTCGCTCGCGGGAACCCCGCCGCGGCGTGCGAGCCGCAGCATGCCGTCCGCGAGCCGCTCGGCCGACCATCCCGGCTCGACGACCGTGGTCGAATTCGGCTCGATGATGAGCGCGGGACCTGCGACCGGCTCGCCGGGCACGAGCGCCGCGCGCTCGAGGAGGGGCACTTCGCGCCAGTCCCCGAACCAGGCGCGGGCCTGCATCGCGGCCGCGCCGGAAGGCGTGGCCTGCCAGGCGGCGCTGGCCGATTCACCCGCGGCCACCGCCTCGACGCGCAACGTCGCAAGCTGTGGCGGACTCGCGGGCGGTGCGAAGCCGAATCGCCGCGCGAACGCTTCGCGAAAGGCAGCGACCGCCTCGGGCAGCGCCGCATGGGGAACCACGAGCGCCGTGTCGGTTCCCGGCGCGCGCAGCTCGAGCGCGCGCAGGACCCGTATCGACTCCGCGGCCGCGCCCTGAGCGCGCATCGAGGCCTCGAGCTCCGCGGCGATCGACGCAAACGTCGCCTCCAGGCCGGCATGCGTCGCTTCGTCGAGCGGCCGCTCGAGGCTCTGCCGTCGCATCAGCCGCCGGTCGGCGAGCCCGATGCCCCAGGCGGAGAGCACGCCAGCGAGCGGATGGATGAGGACCTCGGCGATGCCGAGCGCCTGCGCGACACGGCAGGCGTGTTGCGGCGCCGCGCCGCCGTAGCAGAGCAAGGCGAACCCTGCCGGGTCGTGGCCCTCGCGCACGGACACGTGGCGGATCGCGCGCGCCATCGATTCGACAGCGACGTCGAGGAACCCTGCGGCCAGGCGCACCGCGGCGGGCGCGTGGCCTGTCGCCTTCGCCATTTCTTGCGCGAGCGCGTCGAAGCGCCGCCGCACGACGTCCGCGTCCAGCGGCTGGTCGCCGCGCGGGCCGAACAGCGCCGGAAAAGCGCCGGGGCGGATGCGGCCGAGCAGCACTTGCACGTCGGTGACCGTGAGCGGACCGCCGCGCCGATAGCACGCCGGCCCGGGATTCGAGCCCGCGGAACGCGGCCCGACCTGGAGGCGCCCGCCCTGGTACGCGAGCACCGAGCCGCCGCCGGCCGCGACGGTGTGGATGTTCATCATCGGGGCCTGCAGCCTGACGCCCGCGACCTGCGTCTCGAAGCGTTGCGGCAGGGCGCCGTCGTAGAGCGCGACGTCGGTCGAAGTGCCGCCCATGTCGAAGGCGATCAATCGGCACCGGCCCGTGACATCCGCGATGCGCGACGCGGCGACCAGGCCGCCGGCCGGTCCGGAGAGCACTGCATTGCAGGCGCGGAAGCCTTCCGGCCCGACCAGGCCGCCGTTGCTCTGCATGAACTCGAGGCGCGCATTCGCGTGCCGCTCGCCGAGCCCGGCGCGGAAGGCGCGCACGTATCGGCCGAGCAACGGCGTGAGGTAGGCGTCGACGACGGTGGTGTCGCCGCGGCTCACGAAGCGGATCAGCGGCGAGGCCTCGTGCGAGGCGATGACCTCGCCGAAGCCGAGCCTGCGGGCGAGCTCTGCCGCGCGCCGCTCATGGCGGGGATGCCTGAAGCCGTGCACGAAAACGACCGCGACGCTTTCGATGCCGCGTTCGCGGGCTGCCGCGAGGTCGGCGGCGAGCCGAGTTTCGTCGAGCGGCCGCAGTACCTCGCCCTCGGCGGTGACACGCTCGTCCGCCTCGACGGCGAGCGCGTAGATCGGCGGCGGCAGTTCGATCCGCAGGTCAAAGAGCCGCGGCCGGTTCTGGTAGCCGATCGCGAGCGCGTCGCCGAAGCCTGCCGTCGTCACGAGTGCCGTCGGCACGCCGCGGCGCTCGAGCAACGCATTGGTCGCGACTGTCGTGCCGATGCGTATCACGTCGATACGCGCATCGGGCCCGCCTTCGCGCCGGAGCAGGTCGAGGATACCGGCGACACCCGGGTCCGCGTGACGGCCGTCCTCCGACAGGCGCTTGGCGACGTGCAGGCTCCCGTCCGGCGCCCGGCCGACGATGTCCGTGAAAGTGCCGCCCCGGTCGATACAGAACTGCCAGCCGCACCGCTGCCTCATGGCGCTCAGGATAGCGGGTCGGGGGCGTAAACCTTCCTGAGCTGGGCAAGGGCGCCGTTCGCGAGCCGCTCGCAGGCGTCGCGGTAGCCGATGTCGATCGCGCGCTGGAATCCCTTCCAGTCGAGGAGATCGAGCGATTCGAGCGCCGGCGTGATCAGCAGGTCGCTCTGGCTGCGCCGTTCCGAGGTCGCGGTCGCGCTGTTGACCATGCCTGCGCGCCAGAGGATCTGCAGGATGTTGGGGCGCCGCTGCCCGCGCCCGCCGAACAGCTTCCAGACCGAGGGCGTTTCCGTCGCCTCCACGTTGGTCGTGAACGCGCGATCCATGCCGCAGTCGACGCCGATCACGGCCCCGCGGCCCTTGGCGCGCATCACGTCGACCGGCAGGTTGTTCATGGCGCCGCCGTCGACAAACACCTCGCCGCCCTGGAATACGGGTGGCAGCACGCCGGGAATCGCGACCGAGGCGCGCAGCCAGCGCCAGAGCGGCCCCTGCTGGTGCACCGCGATCCGGCCGGTGGTGAGGTTCGAGGAGACGCAGAAGAAGGGCAGGGGCAGGTCCTCGATGTCGATGTCGCCGAGCTCGCGGCGCAGCAGCATGCCGACCTTGCGGCCGGAGACGAGCGACACGAGCGGCAGCGTGAAGTCCGAGAGCGGATTGGTGTCGACGAAGCAGCGCTTGAAGCGCTCGACGAGCTCCGCGTCGTCCCAGTCCTTGGCGACGCCCGCGGCGAGAATCCCGCCCATGCTCGTGCCGCCGACCAGGTCGATCGGCACGCCGTGCTCGCGCAGCGCGCGCACGACGCCGAGATGAGCAAAGCCGCGCGCGCCCCCGCCCGAGAGCACGAGGCCGACGGCGCGCCCGGTCAGGAGGCGCACGATGCGGTCGAAGTCGTCGGCACCGCGCACGTGGTGGTGCCGGATGCCCGGCAGCGATGCCTGCCAGCGCGCCGCGGCGCCGTTCACGAGGCCGGATTCGTGCAGCAACAGGAGCTCGGCGCGGCGCATGCCGCCGTCCTGCCACAGGGAGCGCGTCCAGGCGGCGTCGCCGCCGTTGCCGCGCGCCGCCAGCAGCACGACGTCGGCCTGGCGCATGCACAACCGCGTCCACGGAGTGTCTTCGCCGTCAGCGGTGTAGATCACGAAATCGTTCTGCGACTCGCGCTCGTGGAACCAGCGCGGGCTGTGGCTGCCGGCGCGCTGCTTGCCGACGACTTCCACGCGGCCGCAGCGCGCGAGCGCATTCACGACCCGCTCGACGAACGTGGGCATGTCGAGCACGGGATCGAGCGGGACGACGGCGATCGTGCGCGGCACGATGTCGTGCGTGTGCTCGCGGTCGCGGTCCACGAGGCGATTCACGCTGAGCCGCGCCAGGCGCAGGATCGCCTCCGGGTGGCCGAGCAGCACGCGTTCGAAGGTCGCCGCGGACAGCATCGCGAGCTCCGAGTCGCGCAGCGCGCGCACGGAGGCGGTGCGTGCCCGCGAGACGATGATGCCCATCTCGCCGACCGATTCGCCGGCCGCGATGCGGCCGATGAGCTCGCCGCCCGGGCCGTACACCCCGAGGCAGCCGCTCACCACGAAGTAGACCGCGTCCGCGGGGCTGCCCGCCTCGAACAGCGTGCGGCCTCCGGGCAGGGACTGCCACTCGAGGCCGGTGACGGCCTCGTCGACCACGCTCTTCGGCAGGCCTGAAAACAGCGGGAGTGCCGCGAGCATCGCCCAGGGGTTGGCCCGCGGGTCGATCTGGGTCCGGTCGTCCTCGGCGTCCACGGCAGCCGGACGATAGCACGCAGACCCGCGGCCGCTAGAATCGCCGCTGATGAGTGTGACGGACCGCAAGCTGCTCGAGCGGATCTGGAAGGCGGTGGCGGCAATTCCGCATGGCGAGGTCGCGAGCTACGGCGGCATCGCGCGCCGCGCGGGGCTTCCGCGCCGCGCGCGGCTCGTGGGACACGCGCTCAAGGTCGCCCCGGCCGGACTGAAGCTGCCCTGGCACCGTGTGCTGAATGCAGAGGGCCGCATCAGCTTGCCCGCGGGCTCGAAGGCGCACCGGCTGCAGCGCCGCCTGCTGGAGGAAGAGGGCGTCGTGTTCAGGAACGGGCGGGTCGACCGCACGAATTCCCGGGCGCTCGACCTCGACGCATTGCTGTGGCGCCCCCGCAGGGACTGATAACATCGGCGCATGGCGAGCCGTCACGTCGTGTTCTCGCACGGGCAGGAAAGCGGCCCGTGGGGCACCAAGATCTCCGCGCTGTCCGAAGTCGCGAAGAGCGAGGGATGGAACGTCGACTCGGTCGACTACCGCGGCGTCAACGACGCGCGCGACCGCGTGACCCGGCTGCTCAGCTTCTGCCGCGACCTGCGCGGCGACCTGTTGCTGGTCGGCTCGAGCATGGGCGGCTACGTCGCCACCTCCGCCTCGGCGTTGCTGCATGCGCGCGGGCTGTTCCTGATGGCGCCGGCGTTCTACATGCCGGGCATGGAGCAGCTGACTTCGAAGCCGGCGCCCTGCCCGAAGACGATCGTGCACGGGTGGAAGGACGACGTCGTCCCGGTCGAGAACAGCGTGAAGTTCGCCCGCGAGCACTCCGCGACGCTGCACATCGTCGACTCGGACCACCGGCTGCACAACGAGCTGCCGCTCGTGAATTACCTGTTCGAGTTCTTCCTGGTCTCGCTCGACCTGCCCAAGCGGCGTTGAT